>JAABUJ010003373.1_pt1 | contig 18016 bp, 17 predicted proteins | sample 5559131 | NCBI WGS metagenome assembly JAABUJ01 (sample SAMN10711875, study PRJNA513366) | rock metagenome | isolation source: Antarctica rocks | place: Antarctica: Victoria Land, Mt New Zealand nord | collected 2016-01-07 | reverse complement strand
CAGGTCGAACGCCACGGACAGTCCCGTGCCGCCCTGCTCCAACAGATATCGGTACCGCCGGTTGGTTTCCTCCGGCGTGCCGAAGCCCGAGTACTGCCGGAAGGTCCACAACCTGTCCCGATAGCCCCCCGCGAAATTACCGCGCGTGAACGGAAATTTGCCGGGTTCGCCGATCGTCGCGCCCTGATCTCCGACATCACCGGGTCCATACACCCGCGCCACCGGAAGACCCGACTCCGTTGTGCTCAGCGCCTCTTCGTCCGCCATCCCAGCACTATATCTGATCGGAGATCAGAAAACGAACGCTCGAGCTGTTGCTACGGACTGGGCCGCCGACAGCAGACGTTCCGACACCGGGGAACCTGAGAGGCTTTCACCGCTCGGCGCGCAGGCTGCGCACCAGCTCGTCGGCCGCCGCGTAGAGATCGGAGTCACCGGCCGCCACCCGTCGACATAGGCCGCGACCTCGGCCTGCAGCGCCGCTGCCAGCATCTGCCGGGCACCGTCGCGGACGATCTCATCGAGTAACGACCCACCCACCGCGGCCGGAGCGTGTGCGTTGGACTCGGACTCTTCTTCTACTACCTTGAGCACGGGCGTACCTTCGGAGAACCAGCGCGCCAACGCCGGTCCTGATCAGAACCTTCAGACTTCGCGATCATCCTCGGGACGGTGCGCCACTTTCACGTCACGTCGCCGAGGGCCATCCACAGGTTCTGATCATTGCTCCAGCAACCCCTCCCCCATCGGGACTGCGACCGCCCTCCCGGCGCAAGCCGCCGAGATTACCCATTATCGGCGTTTAACCGGGTCCACCGCAGACGTCTGCGATAGCCCACCTGGGATGGTGCCCTTTGCCAGTCGACCTGACGCAGGTTGTTGATCGCCGCCCTGCTTGGAGCCTGTCGCTGTGGAGCATGTTGAAGCAGCTGTCGGCGGCGTTGTTGACGGTTGCCGGGGATGTGGAGTTCGTGCGAGAGTCACTTGATCGCTGGCGAAGGCAGGCCAAGGAGCACCGTCCCGGCGTTCTCGGGCCGAGCCGTGGCGGGCCCAGCGACGGCCGTGGCGGCCCGCTGGGCGGTGGCATCGACGTCGACATCCAGACCCTTCGGGTCCCGCTGTGGGTCCCCACCGGCACTCATGCGACGCGCCCGGTGGAGATGCGCGGCCACAGCGCGTCGGCACCCTGGGCGATCACCTGCTGCCCGAGCAGCCGGCTCCAGTACGCCTCGTTGCGGTACTCATCGCGCCAGGACCACAGTCTGCGGGTGAGCTGGGCGAGCTCGTACTCCCGCGTCATCCCCATCGCCCCGTGCGCCTGATGCGCCGCCGCCGCCACGATCACCGCCGCATCACCGGCCACCGTCTTCGCCGCAGCGATGTCGAAGAGGTCCAGTCGGGCGACGCTGTTGTGCGCCGCCGCGGTCGTGGCTGTGCGTGCCGCCTGGGTCTGCTCGGCTATCCGAACCAGGTGGTGCTGCACTGCTTGGAAGCGCGCGATGGGTCGTCCGAACTGCTGACGCTCATGGGTGTAGCGGCCGGTCAGGGTGGAGATCCGGGACATTGCCCCACACAGCAGCGCGCACCGGCTCAGTGCGCCGCGCAGGCTCATCGCCTGCTCGTCGAGGCCCTCGGGCGCGGGGGCGACCGATTCTTCGCCGACGGCACCGTCGAAGGTGACGACCTCGCGCGGCTCGCCGGCCAGATTGTGCCCGGGCTGGGTCTCGAACGATCCGCGGGGTAGGGCGACGACGTGCAGGGGGCCGTCCGGGTGGCCATCGAGCCGGGCGAGCACCACGACCACCTCGCTCTCCGAGGCCCACGGGACCCGGTGAACGCGGCACCGTAGCCGCCAGGTCCCGGACCGACGCTTGAGTCGGACCTCGTCGTCGCGGTGACCCGGCGCGACGGTGATTGCTCCGGAGGGCAGCGGCAACCCGGCCGACGCCAGTGCCCAGCCGCCCAGCATTCCGGTCTCGGCCAGCGGCACCGGCGCGGCGTAGGCACCGGCGACCTCGAGCAGCGCGCAGGCGTCGGCGACATCGCCGCCGGACCCCCCGGCTGCCTCGGCCACGCCGACGGCAGCGAAGCCGGATTCGCACAGCGCCGACCACAGGCTCGGTGCCCAGCCCGTCCGCTCGGCGCCGCGCACGTCCTCGGGGGTGCACCGGTCCCCCATCAGCTGCGACACGGCCCCCACCAGCATCTCGCGCTCCTCGCTCACGGCTGCATTTCCCACGTCGTTACGCTCGCTCATCGGTCCAAGCCCTTCGACGCGACCGAGCGCAGCACCTCGGTGGTGCCGCCCCGTAACGTGAACGATGGTCCGGTGAGTACCGCCTCGGCCAGCAGCTGTTCGAAAAGTGTGCGGCCCGCCGGGTCGATCTCTGCCTCGACTGCGGCCCGCAGCACCTCGATCACCTCCTGCTCGAACTTGGTGCCGAGATCCTTGACCAGCGCCGCCTCCACGGCGGGCGCCTCCCCCGCATCCAGCGAGCGCGCCACGGCCAGCGACATCTGTCGGATCGCCCAGAACCAGGCGGTGAGCCGTCCGACGACCCGGGCCTGCTCGTCGGTCGGCGGGCTGTCGACCTGGCTGGCGACGAACTGGCGCAGCACGTTGAAGGTGCTCAGATAGCGGTCCGGCCCGGAACGCTCGTAGGCGAGCTCCGAGGTGACCTGCCGCCAGCCGTCGCCGACCTTGCCGAGCACCATGTCCTCGGGCACGAAGACGTTGTCCAGGACCACCTCGTTGAAGCCGTGCGACCCGTCGATGAACGGGATCGGCGAGATCTTCACGCCCGGCGCGGACAGGTCCACGATCAGTTGGCTCAGCCCGGCATGGCGGTCCTCGCTCGGCGGCGAAGTTCGGCACAGCACGGCGAAGTAGTGGTTGTGGTGCGCACCGCTGGTCCAGATCTTGGTGCCGTTGAGCGTCCAACCGCCGTCGACCTTGGTGGCCTTGGAGCGTACGGAGGCGAGGTCCGAGCCGGAGTCCGGCTCGCTCATGCCCAGGGAGAACCAGCACTCCCCGGCGCTGATCGAGGGTAGAAACCGCTGGCGCTGTTCCTCGGTGCCGAACCGCAACAGGGTGGGCCCGGTCTGCCGGTCGGCCACGAAGTGAGCGTTGATCGGCGCCCCCGCGGACAGCAGCTCGTCGGTGACGATGAACCGGTCGACCGTGCTGCGACCGTGTCCGCCGTACTCCGGCGGGATCGCCATGCCGACCCATCCCCGACGAGCGAGCTTGCGGGAGAACTCGGGGTCGAAGCGGGCATTCATGCCCAGGCCCGGGCGGTAGCCTGGTTCCAGCTCGGCCGCAAGGAATTCGCGGACGTCGGCCCGCAGCTCCTCCTCGGCAGTGCTCAGGATCGTGGGGGTGAACTCCATCAGACGTTCCTCCTGGGGTTATCGGTGGGAAGGCGACCGGGCTGGGGGGCCGCCCGGACGACGGCACCGGAATCGGCGAGCGCGTCCCTGGCGGGCGCGTCGAAGCCGAGCTCGGCGAGAATCTGTTCCGTGTGGTGGGCGAAGACCGGAGAACCGCGGCCCCGCCCGGACAAGGGGGTGCGGTCTCCGCGATGAGGCATCGCCGGACGTGCGGACTGCCCGCCCCCAGCGCCACGCCACCGTCGGCGGTGCGAAAAACGCGGTAGTGCGCTGTGAGTACCGCCGCATCGGGGCGGAGCCGACGGCGTACCTGTTCGATCCGGGCGTGCCCAGCACCTTCGGCGCGCAACGCCGGCACGAACTGCCCCAATCTCGACGACAGTGAATTCCGCCGAACGGCCCGGTGACAGGGGCTTCGGCGGCGGCGCTGACACGACTTTGCTCTCGGCGGCTGGCGGTCAGGAGGCGTTGCGCCGGCGCTGCGACCACATCTGCGTGGCCCGCTCGAAGTGCATGGCAGCGTCCCAGCCCATGCCTGGGCGGTCGAGCTCGGTGCGGAATGACCGGACGGCGGCGCGGGCTAGCTCGGGGTCCTTGGCCGGTCGGCAGGCCAGCTCGATGGCGTGGTCCTCAACCTGCCCGTCGGGCAGTGCCTGCCACGCCAGCCCGATCTCCGCGGCCCGCTCACCATCGATTTCCTCGCTGAACAACCCCATTGCGCTGGTCGCCTCGCGCCCGGCGCTGCGCCCGGCGATGGTGAAGAAGCCACCGCCTGGGTGCAGCCCGATGCGCAGGAAGCCGGCCATGATGCGCGCGTTGGCGGCCACGATCCGCAGGTCGGTCGCCAGCATGAGGTTGATGCCGGCACCAACTGCGGCGCCCCGGACGGCGGCGATCGACGGCACCTCCAGGGCACCCACGCGGGTGAAGGCGGCATACACGGCCCCCGTCTCCTTGAAGTTCGAGTCTTCGGCCTGGTCGGAGCTGGGCTGCCAGCGTCGCCGGTCAGCGCCGGAACAAAAGGTCCCACCGGCCCCGCGAACGACGGCGGCGCCGATCGACGCATCAGCGTCGATCTCCTCGCATAGAGACGACAGCTGCAGGCCCATCTCCGGGGTGAGCCCGTTCTTCACCTCCACCGAGTCGACGGTGATGACGGCGACCCCGTCATGCTTGTCGAGCAAGATCTGTCCCATGGTTCTGTCGACCTTTCGTAAGTCGTACTGCGGTTCCGTGCATATGGCTTGCTGAGCGTTCCTCAGCGCACGAGGACATCGACCGCCACGGCGCCACCCCCCTGCGAAGCCACAATGAGCGGATTGATCTCGATCTCATCGACCTGGCCCTGAAGCGCCGTTATGGCCCAGCCGACGGCCACGATCGCCGCGACGGTGGCTTCGACGTCGGCCGGTGCAGCACCTCGGAAGCCGGCGAGCAGCGGCCACGCGCGCAGTTCCCGCAGCATCGCCTCCGCCCCGGCCGCTTCCACCGGGGCGAGCGCCGTCGCGATGTCGCGGTATATCTCGGTGGCTACACCCCCGAACCCAACGGTCACCACGCCGGGGAAGCCATCGCGGCCGCCGATTGCACCGACGATCAACTCCAGCCCCGGGGCGACCATCTGCTGCATCTGGACGCCGTCGACCCCAGCCAGGTCGCGGCTCGCGGCCGTTTCCATGAGCGCTCGGTAGGCGGCGTCAGCTTCTTGCGGTGACACACCCAGCGCCACCCCTCCGACATCGGACTTGTGTGCCAATCCGGCCGCCTGCACCTTCATGGCGGTCACCCCGAGTCGACTCGCCGCTGCGGCAGCTTCGCCGGCACTGGTCGCGAGTTCGGACGCGGGCTGGGCGATGCCTACCGCATCGAGGATCGCCGCACCCAGGTCCTCGCGTCGGTGCACGGACCGCGCGAGCGAACGCAGCCGCTGCAGACCGGGCGGCGCCTGGGGCAGAGAGGCACTGGGAAAACGGTGCGGGACCGGGTCGCTGGCCGGAGGCGCAATAATGCTCAGCACGCGAGCAACGCCGGCGATGGAGTTGAAGACGGGGATGCTGGCGTCGTGGAAGATACGGCGTGCTTCGCCGGTCAGCTCGTGTCCGGCGAGCCATACCACGAGCAGTGGTTTGTCCAATTTGGCGATGGTCTTCACGAGGTCCTCGGCCAGTGTCGCAGCCGCGTCGCCGGTGATCATTGTCAGCAGGACGACGACCGCGTCGACGTCATGATCCTCCGCAACAATGCGGCAGACGTCGCCGAAGGCGTGTACACCCTGGTTGAACAGTTGCGCAGTGACGTCCACCGGGTTCGCCAGTGCCCCGAAGGCCGGGATGTGTGGCGCCAGGGCTGCCTGTGTCGCTGCGGCGAGCTCGGGCATGGCCAGCTGATGGTCCTCCAGCCGGTCGGCCGCCAGGCCGCCGGCGCCTCCGGAGGTGGTGACGACCGCCACATGGGGGCCCCGGGGCGATGGAGTGGAGCTCAGGGTTGCGGCGACCGCCAGGAGATCGTCGACGTCGTCGACGACCAGGACCCCGTACCGCCGTGAGGTCAGCACGAAGCCGGTGTCGTCGGCGAGCATCGCTCCAGTATGGGAAGCGACCGCCCGGCGCCCGGCCTGGGACCGCCCGGCCCGCAGCACCACGAGGTGCTTCGCCGACGCTTGTGCCCGCTCGGCCAGTTTCCGGTAGGCGGCGCCGTCACCGAGGGCCTCGACGTAGAGCATGATCACGGCGATGTCCGGATCGGCGAGGAGCGCAGTTGCGACCTCGGCGACGTCGAGGTCGGCCTGGTTCCCGGTGCTCACCCACGCCGACAGCCCGAGGCCCATCTCGGCAGCCAGGTCGAGGACCGAGCCTCCGACAGCACCGCTCTGTCCGACATAGGCGACACCGCTCGGCGGAGGCATCGTTCGGTCGGCAGCGGCGGTGAAGGTTGCGGTCAGCCCGTTCGACGCGTGCAGCAGTCCCTGACAGTTTGGGCCCAGGACGCGGACACCGCTGGTCCGTGCCGCCTCCTGTAACTCCCGCTGCAGCGCAGCCCCGTCGGCGCCTGTCTCGGCAAACCCCGAGGAGAAGACGATGGCAGCGGCCGCTCCGGCGCGCCCCGCCTCTCGCACGACCTCGGGCGCCTGCGCGGCGGGGACCATGACAAGAACCAGGTCGATCGGGGTGGGCACGTCCGCCAGTGATGGGTAGCACGGTCGTCCGTCGAGCTCCTCATAGCGCGGGTTCACCGGGTAGACGTCACCGGCGAACCCGTGCCTCCGCAGGTAGCGGAGCGGTCGAGCCAGGATGCTGTCCGCGCGCCCTGACACGCCAACCAGCGCCACGGCACGAGGGCGGAACATCCGCATCAACTCCGGAGGCTCGTCCTTGTCGGAGAGAGAGTGGGTTGAGCGGTCAAGGGGCAGACTCTGCGCCTGATGTGTGGTGCCGTGGGCGGTTTGGATAGAGGTGTAACTCTCAGGGTCACGCATGCTCTTGCCTCACTGGACTAGCCGCTTAAGTAAGAGCAGCGGGTCGCTGATACGTAGCCGGACATAGCTTTCTCCTCTTTCGGGCGGTCACCATGCCCGGTGCAACAACTGGACTACGTCTCCCGAGGTGAGGTCGCGACGGGGGTTGCCGGCCATGGCGGTGTCTGCGAGTACCAGTGGGGCTAGGTGGTCCATCGTTGCTGGGTCTGGTACCCACTGTCGCAGCCGGTCGGGCATCCCAAGCGACGCGATGAGCCCGCGCACGCGGCTGATCGCCGCCTGTGCAGCGATGTCGTTTGATGTCCCAAATTCGACGCCAAACCCCCAGTGAGCGATGTCGGCGAGCGCCGTCGTGGCGGCCGGGCGGTTGGCCTCCATCGCGTATGGCAGCGTCACGCAGGTGGCGATTCCATGCGGGATGCCGTAGTAGCCGCCAAGTCGATGCACGAGCGCGTGGTCGAGGCCGACACCACACGAGGTGGCGAGGGAACCGTGGAGCACCATCCAGGCACCGACTTGCAGTCGGGCGCGCTGGAGGAGATCCTGTGGCTCGTCCCTCGACCGGGGGAGGCAAGTCGCCACTAACCGGATCGTTTGGAGCGCCAACGCCTGGGCGACGTCGTTGGAGAAGCGGGAGTATGCGACCTCGACGGCGTGGTCGAGGGCTTTGATTCCCGTCGAGAGCCACAGGTGTATGGGTGTCTCGACCGTCAGGGCGGGGTCCAGGATGATTCCGCTGGCTTGGATGGCCGGGTGGTAGAACTGCTCTTTGATCCCGGATGCCAGTGTGATTCCCGCCTGTTGGGTAGCTTCGGCGGCGGACAGTGTCGTCGGGATCTGGAGCACCGGGACACTTTTATCTGCCGAGTCGGTGTGGCGCAGATTCCTACCGTGGCGCTGCAACGATCCGACGTATGGGCTGATGTCCGGTGAGCCGGCAGCGAGGGCGATGGCTACGCCTTTGGCGGTGTCCATTGCACTGCCACCGCCAACACCGATGATTCCATCAACGCCATGCGCGCGGGCCAACTCGTACGCGTCAACCACGGTCGCGATGGGCGTGTGCTCCCGGCTGTCCGTGAACACGGCCGGCTCCGCAGAGGTAGGTAGTGCCTTCCGCACCCGGTCCAGGACTGAGGTGCGGGTGGCCACCGAGGGACTTGTGACCACTAGTGGGCGGCGCACGGCGAGCTCTCCGACGAGGTCGGCAAGACCAGTCAGGGAATCCACACCGAATAGGATCTGTTGCTGTTCTGCGGTGCGATAGACGGAATAATCCCTCGCTACGGCGCTCACAGGCCCATCAAATCAGCCTTGCGGATGGTGTTACGCAGGATCCGCACCGAAGCCGCGTCGACCATGTCGCCATCTACTGCCACCGCGCCCAGGCCGTTCGCCTCAGCCTCCGCGTATGCGGTACTCAGTGTTCGTGCGTGTGCCACCTCATCTTCACTGGGCGAAAACACCTCCGTTGAGATCTCGATCTGGCTCGGATGAATCGCCCACTTTCCGACGAACCCGAGAACTGATGAGCGATCGCACTCGCGGCGGTAGCCCTCAGGGTCTTTGAACATCGCGTACGGACCGTCGATCGCTTCGATTCCGGCGGCCCGCGCTGCGATGACAATCTTGTTGCGAGCGTAGTGCCAGATATCCCCGGGGTAGAGGCTGTCGCTGCCGCCGACCGCCTTGGTGTTGACGCCCTGCGATGCCGAGTAGTCGCCTGGGCCAAAAATGAGGGCCTCCAGGCGTGAGGACGATTTGGCTATTTCCTCGACGTTGATCATCGCTTCGACCTCTTCAATGAGCACTTCCAGCCCGATAGGCCGGGTACGACTCAACCGCGCCTCGATTTGAGTCAGCAAGCAGTCCACCCACCACACATCGCGGGCTGTTTTTATCTTGGGAATGATGATCATGTCGAGCGAATCGCCGGCGGCTTCGACTACTTCGATGATGTCTTGGTAGGCATATTCCGTGTCGAGGCTGTTGATGCGGACGGCTCGCGTCTTGGTGCCCCAATCGAGGTTTTGCAAGGCATGAATGATTTTGCCACGTGCGGAGACCTTCTCGTTGGGGGCTACGGCATCCTCAAGGTCAAGGAAAACCAGATCGGCTGCGCTTGCGGCGGCTTTTACCATCATTTTTTCGCTGCTGCCGGGTGTCGAGAGTTCACAGCGGCGCAGTCGGAGTGGTCGGGGGCTGGGCATAAGATCCTCCAAGGAGTTTGAGTGGGGAAGTGCGTGATTGCAGTGGGTTTGTTAGGTAGTGGCGCCGACGGCGGCGGTGGCTCGTAGCTGCGTGATCTGGTCCGCGGAGTAGCCGAGGCTGTGCAGGATGTCGTCCGCGTCCTCGTTGAGCTTGGGTGCGCGGCGGTGCTTTGTACTTGGGGTCCCGGTCATCTTGATGGGGCTGCCGGCAACCGTCACCGGCGTTGCGCTACCGGGATGCTCCAGCTGGATGAGCATCTGTCGGGCGGCGACGTGGGGATCGGTGAATAGGTCTGCCGCCGTGTTCACCGGACCGCAGGGCACACGGCCGCTGAGGCCGTGGAGTATCTCTTTGTTGCTCCGTGCAGATGTCCAGGCCCCCACGATGGTTCGGACCTCGTCGCAGTGCGCGACCCGGGCGTCGTTCGTTGCGTACCGATGGTCGACGGCGAGCTCCGGACGCCCCATCGCAACGCAAAGTTGGCGCCACAGATGGTCGCGGGGCGCGGCAATGGTGATCCAGCCGTCGGCGGAGGGAAAGACGTCGAACGGACAGAGCATCGGGTGCCCGTTGCCCTGGGGGCCGGGGGTGGCCCCTGTGTAGGAGTGCTGATAGACGATCCGCTCACACAGCGCGAGTACACCGTCATACATGGCGACGTCGACGAACTGGCCTTCCCCGGTGTGGTCTGCGTGGCGAACGGCGGCGAGGACGCCGACCACCGCCAGTACGGCGGGGAAGATGTCCCCGACGCCGGGGCCGGCCTTCGTTGGGTGAGTGGCGTCGGCGCCCGTGATGCCCATGAGGCCGCCCATCGCTTGAGCCACCACGTCATAGGCTGGCCAGTCGCTATACGGGCTGGCGCCGGTCCGCGGATCACCAAATCCGCGGATGGCGGCGTAGACGAGGCGGGGATTGCGCTCATGTAGCGACTCGTATCCCAGTCCGAGACGGTCCATGACACCGACCCGATAGTTCTCCACCAATACCGCGGCGTCGTCGACGAGCCGCAGCACGATCTCGCGGCCGGCTTCCTGCTTGAGGTCGACGGCGATGCTCCGTTTGTTGCGGTTGACGCTTTGGAAGTAACCCCCGTAGGAGTGCAACTGGTCGTCGGCTAAGAACGGGCCGTTCCCGCGCACGCCGTCGCCGCTGATCGGCTCTAGTTTCACTACGTCGGCGCCGAGGTCGGCCAGCATCATGGTGGCGTAGGGGCCGGCCAGCATCTGAGTGAGGTCGACGACCCGCAGCCCGGCGAGCGGCCCGCTGCCGTTCACCGCTCCGCCCAGTGGCTGCGCCGTTTGAGAAGCACGGTTCGCTCGCCCTCGAAGACGATCTGGTCGCGAGAGTTGACTCCCCAGTGTCGGAAGGTCACGACTCCGGCGTCCTCGCGGTCGCCGGGCTCCGTGTGCAGCACCTCGGTGAAGGCATACAAGGTGTCTCCATGGAAGACGGGTGATAAGAAACGGATCTTGTCGAGCCGCAGCTCGGCAAGAGCGTTCTCCGCCGTGTCCTGCGCCGCCAATCCGATGATCATCGACGCGGTGATGCCCCCGAACGTCAATCGCTGACCGAACGATGTGGCCGCCATGCGGTGCTCGTTGAAATGGCCCTGTGCTGTGTTCATCACCAAATGTGTGAGTAAGACATTGTCCATCTCTGTGACCGTCTTGCCGCGGGCGTGCTCGATGATGACGCCCGGGTGAAAGTCCTCGAAGTAGTTGTTGGTCCCGGTCAGGCTCATGCCGCCCTGCCGAGCAGAGCATCAGAGATAACTCGCTGCTGGATCTCGGAGGTTCCCTCGAAGATTTTCGTCAGCCGGGCATCTCGCCAGTAGCGTTCGACGGCGAAATCTGTCGTGTAGCCGGCTCCGCCGTGGATCTGCAGGCCCTCGCTGGTGACGCCTTCGGCCATCTCACTGGCAAAGTACTTAACCATCGACGCTTCCGTATCACATCGGCGTCCACTATCGATCTCGGTCGCGACGTGGTACATCAACTGACGGGCAGCCTCGATTTTCGTGGCCATCGTGGCAATTTTGAATCGGATGGCCTGAAAGTTGCCGATGGGTTCGCCGAACTGCTCACGCTCGTGGGCGTACTTGATCGAATCTTCGAGGGCGCCGCGGGACAGTCCGATTGCCCGGGCTGCCGTGTGTGCTCGGGCCACCTCCAGCCCGCCCATCGCGGTGTAGAAGGCCTTGCCCTCCTCGCCTAACAGTGCACTGGCGGGCAATCGGAAGTCGTCAAAGGCCAGCTCCCAGGTTTTCCAACCGTGATACCCGATCTTGCGTACGGGGTTGCCGCTGATGCCTTTTGGGAATCTGCCCCGCTCTTTCTCGATGAGGAAGGCACTGATCCCGAGGTGTCGGCGTTGGGGGTTGACGTCCGGGTCTGTCCTGGCGAACAAAGTGATGTAGTCGGCCCCGTCGGCGAAGGTGCACCACATTTTGGCACCGTTGACGACCCATTCGTCGCCTTCGCGGCGGGCACGGCAATGAAGGTTCGCCACGTCCGAACCAGCGCCCGGCTCAGACAGTGCGAACGCACCGAGGAACTCACCCCGCGCGGTGCGCGGCAAGTACTTTTGTCGCTGTTCCTCGCTGAAGCCGCCGCCTAACCCATTGCCCCGTGCGACGATGCTGGCAACGCTCATCCACGCGCGCGCGAGTTCTTCGGTGATGAGGCAATACTCGAAGACGCCGAGCCCGAGCCCGCCGTACTCCTCGGGAATGAGTATTCCGAAGAAGCCTAGTTCTGCGAGCTTGTCTCGCAGAGACATCGGAATGTCCTGCTGTAGCGGATCGAGTTCGTTCGCTACAGGAAGGACCTCTTTCATCGCGAACTCTCGGGCCATCCTCTGGATGGCTACCCGCTCTTCCGTCATGTATCGGGGTGTGTCGTCCCGGACTGTCATGGCTCTGTGCTGCGTGCTACTCATGTGCGGACTCCTCGCTTGTTGATGAGATTGGTCCTTCGGAAGTCGATGACGCGTTCCCCCCGTTGGTTGAACCCTTCGGTGTGCCAGGTCACGATCCCTGCGTCGCGGCGGCTAGTCGATTCACGCATGGCCATCACCTCGCTGGCCGCGGTGACCGTGGCTCCGGCAGCCAGCGTGCAGTGGAACGTGAGGTCGTCGACGCCAAGAAACGCGCCGCCGGATTCGCTGAGGTCCTCGACGGAGAGACCGAAGACGGTGAGGAAGACGAGCATCGGGTTGACGACGAGGCCCTCGTGGTGCTGCGCCTTCGCGTACTCGACGTTGAAGTACACAGGGTTGTAGTGCAGTGTCATCGCTGAGAACAGCGTGTTGTCTGCATCGAGGAGGGTGCGCCCCCAATGGTGCTCGAAGCGCTGCCCCACTTCAAAGTCTTCGTAGTGGTTTCCTTTGGGCCATAATGTCGCCCGCGACCGCAGTTCGGCGGCGGTCATTGTCTCGCTCACCAACGAACTCCGTTCTTCAGCAGGATACGAGGGCTGCACCACGTCACTGGCTTCGCCATCATGATGGGCACACGACGTCGCCGACGGGTACCAGTACTCCGCCGGTGACCTTCTCGATCTGCTCGCACCGGACCGCGTCGTGCTGGTCTGGTGACATTTTTACCACGCCATACCACGGTCCTTTTTCCACTGTGAGATTGTTCAGCGCCTTAACGAGGGTTTCTCGCGTTAGGTTCTGCCCTGCCGCTTTCAATGCGGCGACAACGATTTCGCCGGTGGAAATGCCCCACATTGTTGTCGTGCCGGGCTGAATTCCCGGGGCATACTTTCGCACGATGTCGTTGGCTTTCTTGACCTCTGGGTCGCTCTCATTGGCGGCTGACTTGAAGCCGGTTGCGGTGACGAGGCCCTCGGCCGCGGGGCCAGCGAGTTTGAGCAGTGTGGAGTCGACGGCCGGTCCGCTGGATACGAACGGAGCGTCCCAGGCCTGGCCCCGTGCGGACTTCAGCGCGAGCGCCAGGAACTTGGGTGTCCCGTTGAACGCCACAACCTCCGCGCCGCTGTTCTTCAGATTGGTGATCTGCGCGGCGACGGAGGAATCGGTCTGCTCATAGCTGGCCTTGTTGGCCACCGAACTCCCGAGCACTGTGGTGAACGCTTTCACATAGTCCTGTCCTGCGTCATCGTTCTGGTAAAGAACTCCAACTTTCTTGCCCGGGTAGGTCTTCTGCAAATATTGCGCGAGCAGCGTGTCCTCGCCGGGATAAGACGGCAACAACTCGGTGACATAAGGCAGTGTCGGCGACACAAAGGCCGAAGAACCAGACCCGATCAGGACATCCGGGAGCTTCTGTGAATTCAGCCGCTTGTACACGGCGCTCTGCGGCGCCGTGCCCACCGCTCCGGCGATGGCGAGTACCTTGTCCTGGTTCACCAATTGTTGGGTGAGCGGAACGGTCTTGCTGGGGTCATATCCGTCGTCGTATAGGGTATACGTGATCTTTCGTCCGTTAATTCCACCTTGGTCATTGATGTAGTCGAAATACGCCTTGGTCGCCTTAGTGGACTCGCTATAGCTGGCGGCCGGCCCGGTCAGCGGCGTCGTCGCCCCTAAGTGGATCTCAGTAGCCGTTACGCCGACCTCGCCACCGCCTCCGCTGCTGCCTCCTCCTCCCGCCGCACCCCCACAGCCTGCGATGAGCATGACCGAGACAGCGCCGAGTCCGATTAGCGAGGTTTTATTCATGATTGCTCCTTGTCGAGAGAGTGAGGGAGGTTGGATGTAGGCGCGGCCGCAAGGCCGCGGTCGTCGTCGTCGTCGTTGGTGGGTACTGCAACCGGCGTGTCGGTCGGGGCATGGCGCCGGGGTAGCCGTCTGCGCAGTGAGGCCCAGGCTGATGTGTCATAGAGCAGTCCCATCACGCCCCGGGGTGCGAGGATGACGACGAGGATCAACACGATCGCGAAAACGCTTTGCTGCGGCAGTGAGAGTTCCTGGCCGGCGACACTGGTGTTCAGCCCGACGCTCTGCACCTGCGTGGTCAGTGCGTAGACGAGGGCGGCGCCGACGAAGCTGCCGGCGATGGTCGAGAGGCCGCCGACCACAATCATGGTGAGGAACTGGATGCCGTAGAACAATCCGAAGCTGTCGGGGTTGATGAAACCCACTGTGATCGCGTACAGGCCGCCGGCGATGCCCGCCCAGAAGGAACTCATAGCGAAGGCCAGGACCTTGAAGCGGGTGACGTCGACACCGACACCTTGGGCGGCCGGGGTGCTGTCGCGCAGGGCCCAGAAGGCTCGCCCCGTTCGATGGGATAGCACGTTCCAGCTGAGGACCGCGGCGATGACAGCGATGAACAGCGTAAGGAAGTAGTTGAACTGCGTCTCTGTGATCGAGGAGGCCACCCCGGCGGGTAACTCGATTGGGTCGACGGAGATGCCCTGAGCACCGCCGGTGAAGCTGGCGTAGTGCTTGAGGACCACTGGTACGACCAATGCAACGGAGGTGGTGAGCACCGCCAGATACACACCGGCGAACCGGAGCGCCAGCGCGCCGAGAGCGACGCCGACAACGGCGGCGACGACGCCAGCAAGGGGCACTGTGAGTAACAACGGCCAGCCATGGTCGGTGCCGAGGATGGCTGTGGTGTACGCGCCGAGGCCAACGAAGATGCCCTGCGCGAGGTTCAGCTGCCCTGCCCATCCGGTGAGAATGTTCAAGCCCAGGGCGGCCACGGCAAGGATGAGGATTTGGGTCAGTTCGGTGGCGGCGACGGCCTGCGGCGCGACCAGCGCCAGTGGCACAAGTGCACCGAGTGCGGCTGGCCGGCGCGCCCCGCGGCCGCGCACACGGCCCGCGACCAACCCCCCGACGTAAGACACGACAAGCACCGGGAATCCCGACAACCCGATCAACGTCACAACCTCGTACAGCACCAGGGCGGCGAGTGCGCCAACCAGCGCCGACACAAGGCTCACCGGGAGACCTCGGAGGGCGCTCATACGCGCACCGCCCCCACGCGTCCGAACAACCCGGACGGTCTGAGTACCAGGATCAAGACGATCACGATGAAGGTGACCGCGGTGCTCAGATCGGAGCCGATGAAGGAGACGCCGCTGGCCACGGCGTTGACGACTCCCATGACCAGGCCGCCGATCACCGCCCCGACTGGACTTGTCATGCCGCCGAGCACCGCGGCAGCGAAGGCGTACAGCAGGACACCCTGCATCATGTTCGGATCCAGCAGTAAACGATTGGCCGCGAGCATTCCCGCGACGGCCCCTACCCCGGCGGAAAGCCCCCAGCCGAGCGAGAGCATTCGTCCATTGTTGATACCCATCAGCGCGGATGCCGTGGGATTGGACGCGACTGCCCGCATCGCCAGGCCCACCTTAGTGAACTGAAACAGTATCGCCAATAACGCCATTGTCAGCAGGGAAACAGCGAAAATGCCGATACTGACCCAACTAATGTAGGCACCGAGGACATACGCAGACCCGTCCGGAAAGGGACTGGGAAACGGTTTCGTCTGGGAACCCCAGAACTTCAGTGACAGGCTGTTGAATAGGAAGAACAGCCCCAGCGTGACGATGAGGACCGTCAAATGCGGAGCGCGTCGGACCGGTCGGACCGCAATCCGCTCAACACCTGCGCCAAGCAGCAAGGCGATGAGCACGGTGACGGCGAACCCGGCCCAGTAGGGCAGTCCCAGCGTCACGATCAAGCTCCAGCCAATGAACGTCGTAAACGTCGCCATCTCGCCTTGCGCGAAGTTCAACACACCGGTTGACCGGTAGATGAGGACCAGCGCCAGGGCAATAGCGCCGTACACACTGCCGATGGCGAGTCCACCCGCCACCTGTTGCAAATCGATGCTCATCGCACCCGCTCTCAGTAACCGAGGTAGGAACGTCGCAGGGTCTCGTCCTGGCGCAGCGACTCGCTACTCCCCTGGGCGACGACTCGCCCCGCCTCGAGCACGTAGGCGGAGGAGGCAATAGACAGCGCGGTGGTTGCATCCTGTTCGACGAGCAGCACGGACAGCCCCAAATCGGCGCAAATGCGCTCGAGGATCGAAAAGACTTGCTGGACGACGAGCGGAGCCAGCCCCAGCGACGGCTCGTCCAACAAGAGCAGCGACGGCTGGGACATGATCGCTCGTCCCACAACGACCATCTGCTGCTCGCCGCCGGAGAGGGTGCCCGTCGCCTGGTGCTGGCGCTCAAGCAGCACAGGGAAGTACTCGAAGACACGCGCCAAGTCGGCCTCGACCGCACTCCGCCCGCGTCGAAGGTAGGCGCCGAGTCGTAGATTTTCGCGCACGGTGAGACCGGAGAAGATTTCACGACCCTCCGGCACCTGGCAAATACCCTGACGCACAACCTTGTGTGCCGCCAGCCCGCTGACGCGCCGGCCGTTCCACCGGATTTCGCCCTCGGCCACCGGAACGAGACCCGAGATCGCACGCAGGGTGCTCGATTTACCCGCGCCATTGGCACCCAACAGGGCGACGACCTGGCCGTCCTCGATCGTCATTGAGGCACGATCTACGGCGAGGACCGCGCCGTAGCGCACGGTCACATCATGAAGCTCAAGCATGGTCGGCCACCGCTGAGCCCAGGTATGCCTCGATGACGGCGGGGTTCCGGCGTACGTCCTCGGGGGAACCGCCAGCGATCTTCCGGCCAAAGTTCAGCACACACACCCGGTCGCTGATCGACATAACCATTGCCACGTGGTGCTCCACCAGCAGGACGGCCGTCGCGAACTCGTCCCGGATCGACTTAATAAGCTGAGCGAGGCCATCCAGTGCCTCCATACTGAGCCCAGCTGCCGGTTCATCCAGCAGCAACAGGCGCGGCCGTGATACCAGCGCCCGCGCGATATCAACCCGCTTCTGAATGCCATAGGGCAGATCTCGGACGGGCCGGTCCCAAAAATGCTCGATGGACAGCAGGCTGGCAACCTCCCGGGCGGCCTCCAGCGCCGCCCGCTCGGAGCGGCGCGCGGACGGCAGCCAGAACGCGCTGGCAAGGACGCCAGCTCGCCGGCTGAGGGCATGTTGTCCGGCCAGGAGAGTCTGAGCGAGCGTCATCGAGCTAAACAGCTCAAGCCCTTGGTAGGTGCGGGCGATTCCGTGCCTTACGACATCATGCGGAGCCGTGCGGGTGAGATCGATGCCGCCCAGAGTCAGCGCACCGCTATCCGGCCGGACAAAGCAGCTAACGCAGTTAAAGGCCGTCGTCTTGCCCGCGCCGTTCGGTCCGATAAGCGCAACGATCTCGTTCTCCCCGACCGTGAACGAGACTCCTTCAAGAGCCCGGATACCGCCGAAAGACACGGAGAGATCGCTGAAGCTGAGTAACGGCGTCTCCTTGGACACACTCACCTCCGAGGATGCGGGAAGAGGTCGACTTGCAAAGATGACACTGCCCGTTCCGTATGGCGGGACGGCGTGCCATGTGATGGCGCCCACACTGCCTTCCGGTTCACCCACTGTCAAGAGACCACAGTGAATTAGCACGATTTGGTGTCGCAAACGTGATCGGTAGGTGGGGTGACAGCGGCCACGGGAAACTACCCGGAGACGGCCATTTAGCGGCTGCCCGGTGGCGACCATGAAAGTTGCCCGGTGGCCACCGCCACCACCGCACCAGTCCTGCACCGGCGCGGCCGGCGCCGATCGCGCACCGTGACCGGGGCCAGCCACGCGCGCTCAGCGCCGCCGAGCAGCAGGCGATCCTCGACGAGCTGCCCCCGACCGAGGTGTGGGCGATCCTGCTGGATGAGGGCCGCTGACTGGGTCCCTGTAGGTGGTGCCAGTGCTTGTGAGAGTCCGATGCCCGAGGATGGGCGCAGGAGGACTTCACGATCATGGCGAGACGACGGCACACCCCCGAGCAGACGATCCGCAAGCTCCGCGAGGGTGAGAAGCTGCTGAATGAGGGCAAGAACATTGACGAGGTGTGCAAGTACTTGGAGGTGTCGGGCCCG
>JAABUJ010003372.1_pt1 | contig 18016 bp, 17 predicted proteins | sample 5559131 | NCBI WGS metagenome assembly JAABUJ01 (sample SAMN10711875, study PRJNA513366) | rock metagenome | isolation source: Antarctica rocks | place: Antarctica: Victoria Land, Mt New Zealand nord | collected 2016-01-07 | reverse complement strand
TGCCTCTGGTTGGTTCCCGAGCCCTGGCCTGAGCCCCCGTATGTCCTCAGCATCACCATTCATCCTGGAGTTCCGTAATGTCAAACACCGTACCACCCCTTGTTTAGGGGCTGGGGGTGAGGGTGCGGAATGTGGCTCTTGGTCTGAATCTCGACGGCGGTTCGCCGCGTACGCCGTAAAGCGCGGCGCCCTCGGTCTGCTGGCCGCCGCGCTGCTGAGCAACACCATCGGCTCCTACAGTGACGCCGGCTATCCGACCTGGCTGCGTGGACAGTTAATGGCAGCAGCGCTGGATCTGACCGGCCATCATGTGACCCACGTCTATACCGATTACTGGACCTGCGACTGGCTGGCCTTCGAAACACATGAGCGGATTACCTGCGCAGCCCTCGACAGCCAGTTACGGCCGTCGCTCGACCGCTACCTGCCGTATCGCGCCGCTGTTCAGCGCGATCGTCGCGCCTGGTACCTGTTCCGCGTGGACACGCCCCAGGCGACGACCTTTGCCCGACTGGCGGGCGCGTCGGGACGCTTCCGCCGCACTGACCTGGCCGCCTTCACCCTCTATCAGCCCCTGGGAACACGTTCGAACACCTCACCACCCATGCTGAATCGAACCGGCATGCCGGACTCATCCAACTCGAAGCGCGCGCATTCCCCCAGGAGCGGCCCATCCGCCACGCGGAACGCCTGCTCCATCACCCACTCCAGCGGATATTCACGACCGGTGTGGCGAGAGATGGTTACCAGGCGACCATCACGGACGATCACATCGTGCCCCGCGTGGCCGGCATAGGCATACAGTCCGGCGTAGCGGCGGGGATCGATAGGCATGCCAGTCCTTGCCGGGTGCCCTGGCAGCGTCTCCAACGCCGCGAAGTGGCGTTCGACCAGTGCAATCATCTCCTCGATATCTCTGCTGCCGTCGACCGGCAGGAAGGGAAGATCGAGCGCCTTCGCCCGCCGCTCAACATATCGTGCCACCAGAATGTCGCGTTCGATCAGATTGTTCAGCGCCCGCTCCGGATCGCTGGTTTCCTGAAAGCCCGCCGGGTCCCGCCGCAATCGCACGTCTCGCAGGAACTCCGGGGTCGGAATCAGCCAGATTGCCTGTCGGGGACTGCTCAATACCGGTCGGACGCAATCGGGAAAGAGCCCGGCGCCTTCGGCCACGATCATCTGTCCCGCGGGCAGCGCCAGCAGATCCTCGATCACCAGTCGAAAGCGCTCGGTCCACGCCTCGATGACGTTTCGTGCCATCTCCTCGGGCGACCGCTGTACCCAGCGCTGGTCCATGCTCATCGCGAAAAACGACACCAGGGATGCAAACTGTTCCGGTTCCCGCTCCCGCCGTGCCACGTGATCCGGCTCATGCAGATCGTAGCCATACACCCACACCGGGTACCTGCCCCCCAGTACGCGAGCCATAGTCGACTTTCCGGCTCCTGGCGGGCCGCCAATCCACAGCACCCGAGAGAGTGCCTGTTTCAGATCATCCGTGCCGAGCGCTGGTAGCTGCATACCGTTCCTGCTGATCGTTGCCCCTGACCTGGAGCCGCAGTCTCGTACTTTTTAGAGCATCCATACCCATGGAGATAGAGCAGTCATATACAGCCACCATAGCACCGGTACAGCCCCCTGGTCGGCCATAGCATATCCATTGATAATCATCAATGGATATGCTATGCTACGGTTATGGACCACACTGCGCTCTCCGACGCGCTCCCAATGCGGCATCGTAACGATCCATGTTGCGGCCCCTCGGAGCCGCCCAGTCTGAGCCAGGCACAGACCGCCACGCTGGCCGACCGGCTCAAAGTGCTGGGAGACGCCACGCGCCTGCACATGCTCGATCTCCTGGCGCAGCAGTCCCAGCCGTTGTGTGTGTGCGACATCACCGCGCTGTTTGAGCAAAATCAGCCGACGATCAGCCACCATCTCAGACTGCTGCGCGAACAGGGCCTGATCGACACCGAGAAGCGCGGCATCTGGGCCTACTACTGGGTCACCAGGGAGGGTAACAGAACACTAGCAACTGTACAACAACTCGCCTGAGGTTTTTTTACCCATATCCATCGACAGTTATCAATGTAATCACCAGACAGGAGAAGATCGATGTTTGAAGCAGAGACCACCAACCAGCTGACCGATCGTGTTCAGGAACGCTATGCGGAGGCGGCACGGCGGGTGCGCGCGGGCACGGCATGCTGTGACCCGGATTGTTGCACTTCGGGCGGACAGGACGATGTGGTGACCGGCAATCTGTACTCCTCCGGCGAGACGGATCTGCTGCCGGAAGAGGCGGTGCTGGCCTCGCTCGGCTGCGGCAACCCTACCGCCCTAATCGAACTGCACGAGGGAGAAACGGTGCTCGACCTCGGGTCCGGCGGAGGCATTGACGTGCTGCTGAGCGCCCAACGTGTCGGTCCTACCGGCTTCGTCTACGGTGTGGACATGACCGAGGAGATGCTGGCCCTGGCCCTGGAGAACAAAGCGCGGGCGGGAGCCACCAACGTGGCCTTTCTCAAGGGGCGCATCGAGGATATTCCCCTGCCGGCTAACTCGGTGGATGTGGTTATCAGCAACTGCGTCATCAACCTGGCGGCCGATAAGTCGCTGGTGTTGCACGACGCATTTCGGGTGCTACGGCCCGGTGGCCGGTTTGCCGTGGCCGACGTGGTTGCCGATGGCCCGGTGCCAGAGCAGTTGCGGCACGACATGGAGGCCTGGGTAGGCTGCATCGCCGGCGCGCTGGAGGTCGATACCTACCGCACCTTGCTGCATGCGGCCGGCTTCCAGAATGCCGGCATCGAGATCACCCGCCGCTATCGCATCGAGGAGGCAGGCATCGACACCACCACCCTCCCGCCCGAATGGCAGCAGTCCGACGGCAAGATCGCCAGCGCCTTCATCCGTGCCACCAAGCCGCTCACCACCGCGGAAGGGGCTGTGAAGGAAGCAGAGTAACCCTGGCTCTCCGTGCGGCGCGTATGGACTCATACGATCGTGAACACACGGATTGTTCACGATCGTGCGGACGAGAATCGCCAGGTAGGCCGCCCGTTCTGGGCGGATCGGCCCGCAGGCCGACACCACACGTCACTCCACGGCAGTCCCCGAGGACCGGACACCAGACCAAGGGCCCGGCAGCTCGTCGCTCCCGCCATGGCTATCCGTCAGGGACGCCTGTTGAGCCGAACCGCGGCGAGCATGTAGACCTCCGAGGGCCACGGGGGTGCTGGCCTGCGGGCCACCTGTGCCCCCTTTATGCGGGGTGGTCCGCCCAGGACGGGCGGGCTACCATTCGGTCCGGGACTGTCGAGCATGCCACTACATTCCGTTCACTCTGTTCTAAGCTGTTACACGGCGCTGCGCCAGCACGAATAGATGAGCCGACGGGATTTCCGGGTCCAGTATGTCGGCTATCATTCGGCTCCAGATCAGCGCAAACCCAGCTTCCCGCACCATTCGCAGATTGGTCTCCGCGTCAAAGTGGCTCCAATACATGGGCGCACCATAGAACTCTTCCACTTCACCCGGCCAATCGCCGGCGCCCATACAGAGCAGTAGCAGTCCGCCAGGTTTCAGCATGCGGTGAAAATTCAGCAGGAGCGGTCGGTGCTCCTCGCGCGGCACGTGAATGATCGCGTAGAACGAACAGATGGCGTCGAAGCTCCCGGCCGGGAAGTCCAGTTCGGTCATGTCCCGGCATACGAAGGTCGCGCGGGGGATCGACCGGCGCGCCAACTCCAACTGAGTTTCCGAGATGTCCACACCGGTGATGTCGAAGTGATTGCTCAGTGCCATGGTCACCGGCACGCCGCTCCCACAGCCCGCATCGAGCACGGCGGCACCGGTTGGCAAGCGATCGATGAGTTCCCGCACCTGCGGGAGGCTCTGCTGGTCCTTTTGCCGTGCAGCCGAATAAGCGTCGCCGATGGCGTCGTACCCGGCGCGTACTACGTCTTTGCTCATGCCAGCTTTATGCCCTGGAATCGTGGCGAACGGAGGTGGGCCGGGCGACGCACGTCATAAGACGGCTCACCCGGCCCACCCGGTCGTGTAGTTCAAAGACCTGCCACGAACGTAGCCGTCATCCCTGAACTATAGCGGCATCCATCAGTGCGATCTGGCCGAATCCAGCCCACGGGCCGCTTCCGCCTCGGCCTGCTTGGCCTTGGCAATGACGGCGCCCATGCCGAAGAACTCGTGCATCATGCCGTTGTACCGAGTCAGAACCACCGGCACGCCGAAGCGGCGCAGACGCAGCGCGTAGGCCTCGCCCTCGCTCCGCAGCGGATCGTTCTGATCGGTAATGACCGTGGCCGGGGGCAGGCCCTGCAAGCTCGGCGCGCGCAGCGGTGAGGCGTACGGATTGGCCCCATCGGCGGGTGTACGCAGGTACAGACGCCAGAACCACTGCATGCTCGGCCGGTCCAGCGGTACCGCGTGTGCTTCCTGCTGGTACGAGGGGGTATTGAAGTTGTAGTTGGTGATGGGATACACCAGCAACTGATAGATCGGCATCAGTCCGTGCATATTCCGCGCCATGAGAGCGACCACCGCCGCCAGGTTGCCGCCGGCGCTCTCGCCGCCCACTGCTACGCGCGAGGATATTCCGTTCACCAACGCGGTGTTGTGCATGACCCACTGAGTCGCGGTATACGCATCATCGGCCGCCGCCGGGAACTTGTGCTCCGGCGCCTGGCGATAGGCCACTGATACCACCACAAAGTGCGCCGCGTCGGCCAGGGCGCGACAGGAGGAGTCGTAGGTATCGAGATTGGCGATAACCCAACCGCCCCCATGGAAGTACACCAACACCGGGAACGGACCGGTACCTGGCGGCGTGTACACCCGTGTCAGGATGCCTCCCCCTGGGCCCGGAATCCTCAAGTGTCGAACGCTACCGACCGGTTGAATCTGTGGCTGGATATGAAGCGTAGACTGGACGCCCATGGCCGCGTCCTGGGCCGACGCCGTATTGCGCGCCGCGCCGGCGGAGAGGGTTGGAAGGGGCGGGTTCTGGAAGGCGAGAAAGCGCCGCACCACCCGTGCCGCCTGGGCATCGAGATGCTCACTCATGGGTATCCCCGCCTGTGCCGTGGCCCCAAAGACAGGCCCTCCGGTATGCGCGGCGGATAGGATTGCGCCTGCGGAAATACAGGCCGCGATTGCCGTGCGCCGAAAAATGCGCCTCTTCCTCTGGACGTAGTCGGTCATAGATGCCCCTTCCAAGAACGGTTGAATGATGTGCCGGGCTCAAAAGGGTTGACGACCATACAACATGCTCGCCATGACCGCTACACCGCGACAAGCCTGTCAAGAGCAAGTTCTATGCCAACTATCGCGTTCTGTCAGCCCTCTGTTAGCCGGCGGTGTTCCGGTCTAGCGTCAGGCAGACGGAATTGATGCAATAGCGCTGGCCGGTGGGGCCGGGGCCGTCGTCGAAGAGGTGGCCGAGGTGCGAGCGACAGGAGCGGCAGGTTACCTCGGTCCGTCGCATACTGAAGCTGTTATCCACGTGCAGATCCACGTTGGCCAGGTTGGCCGGCTCGGTGAAGCTGGGCCAGCCACTGCCGGAATCGAACTTGGTGTCCGAGTTGAACAACTCCGCGTCGCAGGCGGCGCAGCGATAGGTACCGTCGTCCTTGGTGTGGACATACTCGCCGGTAAACGGCCGCTCCGTTCCCTTGCCACGCAACACTCCATATTGCTCGGAGGTCAGCGCCTCACGCCACTCTTGCTCAGTCCTGGTTGTCTTGGTTTCCATGATTCACCTTTGCGCTTTACGGGTCACTCAATCGACCCCATGCCGGGCAGCAGGAGGCCACCCATCTCTCTTCTAGAATACGGCTTTAGTTCGGTCAGCTCGAAGTGGCGTTATTGCCCGCCGAGAGGCCGGATAACTTGGGGCCGAAACCCGACTACGCCGGGCTGCCGCGTCGATCCGGGCCCTGACGGCGCTCCCAGGCAGCGCGAGGACGGCCTTCCTTCTGCCGACGATCTTCTCCGCGGCGGTTGTCCTGGTCGTTCGATCCCTGGCAGAGCGGCCGATGCGGCCGTCGCCCCCGCATGCTCTTGGCCTCAGTGGGCGCCACCTGCTCCTCAACGGACCACTCGCGTAGCGCTACATGGCTGCAGCGTACGCAGATAAACCAGCTCAATAGCACCTCGCGCTGCGTACTCACGACCTGCCGATCAGTCCGATGACTGATCAACCGGTCGCCGCAGTTCGGGCACACGTCGCGCTCAGCATTCATGTTCTGGTTTCTCTTTCGTCTCACTCTGACAATCGACGCAAGAAGCGTACCAGTACAAAGGTCAAGTTTGCGGCCGTGCCGCGGTTTGAAGGGCAGGCGCGTGAGCCTAAAGTCTCTCGCAAAACGGGACCGCGGGCCCTCGGCAGCGGGGCTACGATCTGGTTTACTGACACTACACAGGACGAGCAGTCCATACTCTGAATCATTGACCTTCAGTCACACTCAGGAGAAAACCATGAATCGCCTCTTTGGCCGCTCACGACGACTTGTCCTCGGCGCCTCATTGCTGCTTGCCGGCCTGCTGGCCGTTACCGTTGCTCCGGGTGGAGCGCATGCCCAGTGGGGCACGTGCTACGACGATCCAGCCGTCTACCTGGACAACGGCACGACCGTCTATCTCAGCACCGCATACGTCGGCGACTCGACCGTGGTCACGGCGGTCAACTATACGTTGCACATACCGGTTGGTGTCAGTGTCACAGGGGTGACTTACTTTGGCCCAAACCAGAACGTCGAGACCCTGAACTGGGCGGCCGATAATACCGCCAACACCTACGACAGCGACACCCAAGTGGTAGCGCCCAACGCCTCGTTCAGTACCGTGGCCACCATGGTGGTGGTTGCCAAGCATACCAGCGTCAGTGCTGCCATGGGTCAGGCCAACCAGGACGTGCTGAATCATCTGGTTGCCCGATAGCATCCGTTCGTTCGCTCTGAGCCCCGGTCACTCTCAACGGTGATCGGGGCTTGGAGCATCACCGTTCGCTGGATACCTGTACGGATATCCAGCGGTCTTCTCCGTGCTCGAGCTGCAACCGAACTGTAACAAAAAGGCATGGACAGTTCGGCTTCCGCCGCGTAGAGTGGTTATCGTCAGCCCATCAACCGGTAGGTCGGTGATGGCGATAGCAGACCACTCCACGGGGGAGACTAGCAATGAAACAGGCGGTTCGAGCACTGTTGGGAGGCGCGGTCCTCCTCAGCGGCCTCATCCCCGGACCATTCATGCCACGCCAGACCCAGGCCATGATGGTGATGTGCCGCAGCGATGTATCGATCCGCCTGCACAGCGGCGCCACGATCACCCTCTCCGTGTCGATTGCGGACAGTGTGGCCGATGTGCGGCAGGTCACCTACAGCGTCCATATTCCCGCCGGGCAAAGGGTCCGAGCCATTTCCTGGACCGGCAACCAGTTCAAGGGCAAGAAAAATATCCAGGTATTCGTCGATAATTCGGCCGGCGCCTATGATACCGACGCCGTGGTTACGACCCGTCACGCCAGAGTGGCTGTGACGGCCAATACACGACTACGGATAGCCAATCATCGGGGTCATGCGACGAATTCGATGGCTGGGTTGAGCGGCCAGGATCTGCTGATTCATCTACACGGCTAAATGGTATAGAATACCTCCGTTAGCTCAACATAACGCTTGACCCTGATCGGCGCCCTCCAGTCGCCTCTCACACTCCACCTCGGGCCAGGCATCTAGTCCCTTTTCAGTGAGGTGTGTAGCCCCATGGTTACCGAACCACGTGTCCAGGTGTCGAGCCGGGCGCGCGATGCCTTGCCATCGCCCATCCGCAAGCTGAGCCCGCTGGCCGAGCGAGCCAAAGCGGATGGGGTTGGCATCTATCATCTCAACATCGGCCAGCCCGACCTCTCCACCCCCAGCGTCCTGATGGAGGGTATCCGGCAGTACGACAGCCTGCTGCTGCCCTATGCGCCGTCGCAGGGCCTACCCGAGACGGTGGCAGCCTGGCAAGCCTACTATGCCCAGCTTGGTCTGGAGCTGGCGTCGAACCAGCTGCTGGTCACGACCGGCGGCAGCGAAGCTCTGCTCTTTGCCATGATGGCGGTGGCCGATCCGGGCGATGAGATACTGGTGTTCGAGCCCACCTATGCCAATTACTTTGGCTTCGCCGTGATGGCCTCGATCGGTATGGCTCCCGTGACCTTACGGGGCGAGGATGGGTATCATCTTCCTCCAGCCGCCGAAATCGAGCGACGGATTACCCCTCGCACCAGGGCGATACTTTTCACGACTCCCGGCAATCCCACCGGCACGGTCTTCTCCTACGATGAACTGGAGATGCTGGCAGATATCGCCGCGCGGCATGGCATCTTCTTGATATCGGACGAGACCTATCGCGAGATCGTGTTCGAGGGCCCACGCGACATGAGCACCCTGAAACTCGACGCGGTAGCCGAGCAGACCATCGTGGTGGACAGTGTGTCAAAGCGTTTCAGCGCAACGGGGGCACGCATCGGCTGCATTGCCAGCCGCCACCCGGACATCATGGAAGGCGTGCTGCGCTTCGCCCAGGCTCGTCTCTCAGCCCCAACCGTCGAGCAGCGCGCCGTGGCGCCGATGTTGCGCAACCCACGGACCTACACCGACGAGTTGGTTGAGATCTACCGTGGCCGGCGCGATGTGACGTATCGTGCGCTCCAGGAGATTCCGGGGGTGCATGTGCGGCGCCCGGAAGGCGCCTTCTATATTTTTGCCACGCTGCCCATTGACGATGGCGAGCGCTTTGCCAGTTGGTTGCTCACCGATTTTCGGCTGGACGGCGAAACGCTCATGGTTTCGCCCGGAGACGGCTTTTACGCTACAGCCGGCCTGGGCCAACAGGAAGTGCGCTTTGCCTATGTGCTGGCAGAGCCGGCACTGGAGCGGGCTATGACGATCCTTCACCAGGCGCTGCGCGTCTACCCGGGAGCAAGAGGGGCATGACCATGAACGATGACCGATTCCAGGAACAGATCGACAACTTTTTACAGTACATCGCCGCGGAACGCGGCTTTTCCGCCAACACCGCGGGCGCCTATCGTAACGATCTCAGTCAATTCGCCCTATTTCTGCAAGATCACGGGCGCGACCACTGGGATCTCGACCGCGAGATTCTTGGACTCTATCGCTCCTTTCTCTACGAGCGCCGCTATGCCGATACCACAGTGGCCCGGAAGGTCGCGGCGGTACGTTCCTTCCTCCACTTTCTGGAGGCAGAGGGGATCGTGGGCGCTGGTCTGACCGAGCACCTGACCTCACCGCGTATCGGAAAGTATCTGCCTCACTCGATTGCCGAGGATGATGTCGAGTTTCTGCTGGCCATGCCTGCCTCGGATAACCCCGCGGGATTGCGAGACCGCGCCATGCTGCGCCTGCTCTGGGCCACCGGGATGCGGGTCAGCGAGCTGATCTCACTCGATCTGGAGCATGTCGACATGACGACCGATACAGTGCGCTGCCTGGGCAAGGGTTCCAAAGAGCGGCAGATCCCCTTTGGGCTCAGAGCCAGGGGGGCCGTGGCACAGTATCTCGAGGATGGACGTACCGCGCTGGGACGCCGCACTCAGGGGAATGCGCTCTTTCTGAATCATCATGGGGAGCGGCTCACCCGTCAGGGCTTCTGGCTCATTCTCAAGTCGTATGCGCGGCGCGCCGGCATCGACAGCATTAGCCCTCACACCTTGCGGCACAGCTTCGCCACGCACTTGCTCAACAATGAGGCAGAGCTGCGCGTGGTACAGGAGCTGCTGGGCCACTCCAATATCTCGACCACGCAGATCTACACGCACGTGTCGCGCGAGCGATTGCGTCAAGTCTATGACCAGGCCCATCCGCGGGCCCATGCCCTGGCGGACTGAACCAACACCATGACCTTTCGCATAGTCTGGCGGCTACTCGTTGTTCTGCTCCTGGTGGGATGTTCCTCCCAGGCCTCGGCCCAACGCCGATCGCCCGCTGTGAAGATCGCCCGCCCCAGCCTCACGCAGTTGGTCACCGCGCCCATCCCGGCGCGGGATCTCTACGCCCTGACCGACGAGCTGAAGCTCCGGCCGCCCCGCGCTATCCCACACGTCCTACGCACCACATCTCTGAACTTCTCGGTCGGCCACCAGGACCCGTTCTACGTCCTCACCGAGGACAAGAACCATTTCTTCGTGATGCACGCCACCATTCGAGCCAAAACGCCGCACCTGTATTTCTATGTGCAGAACGGCGTTCAGGTGAACCAGGCAGCCCTCCAGAGAGCCGCCTCTACCTTCGAGCACAGCACCTACCCAGCTGATCGCTCCTTCTTTGGCTCGGAGTGGACGCCGGGAGTAGACGGTGACCCACATATTACCTGTCTGATCGGCGACCTGAAGAGCGCAAGCGCGGCGGGGTACTACTCAGCGGAGGACGAATACCCCCGACTGGTGAATAAGTACAGTAATCAGCGAGAGATGATTTACCTCAATTCCAGGGCTGTTTTGCCCGGAGACAATACCTTTGATCGCACGCTGGCCCATGAGTTCCAGCACATGATCCACTGGCACATGCACCCGCACGACAACGCGTGGCTCAACGAGGGCATGTCGATGTTGGCCGAGTATCTCAACCACTATCCACCAAACGATGAGGCCAATACCTATTTGGGCATGCCCGACACGCAACTCACCAGTTGGAGCCTGAACGGAGACGTCAGCATCGCCCATTACGGCGCCGCATACCTCTTCCTGGGCTATCTCTACCGGCGCTTTGGCCGTGGTCTGATCACGGATATGCTCGCCGATCGGCGGTACACCGATCTGGAGTTGGTGAACGCCGAGCTGCGTAAGCACCACATTGCCGAGTCCGCCGACCAGATTTTCGCCGACTGGATCGTGGCCAACTACGTGCCGACTCGTGCGGCGCGCGGCGGCTATGCGTCGCTCCTCCCGAACAGCGTCACGGTGACCAAAACCGCGTCCGTTCCGTTCTCCTATACTGGCGCCGTGGCGCCATACGGGGCGCAGTACATCGTGCTCGACGCCTTGAGCAAGCAACGGGCATTCCACCTGCACTTCACGGCGCCCTCCTCGATGCCGCTCGTCGGCCTCCACACCTCGTCGCCGTATTGGTGGAGCAACCGCGGCGATATGAGCGACACTCGTCTCTCGCGCACCGTCGATCTGCGCCACGTTCAGCACGCCACACTTCACTTCAACACCTGGTACGACATCGAACAAGACTACGACTACGGCTACGTCGAGGTCTCGAGCGATGGTGGCAAAACCTGGGACACCGTGCGGGCCACGGATACCACCGCTACCAATCCCAACGGCGCCAACTATGGGAACGCCTTTACCGGCGGCAGCAAGGGATGGCGCGCTGAGACGCTCAACCTCTCGGCCTACGCCGGCCATGTCGTCACGCTGCGCTTTGAGTACGTCACCGACGACGAGTATAACGGCCAGAGCTGGGCTATTCGTCACATCACCATCCCCGAGATCGGCTTTCACGACGACTTCACCGGCTGGAGCACGCGGGGTTTTGTCCCGGTCTCCAGCAACCGGCTCCCCAGCAAGTGGAACGTGCAACTGCTCGCCTACACCATTCATGGCCTCCATGTCTCCAAACTACCCTTGAGCGCGACCGATACCGGATCGGTGCTGATCGACCCGGCCAGGGAAGGGCTGACCAAGCTAGTAGTGGTGGCGTTCACCGCCGTGCCCAAGACGACCGTAAAGACCAGCTATACCGTGTCGGCAAGTATCGCTGCTCCATAGCCCCCCCTCCCCCCGACCCCCTCCCCCTCACGGGGGGGATGGGGGGCGAGGTTGGAGGAGTTGTGGGTGAAGGGGGCGGTTTCAGTAGTGAGAAAGCGTTCTTGAGCGGAACCGTTTCCCGTAGTAACTCCCCTCCCCCCTGGAGGGCCTGTGCCCTCTTTATGCAGGGTGGGAGGGGCTGGGGGAGGGGGGGGGCGGTTACCGCACCAACAGCACACCGTGCGGCGAGTGATCGATCAGGAAGCGAGCGGTCTTGCCCACTGAATGAGGACCTGGTTTGCCGGCGCGGCCCTGGACCACGATGAGGTCGACCTGCTCCTCCTCCGCCAGCCGGCGCAGCTCTTCGTTTGGTTTGCCGCGCAGCACGATCTCGTGCAGCCGGTCGTCCGCCACACCCACCTCGCACAGCGCCTGGCGTGCAAACTGCACGCTGGACCGGGCTTGGGCCTCTTCCGCCTGCTGAAGATCAGCGCTTCGCGTCTCGCCCAGCGCCCGGCGGCCCAGATAGCGCTCTCGTCCCAACTCGATGCCGCCGCGCGGACCCGTGTCGATGACATGAGCCAGCAGGATGCGCTGCGCGCGCTCCAGTGGAGCCACCCCGGCCACTCGGCGGAAGAACGCGGCGCCTTCGGCGCCCTGTATGGCGAACAGGATATTCACGACACGACCTCACCCGACGACCCGTACCGACCAGGTGCATTTCGAGGGCACGCGCAGCCACAGGCGATAATATCCGCCGTGGCTGAATCGGTAGGTCCCGCTCTGTGCCGGGACGACACGGGTGACAAATAGGTCGATCCACTGCTGGTAGGGGAACCAATTAAACTGACCGTGCCCCACTATGAATGCCATCTGCCCGGCGTGCAGACCTGGCCGGTTGGTGCAGTCCAACGACCACTGCGCGGCCCATCCGCCCTTGACCGCAAACGGCGCGGTGGTCATGACGTGGGGATGCCCGACTCGGGCCGCCTCAGCAATGAGGACCTTTGCCGCCAGTGCTGGACGCGGCGAGAACAGGAGACTGAGGGCAACGAAGGATAGAACACCGCGTTTCACCATAGACTCCGTTCAACCTGGACCGACATAATATACCCGCAACCGAGGTCCCTTGATGGTAGCAAGGCGTCCCAGCTTGTCGCCCCACCCGCTGCTTCGTTGCATTTTGCTGGCGCAACCGTTCTTCCATAGACACGAAAAATAGTTGGATGGTTCTTTTGTACCGCGTATTTATCTTCATCGGCCTGATTCTCCTGGCTCTCAGCATGTCTGGCTTGGCGGCGAGCGGGCCATTGGAGGCGCAGGTCGTCGCCACTGTCACGCCGGGGCCAGCTACCACGACTCCCAGTCCAATGACGAGTTCCACCCCTGGCCCGGTGGATCCAATTCAACACATCGTTATCGTGGTCAAGGAAAACCGCTCGTTCGACAACTACTTCGGCACGTTTCCGGGAGCGGCAGGGACGACCAGGGGCCAGACCTCGAGTGGGCAGACGGTTCCGCTGCTCCACACGCCGGACCACACCTTGCTCGACATCAACCATGCCGGCGATGCGGCACGGGTCGCGGTGAATGATGGCAAGATGAACGGTTTTGACCAACTACAGGGCGCTATCCAGGATGGACAGGACATTGCGCTGTCGCAACTTCACGAATCGGACATCCCGAACTACTGGGCCTACGCTCGCACCTTCACCCTCGACGATCACTTCTTTTCGACCATCAACGGTCCGAGCTTTCCCAACCACCTGGTGACTGTGGCCGGTACGTCCCACAACACGGACGACAATCCGATCCTGAACACGTACCATTCCTGGGGGTGCGATGCGGGGCAATACACCAAGGTCGATACGGTCGACCCGCAATCGGGGCAGCACTATTACAGCAAGCCCTGTTTCGACATCCAGACTCTGCCGGACGAGTTCCAGAAGGCGGGCGTGTCCTGGAAGTACTACGCTCCCGGCCAGTATCAGTCGGGGTACATCTGGTCGGCGCTGAACTCGATCAAGCACATTCGGTATTCCCCACTCTGGCAATCCAACGTGCCGGATACCAGTCAGTTCATGAAAGACATCAAGGCCGGGACGCTGCCTCAGGTGAGTTGGGTGGTGATGAATGAAGGGGAGAGTGAGCATCCCCCACACAGTTCGTGCGCGGGGGAGAATTGGACGGTTCGGCAGCTCAACACGCTGATGCAGAGCCCTCTCTGGGCCAGCACTGCCGTATTTCTCACCTGGGACGACTTTGGTGGCTTCTACGATCACCTCGCCCCACCAAAACTGAACGTGATCGCGTATGGTCCGCGCGTTCCCACGCTGGTGATTTCCCCGTATGCGCGGCAACACTTCATCGACCATCAGACGTACGACTTTGCCTCCATCCTCCGCTACGTCGAGGACAAGTATCATCTGCCCCAACTCAGTGAGTACGATCGGCGCGCGCAGAGTATTGCCGGTAGTCTCGACCTCAATCAAACTCCCATCTCGCCGCTCATCTTGCATCCTCGGGCATGTCCGCCGGGCGCCTACCTTACCACCAACCCCGTCAACGGATCGGTTCGTTCCGTGACCAATCAGCCCGATCAGCGGGCTATCCTGGTGCAGACCACCACCTCACCCGATCCGTCCAAGCTGGTCATCGTCGGCAACTCGATCCTGCTCGACGCCGACGGCCAGCCCATGCCACTGCGTGTGGTCCAGCCCGGCGACCGTTTGCGCGCGGCTGGGGTGCCCTCGCCCGACCAGGCGCTGGTGTATCTGGGTAGCCAGATCAAGGATCTCGACATTCACTCCTATCAGGATGAGATTGGATTCATCACGTCATGGAACTCTCAGCGTCAGGTGTTGACCGCTCACTTCAGTAATAATGTGCTTGCGACCATTCATCTCAACGCCGCCACGCAGTACTCGGGGCCACACAAGAGCAATGGCAAGCCTCACTTGCACCGGGGGTATGTGATCGGTGTCACGGGATCGCTGGACACGCAACTCCATCAGGTGGTCGGCGACGTGTGGCTCCGCGTCTATCAAACCAAACCATAAGGGGCAGAGTCTGTATCGCTTCCCACTTGCTCTGAGCGTCCTGCTCCTCACCCTGGCGACGCTTGGCTTTGCTCGCGGTGTGCAGCCCCACACGACCCCGCGCGCCACGGTTGCGCGCACGGCCACCGCAGCCCGCACCGCTACCGCAGCCCGCACCGCTACCGCGCGATACCCGATCAAGCACATCATCATCATCGACAAAGAGAACCGCAGCTTCGACACCATGTTCGGGCTGTTTCCCGGAGCCGACGGAGCCTCGACGGCGCGCCTATCCGATGGAAAAATTGTCCCGCTGACCCATACCCCGGATCGCACCCTCCTCGATGTGGGCCATGCCGGCGCTGCCGTGACCCTGGCGCTGGACAACGGAAAAATGGATGGGTTCGATCTGCTGCCTGGCGCCCAGCAAGATGGCAAAGACATTGCCAACTCTCAGTACCGTGAGTCGGACATTCCGAACTACTGGAAGTATGCGCATGCCTTTGCCCTCGACGATCACTTCTTTGCGACCATCGCCGGGCCGAGCTTCCCGAACCACCTGATCACGGTAGCTGCCACCTCAGGGAACACGACGGATAATCCGCGGGGCCAGCTGGTCCATGCCTGGGGGTGCGACGGCGGGAAAGAGTCGGTAGTGAGTGGGATTGGAACGGATGGGAAGCGCTTCCTCACCCACCCCTGCTTTAATTTTCAGTCCTTCCCGGATGTCTTCCAGCGCTACCACGTGTCGTGGAAGTACTACGCGCCGCCGCGATTTGCCTCGGGCTATGTGTGGAGTTCCCTCGATGCCATCAAGCATATTCGCTTTGGCCCGCTCTGGAAGACGAACGTGGTGCGTGATACCACCTTCATTAAAGATGTCCAATCCGGCCACCTCCCGCAGGTGAGCTGGTTAGTGACCAATGCGCTGGAAAGCGATCATCCGCCAGCCTCGATCTGTCTGGGAGAAAACTGGACGGTACGACAGATTAACGCAGTCATGAAGAGCCGCTACTGGAAGGACACGGCGATTTTCTTGACCTGGGACGACTTCGGCGGGTTCTACGATCACGTCGCGCCGCCCCATCTCGATTACATCAGCCTGGGGCCGCGCGTGCCCACCATCGTCATCTCTCCCTACTCCCGGCCCCACTACATTGACCGCTCGCAGCTCGAATTCGACTCGTTCTCACGCTTCTTTGAGCAGGATTTTCGTCTGCCTGCGCTGACCGACCGTGATCGCCATGCAGCGTCGATGGTGTCCTCGTTCAACTTTCATCAGAAGCCACTTTCACCTCTGGTGCTCAAGACGCGCACCTGCTCCAAGAACGCCTATGCCACCACGTCGCACTTGGTGGGTACTGTCGTGCGCGCCAAGTATGAACACTCCCTGCATAGCCTTATTCTGCGGACGAACGGCACGCTGGTCACGATCCTGTTCGGCCCCTCGTACAACCTGCGCGACAGCCACGGCGGCCGCCTCTCCTTTGGCCAGATCAGCATTGGCGACCGGATCATCACCAATGCCACACCGGACCCACAACGCGCCCTGGTCTACACCGCCTTCAACCTGAGCGACAGCTCGGTGAGCTCATTCAGAGACCAACGTGCCCTGATCGACACGGTGGACCAGGATGTCTCGTCCCTTGAGGCGGTGATCGGTAAGACAACCTACGTGGTGAACCTGGATCACAGGACCAGGATTGTGCGTGCCGACGGATCGATCGGTTCCAAAGCTGACATTGTGGGGAGCCAGCAAGTTCGCATTAGCGGTGTCGTCAACACCAGAACCAAGACTGTGACAGAGGCCACGCTGATCCGCATCCTGTCCACCACACCCTCGACGCTGGGAGTGGTCACAGACCAAAGCACCATCAAACCCGGTAGTAAACAAACGCTGGAGATCACCGCGCCAAAGGGCGCCAGGGTGAAGGTTTCGATTCGCTATCCGAGCGGCCACACGACTGTCGCGCAGGTCAATGCGGACAGCAGTGGTTCGGCCAACTACAGCATCACGGTCCCGAGCGGGGTCAATAGCCTCTCCTCCCACACGGCGGTGGTGACGGTATCGGCCGGGAAGGCGACCGCATCCACCCGGTTCACCATCATCCGTGCCACGGTGGAGGTCTATGTCGCACACCGGAGCATCAAGCAGGGAAGTCACCAGACGATCGAGCTGCTGGGAGCTCCCCGCGCCTCCGTGAAAATCCAGGTGCTCTGGCCCGATAGCCGGTACCTTGTGCACACCGTGAAGCTGGATTCCAGGGGCCATGGTCGTTACAGCATAACCGTGCCCAAATCGACGAAGGCGGCGGGGCCAGCGACCGTTGAGGCAACGGTATCCACCTCGTCGGGGCAAACTGTCGGTACCACGAGTTTTACCATCACCTAGTATGTGCCAGGCGATGTGCGGTGGTACGTCACCTGCTTCCCACCAGCTTTTCGCCGAGTAGTACCAGCGCAAGCCCGCAGAGAACCAGACCGGCCACCAGTTCGGCGCGTTCCGCCAGCTCCTCGCCAATTCGATTCCCCACGGTGGTGCCCACCAGCGTGAGCCCAAAGGCCTGGACGGCAATCAGGAGGACGGTGAGCGCAATCGGAAGTCCCAGCGCTCCCATACTGAACCCAATGGCCAGCTCATCCATGCTGACCGAGAGCGAGGTGAGCAGCAGCCCTCGCCACCGGTCGATGTCGAAGTTGGCCTCCTCTTCGCCGGCCAGGCCCTCATAGACCATCCAGGCGCCGACCCCAAAGAGCACGACAAGGCCGATGAGCGAGGCGATATCGCCGATGGCGCCGCTTACCAGCCGTCCCGCGACGAAGCCAATCAACGGCATGCCGCCCTCGAAGAGGGCAAAGCTGGCGCCGACCCGGAGACGATTCCTCCGCCCGATGCCACTGATACCCAGCGCCACCGCCACCGCAAGCGTATCCAGCCCCAGGGAGAGGATCAGGATTGCCAGTTTGAGGGTGGTGGCGGCGTCATGTGACATACAGTCCACTGTACCCCGAGAGGTAGCCGGCGTCAGGAGAGCGCGGCTCCGTCGCCGGGCATCGCACTCTCATCCCCGGCCCTTCTCCCGCCCGCCTAGACTTTGGCCATTTGGGGTAGTGGTGAGGGAAGAAGAGGCAGAATAAGACAGACCCACCTCATGCTAAAGGAACGATCTGTGCTTACCCTGCCTCCCGACATTATGGC
>JAABUJ010003371.1_pt1 | contig 18021 bp, 20 predicted proteins | sample 5559131 | NCBI WGS metagenome assembly JAABUJ01 (sample SAMN10711875, study PRJNA513366) | rock metagenome | isolation source: Antarctica rocks | place: Antarctica: Victoria Land, Mt New Zealand nord | collected 2016-01-07 | reverse complement strand
CGTGCCTAGCGGGCAGATTATCCGGCGGCATATTCTGCCCAACCTGCTGTCGCCGATTGTTGTCGCAAGCACCATTGACATTGCGGGCGTGATTATCGCCGAAGCCACGCTCTCGTTCCTGGGCATCGGCGTGCAGGACCCTATCCCGTCGTGGGGCAAGATGATTTCCATTCCCCTCAGCTCCGGCTACTGGCGCGCGCACCCGGAACTGGTCATCTACCCCGCGCTCTGCCTTTCATTAACAGTCCTCAGCCTTAACTTCTTAGGTGATGCCCTGCGCGATGCCCTGGACCCGCGCAGCAAGTAGCCGCGAAACTCGCCTGAATGAGTGCGGCAGCACTGCTGCCGCAGGCCGTCCTGCCTGAGAAATAGGCTGCTTTCATGGCTGACACAAAGTTTACCGCACAAAGCTACCGGAATGCGGCTCAGGAACATCTAAGCCAAGCGCGTTTTCTGCATCACGAGTTTCGGCAGTATTATCTCGCACACTACTGGTCGGGCGTGGCCGTAGAATGCATTCTCCGGGCGCATGGCCTTTTGGAAGACGATGAGTTTACGAGCCGCCATGACCTGAACAATCTGGCAAGCCGCGCAGACTTCTTTGTTCTTGTTCGGGATGCGAAACAGTCGGATTATGTCGCCATGGTAAGCGAGGCAAACCTCCGATGGCGCAGCAGCCACCGCTTTATCACGGAAAATCAGCTTCTTGTTTACCTCAACAGCACCCGCATTGATAACAAAATCAAAAGGGGATAGGCTCAAGTATAACAGTCAAAAGATGTATAATCTTGCGGAAGAGATTGTTGGATTGGGGGTTCTAAAGTGGAAGAGCAAATAGAAGATATTCTTCGCCACAACTTTGAAGGGGCGCGAACAGTTGGCTTAACCTGGGACACACACTCTCAAAGGATTATGGGGACGATGCTCTGGGAAGGCTTCAACGGCCACGATTTCCTATGGCGTCAGAACAGGCTATTCCGAGTGCTCCGCCATGAACTTGGCGCGGAAGCCGCTGCGATCTCCCATATCTTCACTTACACGCCTCACGAGTACGAGCAGATGATGGCGGCGTAAAACTTAGGCAAGCCGCCTGTTGACAGCCTCTTAACAAAACGCTTGAAGTGGCAAAAGCCTCTGCCGACTGGCAGAGGCTTTTTTGCATGTGTCTATTTACCGCGCCTGCTAAGGGCTGATGGGCGATGAGTAGGCGGGGTAGCCGCTCTTCTGCAAATCCTGGGCGGCTTTGTCGGCGGCGGCACGATTGCGGTAAGCCCCGATCTGCACTTTGTAGACAGTTTTGCCGTCTTCCTGTTCGGCGCGGGTGCTGGTGGCGTAGCCTCGGCTGCGCAGGGCTTCGGCGAGGACGCGGGCATTTTGCTGGGCGGCGAATGAGCCGGTCTGCACCCGGAACTGCGCCTTGCCGCCGCTGACAGCGCCGTCTTGTCCGGCTTCCGGTGTGCCATGCCCGCCAATCTGCTCAAAGTCCTGATCCTGCGTGCCGGAAGCCGGGGCCGCAGGCGCGGCGGCAGGCGGAATGAGAGGCGCTGTGCCGCTGGCGGCGGTGCCGCTGCTTGTGCCCGCGTCGGCTCCCGCGCTGCCTGCATTCGTATCCGTGCCCGAAGCGGCGTCGGGGCTTGCGGCGGCCTGCGAGGCCGCGCTGTCGCCCGACCTGGCGGACGACGTATCGGCAGGCGGCTGAACCACGGCAGGCCTGCGGGTGAGGGTGAGCGACGGCGTGCGCTCCTCCACAATGCGGATGCGCGGGGCGCTGGGCGCGGTGTAGTCGCTGTTTTTGGTGCGGGGCAGGATATGCGGGTCGGGCGCGGCGGAAACACGTGGCGCGGCAGCCGACGTGAGGACGGGCGTGGGCAATGCATCGGTGGCGACCGGCGCGGGGCGCGCTCCGCCCATGAAAAAGTAGCCGATCCCAAATGCCGCTGCGACCACGGCAGCGGTCAATCCCGTATTTTTGAGTGCGTTGTTGGTGCGAGCCATCAGCAAAAGTCCTCTGGCCTATGATACGCCCCGGCAAGCCTTTTTGTCAACAGCCAAGGCGCAGGAAGGCGGCAGGAGGGGTGTTAGTAGCGCAAGTAGGCTTCCGAAATGGCGCTGCCAATCTCCGTGCAGCGCACCTGCACCTGGTCTAAAAACTCGTGCAGGCCGCTGTCAATAATCTCTTCGGCAGTGAGGTAGGCGAGGTCGGCGCGCAGGCTGCCCATTAAACGCTCAGCGCGGTTGGCAGGCGGCTTGTTGAGCGTGCCGCCGATCTCGCGCAGGGCGTAGCGGGCGCGCGAGATGGAGTAGCACAGCGAGGCCGGGAACGTGGGGTTGAGCACCAAGTACGAGACCACTTTCTCCGGCGTGATGCCAAAGCGATGGGCCTTGCGGAACGCTTCATACGCGCCCACCGAGCGCAGCACGGCGGTCCATTGGTGCTGGTCTAGCGGCCCGACCGTGCCGTCCTGCGACGTGCGCAGGATATGGTACTTGACATCCAGCATGCGGGCAGTCTTGTCGGCGCGCTCTAGGAACAGGCCGCACTCTAGGAACGACCGCGCTTCGCCGCTGGGCAGGGTGCGATCCATGATGCCGCTGAACAGATACGTGGCGTTCTTGACCTGCTGGAAGAAAGCGTGGGGCGAGGCGTCCAGTATCTTTTCTACGTTCCAGCGCGTGGTTTCCAGGAAGAAGATATTCAGGCTCTCGTACATCTCTGACGACAGCATCTCGCGGACGCCGCGTGCATTCTCGCGCGCACGGATAACGCTGGACGCAATAGAGTTGGGGTTAGCCTTGTCAAACGCAAAGAAGTCCAGGATGCGCTGCTCGTTCTGGTCGTCGCCATGCCGTGCATGGAAGCGTTTGGCATCGCCTGAAATAGATAGGATTGGCTCCCACAGCGCATTGGGGTCGCCTTCACCGCTTTCGGCAAGCGGAAAGGCCCCCTCTAGTTCGGAGTGGTACTGAACGTCCACAATGCGGGCGGTGGAGGCGGCGCGTTCCACATAGCGCCCAATCCAGAACATGGCATCGGCTTCGCGTGCAAGCATCGGCTAATCGTTTCCCTGAAGCATCGGTTATTTGTTTCCTGAGTGTCTTAGGGCTGCCGGCGTGGCGGCGGGGGCCATACGCCCGGCTCTGCTTCCCCAAATTGCTGCGTGAACAAGTCTTTGCCTGCTGCGCTTTGCATGCTGTCTTTGATAGTGCGCCAGAACATCCACAAGCCATAGATGCCGATGAGGAAGGCCGTGAAGTAGAAAGCTTCTGAAACCACGAATGTCTGCATGCGACTGCCGATATGCAGGAAATAGTGCAGGTCTTTAACAAACCGAAAACAGCACATCAAGCTGTTGGCTACGGCGGACGGCACAGCCCATCTGAGATGCTGCTTCCAAGGTGACTGGCCTACAAGTCCCACCACAAGCCAGCCGATGATCAGATAAAAGACGTCCGCCGCGTTGTGATAAACGTACTCAAAAAGCGTGAAGTATGCCACGGCGTCTACTCCTGTCCTTGAGACTGGGCATGGTCGGCATCATCACTCTGCCCAAGCTGGCTTTGCGACTGCTTTTGCCCGCCCTGCGACTGTGATTGTGCTTGAGAGGGAGCAGGCTTGCGCGCCAGCACCCAGGTGTCTTTGCTGCCGCCGCCCTGGCTGGAATTGACCACATACGACCCTTTGCGCAAGGCCACGCGGGTCAGGCCGCCGGGGATAATCGTAATCTCTTCGCCCATGAGAATGTAGGGACGCAGGTCAATATGACGCCCTTCAAACCCCTGCGCGTCCGGCACAAAGGACGGCGCGCGCGAAATCTGCACCAGTGGCTGAGCGATAAACGAGCGTGGGTCAGCCGTAATCTGCGCGGCGAACTCGTCCTGCTCCGCGCGGGTAGACTGCGGCCCCATCAGCATGCCGTAGCCGCCGGCTTCGTTGGCGTTCTTAACTACTAATTTGTCTAAATTGCTGAGAATATAGCTGCGCTGCGCCCCGTCGCTAGACAGGTACGTTTCTACGTTGGGAAGCAAGGCGTCTTCGCCTAGGTAGTATTTGATAATCTGCGGCACGAACGCGTACACCACTTTGTCATCGGCGATGCCTGTGCCGACCGCATTGGCGAGCGCGACATTGCCTGCCCGGTAGGCATTAAACAGGCCGGGCACGCCAAGCGATGAGTCTGCGCGGAATGTTAATGGGTCAATAAAGTCGTCGTCAATGCGCCGGTACACCACGTCTACGCGCTGCGGGCCACGCGTGGTTTTCATCCAGACACAATTGTTTTCCACGTACAAATCGCGCCCCTGCACCAGATCAATGCCCATCTGCTGCGCCAAGAACGCATGCTCAAAGTACGCCGAATTGAACTCGCCCGGTGTCAGCAGCACCACAGTCGGGTCGTCAACAGCGCGCGGCGAGATAAAGCGCAGGTTGGTCAACAATTGCGAGCAGTAGTGGTCTACCGACAAAACGCGGTTTTCATGGAACAAGCGCGGGAAGGTGCGGGTCATCAGCAGCCGGTTTTGCAGCACATACGAGACGCCCGACGGCGAGCGCAGGTTGTCTTCCAGCACGCAGTAATTGCCTGCCCCATCGCGCACCAGGTCTGTGCCGCAGATATGCACATACACATCTTTGGAGACTTTAGTCCCCAAAAGTTCGCGACGAAAGTGCTTGCCGTTGACAACAAGCTCGCGCGGAACGATGCCGTCATTCAAGATATGCTGGTCGTGATAGATGTCATGCAGGAACAAATTGAGGGCGCGCAGGCGCTGGATTAGCCCGTGTTCAATGGCTCTCCATTCGTCATGGGTGAGAATACGCGGCACGAGGTCTACCGGGAAGGTCTTTTCCAGGCCCCGGTCATCGGAGTACACGGTAAACGTGACCCCTTGATTGAGCATGGACATCTCGGCCATCTGCGCGCGCTGCCGGAAATCGGCAGGCGTTAGGTTAGACAGCGTCGCGTGCAGGCTTTGATAGTGGGGGCGCGGGACAGCGTCTTCGGCGAACATCTCGTCGTAAAAGCCATCCAGCGTGTAATTGTCAAACAGGGACATGGCGTGGAAACACTTGGTGGAAGGCATCTGCGCCTGAAGTTTGTTCCAATTCGCTACGCTGCGGGGGAATAGTTTATTATAACGCACCTGCTCTTTGTTGTCAACCCAAAGCGCGGGGGATGCACGCCCGATGCCCCGGCATTGTTTGGGCATTTTAGAGGCGTTTCCAGCGCGTACCAACGACGGAACAAATTAGGCCGTCGTTGGTATGCCTCTGCCACGCTTTGGAACAGCCTTAACAACGCCTTTGCAGTGCTTGCTATTGTGGATAACTGCTGTTATATCTGTTGGGTTCGTTCTGTAAAGCGGCGTGCCGAGCATGGAAGTCGACACACAATAAGAACAAAACTCCGCAGTCGGCCCCAAAGGTTCGCTAAGGCGTGAGTGATGCGAAGACAAACCCTGCAAGACTGGCATCGCAACAAGGTACACAGCAGCCTCGCCAAGCGGCGGGGCTGTTTGGTTTGACAAAGGGGCAGGCCATAATCAAACAGTAGGGTAAGAAGGCACGAGAAGAACGAGTTCGGGTACTATGCTGTAAACCTTATGGCGGAGACAGAAAGAACTAGCGGAAAAGGAACACTCATCCCGACAATTCGTTCCGCCGACATCAACGCTGTTATGAACGGCATTGGGAGTGACCTCACACTTCAACTGGAAGACGAAGTTCAAGACCTTGCAGGCGTACTGAACAATGATGCTGCCTACAAAGTCAAAGCAATGGAAAACGCAGAAGAAATAGCAGCAAACGGCGACTGGGGATATTACGCTAAACAATTAGCGGGTGCGCCAGGTCAGTTTCTAAAGGCTTGGGTGAGATGGAACAATCAAGAGATGGTCTACGACTACTCTCTTAACGCCGACGCAGGGGCTGTCTTTTCTCACGCAACGCCATACGTGGATACGATATTCTCATGAACAACATGACAGGCCAACGAGAGTTATGATAGGCCAACGAGAATTGCAATGATAACGCAGCAACCTGCCCACAAAGATTTGCTTGACGCTGTCCAGCACCAGCACCTTGATTTGGTGCCGGAGCTTATCAGACACGGGGCAGATGTGAATGCTGCCTCGCAAAACGGCTGGACACCGCTGATGCTGGCAATCCTGCACGACGCCCAAAGCCTTGCCAAGTTGTTGCTTGACAATGGGGCCGACCCCAATCTGACGACTGCAAGTGAGGAGAACCCTTGCCGTTCCCCGCTCGCGGTCGCTGTCAGCAACGGCAGGTTGGAGATGGTGAAACTGCTGATAATGCATGATGTGGATACGCAGAACATTTCCGGTGGGGAGCAGACAGCACTAACACTTGCGCGTAAACTTGCCCCCAGACCACCGTTGCATGTTTTCTATGGGGAGAACATGGCAAACATTATCAAACTGCTTGAGCAGGTAGAAGATAATCAGTGAAACAAGGCTATGTTATTGTTGACCCCGGTTTGGCACAGCCCCAATATCGCTTGACCGATGAGGCACAGGCGCGTGTTTTGTCTTACCTCATGCACCATCTTGAGGGCATTGCCACGCTGCCCGAAGGTGTCAAGTTCGCGATTATCCCGGTGCAGTACCTGGGCAAACCTTACCCCGCGATTGGTCTTTACACGGAGACAGCGACTAGCAGGGAAGAAGAACTAACACAATTCTCGTTTGCTTTGGAAGAAGAAATTGAAGATTATATAGAAAAGACAGGTGCGGCTCATCTGTCCAAGTTGGCGTCTGGAGAACCAAGCTATTGGAACAAGGTGCTGTCGCCTTTACTGGAAGCATTACGATAATGCTATAACAGCCGCTGCCTGTTTTCTGCTGAGATAGACAGCCCCGCCAAACGGCGGGGCTGTTTGGTTTGACAAAGGGGTGGGCTGTCGGCTATACTCTAAGCCACACTTTTGCAGGAAACTTCAGTTTCGCAGGAATTAAGTGTGCAGGAGATTGGCGCAGCGTGGCAGAACCAACAAGCGAGCAGCAGCAGACACAGAGAGAGCCGCAGGAACCGGCGGAGATTTGGAAAAAGCGGCACACGGCAGCGCATGTCATGGCGCAGGCCGTGCTGGAAGTGTTTCCGGATGCCAAGCTCGCCATTGGCCCGCCGATTGAAGAGGGCTTCTACTATGACTTTGACCTGCCCCGCTCGCTGACGCCGGACGACCTGGCGGGGATTGAGTCGCGCATGCGGCGTATTCAAAAAGCCGACCTGCCGCTGGCGCGCTCCGAGAAGCCGCGAAAGGAAGCCCTGGCGTATGAAGAAGAGCGAGGGCAGCCGTACAAGACCGAACTGATCCATGACCTGCCGGGCGGCGAAACCATCTCGTTCTACACGCAGGGCGACTTCACCGACCTGTGCCGGGGGCCGCATGTGGCGAGCACGGGGCAGATCGGCGTGTTTAAGCTGGATCATACGGCGGGCGCGTACTGGCGCGGCGACGAAAAGCGGCCTCAGCTTCAGCGCATCTACGGGGTGCTGTACGACACGCAGGAAGAACTGGACGCCTACTACGTGCGGCTGGAAGAGGCGAAAAAGCGCGACCACAAAGTGCTGGGGCGTCAGCTTGGCATCTTCGCTAACTCCGCTGCGGTGGGGTCGGGCCTGCCCTTGTGGCTGCCCAAAGGCGCAAAGCTGCGTCAGGTTTTGGAGCGTTATGTGCAGGACACGGAAACTGAGGCCGGGTACGACCATGTCTTCACGCCCGACATCGCCAAGGTAGATTTGTACAAGCAGTCCGGCCACTGGGAGCACTACAAAGACAGCATGTTCCCAGTCATGAAGACCGAGACCGAAGAGTATGTGCTGCGCCCGATGAACTGCCCGCACCACATTCAGATTTATCAGAACGACATGCACTCGTACCGCGACCTGCCCATCCGCCTGGCGGAACTAGGCACGATGTACCGTTATGAGAAGTCGGGCGAGCTGAACGGCCTGGAGCGGGTGCGGGCAATGACGCTCAGCGACGCGCATATCTTCTGCCGCGAAGACCAGGTCAAAGAAGAAGTCAAAAGCGCCCTGCTGATGGTGGAAGCCGCCTACCGCAAATTGGGAATTGGCGAGTACACATACCGGCTAAGCCTGCACGACCCCAAAAACACGGAAAAGTACGTGGACAACCCCGGCCTGTGGGAACAAGCCGAAGGCGAGCTGCGTGAAGTCTTCGGTGACCTCGGCCTGCCGTTCTACGAGGGATTGGGCGAAGCGGCATTCTATGGGCCAAAGATTGATATTCAGCTGCGCAACGTGCTGGGGCGGGAAGAGACCGTTTCCACCATCCAGGTAGACCGGCATCTGCCCGCGCAATTTGGGCTGGAATATATCGGCGAAGACAGCCAGCCGCACCAGCCGGTGATGATCCATCGGGGCTATGTCAGCACGATGGAGCGCCTAGTTGCTTTTTTGATTGAGCACTACGCCGGGGTGTTTCCCACCTGGCTCGCGCCCACGCAGGCCCTGGTGCTGCCGATTGCCGACCGGCACTTAGAGTATGCAAACCATGTCGTCGCCACCTTGCGCAAAGAAGGCTTCCGCGTGGATGTGGACAAGCGCAACGAGTCGGTGCGCAAGAAAATCGCTGGGGCCGAAACGCAAAAGGTGCCGTACATGCTGGTAGTCGGCGACCGAGACGCCGCAGCGGGAACTGTTTCGCCCCGCAAGCACGGGGGCCAAGACCTGGGCGGCATGGCCGTGGCTGACTTCCTTGCGCATTTGCAGCAGGAAACATCAGCGTAATTTATCACTGATTTGGCGTTGACAAGTGCAAACACGCTAGGTATAATATAATGTTTTCTTGTGTGCCGACGGGGCATGCAGCAGTACACGCGCTTTTCTGCATCAAGACGCAAAAAGCGGCAGTACCGGCTTTGGGCCGGGAAGGATTGAAGCACACCTATAAACAACAGAGATTTTCGCAGAGACCCGCGTGAGCCGCGAGTCAACATGAACGAGCGTATCCGTGCCCGCGAGATACGCGTTATTGACGAAGATGGTGCCCAGCTCGGCATCATGACCCCACGCGACGCCTTGATGGTGGCCCGCGAGAAGGGGATCGACCTGATTGAAGTGGCCCCGCAGGCACAGCCGCCTGTGTGCAAAATCATGGACTACGGCAAGTTCAAGTATGAACAAGCCAAGAAAGAAAAGGAGTCCGCAAAGAAGCACAAGCAAAGTGAGCTAAAGGGCATCCAGATGTTCCCGAACATTGAGGATCATGACTTTGATGTTAAAGTCCGCAGTGCCCTCAAGTTCTTGGAGGACGGCGACAAAGTCAAAGTCACCATTCGCTTCAAGGGCCGCCAGATTACGCACCCGGAGTTTGGGCGTCAGCAGCTAGACAAGATTGTGCAAATGGCATCAGGGGTGGGGCAGGTAGAAAAGCCTGCTGCCATGGAAGGGCGCATGATGACCATGATTCTCAGCCCTGCCAAGTCCGGCGGTGCGCCTAAGCCTGCTGTCGCTTCCCCAAAGCCGCCCGCACCGAAGAATGATGCCCCGCCGCCCGCCGCTTAAACGCAGGGCGGCTGCTAGATATTGGAGAAAAACAACATGCCGAAAATGAAGACGCGCAAAACAGCCGCCAAGCGGTTCAAGATTACGGGAACCGGAAAGCTCATTCACGAGCATGCGCACCACAACCACTTGAACATTCATAAAAGCCCTAGCAACATGCGTGTGCTCACCGGCACAGCCGAGCTTTACAAAGGCAAAAAGAAGTCCATTATGCGTATGCTGCCGAATGGCATCGCTGGGCAGTAACCAGCCCTGGCAACTGTTACTTAGAACGGCTTGGGCCGGGTAGAATAATCAAAAGGACTAACCAATGGCACGTGTCAAGCGTGGTGTGATGCGCCACAAGCGCCACCACAAGATATTAAAAGAAGCGTCCGGCTACTTCGGCGGCAAGTCGCGCCTGTTCAAAACAGCCAATGAAGCAGTGATGAAGGCCGGGCAATACGCCTACCGCGACCGCCGTGTGCGCAAGCGCGAGTTCCGGCAGTTGTGGATCGCGCGCATCAACGCCGCCTGCCGCGCGCAGGGCGTTCAGTACAGCCGCTTCATTGCCGCTCTGACAACAAGCGAAGTAGACCTAGACCGCAAGGTGCTGGCAGACATGGCAGTGAACGATAACGCGGCCTTTAATGCCCTTGTCGCATCACTCAATATCACGGTCGCCGCGCCCACGCACAGCCTGAGCATTGTGTGATGACGACCACGCCGTCCGAAGAACTGGAACAGGTTGCATTGCAGGCGGAGGCTGCTGTTGCTGAAGCCCGCACGATTGCTGAGATAGATGCGGCAGACGTGCATTACATGGGGCGCAAAGGCTTGCTGACAGGTCTGCTGCGCCTAGTGGGCACGTTGCCCGCAGAGCAGAAAGCAGGCTTTGGTCAGGCGGTCAACGCGCGCAAGGATGCTCTGACGGCAGCTATTGCTGAGAAGAAAGCACGGCTTGCCAACGTAGAGCGCGAGAACTACCTGAAGGCGGATGCCGTTGATGTGACGCTGCCCGGTAGGTCGGTTGCCGTGGGCAGGCTGCACCCACTCACGCAGCAGATGGCGGCAGTCAAGGCAGCTTTGATGTCTATAGGCTATTCGTTTGGCGAGTACCCTGACATTGAAGACTACCACTATAACTTTCAGACCCTGAACTATCCCCCTGACCACCCTGCGTTTGATGAGCAAATGTCGTTTTATGTAGATGCTCAGCACCTGTTGCGTACACAGACAACCGCATTTCAGGCGCATGTGATGGAAGCGCAGAAGCCGCCCATTCGCGTCGCCACTGTGGGACGCTGCTATCGCTACGAAGCTGTGGATGCCACTCACCTGCACACGTTCCATCAGGTAGACCTGCTGGCAGTAGATGAGGGTCTGACACTGGCAGACCTCAAAGGCACGTTCGCGCATTTTGCCCGCCTGCTGTTTGGGGATGTGGAGATACGCTTTCGCCCCGACTTCTTCCCTTTTGTGGAGCCAGGCGTGGAAGTGGCAGTCCGCTGGGGCGCGCGCTGGCTGGAACTGGGCGGGGCGGGCATGGTGCATCCCAATATCCTAGCGTCTATGGGCATTGATACCGACCGCTATACGGGCTTTGCCTGGGGATTGGGCGTTGACCGCATCACGATGTCCCAGTATGGGATAGATGACATACGCCTGCTGTTTGACAATGACCTACGGTTCCTGCGCCAGTTCTAACAAAGTGTTGGGCAAACCTCTGACGACACCAAAGCCTGCGCTGAGCAGGCTTTTTTGGTAACGGAAACCTCCTATGAAGCTCCCTGTGGCGTGGCTGCGCGAACATGTGCAAACCCCATTGTCTGATGATGCCTTGGCCGACCGACTGACGATGGCAGGCCTTGAGGTGGAGGAGACAACCCCCTCGGCTATTGGGCCTGTGTTCCATACCAAAGTAACGCCCAACCGGGGCGACTGGATGTCTGTTCTAGGATCGGCGCGCGAGGCGGCGGCGGCGCTGGATACATCCCTTGCCGTGGCCCCGCTGCCGCTGCCCGAGGAAGCGCCGGATGTGCAGCGCTGGGCGGGCGTGCGCGTCCAGACGCCTGCCCTTTGTCCGCGCTACGCCGCCAAAGTTATCCGCAACGTGCGCCTGGGGCCATCCCCTTTGTGGATGCAGGACAGGTTAACGGCAGCAGGCATGCGCCCGCTGAACGTCATTGTGGACATCACCAATTATGTCATGCTGGAAATGGGGCAGCCGCTGCACGCGTTTGACTATGACAAGCTGGCGCAGGGGCAGATTGTCGTGCGCACCGCCCAAGCGGGCGAGACAATCACCACCCTGGACGGCACGGAGCGCACGCTTACCCCCGACATGCTGCTAATTTGCGATGCCGAGAAGCCGGTCGCCATTGCGGGCGTGATGGGCGGCGCGCAGTCGGAAGTGTCGTCCGAAACCCGTCACCTTTTTCTGGAGTCGGCGTGCTTTGACCCGTCGAGTATCCGGCGCACGAGCAAGGCCTTGGGCTTGTCTACCGAGGCGTCGTACCGCTACGAGCGGTCGGTAGACCCGGAACTGGCCCCGCTGGCTTTGGAGCGAGCCTGCGAGCTGCTGGCCGACCTTGCCCAGGGCGAGGTGGTGCTGGGACGCATTGATTTGTACCCCACGCCTGTTCTTCCCCTCACGATTTCCCTGCGCCCCGCCCGCGTCAATGCTCTGCTGGGCACGCGGTTAGACGACGCCGCTATCGCTCACAGCCTGCGGCGTTTGGGCCTGCTGGTGGAACCGGCTGGCGACACATGGCCTGTGACTGTTCCCACTTTCCGGCCTGACCTGGTGGCCGAGATAGACCTGGTGGAAGAAGTGGGGCGCATGGTGGGCTATGAAACCCTGCCCGAAACCCTGCCCCCCGCCCGCAGTCCTGAAGGCGGCAGGGACAGCGCGCCCAGCGTCTTTGCGTCCCGTCTGCGCGCCCTGCTGACCGGCTTCGGCTTGCAGGAGGCGCTTACCAACTCGCTGACAGCCCCGTCGCTGTTTGATGGCCCCGACGACCTACACCGCGTTCCCATCCGGCAGGCGCTGTCGGCAGAGCTGAGCGGCCTGCGCGTTTCGCTTGTCCCGCATCTTTTAGACGCCCTCGCCCGCAACCTGCGCCGCCGCGAGCCTGGCGCCGCTTTGTTTGAGATAGGGAAAGTGTTCGCGCGCGGCGGCCAGCCGGGGCAGTATCACGAAACGCGGCGCGTGGCGCTGGCAGCAACGGGCCTTATTCGGCCCGCCGCGTGGGATGAAAGCGCGCCTCCTGCCCAGGACTTCTTTTCGCTGAAAGGCCAGATTGAAGCCCTCGCCCAGTCTTTGCGCCTGCCGCCCCTGGTCTTTGCGCCGAGCACGCGCGCAGGCATGCACTCAGGCCGCTGCGCGTTTGTCACCGCAGAGGGGCAGGCCCTGGGCTTTGTGGCTGAAGTGGCCCCGCAGGCCGCCAAAGACGCCCTGGACACGCCGCAGGGAACCGGGCGCATTGCTGTCGCCGAGCTGGATGCTGACCTGCTTTTCACTCTCAGCCAGGCCGCGCCGCGCTTTCACGCACTGCCCCGCTTCCCCGGTGTCAGCCGGGACATTGCTGTCGTGGTGGACTTGTCCACGCCCTATGCCCTGCTGGAAGATGTCGCCCGCTCTGCCGCCGACCCGGCCCTGCTGCAATCGCTGACCCTGGCAAGCCTGTATACGGGCGAGCGCCTGGAAGCAGGCAAAAAGAGCGTGGCTTTGCGGCTGTTGTTCCGCGCTGCTGATCGCACTCTCACCGATGCCGAGATAGACGCGCAAATGGAGGCGGTGCGGCTCCAGCTTGCCGAGCAGGCCGGTGCCGACCGCCGCTAGTTTCTGTCGCTAGTTTCTGCCAAACAATCCCCTGCTGCGAGGCTACGCTTCGCCGAACCACAGCTTGATCTCCTCACCCGCGTTCTCCGCCGAGTCGGAGCCGTGGATCAGGTTCTGCTCTATGCTGCTGGCATAATCACCGCGAATAGTGCCGGGCATGGAGTCGGCAGGCTTGGTCGCCCCCATCATCTTGCGGCACAGGGCCACCGCGTCATCGCCCTCCCAAATCATCGCCACGACCGGCCCGGAGGCGATAAACCCCACCACGCCTTCAAAGAACGGCTTGCCCCGATGCACCCCGTAGTGCGCTTCAGCCAGTTCGCGTGTCGGGGTCAGCATTTTCAGCCCCGCCAGCGTCAGCCCTTTGTTTTCAAACCGGCGGATAATCTCGCCTACCAAGCGCCTCTGCACGCCGTCCGGCTTAACCATCAAAAATGTTTGTTCCATATTCTGCTCCTTCAGGCTTGTGCCAGCGCAAAAGCCGCCAAAGTATATTATAATAAAGAGGACATTGTCAAGGAGAACTCTGATGCTTAAACCCTTTCTCGCCGCTTCTGCCCTGCTGCTCAGCGGAGCCGCCGCCTTCGCTACCCCTGCCGCAAAGCCTGCCGCTCCCAAAAGCGCTGCTGTGCTGGTCTGCCCCGTCACCCATGAAAAAATCGCCTCGGTCAAGGCTGCTGTCGGGCACAGCGTCTACAAGGGCAAGACTTATTACTTTTGCTGCCCCGACTGCAAGCCGAAGTTTGACAAAAACCCTGCCGCCTATGTCAAGTCCGTTAGTGCTGGCAGCAAAACATCAGCCCATAAGATGTAGCGTCACACGCTGAAACGCCCGCCGCGAATTGCGGCGGGCGTTTTTGTTTTAGCTTGCTAGTGGCCGCCCCTTCGCACTTCTCCAGCCGTTCTTAACGGCATTCTTTACGCGCTGCTAGGGCTGAGAAAGCGCGTACCAACGACGGAACAATTTCGTCCGTCGTTGGTTATGGCTTGTTGCGCCCTAGCAATGCGTAAGCAATACGGTGGCAGCAAGCGGGTAGTTCCGCTGCTGCACCGCAAGCGAGCCACGCCGAAACAGACGCTTCGCCCTAGCACTCTTCTGTTGACAATCCTTCGCGTGCGTGAGTATAATAACACAGCGAAACGCGAAGGGCAGTACGCCCCGCGATATGGGGTTGTAGCTCAGTGGATAGAGCATTCGCCTCCTAAGCGAAGGGTCGTGGGTCCGATTCCCACCAGCCCCACCATCGCCCCTGCCCCGAAGACCTGTGGAGAGGTCGCATAGTTGGTCTAGTGCGTCCGTCTCGAAAACGGATGTGGCTGTAAGGTCACCGTGGGTTCGAATCCCACCCTCTCCGCCATTTCTCTTGGCCTTGGCTTCGCTTTCCCCACGGCCAGGCGTGTTCATAAAGACGTGCGGATTTTGGGCGCTTGCACAGTGCTCATGCTCAGCACGTCTTTGCGTGTTTCCTGGCCGTTGACATAGGTCACGGCGTAGGTGACGCTGCGCAAGCCGGCATCGGCATCGGGGACATTGCGGATAATCTTCTCCTCGCGCGTCAGGCGTTTCTGCACCTCCACCGTGAGAAGCAGGGGCATTTTCTGAACATGGATGGTGGTGCCGGGCTTCAGCCGGTTGATGTCCAGCCCGCTATTAGCGGCAATCAAGTCCGACAAGCTGAGGTGGCTGCGGCGCGCAATGCTCATGCCTCGGTCGCCGCGCCGCACAACATAGGTGCGGCTTGGGGGCGGCGTCCAAAAGTAAGGGGCGGCGGAAGCGGCATCAGGCCGGGTTTGGCGGGCATCCAGCGCGGCTTCCTTGACAGACACGCGCTCCCCAAACGCCGGTTCATGGATGACATCGGTTTGCGGCCCCATCTGCGCAAAGTGTTCTTTGACCCGGTGCAGGGTATCCGTGGCGGCGCTGTCGGTGGGTAAACCCAGGGCGGCCTTGCCGTTGACAAAGATGGCATACGCGCGCACATGTAGCTTGAGCGCATCGCGCAGCTTTGCCCGCGCGCTGTCGGTCGGGTCAAGCGGCGTGCCATCGGGCACTCGCACAAGCTGTACCTTCTGCAAGCGCACGATGCTGTCGGCAGGATAAGAAGTTCCCACCTTCGCCTGCTCCGCCTGGGTCAGCAGGTCTTCGGCGGCTTTGGCGTTGCGGGCAGTCGCCACAGGCTTGCCGTCCAGCAAGATAGAAACGGGCTGGCCCTGGTGCCGCACAAACACAAACGCCCCCGTCCCCAGCAGCAGCAGGAGCACCAACGCCCCAACGGCTTTTTTGAGCAGCGCGTTCTGGCGCGCTATCGGGCTGGGCGGGGCAGGGGGCGGCGAGGAGGACGGTGTGGATGCGGCCATAGGGATTAGGTTGGAAAAGAAAGCCGCGCCCCGCACTCACACTATCAAAGTGAATGCGGGGCGCTGTGAATTGCCTAGTTGGGCCAGTTGCGCGGAGTGGCGCTGGCGAATTGCTTGCCTTGCTCCAGCTCCTGTACGCCGCGCTGAAGCTGAGGGTCGTTCTTCAAGTCGTAGAAGGCATCGGGATGGTCGCGCTGATAAGCATAGTGCTTGCGGGTCTGGTCATCAGTAAACTTAACGACGATATTAGGCATGATGCCTTTGTGATTGATGTCGTTCTTGGCAGCAGTGAAGTAATGCTGGGTGGTGATCGCCACGGCAGACCTGTCCGCAAGCGGCATGATAGTCTGCACCAGCCCTTTGCCGAACGTCTTCTCGCCCACCAACACTCCTGAATGCGTGTCTTTGATGGCCCCGGAAACGATCTCGGAGGCGGAGGCGCTGCCGCCGTCCACCAAGACTACCAGGGGGAACTGCTTCAGTCCCTGGTGCAGCGACGGGTCCACCGGCAGGTTTTCCATAGTCTGCATGGTCTCCGACCGGCTCTTGATCCAGACGATTGGCCCCTTTTCAATAAAGCGGCTTGCCACCATCTGCGCCTGGTCAAGCAGTCCTCCCGGATTGCCCCTCAGGTCAAAGATCAGGCCGCGCATGCCCTGCCCCTGCAGGTCGCGCAAGGCCTGAGTGACCTGCGTGTCGCTTTCCTCGTTGAACTGAAGCAGCGAGATATACCCGATCTTTCGCACAGGGTCAATCATGGCATGCTGGACAATCTCCTGCTTCACCACGCCGCGCGGGATGACAATGGTCTTGGTGTCTGTTTTGCGCAGCACGGTCAGGGTGACTTTGGTGTTGGGTTCGCCGTGGATCAGCTTCACCACATCGGTGTCCGGCTTCTTGAACGTGGAGTGGCCGTCCACGCGCAGGATAATATCGCCGGCCATGACATTCGCTTTCATGGCGGGGCTTTTGGGCAGCACTTTGACCACATACACTTGTTTGGCTTTGTTGGTGCTCAGTTCCGCGCCGATGCCGACAAACTCACCCTGGTTTTCCTCCATCATGGCTTTATAAGCGGTAGGGTCCATAAAGCGCGTGTAGCGGTCTTTAAGCGACCCCATCATGCCCCGGATGCCGTTGTAGGTCATCTGCGTGGCGTCTATTTCTCTGGGCAGCAGGGCGCGCTTGATGGTAATCGGCACGGCCTGCGCCGCCCCTGCCCGAGAGACAGTCAGGGCGATTGTGCTGCCGGGTGCGCCCCACAGCATTGTGTTGAGGTCTATCTCCGGCGTGGAGGTGACAGGCTTGCCGTCCAGGGTTTCTATCGCATCGCCGACTTGGATGCCTGCTTGCTGTGCGGGCGAGTTGGGGTCAATCTTGGTGACACTGACTTGGTCGCCTTTGCCGGCTCCCAAAGTGATGCCGGTGCCGCCATACTGCCCGCCGTAGTCTTTCAAGCCGTAGTAGTTATTCTGCAGCGTTGTCAGCACGTCGGCGTACACGTCCGAAGGCGAGGGCGTGTTGTCCTGCCCCCGCGCCGCCGTGAACAGCGCGGCCCCGACTTGTGATGGCACAAGCCCGACTGCCGTGCGAAATGCTCCCATGTCATGGGCGGCATGGAGGGTGGGGTAGGCGACGCCGCCCACAAAGGCCGCGCCGAGAGCGGCAGCCGTCAGTACCGTCCGCTTGATGATATTTCCTGCACGCATTGCTGTTTAATCCTTGCTGTGTAACAAACGGTGTCTTGTGCCAAAGGCGGACACGCTAAGCGGGTGCGGTTAATGCCTTGGCGACCCGGCCTGAAAGCTCGGATACGGCGCGGTCTAATGCCGCGTCGCCAGACGCCCCGCGCGGCACTAGGACATCGGGCGTGATGCCGACCCCGCCGTAGCGCCCGCCGCCGGTTGTCAGCATCTGGCCGACAGTCATGGTGAAGCCCGAACCGTCGGGCAGAGCCACCGTGCGCACGTCTTTGTCGTCGCCGAATGTCGTCGTGCCCACCAGCTTCGCGCCGCTGGCCTTGAGCGCCGAGGCCAGCAGCTCGGCGGGGCCTTCCGTGCCGCCGTCTACCAGCACCACCAATGGCCCGCTGATTGCCCGCGCCGGATGCACGGCAATCGGCGTGGTTTGCAGCCCTTTGCCCAGGCGCAGGCCCAGGCTCGCGGTGGTGCTGACTTTGGACGCAATCAGGGCCGCTTCTTCCGCCGTGCCGCCGCTTGTGCCGCGTAAATCCAGCACCAGCCCCTTGACATTCGCTCCCAGCCCGGACAATGCCTGCTCAAACTCT
>JAABUJ010003369.1_pt1 | contig 18037 bp, 18 predicted proteins | sample 5559131 | NCBI WGS metagenome assembly JAABUJ01 (sample SAMN10711875, study PRJNA513366) | rock metagenome | isolation source: Antarctica rocks | place: Antarctica: Victoria Land, Mt New Zealand nord | collected 2016-01-07 | reverse complement strand
GGCGACGGCGGCGGCGACGGCGGTGGGGAAAGGGGATGTGGGTGGGTGGGCGGATGGGTTGCAGAATAGCGTGGTGTTTACGTGGGCGTTTTTGGAGATGATGTGTTGGTTTTGGGTGAGTTGTTCCTGTTGGTTGGTGGAAGGGGGGCGGTGGGAAGGGGGGTGTAAAGGGGAAATGGCTGATGGGTGGCGAGTAGGTCTATGTTACGTTGAGGGATGAGAGGAGGGAGGCGGCGGTTAGGGTGGTGGAGAGGAGGAAGGCGGAGGAGGATATGCTGTAATGGGGTGGGTGGCTGTCGATTGTCGATTGTCCTGGTATTGGATGAGCTTACTTGGTGTTAAGCAGGTCGGTTTAGCAACGTTGATGGCGCTTTGCCTCTGAGTAATCAAATCGGCACTGGCACGGGGACTGGGCCCTTTCAATAAGAGCTTAGTAGGCCATTGGCATTTACAGGTAGAGCTGGCTATCGAATCTAGACAGTAGGGGCAACAGAACTAGCCAAATCGTTCCAATCCTGTGCAGCTTGGCGTACACTGTTCTGTCATGGAGAGCATAACACCGCCGTTGAAGTAGCACCTTTACAAAGCCACGTCGCCAACAATCCCAAAACACTCCTGCAGCGCTCGTAATGCGCATGTGCCCGCCAGGCCCGAGCAGGTCATTTCTTAGCTGTCTTAGGTAAAGCTGGGCCGGCGTAGTTGGGAGACTTTGGATTACTAGGCTCCTGTAACCACTGATCAAGACAAAACGAGTTCAGCTACCACTAGATTATATCTGGACCATGAGGGAGAAGCAAAGCATGAAACTTACCACTTCGGCAATCTTAGCCATCATCTCTTTCGGCAGAAGATCAGGGTTTTCCGCTTTAACACGGGCATAGTTGGCTTTAACTGCGAGCCACGAGCATAGGCTAAGTCAGCTGGCTGAGGAACACCTACATGAAGGAGTGGAATAAGAGAGCGAAGTCTGAACGTACAGAATACGATGTATGGAGTTGGCTCACGCCTGACACCAGAGGCGGCGTTTCTGCTGGTGCGGGTTTTCTTGACTTTCGTATCGGCTTTCGCGGTCGGAGCGGAGGTTTTCGAGGTCTTCTTCGAAGCTATCGGCGTGTCCTGGTGTCAGCAAGATCTCGTGAAAACGTGGGCTTGTGGCGGTAGTCGTAGGCATATCAATACAAGTTGAGCCTCTCCAGAACCGTAAACCCATCACAGACTGTGCGAAGACTCACCTTTAGAGGCCGCTGCAGCTTTGGTTCGTGCCATTTCGGAGGTCAACTGTAACAACAGCTCTAAGTGTACTAGATCAGCTAATGCTCGAGAATGTATGCATCAGGTGTTATGTTCCGGCTTTGCAAAGGGATTCCCACCTTTCTTGGGTTGCAATAACGAGTATGGTTGGAGGTTTCGCTAGGTTAGAGTGTTTGTAAGATGGGACTGATGTTATGGTGCGCTGGTGTATGGAGCCCTGAGCGGGTACGGTAGCCGATTCTCGTTTCTTATGTTTTGCACCACATGGCTTCGGCTAGACAGTCAACCCGTCTTCAAACACCACGAACGCAACATTTACTGAGCAAGGACCCAGTCTCTCTGGATAATAAGATAAGTTTGAACGTTGTACACAACCTGAGAGATTGTAACAACCTAAGGTAGCCCTATCTTGACCTGCAGTACTCCGAGTATGGCATCTTGCCAGCTCTCAATCAGATCTAGACCGAATCTTTTAATCCACGGCTTGGAAATCAACGCAGACATTTCTTCTCTGATACAATCCTGCTGTCCTTCCTCTGGCCCGCGAAGAGTCTCAATCAGTTGACCAGTTGTACTTTTGTTGTATAGACTATTCGTTATCTCCAGGGCATCCGCTCGAATAAACTGATAAAGTTGATCCGTTGACTTGCGCAAGCTCATGACCTGCTCCTTGGACAAAGACTGCTTGAAGTTTTTGTTTTTGGCGACGAAAGTATCCAAGAATGTTATAACACCTTTGTACGCCTCGAGGGTACTGAAGGCACCATGCAGGTATGCCCCGTGAGGAACGATTACCTCTCGATCTATCCATGTAAAGTCATCATTGACAGTCTTTCTCGCTTCAGTATGCCTTTGTAACAACGCCTTGAGAGACTGGTTGAGGTCGTCCAATGCCTGGTTAATAGGTACTCGAGCAGAGGAGTCGGTGTCGAGCAGAGTAAGGCAGCACTGGTTGACATGACACAAAACGGCAGATGCAGCGAGCTCGTGCTCCGTCATCTCGTTCACGAGTTGCATCATATCCGACTGGCATGGGTTGTCCTCGGTATAATCATCATGTGGAGTAGGCTCGCTTCTCAGACCGGCAAAGAGCCTGTCGATAAAGAGCTGTGCAGCAACCCAGCGGGTCTGGAAAAGGCGTTAGCTAGCACAGCAGTCAATCACTAGGCTTCTTACTTGTGGCTTCGGTCCAATGTGAAGATAGCTTTCGAACCGTGGTTGGCCACAGGCTTCATAGTTCGGGAAGACCTCGTAGTCACGGGGATCATGCATCTGCTGAGGAAAAGGGGCTGCAGAGAATCGAGGGTCAATAAGCGTACAATTCCAGTCTTCAAGATAGTGTTGGGCAGTTTGGGTTACCTAGTAGATCAAGATACTCTTCGTCATCATCAGCGCGGATCAACCGCTTCATCCGTCGCCGCTCAAGGACCCACATGACCTTGCATAAACTCCGCTTCATTGTATCATCGATTTCCAAAACCCCGAGGAGCATGCTGTAGCGTCCTTTCTCCAAGAAAAGCCGCTTCCCGACCGCGACCTGCCTGGCAGACGATTTATAGGCCTTGAGAACTGCTCTCAGGGCGCTGATCGGATCTTTATCTTTCCTCTCCGTGTTGGGCCCGAACCCCATATCTGCCGGATGTGGGTGTATCGTCGCAAAACGTGTGAAGAGAGTGTGTGACAACGTCTCCTGCTGCAGGTTTTTGACGGCCAATCTTTTGTAAGTTTTCATGGCTAGTGAGCCAGTACCTAACGTGAGATAGACACTGACCAGGATCAATAAAGCTTGATAGTTATGCTTTGATCGTGCCAGGAGAAATTCCAGAAGTTGGGCGCTGAGAAGCAGATAGCGCTTGTGTTCAAGCTCTGAGAGACGTACTAGGCCCATGGCAGCCAAAACACATGCGTCATCCCCAGGTTTGTTATCCGAATAGACTCGATCATTGCCCAAGCAGCTCGAGAGCTTGTAAAGGCGGATACAGTTGCACACAAAGGTTTCAAGGTCGATTCGTGACGGCGATTTTGAAACCCTCAATGTGTAGTCCATTTTTAGGGCATTGATCTCCGATGCTAACCATGACACTCGCACAGCCTGAGAGAAGGGTCAGCAATCATTGCCCCTGTATTTCGATGCACTTACCTCTGTCTCATCAGCCATGGGAGCGTTGAGCTTTGCATGTGCTGCCAATTGCAGCCTCAGCTCCTCCTGGTTCTTGTCGCTAAGGTACTCCACATAAGACCGTAGGTCATCGTAGCACATGAGCTTGGTGCAATTTTGCTCGAAGTACTGCTTGCAGGCTGAAAGCAGTCTCTGTGACATAGATGGATCTCTACCGGTAGATTGCGCTAGAAAGTTCAGGAGAGCGAGGTTGGAGTTCCGAGAGCTATGCTCCTGTTTAACGTATGCGTAGATTACTTCCTCCGTTGCTTGCAAGCTCCTTGAATGAGATGTATCAGTTTGAGCAATGTGACTCATTGGGAGAGGGGACCGACGGGGGAGCAGCTATCTTCTGGCTTGAAACAATCAATCCTGTCCATAGCCTCCAATCGTCACCCTGAGATACAAGCGCATCACGTTGGGGCTCAGCGGTGTCTCTGTTGTTTGGATTGGCCTTTTCGAGCATTGTCCGGCAGCAGTCCCACTCTTCTTGCCACATCCCTACCTCTTCCAACAAATCCAACTTCTCTCGTACAAGGCTCCAATTGCTCTTTCCAACAGTTGATAAGATGCCGAGATTCGGACTGTCTAGGATCGCCAAAGCTTCCCTTACGTGGCCCTGATGCTTGTATATAGCCAAGAGTAGTAGAAGTTCCTCCAGGGTTTGAATTGCTCTAGGAGGACTGAGGAGCTCGTTCTGTGCAAAACTGTTGGCATGTAACATCTTCCTTTGGTGGATCTCACCAACGAACCGGATCAGTCGGCACCTCCGAGGCAGCTTTGGTGATCATCTTGAAGGCCAATGGTCCAAATAGCTTTCGATCTAGCTCCGAAGCTTTCGATGATACACTGGTTAGATGGCTGGCAAGTATAGCCCAAAAGTAGAAATGCCGCTTCTTTGGAAAATTCTTCTGGAGCGTCATGGCTGCCTGCGAATTGGTTGAACACATCGAATCAAACTGCAAGAGTGGAGCGGGAGAAGTAGAAAGGGAGGCATACCGACTGCGCCTGTTTCCAATCTCCAGCATCGAAGTTGGCTATCATCCAGTTTTCTTGCAGTTCCACATCGTGAGGTCTTGCACGCGCAGCGTTCATCCACAGCTTAGCGGTTGACAGATCTTCAGCTCCTACAGCCCTCAAGCATCTTTCCAGCATCAACAATGCACTCGGGTCGGTAACAGGAGGGGTCCTCTTGCAGAGCGTTCGTGACTCCGCAGCACCCTGAGTCTTGCGACCCGCCTCCGGGCTGCTCAAGAGAATATACGCCTTCCAAGCCTACCACTTTGATGAGTACATAACATTCGTTCCAGTGTAAAGGGCATACCGCCGGCTAACCAAGAGGTAGTCGTTCTTTTCTCCCTTTTTGATTCTCTTGTCGCAGAGCTGCAAGGCTTGCTTGAAGTTTCGACTGTCCAGAGCATCCTGGATCTGCTTGTCCCTGCGCTCATTGACGGAGACGGTAGACATTGTGTCTCCGAGCTATACCTCCTCATCAGCCTTGACATATATCGCCAATGCCTTGTGTGGTCGTTGAGTGTTTTGACTTTCAAATGAGAGTTTGATGTCCATCACGGTTTAACGTGCATCGGTTAAAGCGGCCTTCGAAACTGGCGCACAAGCGAAAGCATCTGATAGGAGGAACGATAAACGGTATACACTAGTAGAGAACTTTTGCAAAGTGTAAATAATTATTTACACTTCTAGGATAGATTTAGTGGATTGAATTTTTATAAATCCGGCCCTAGACAGGATTCTGAAGTGTTAGTGATTTTCACAATGTGAAAATCACTAACACTTCATTTACACTATGAAACTAGTCTAGTTAGATCTAGCTTAATAGATTATTATGACTTCATGCTGTGATAAAGACTCAAGAATTAGACATCAAATTTATATATTAATACTATGTCTTTCATACTCTATCATTATACAGATTATTCAATTGATCATGTAAATTAATTAAACTTCATAACTTTCACTTTTAAGTCTAATTAACTGTCAGATCTATTATCTGCAGTCACATCATCTTCTTCATCTGTCTTCAACACTTTAATGTTCATTAATTCTGTTCTAACTGCAGTTCTCATCATTTACATTTATCTCATTATTCTTCTCATCACTCTCATTATCATTTTCATTTTTCTTATCACTCTCATCATCATTTCTATTTACTCTGTCATCCTTCTCATCACTCTCATCACTCTCATCATCATCATCATCTTTCATACAGACCTCATGATCATGCATAATCTCTAATTAATAAAGAAGAAGAACACTATTCTGCTGTAGATCTGTCTGCAAAAGCAGTCAGCATATAGTGTTCTTAAAAAGAGAATGAAGTTTTGACAGAAAATTAATGTAAAGTTTGTTTGTAAGATAAAGTGATCTTATAACTCTTTAAAGTGTCATATAAAATCAGTAGTAAAGAAAAGAAAGCAGTATTTAGCTAATCTTGCTATTAATGACAAGAACTTGAAAATTAATCTTATTGTTGAGAAGTGATATTTTAGCTGCTTCTATGAAGTGAAATAGAACTAGCATCAAAGACTGAGTGAAGACTCTGTTTACATTGACTGCAGTTAACATTCTTTTTACTTCTTTTGTAACTCTCTCAATCAAGATGTGCTCATAGACAACATGATTTAGAGATTTCACTAAACAGTATAATATAGCATGAATATTCATTTCTTTCAATAAATTATGAGCTTAAGTTAGTAAGAAGCTTCTCAGAGAAAGTACATACTTTTAATGTATGCAGTAGCTGAGTCTGCAGACTTTTAAGATTCACAGTGAATTCAGCTTTAACAGTGTTATTAATTATTAAGATTTGTGATAAATTCAGCTTTAGTGAAATCAGTATAATGATGGCAGCTTGATATGCATCTATTAGACAAATAAGCATCTTCAGTAGCTGAGTATATTTGACTTAAAAGATTTAAGAAGAATCAATCTCAGCAAAAATCAGTATTTATAGTTACTCATAAGAGCACTGTTCTTTCAGCAGCTTGATATGTGTCTTATTAAATAGATAAATAAGCACTCACAATTACTCAGAGAGCACTGTTCATTAACAGCTTAATACAAGTCATTAAGATGAATAAACATTACTGTCTTACAGAACAAGAGATATAAAAGCTTTCTATTTATTTTATTTACATTATCTTTAATACATACATTGTTACTTTACTTTATTCACTTCTTATACTATGTGTCAACTATCATCACAATGAACTTCAACAACTTCTTTATAAAGCAACAACTCATTTCAATTCTTACTTGCAAGAACTGCAATCAATGATTCATTCTTATAAGAAAATAATTGATAAAAAAAGATCTATAAAATATTATTGAAGTCTTAATAGTCAACATTTCTGTTAATAAATTCTCAGCTGCATTTCTTCTCAGCAATCTCAGCTTTAAAAGTCAGAAAATCAATGCAAAGATTTTATATTGACTTATTATCTGCATCAATGCAGATAATCAAGAATATCTGATGAACAAGATCAGCACAAAGAATGTTTGAAATACATTAAAATTTAAATACAAGAAGAAGTTACAGATGACTGAGAGACAATATTTAATGAAGTTTGTTAAGTATAAGATGTCAGAAAACATATTCATTAAAAAAGCATAAATTTATCTGAGCAAACTCAGCAGAAAGATTGCTGCAACTCAGTCTGATATGATTAAATTGTTCAAATTAAAACAACAGTTTTAGACATTACTTTAAGTGCTGTCAGACAAGTACATTGTGATCTGTAATGTCATTGATGCTTAAAACAATTCAGACATTAAGAAAGATCTGTAAAAGCTTTAGAAGAAAGAGATACAGCTTAAGACTGATGAGATTGTCATTGTCTTGTGAACAGATAAACAGAAAGAAGATTAATGTTTAATAAATTAGAATTGCAGTTCATTGAATCACTACATAGCTAATATTAAGCAACATTATTGCAGATCATTCAGCTCAAACAGTGATCATTCTTCTCATTACTTTATTAAGTGCTTTCTTTGCAACAGCTTTCACTTCATTAAAGATTGTGAATTTCTTTCTGATGTTAAGCAAAATACTTAAAAAAAGACAAGCAGATCAACTGCAGTCAAGCTGTACAGATTAACTGCAGTTAAGTTGTATTAGAAGTCAGTTTATAAAGAAAAAGAAAAGAGATACAGAGTCTTTGATGCAGAAATTAATGATAATAATAACAATGATTTCTTCTCTGAATCTGATAAGAAAGAGAAAGTCAGCAATGAAATTACTGTTCTGTTTAAGAAGACTGTCAGTAAGATGCTTAAATCTAAATGAATTATAGATTCTAAATTCTTTTTATACATAACTGATCAACTTCAACTCTTCAGTGACTCTCTTATACAAATAAGATGTCAATAAATTAAAGTTAAAAGAGAACATTTATACTCTCATTATTGTGAAGTAATCATTATACAAGTTAAGTCAGAAAATTCTGTAAGACTGAGTTCAACACTTTATATATCTGAACTTAAGATTAATTTTCTCTCAGAAAAGCAGATGTGCAAAATAAAACTGCATAAAAGCTTTAATTAACACTGTCTTTAAATGTATAATAAGCACAGCAAGATTATAATAGAAGCATTAGAGCAAGATGAAGTCTATATAATTAAGTATATTGCAAAGAGTCTTAATGAATTTGCTTTAATATCTGCAGTGTATACATCACATTCAGAGACTGCTTTTCTTACAGCTGCTTTAGACACAAGTCTGCACAATAACATGACTGATTTCTCAGAAGTTAACACTGCATCATTGAATGAAAAGATCAAGACTTACAGACTTTAACATCAATGATTTGCTCATCTTGATTTTATAAAGCTGCATAATCTTCACAAAATAACAATTCTTGAAAAGTCAATTCTCATTGTTGAGAACAACAAGATCATGTATAAGATTTGTGTTTTAATTAAGTTCATTAATAAATAAGATTACATTGTAAGCAAAAGAAAGATTAACATTCTTGTTCTTGTCTTCATTGACATATACAACTCATTATTCTTGTTATTTAATAAATATCAGTACTTTCTGAAGATAGTAGATAATCACTTCTCAAAGACATAAACAATATTACTGAAGCAATATGATGAGATTTTACAGACACTGCAAAAATGATGACTAAAGACTGAACTTCAGATTGATGCAAAGATTTTTGCTGTATGAAGTAACAATAAAATAAAGTTAAGATTTACTTTAAATGACTGATGTAAATCTCTTGACATCACACTGCAATACACAGTGCTCTACATGTCAATTCAGAATGATGTTGTCAAAAGAGTCATCTGAATCATGAAGAACTCAGTATGTATCATGATTAAAGAAATACAACTGTTAATAAAGTTCTGAATACAGATAGCACAGACAGATGTCTATCTTTGCAATTAAACAGTAATTGATTTCTTAATTAATGATAAGTAGATGACTCTTGAGAAAGCTTTCACTGATGTGAAGTCATTTATCAATTACATTTATGTATAAGAATGCAAGTACTACAGCTACATTGATCTCAAGTCATTATCTGAAGACAGATGCAATAAATTCATGAATTAAGAATAAGTAAGAGTCTTTATGAGCTACATTGAGAAAATCACAAAGCAGTATCAGCTTTAAGCTTTAGATCTTAAATACATCATTAAAAATTATGCTGTAAAGTTTGCTAAAAGCAAGAAAAGAGACACTGTTGATCTTAGACTGCAACAGTAAACATTAAATGTTCTTTTAAACAGAAGATTTGTTGAACATTTATAAAAGAAATTAATCATTATGAAGATCATAGCTTCAGATCAGACATTCATAACTTAAAACAGTAAGATGCAGTCTGACTTAATCATGATTAAGGCTGACAAGTCTTAAGATAAACAACATGAGACTAAGTTGACTGCAGTTAATCTAAATGAGTTGTTAAATAAGAAGATCAACACTAATTAAGTTAAGATGATGACACTTAAAGAAATTAAAATCTTTCTGTGCATTGAGATTCTGAAACAAAAGAGAAACAACAATGATGATGATTAAAATATAAATGAGTTCTTAATTAAAATATTAAGAATCATATTGACACTTACAGTGTTCTCTGCAGACAAAAAAGACTCTATAATTAAATCTGACATTTTGATGTCTATTATCTATGCTGAAGCAGTGAAAGACTCAATCTGAGAAGAAATGTAAAAGAACATCATTCATGCAGAGCTGACAGTCTTGACAATAAATGAAATATAAAAAAAAACTGTGCCATCAAGAAAAGTTAACATTATGATTAGCAAATGAATCTTTAAACTTAAGCTAAACATCAACAGATTCTTAAACAAGCTCAAGGCAAAACTTGTGACAAGAGACTTCTCACAGATATATAATGTTAATTATGAGAATATCTTTATTCTTATTATTAAATTTAACACTCTGTGAGTCTTTCTGACTATTGTCACACTCAAGAATCTAGAGTGTCATCAAATAAATGTCAATAATGTCTTCTGTTGAGAAGTGATGTTCTAGCTGCTTCTATAAAGTGAAGTAAAACTAGTGTCAAAGATTAAGTGAAGACTCTACTCACATTAACTGCAGTCAACATTCTTTTTACTTCTTCTGTAACTCTCTTGATCAAGATGTGCTCATAGACAACACAGTTTAGAGATTTCACTAGACAGCATAGTATAGCATGAGTATTCATTTCTTTCAATAAATTATAAGCTTAAGTTAGCAAGAAGCTTCTCAGAGAAAGTGTATACTTTTAATATATATAACAGCTGAGTCTGCAGACTTTTGAGATTCACAGTGAATCTGACTTTAGCAGTATTATTGATTATTAAGATTTGTGATAAATCTAACTTTAATGAAATCAACACAGTGATAGCAGCTTGATATGTGTCTGTTAAACAAACAAGCATCTTCAGCAGCTGAGTATGTTTGACTTAAAAGATTTAAGAAGAATTAGTTTTAACAAAAATTAACATTTATAGTTACTCACAGAAGCACTGTCCTTTCAGTAGCTTGATATGTGTCTTATTAAATAAATAAATAAGCACTTACAGTTACTCAGAAAGCACTGTTCATCAGTAGCTTAATATAAGTCATTAAGATGAATAAGCACTACTGTCTTACAGAACAAGAGATATAAAAGCTTTCTATTTATTTTATTTACATTATCTTCAATACATACATCATTACTTTATTTTATTCACTTCTTATACTATGTGTCAACTATCATCACAATAAACTTCAACAACTTCTTTACAAAGTGACAATTCATCTCAATTCTCACTTACAAGAACTGCAATCAATGATTCATTCTCATGAAAAGATGATTGATAAAAGAAAATCTATAAAATGTTGTTAAAGTCTTAATAGTCAATATTTCTGTCAGCAGATTCTCAGTTACATTTCTTCTCAGCAATCTTGACTTTAGAAGTCAGAAAACTGACATAAAGATTTTATATTAACTTATTATCTGCATCAATGTAGATAATTAAGAATATCTGATGAACAAGATCAGCACAAAGAATGTTTGAAATGCATTAAAGTTCAAATATAAGAAGAAGTTGTAGACAATCAGAAGACAATATTTGATGAAGTTTATTAAGTATAAGATGTCAGAGAATGTGCTCATTAAAGAAGCATAAATTTATCTGAGCAAACTCAGCAGAAAGATTACTGCAACTCAGTTTGACATGACTGAGTTGTTTAAATCAGAACAACAGTTTCAGATACTGCTTTAAGTGCTGTTAAATGAGTATGTTATGATTCACAATATCATCAACACTCAGAACAATTCAGACATTAAGAAAGATCTGTAAAAGCTTTAGAAGAAAGAGACACAGCTTAAGATTGACAAGACTGTCATTGTCTTGTGAATAGACAAACAGAAAAAAGATCAACATTTAATGAATTAGAATTGCAATTTATTAAATTACTGCATAGCTAATATTAAGCAACATTATTATAGATCATTCAGCTCAGACAGTGATCATTTTTCTCATTATTTTATTAAGTACTTTCTTTGCAACAGCTTTCACTTCATTAAAGATTGCAAATTTCTTTCTGATGTTAAGCAAGATACTTAAAAGAAGATAAGCAGATCAATTACAGTTAAGCTGTACAGATTGACTGCAGTTAAGTTGTATTAAAAGTCAGTCTATAAAGAAAAAGAAAAGAGACACAGAGTCTTTAATGCAGAAGTTAGTGACAGTAATAATGATGATTTCTTCTTTAAATCTGATAAGAAAGAGAAAGTCAGCAATGAAATTGCTGTTCTGTTTAAGAAGACTGTCAGTAAGATGTTTAAATTTAAATGAATTGCAGATTTTAAATTCTTCTTATACATAACTGATCAACTTCAACTCTTCAGTGACTTCCTTATACAAATGAGATGCTGACAAATTAAAGTTAAAGAGAAACATTTATACTCTTATTATTGTGAAGTAATCATTATGCAAATCAGATTGAGAAATTCTGTAAGACTGAGTTCAACACTTTACATGTCTGAACTTGAGATCAATCTTCTTTCAGAAAAGCAAATATGCAAAATGAAACTGCATAAAAGCTTTGATCAACACTGTCTTTAAATGTGTGATAAGCACAACAAGACTATAATAGAAGCATTAAAGCAAGATGAAGTCTATATAATTAAGTACATTGCAAAGAGTCTTAATAAATTTATTTTGATATCTGCAGTGCACACATTACATTCAGAGACTGCTTTTCTCACAGCTGCTTCAGATATAAGTCTACACAACAACATGATCAATTTTTCAGAAGTCAACACTGCATTATTGAATGAAAAGATCAAGACTTATAGACTTTAACACTGACAATTTGCTCATCTTGATTTCACAAAGTTGCATGATCTTCACAAGATAATAATTCTTGAAAAGTCAATTCTCATTGTTGAGAACAATGAGAACATATGTGAGATTTGTGTTCTAATCAAGTTCATTAATAAGCAAGATCACACTGTAAGCAAAAGAAAGACTAACATTCTTGTTTTTGTCTTCATTAACATATGCAGCTCATTACTCTTGTCATTTAGCAGATATCAGTACTTTCTGAAGATAATAGATAATCATTCTTAAAAAATATAAATAATACTGCTGAAGCAACATGATGAGGTCTCACAGACACTGCAAGAATGACAGCTAAAGATTAAACTTCAGATTGATGTAAAGGTTCTTGCTGTACAAAGCAACAACAGAATGAAGTTAAAGTTCATTTTAAATGATTAATGCAAGTCTCTTAACATTACACTGCAATACATGATGCTTTACATGTCAATTCAGAATGACATTGTCAAAAGAGTCATCTGAATCACTGAGAACTCAGTGCACATCATGATCAAAGAGACACAACTGTCAATAAAGTTCTGAGTGCAGACAGCATAGACAGATGTTTATCTTCACAATTGAACAGTAACTGATCTCTTAATTAACAGCAAGCAGACAACTTCTGAGAAAGCTTTTATCAGTGTGAAGTCATTCATTAATTACATTCATATATAAGAATGCAAGTGCTACAGCTACATTGATCTCAAATTATTATCTGAAGACAGATGCAACAAATTCATGAATTAAGAACAAGTAAGAGTCTTTATGAGCTATATTGAGGAAATTACAAAGCAGTATCAGCTTTAGGCTTCAGATCTTAAGTATATCATTAAGAATCACACTGTAAAGTTTGCTAAAAGCAAAAAGAAAGACACTGTTAATCTTAAACTGCAATGATAGACATTAAATGTTCTTCTGAATAGAAGATTCATTGAACATTTACAGAAGAAGTTAATTATTGTGAAGATTACAGCTTTAAATCAGACATTCATGACTTAAAACAGTAAGATGCAGCCTAATTTGATTATGATCAAGGCTGACAAGTCTCAAGATAAACAATATGAGGTTAAGTTGACTGCAGTCAATCTAGATGAGTTGTTAAATGAGAAGATCAACATTGATTCAGTTAAGATAATGACATTCAAAGAAGTCAGAATCTTTTTGTGCATTGAGATCTTAAAATGAAAGAGAGACAACAACAACAATGATTAAGATGTGAATGAGTTCTTAATTAAAATATTAAGAGTTATACTGACACTTACAGCATTCTTTACAGACAAAGAAAACTCTGTAATCAGATCTGACATTTTAATATCTGTCATCTATGCTAAAGCAGTGAGAGACTCAATCTAAGAAGAAATGTGAAAGAATGTCATTCATGTGAAGCTGACAGTCTTGACAGCAAATGAAATATGAGAAGAGGCTGTGTCATCAAGAAGAATCAACATTGTGATCAGTAAATGAATCTTTAAACTTAAGCTGAACATCAATGAATTCTTAAATAAGCTTAAGGCAAGACTTGTGACAAGAGACTTCTCATAGACATATAATGTTGATTATGAGAACATCTTTACTCTTACTGTTAAGTTTAACATTCTGCAAGTCTTTCTGACTATTGTTGTACTCAAGAATTTAAAGTGTCATCAAGTAAATATCAATAACATCTTCATGAAATTCTTTCTGAAGAAAACAATCTATATAATACTTTCTTCTGAAGTCAATGTTGCATCTAATCATGTTCTGCACATACTGTGCAGCCTTTATGATCTTAAGCAAGTCACACAGAACTGACATGAACAATGTGTCATCAAACTGCTTAAGTTAAGTTTTCATTAAAGCAAAACTGATTTCTGTCTTCTTCTTCACAGCATTAAAAGAATCATGCTGCTTCTTTATATAAACAATATTGTTATGACTTCAGCAAATCTATTACACATTCTCTGATTTAAGCAAGCTCTTGCAGACATGTTCAAAGTTAAGAACTTGAGAGAGATACAGAAAATTCTTAACATTTAAGTTATATATAACTGCAAAATGAGAATCCTGCACCTGAATCAGACTCACTATGTGAACAAGATATTAAAGAATCTTCATATGCAACTTGACAAGCATAGAGTCATCAGCATTTCATTTAACAAATATGATGTTCTTTATCTCACTGACTTAACTGATTAAAGAATAGATCAAAGACAGTATTAACAGACAATTGAAAGCTTAATGTATACAGCAATTCATATTTAATTAGACATCATCTTTACATTAAATTGACTAAATCAATATTTCAGCAATTCTGCAGAGCATCATGAACACACATTTAAGAAATTACTGCAATACATAAGATCAATTATTAATCTCAGCATCATGTACAGCCTTAATGAGAGTCAAGCAATGCTTAAATACTCTGACTTCAACTATGCTTTAAACAAACAGAATTAAAAATCAATTTTAAAGTGCATCTACATGCTTAAAGATGAATCAGTGTTGTGAACAAGTCAAAAGCAGAAGTTCATTATTATCTTGATCACTGAGATTGAATACATAGTCATGTCAATGTGTGCAAAGACTGAGATCTGGCTTGAACAGATATTAAGAGACATAAGCATAGATAAATATCTTGAAGTCAATTCATACTGTGTAAGCATTTAAAAGAACAAAGCTCATCAAACTTCTTCATTCATTCAGCTTAAAGAAGACAATCAAGCTGTCTTGATCTTAATTAAAAATATATATGTATATGAGCAGTCAAAGCACATTGATGTCTTCTATCACAACATTCATAATCTACATAAGCACAATCAGATTCAGATAGACTTTGTGCTCAGTTAAGAGATGATTGCTGATGAGCTTATTAAGTCTCTGTTTAGACAGATCTTTAAGCAGTTCATTGAACTTATAAGACTCACTGTTAATGATTAGTTGAACTCTTAAATGATTTGTTGAACTCTTAATGATGTGTTTAGTCATCTGATGTTTGTCATCAGTAAGAGTCAATAGATGCAGTCTCATCAAGTGAAAGTGTTAAGAAGCAGTGTTCTAGCTGCTTCTATGAAGCAGAATAGAATTAATGTCAAAGACTGAGTGAAGACTCTATTTACATTGACTGCAGTCAACATTCTTTCTACTTCTTCTGTAACTCTCTTGATCAAGATGTGCCCATAGGCAACACAGTTTAGAAGTTTCACTAGACAGCATAGTATAGCATGAGTATTCATTTCTTTCAATATCTTCATAGAATTCTTTTTAAAGAAAACAATCTATATAATATCTTTTTCTGAAGTCAATATTGCATCTAATTGTATTCTGCACATACTGCACAGCCTTTATGATCTTAAGCAAGTCACATAAGATTGATATGAACAATGTGTTATTAAACTACTTAAATTAAGTTTTCATCAAAGCAAGACTGATCTCTGTCTTCTTCTTCACAGCATTAAAAGAATTATGCTGCTTCTTTATGTAAACAATATTATTGTGACTTCAACAAATCTGTTATACATTCTCTGATTTAAGCAAGCTCTTATGAACATGTTCAAAGTCAAGAACTTAAGAGAGACACAGAAAATTCTTGACATTTAAGTTATACATAACTGCAAAATGAGAACTCTGTGCCTGAATCAGACTCATTATATAAACAAGATATTAAAGAATCTTCATATGCAATTTAACAAGCACAGAGTCATCAGCATTTCACTTAATAAATATGATGCTCTTTGCTCTGTCAGCTTAACTGATTAAAGAATAGATTAAAGACAGTATTAACAGACAATTGAAAGTTTAATGTATGCAGCAATTCATATTTAGTTAGACATTGTCTTTACATTAAATTGATTAAGTCAATATCTCAGTGATTCTGTAAAGCATCATGAATACACACTTAAGAAATTACTGCAGTACATAAGATTAATCATTAATCTCAGCATCATGTACAGTCTTAATGAGAATCAAGTAATGTTTAAATACTTTGACTTCAACTATGCTTCAGACAAGCAGAATCAGAAATTAATTCTAGAATGTATCTACATGCTTAAAGATGAATCAGTATTGTGAACAAGTCAAAAACAGAAGTTTGTCATTATCTTAATCACTGAGACTGAATATATGATCATATTAATGTGTACAAAGACTGAGATCTGACTTGAACAGATATTAAGAGACATAAACATAAGTAAATATCTTGAAGTCAACTTACACTGCATAAATATTTAAAAGAATGAAGCTCATCAGACTTTTTCATTCATTCAGCTTAAAGAAGACAATTAAGTCATCTTGATCTTGATTAAGAACATACATATATATGAATAATTAAAGCACATTGATGTCTTCTATTACAACATTTATGATCTGCATAAGTGCAATCAGATTCAGATAGACTTTGTATTCAGTTAAGAAATGATTACTGATGAGCTTATTAAGTCTCTGTCTAAATGAATCTTTAAGTAATTCATTGAATTCATGAAACTCACTGTTGATGATTAGTTAAACTCTTAAATGATTTGTTGAACTCTTAACAATGCATTTAGTCATCTGATGTTTGTTGTCAGTGAGAGTCAATAGGCACAGCCTCACTGAGTGAAAGTGTTGAGAAGCAGTGTTTTAGCTGCTTCTATGAAATGAAATAAAATTAATGTTAAAGACTAAGTGAAAACTCTGTTCACATTAACTGCAGTCAACATTCTTTTTACTTCTTCTGTAACTCTCTTAATCAAGATGTGCCCATAGACAACACAGTTTAGAGGTTTCACTAGATAGCATAGTATAGCATGAGTATTCATTTCTTTCAATACTTATCAGAATTTTTAATGTATGAATTGAGATGATGAAAGAAGATAAAGCAAAGAAGTAAGTAAAGAAAAAGACTGCAGAAGAATTGACAGAACAAGAACATTAAGATAAGAGCATAAGAGATGATCTGATGCTTTAAATGAATAGAAAAGAAAAGAAAAGACAGCAATTAAAGTTCTTAAATGACTTTAACACAGAAGACAGTGACAATAAAGACTTATTTAGCTTGTGCAGTTCTTTTATTCATCACACTGTTGCATTTTTACAAGTCTGCAGCTCATTTATCACTTCATCTGTCACTTTATCTATTACTTTATTCATCATTTCATTCATCACTTCATTCATCACTTCATTCACAACTTTCTTTCACAGTCAATTCAGCACTTCAGCAGTCCACATTAAACTGCAGCAATGACAGTAAAGATTCATTAAGCATTTAAGATGAAATCTTTTGCATACTGAGTTTTCTGCAGTTTAAGCTCTTATCATCATGTTTAAAAGTTATATTTAGTGAGAGAATTTGAGTCAGAATATGAAGATGCACATTACAGAGATGAGAGCAAGAGCTTTAAAGATGAAAACAAGATTGTTAAAGACTTAGATCAGAATCAATGAGATTGAGTAAAAATGAGTGACAGAAAGAAAGATTTTTACTTAAATTGATTAACTGAAAACTCAATTAAACACATAGACAAATCAGATATTAGTTATGTTAAGTAAGTTAAAGAAAAATCTTATCTAAATAGCTGATAGATTAGGCTGAGTATAGAGTCAGGTTGAGTCAGAAAAAAGTACACCTGACTTAAATCTACACTAGAATTCAGGTTGAGTCAGATTGAGTTCATGTACAGATCAACTCTATCTACAATCTGTGCAGGTACTCACATGCAGGTAAGGCTAGCCATTATGGGTAAGGTCAGGGCTAGAGCTCAAAAATGTGAAAGCTTATTGATATATTAGTCATAATAAATTACACCTTAACTAGCCATATAGGGATAAATTACA
>JAABUJ010003367.1_pt1 | contig 18042 bp, 8 predicted proteins | sample 5559131 | NCBI WGS metagenome assembly JAABUJ01 (sample SAMN10711875, study PRJNA513366) | rock metagenome | isolation source: Antarctica rocks | place: Antarctica: Victoria Land, Mt New Zealand nord | collected 2016-01-07 | reverse complement strand
TGGCGTTGCTAATTTGCAATACAAATTTTTTTCATTTTTTTTTTTCGATTTATCTAAAAGAGAAGAAAATCTTTTTTGATTATTGTGATATCGTTTTTTGAAATTTCGCGAACGCATCGAAATTTTTTCGAGTTAAAATAAATAAGAGACATGCAAAGCGTGCAAATCAAGATATTGAAATCGCACAAAAGACTAAACATGTACAAGAAAGAACGAAAAAAATGCTAATAATAAGTAAAGTTTTTGAGCATTTTGTTTTTCACAACTAAATGTGAATAATATTTAAGACTATTAAGCAACGAGATAATTTACAAAATGTTGTACGAAACAATTTGAATAATAGAGTAGAACTATTGAAGTTAAAATATTAGTTTAAAGACAAATAAGTACAATGACAATAAATCAATAAAGATTTATTAAATATAGCGTTAGATAGCAAAAGCTAACTAGTTATAGACTAATCGCGTCGGGTTGAATCATCAAGTTCGAATCAAGTTTTCAATTCGTCAAAACTTGAATTTAATTAGAATTTTAATATCGAAAAGTCGATTTAAGTTACGATGTTAATATCGAATATTCGAATCGAATTACGATGTTAATATTGAATATCGACTCAAATTTTCGATTCGACTCGTCAAGACATGAAGCGATTTAGTAGTAAAATTTGTAGACATAAATTGTGTGTTAAATCTTATAATTTTTTCTTTAAAATGTTGCATAATAATGCAATTAAATAATGCAATAAAATAATGCAATAAAATAATAAAGATGACGAAAAGATAATGAAGAAAAAAATTGTTTCGTTCTTGGCGCATAAATCTCTCGAAAATCGTGAAATAATAAATTCAAAAATAGAAATTCTTGACATTATGACGACATTTTCGATTGCTTGGCGATTCAAGTCAATAACTTAAATCAAGTTAAAAATCGAGTCGATATTAAGTCGAATTACGATGTTAATATTAAGTATTCGAGTCGAGTTACGATGTTGATATCGATTCTCAACTCGACAATTAGTCTAACTAGTTATTTCGAAGTGTTTTTTGATTTTTGAAATGAAACTCAAGTTGTCAACGCTATAAATGATCTAAGATACTTAAATGTATATGAGAGAAATCTTGAAATTAAGAGCAATTATAATTCGTTTAAAGATTGACAATGTCTTAAGATTTACAAGAATTAACGCTAATAGAGATTCGATAAGCTTGGCTATTAATAACGTCTAATTATTAGCTATATATGATCGTAGATAGCGTGTTGTTTAATTAACAATTAACTTTAACAAGTTTTAATAATGTTTTAAGTCTAAAAACAACGAATGTTTAAAAACAATAAATGTTCTTAAACGAATGTCTTGTAATTAATGATATTCAAAGACAAATGTTTGAAGACAAATAATATTTTAAAACAATTGTTTTCAAATTAAATATATCTTTGAACGCATGTTTTAAGACGTTGTTTGTTTTCAAACGTTAATTGTTCTAAAATATAAATCTTAGAACGTGTTATGTTTGCAAACATTTAACTCAAGACAACATGCGTCTTAAAATTTATATCTAGTCGAAATCATTTTTGTTATATTTCAAATATATAGTTTTTAAATATTAAATGTTTTTAAAACAATATTTTATAACAAATGTAACAAACATAGTGTCTAAAGACTTATTATGTCGAAATTTACAAATAGCGTTGATTTCGTTCTTGTTTCTTCAAACTAATGTGTAATCTTTAGCGTACAAAGAATAGAAAACATTACAAAGACAATTATAGCATAAACATTAAAAAAAGAACGAAAAGAAAAAATCAAAATTTATTTTGAATGAAATCAATTATAGCGCTAGATTTATTTAAAATGAAAGATCAAGAAATGCGATTAAATTGATGTTAAATCGTCACAATAAAAAGAACGTTAATAACTATCGATAAAACAAATGTGAAACGAGTAGTCACTTAATATTGTAACGTTCGATTGATTTACAATTGCTTAAGTAGAAGTCTACATAAAGCTATCAAATAAGTTTTTTTGAAATTTTTAATTTGCGAATTTAATGAATTCGCAAATTCAAGTTCGCAAAATCGTAATTTTTTCAATTTTCGCTACGAGCATTTAATATAACTTTAGAAGTATTACAACGCATACGATAGCAACTCGCTACGATCATTAATGATTTAAAGAGTGCTGTTAAGTAAAAAGCAACAAAAGTTTACTTGACAAATATTATTATCATCGTTGAATCGTTAATATTAGAGTTTAAAGTCAAACTTTACGACGACTTATAAATGAAATATATTAATGAAGATTGCATAACTAATATTAGCGATTTTTTATATCATATGTCGTATTCGTTTTACGAAAAGATTGAACAATTCTTTTTGCAAATAACGAACTCACAAATAGAAGCTAACTTATATTGCTTAACATTATTATCTTAAGTTGTCAATTATATATCTTTAAAAAAAGACACATTTGCGACGCTTTGCGAGTTGTATTAAGAATTAAAGAAACATTATAAGAGAAGAACGTCAAAGTACAATGCGTTAAATATGATCGTGCAAAACTTGTTACGAAACAATCTTCTTCATTGTCTTAAAATTTACTAGAACACTTTAAAAATAAAAAGAGTATTTGCGATATTATTACGTCAAGTATTCACATAAACTCTAGAAAATAATTTAAAACAAATTTATCAATTGTATCATTATTTTATTTTTTGTTATTTAAATGTGAAAAACGATCTTCACTAATAGCAACGATCGATTGCGAAAATGCGAAATCTAGACAATTACATTAATTTCTTTGTTAAAGCTTAAATTAAACAAAGAATTCATAAACATATATGTTAAAGCGAAGAAAGCAACAATAACAAGACACATAAAAAATATTTCCCACATATTTATGCGAATCGAATTTCGCAAGATTACGAACGTGTGAAACAAACGCTCAAGAAAGACTTGCGATACGAACGACAATAATTAATATTAATTGATAAGTTCGTTGCTAATAGCGAGAACAGCATTTTAGAATTTAATTTAAAGCTTCTTTTGCTTTGCAAATTTGTTATTGTTAAAAAAATATTATATGCTCATTTATGTAAAAAGAATTTGTTAACTTTTATTGCAATTATAATTTTACAAGATACATTAATTTTTATTTAAAGTTTCTAGTTTAACACATTTATCGTTTACATATATACATATTAAGAATGTGTAAAATTATGCGAACAACAACGAAAAGTCTAATATATTGTGATAAGCTACGAAACAACAATAATTTTAGCGTTATCGCAAGAGACTTGAAGCAATACATTTAATTTAATGCGAATTTAAAATAAATTCTTTGCGAATTTAGCTAAAGACTCTTGAAACAATTTTGATCGAATTTTCAAAAATTTTCGATCATAAATAAAAAAATTATTAGATTGATATCGTATATCTTGTGACGAATCTTATGACCATTACAATGGGCATCACATTGTTAGATTTGTTAATAGTTTTCTAGATTGTTATTGTTCTAAACTTGAGATAAGATTAAAGAATAATTAAAGACAAAAGACATTAACAAACACGCATCTAAGAGAGCTCAAAAACGTAGAATAATTAATACATAAATTTAAATTTTTTAAAAGCAAGAGTTGTTCGAAACGATGTTCGTTTTAGCACAAATATTAGAGTCTTCGACGAATTTCTAAGATTAATAGAGACTAAAAAGAGAAAACATTTAAAAAAGAAGCATCTAAAAATAAAACATTCAAAAATGATAAAAAAATCAAAATGAGAAAAGCTAAAATTGACTTTTGAAAGTAAGCATTAAAAGATAATTTTGAAGAATAAGCATTAGAAGTCTCTATGCTTATTCACACATATAAGACAAGAATATTTTTTATTCGATTGCTTAAACTCTTATAACAATTTACTTTTTATCTCGTTCTCGCCTAATTGTGATAGCATCTACATAGTATGTCTAGACTAATCGTTAAATCGAGTTATGATATCACTTCTCTAATTCGATTCGACGTCAAGATCGAGTTGTAACGATTTTTTGAAATCGAATCGCTCAAAGTAGTTTAGCGCGAAGCGCGTTAAACTACTTATAGTAATCGACTAAACTACTTTGAGCGATTCGATTCTTCGATTTTTTTTTGATTCAAGTCTTGGCATTTGCACGTGACATTTCTAGGTTAGCGCGACTAATCTAAGTATGTCTCATGCAATAAAAGTCAAAGCGCAACAATTCATCAAAAGAAAATCGAATTTAATGAAGAAGATAAATTAATTAGCGCAATTGTGTAATGCAAATGTTGCAACGATCATTCGCAAAAACGAAAAATATTATATTTATCGATTGATCGATTACGAACAATGATTTTCACTATATTAGAAATTGTACATACGAATCAATTACATCGACCTTAAGTTGACTCGAACATAAAGAGCATTGTATTCGTTGCTCATTAATCTATTGTTCAAAGATTTTGATCACATCGTTTGTGAAATTCTTTACAAGTTTACGATAAAGAACGCGTCGAATAAGAGATCTCATTTAGCTAAGTTTTCTAAACGAGAAAATCTAAGAAAATACTTATTTGAAGCAATATTCATTTGCTATAGACGAGCTATTCATAGTTTTCTCGAAATTGTGATTGCGATGTTCTACTTGTTAAGAGTCAACTTTCGAATCGAAGCGTATAGATTACTTCATAACAAATTCAAATTATTGCGTCAACTTCAATAATAATATTAACAATATGCTTCATAAATCTTTGACGTACGAGTTCATTTACTAGAATTACGACGAGTCAAAATGTTAAACAAATTCTATCTAATTATATAACGTCGCAAAATAAACTTCGCATTTAGAAGTCTAATCGCTAAGATAAATTTTTACGTTTCTCTATTACTTTTGACGATTTATAAGCGAATTTAAGTATTATCTATAAAGTTGCGCATGTACTTTAATAAATAAAATTCACAAATACTTAGTCACAACTTCTTCTATAATTGAAAAGATCTTGCGCTAATGTATGATCAAAAAAGACAATTGCACAAAGCGTTACTTTTTACAAGATCTTAGTCATTGATAACGATGCTATATCACTATGTTTAACATTAAGACTCACGCAATTATCTCGAAAAACAAAGAATTATTAAAAGAAATTAAGAAAGAACTTTCTCGCATTAAACTACGCGATTAGAACACTTTTAAAAATCAAAAATATAAGTTAAACTAAATGCTAAACGCGAAGATTATGTCGCTATTAATGAACTTGCAACTAAGTGTATGTGACTACACTATTGTTTTGACTTTTTAGTCATTTAATAGTAGTAGCATCTAAAATACATCGTATAAAAAATATCGAATTTTATAACTATTTAAAACACAATAAATCTTAAATATCTAATTTCGATTTGTATATTTGAAAGTTTATGTTTTAAGTCTAAAGATTTATAGCAATCTAAGTAATATACATGTTACACGATTGAAATCTAGTTTATCTCAAAATTGAACTATATATTTGTTAAGAAAACTAAGAAGAAGAATTAATGAGCATGTATAACTTTATACTTGGAAAAATGCAAAAGCAACAAGCTACTTTAAAAAAGTTTTATTATTATTTATGAACGCGAAGAGTCAAAGAACGTGAGAGATTTATCGTATACTTTAGATTTGATACATTGAATTAAAAAATTGTTCTATTGTATATATTGTTTTTGATCAAATATATTCAAGTTTGAAATATCTTGTCGATAATTTCAACAATCAGAGCTCATGTTTCTAATTGATTGTCGAGATAATGTGTTGAATAATAAATGTTTTTCGATATAATATTCGACAAAATTAAATAAATTCTTTCGAGATTGTGTGTCGAACGAAGTATCATAATGTCGATGATCTAAAATATTAAAACTCATGTTATCATTCGACTATTATTGAGACAATGTGTTGAAAAATGAATGTTCTTCAATATAAAAATCGACAAGATTAAATAAATTCTCTAGAAATTGTATGTCGAAGTTCGAAGTCTCATTATGTTGATAACTTGAAATGTTGAAACTCGTATTTTCAATCGATCGTTGTTGAGACAATGTGTTGAAGAATAGATGTTCTTCAATATAATGATCGACAAGATTAAATAGATTTTCTAAAGATTATATGTCGAAATTCGAAGTCTTATTATGTTAATAACTTGAAATGTTGAAGCTCGTATTTTTAATCGATTATTGTTGAGACAATGTGTTGAAGAATAGATGTTCTTCAATACAATGATCAATAAAGTCAAATAAATTCTCTAGAAATTGTATATCGAAGTTCGAAGTCTTATTATGTTAATGACTTGAAATGTTGAAGCTCGTGTTTTTAATCGATTGTTGTTAAGATAATGTGTTAAAGAATAGATGTTCTTCAATATAATGTTCGATAAAGTCAAATAAATTCTCTTGAAGTTATGAATGTTCTTCAATATAATATTGAGCAAGATAAAATAGATTCTCTTGAAGTTGTGAATGTTCTCTAGTATAATACTAAACAAGATTAAATAAATATTGTGTGTCAATGAATGAAAATTCATTGCGTATATAGCTTAAGAAATTAAAATTCGTAAAAGTGTCTTCTATTAAGACGTAATCGTGTGAATCGAAGCTTTTCGCAATGTTTGTTGTTAATAGTTTTAATGCTTTGCTATTTTAGTGATGTGAAAGAATTACATAATTTGTTTGACTTATTTGTTTTTAAATCATAAAATTATTTAAGACTCATAACAATGATAAAAGAAATATTCGAAAATGTATTTTGAAAAAGCTAAACTATAGTTACGAAATAGCATTCTTCGTTTCGTTGTTTATTTTTTGCTCTCATAAACATAACGTTCGTATATAAGAGATTACAATCTACGATAAAATGTAACGTTCGTTGCGTTTAATAAAAAAAATTTGATAAATTTTACTTATAGTTTTTTCATTAGCTCAATTTCAAGCTTCTAAGAATTTAATAACATACTATTTAATTATTTATTATCGTTGTCGTTACAAAATGATAATAAATTTCGTTAAAAAGAAATGCATTAAGCAATATTGCGAACATAGACGTTGTTACTATTGTCGTAATTTTAACAATTAAAGAAGACAAATATAGATCAAAGAGCGAAATAAAATAATTAAGATAAAATAATTTACATCGTAAATTAAATCTTTTTCATATTAGCGAATCAATATTTTTCTAGAGTTTTGCGTTCGATTATACAATAGTCGCGAAATTTGAAATCGAATCATTAATAAAAAAATTATTTATCAATAATTAATCGTAACGTTTAAAAAAATCTAAAAGAATTTTTTTTAATTAAAATGATAAAAATTTCAAAGCAACGTGATATCGCAAAGCGACAATAAGCTTAAAATATAAAATTTTTTAGTAACAAATCGTTTGCGTATTGATTAAATTTTTTGTTAAACATAAATGAAAAATTGTTTTTGAAAAACAATATTTTTGATGTGAATTAAATTCGTTCGATTCGACATTCGCTATAACGAATGTATAAGTCATTTGATTATTTGTCAATTACGTATAAGATGAAGCATCTTTATTTATGTTGTTTTTAATACAATATTTTACGATTTAAAAAAAAATAAAGTTTATCTTTTCAACTAGATATCGAAGACAAAATGAGTCATTTAATATGTTCTAAAGATCGATATATTTAATTTAAGAATATACGACAACTTTCAAACTATTACGCAAGTTTTATCAAATTAGAACATGAAACGTTATCATAGTCAATAAAGAACATAACGACTTTCTTCTTTTAAAGGCGTGACAATTACGAGTTTAGTAATGCGTATGTTAACAATGCATTCGATTGCGCGCAATTAACGCAATTTCTATTTCACTTAACGTTAAATTCTTAGTTTTTATCTACACATTAGACGATTTAATCTTTATTCTTATGTTAAACATCGAAACTTTTGATTTGAAATTAGATGTCTTAGCTTTCTTATTCTCTTATCGCAAAACGTTTCGAATTTCAAGTTTTATACATAGAGAAAACATCGCATTCATTGAAGAAAACGCTTTTTTATATTAACGTCAAATAATACGAACAACTATTGAAACGATGCGAAGCGAGACAACGACTTGAAGTACGATCGAAATGTGCATTAGAAAGTTGTTAATTTTATTTTTACGAAAATAGACACAAACATGCAATGAAGAAATTAAGAAAATCTAAAGACAAATTCTTGAACAAAGATGAATTAAAAAGACAACGAAAAAAGATGCAAAAATGTCTTATGAATAGAGTTCAAATTTTTAGAACAAAAATTAATTCGAACATAAATCGTATAAATGTAGAAAGAATTAATTCGCTAATTACTTTATTAAAAGATGTGATTCGCAACAATAATTAGAATAACGAGATCGACAAACTTGAAGCTTAACAAAGCTCGAATATTTATAGCGAATCTTAACTTTATAAAAAAGATTTTAATTATATTAGCAAAGCGATAACGTCTTTCTTTTACGAAGCTAAGAAGCTAGAAGATTTGCACAAACAATTTAAGATTAAAATGACAATCAATGTTTAACGAAACATCGTTATCAACAATAAGATTGTTAATACAAATATTTTACATTTTGAAACGTAATTTTTTTTTAAAGAATTTGACTTTTAGTTGCGAAATAGAGATCGCTTTAGATATCGAAAATCAAAAACGAATTATTATAATAATAGATTGCTACGTTGTTTATGAAGACATTTAATCAATAGTTGACTCTTTTTAATTTACTAATATGTTTTCACACTTAGTAGATAGCAACAACGAAGACTAAAATAAGTTTTATCGCTATTTCTTTCGTCGATTTTTATAATATCGATTGTTAATAGACGCAATTTTAACGAACGACTCTAAAATCTTGATAATTATTGTTATGTCGCAACGATAACTTTCGTAGATTCTTTCGTTCTTAATCGTAAAACTATTCGACTTGCGTCTTGTAAATCAATTTTATCATAAAGCGTCGTCTTGTTTCTTTCTTTATGATTCAACTATTAACGCAAAGTCTTTTATACAAGGCATAAAAACAATAATGATGCTAAAGATTCAATCTTATCTCTTTGTTATTACGAGCTTTGACGATCTTTATTTGTTTCTTTGCATCATCTTATAATGATTTTTGTATTTTTTTTTTTAAATAGAACGATCGATTTGTCTTTCTTTATACGCATACTTTCTTTGTTATCGTGAAAAACGATAAAGATCAAGTTATCGTACTTAATATTTAACTTTTTTAAATTAATATTTTTACGTCAAAATGAGAAGCTTGTCAAACGATTTAAGTCGTCTTTGAGCGAATTTCATTCAAACTCATTCTAAGCTTTTGAAGTCACTCAAGAAGAAAAGATATCAAAAAATTTAAAATTGATGTAAAGAAAACAATATTCTATGAAATATTAAGAGTTAATCGACAAATCTTGCTTTGCTACAATTAAAATTAATTAAACACAGACTTTTTATTTTATTTATGCGAAGAACTTCTTAAGACAAAATCGATAATTTAAAGGCGTCATCAACTCTCAAAGACGAGAGTCGAATAACAACGAGAGTATAATAACAATAGAAAAGAACGCGCATATAATTGCGACGTTATTTACGTTTGTAAATGCATTCTTCATTAGAGTTCAATTTTATAACAATTATTAATAGTGTACGTAGCAAGTAGAGTACAAGTTTTCGAGTTTCTAAAAAATCTCTTGACGCTTTTGAAGACAATAGCGCAAAGAATTTTAGTGTTTTAACGAATAATAATTAAGATTATTTCAAGAAAGAATTTGTAGCTAATGTAGAAATCTAATTTATTAATGTATTTGCTACGAATGTTTATAAAAATCGAAAAATGTCAATTTTACGACTTAGACGATTTTTGCTTTTATGATTGAACAAGCTACTTCAAGATTTCGAATTAAGTTCGTGCACATTGTGCGATTCTTCATTATTATAAATTTAGTTCTTTAGCTACTTTTAACGATCTTTCATTTTAATCGATGTTTAATAAAAAAATTACAATGAGAAATGATTTTTTCGTCGTAAATAAAAAATTTACAAATAATGAAATAAATGCTTTAGACATTACAATCGATTTTTTTCGACAAACTACTACTTTTTATTAGTAAATGCTAAAGACTAATGCGAATAATATAGTTTGTTAAACGATAAAAGCTTATTGTCTTAATACGAAGCAAAGCTAACGAAGCAAATCATTTGCTTAACGAGAATTATCTTTTGCACAAAAACGTTTGTTTTACGTTCAAACAATCGCAAGATTTGAAAGTTGATTTCGATATTCGTTATAAAAAAGTAAGAAGAAGCATTTGACTCAATTACTTTACTTAAAGTTAAATAAACTTGTAAGCAACAAAAATACAATTTGAAACGCTTTCTTATCTTTAAAGCGAACATAAAATTTAGCGAAAATGACTCACAATGATCTTCGAAACGAGAGTGAAATATGCGACAATTTGAAGTCGAACGCAATAAAGAAAAATGCAAAAGATATTTCGAAATACACAAGAAAAGCAACAAAAGAGAAAGACGATAACGAATTAAACAAAATTAAAGATAAAGAAACAAAAAAAGCATTAGAATGACTTGAAGTTAAATGAAGCTCGTTTGCGAAAATTCTTAAACAAACAAATTTAAAAATTAATTGAGAGAACGTCTATTAGATAGTTGTAATAAATAAGAACACTTATAATCGCAACTAAAGAAGAACGATTAACAAGAACAATAACATGTGCATATCTCTTAATTTACTAAAATAATAAATGAGAAAACTAGCTTTTCTTAAACATGTAAATTTTATAAATTCTTGTTGCGTGACTTTTAAAGTGCATAAGACTATTGAGTGCGAATTGCTCACAAGTGATATTAAGAAATGATCAACTCTAATTGAGCTAAAATTGATAATGTCGATTAAAGTGACGCTACAACGAAAACTTATTGTCGAAGACGTGTTGTCATTTATGTAAGAATAGCGTGATGTCGTCAAGATAATGCAAACACTAGAAAGATCAATATTGAAATGAAAATTAACATCGAAATGATGCGTCAAATTTCAAGCATTCTAATTTAATATCAATATTAGACGTATCGTCATTCAACGAACTTGTCGCAATATTATTTTTTCACGTTTGACAAAATTTTCGAGAACGTCGCTTTTGACGAATGCACAACAAAATCAAATCGTTAACGATAAAGATTTATCAATTTAGATTCTTAGTGTATTTGGCGAACGATAACGAGTCGAAAAAGACTTGCACAATGTGCGTTCGTTTTTGGAAAACATACTTAATCGAAATCGAAAAAAATTAAACGAGAAAAAGAACGACATCATTAATAATTATTTACGCGAACATGTCTTGCATTGAAGTTGTCGCATCGTAGTTGACTTGCAATTGCGTTTTCAATACGCGTTCTTTTTGTTTGAGCAAACGATCAATGTTTCGTTTGACTTGCTAGTATTCGTCGTAAATCGATTGATTTTTTACTCGATAAATGAAATTGAATTTTTCGCGAATTTGATCGTAGAGATTTTATTAATGTTAACGCAACTCTTAGATGCTTAAATTTTATCGTAAATTTTACAATTGTTAAAGAAAGAGTTTGCGAAATCGACGTAAATTAATCATGCGACTCATTTAATAAGAAGCAACGATTAAATTCTCTTGCGACGCGATATCTTAATAAGTCGCTTGCGTATCGTAACGAATCATGCGAAAAAAATAATTTCGTTAAAAAATTATCGAAATAACATGATTAAAAATCAAATTGCGCATCGTTTCGTTCGAATTAAGATCGTTTATCGTAATTAGCGAATCTTTTCTTAAATTCAAATTAGCGAAACTTATTGTTAATGGCGTTGCTCATCGTTCGTCGAAGACAATATGTAGTTAGAACTTGCACAAAGTCGATTTTTTCTTTTAAGCGTTTCATTTATTCATGATAAAAATTATAAAAAAGAGAATCGTTAAGCTTGTTATTCGTTTCTTGATTTAAAGAGTCTAACAAACAAAAAATTGAAACGTTCAACATCTTATCGCATTACTAAATTGATTAACAATTCAAACTAAAGCGTACTTTTAAAGTCAAAATCATTCGAGAAATAATATTGGAAATTCGAAAAACTTTGTCATTGCAAATAGGATTCACGATATAGAAAATAACGCAAAACATAAAATTGTTGTTGAAAAAAAAAAAAAAATTTGCATAAAAATCAACATTTCGTCGTAATCAAAAGTGAGTTTTTTCGCATAATTTGTTTCGTTTTTGTCGTAATTTGATCTTTTTTAGGCAAAGCTAAAGCGTAAGAACAATTTTATTAATTTTCTTGTCGCACAATACAAACAAATCGATATTGTTATACGTGATGTCTAACAAGACTTTAAGACAAGAATCAATAAATGCGATCAAAAAAAATAGTGACAACGTATAGTTAATAACGTTTGTACAAAAAGAAATTAATATTAATCACTTAATAATAACGCAATATCTTCAAGAAGTTTTTAGCGTTTAACAAAGATTTGTTTGTTTCGCTTTTATTTAATTTATGCTCTTTGATTAACGATTCATCGATAAATGAATTTAATCTCGTTAGCGTTATCTAGAACTTTTGCACTAATAACAATATATCTCGTAAACTTTTTTCAATATTAACGAATTAATTTGTCAACTTTTGTTGTTACGAACCTAGCTCGAAACAATGTGATATATAGTCTACGACGCAACATGTAGCACAAAGCACAACTATTTACAAATTCGACGACTTGATAGACGAGCAATGTTCGACATGTTCGACAACGAGTTGAACGAATGATGTTCGACATGCTCGACAACGAGTTAAGCGAACGATGTTCGACATGCTCGACAACGAGTATAACGAACAAAGAAGAATCTCTTTGAGTATATAGATTTTCGAACACGACTTTCTTATAAATCGTGTTCAACTTATCTTAAGTTTTGACTTATTGTTACGATTACTAAGCTGCAATCTCTTGTTATCAAGTGATTGCTTGCATTGTCTAAAGACGTCTACAAATCTCTTTAATAGCATAATTCTTTCTAATATTTCTCACGAAAGTACTAGCATAACACTTTGAACACTCTAAGAATGTTTGTATTAGGTCAACGCGCCCCTATCTCGAACAATAGCTTAATAGCATCACGTCGACTCTCTATTGATGAAGACGACAAGATAAGAATCAACAAGTCTAACGTCTATCATGAAGATTGTATTGGCCTAGAGAATTGACTTATGCAAGTAAATATTTATTTCATCTTCTATCTTGTTTCAACGAACAAGAAAACGATTTTCGCATCAACATTTCTTAGAGAAAGAGTCTAGCATTGACTCAAGTTAAACTTACGCAAGTATTTGAAGAATTATGACGAAAATTCTCGTACAATGTTCACGAATTTCGATAATTTCAAGAGAGAGCTTCGAAGAATCTTCGAAACATTTAACGAGAAACAAATTGCGAAAAGAGTGATTTAGCATCTAATTTAACGAATTTTTGCAATAGACTACGTAGCAAGGTTTCAAAAGTACGTCAATTTTATTAAGTGAGACGATGTCGCACTTATAACAATGTTTCGACGAGATTTTAAGAACAATCTTAAGAACAAAATTATGCGCGATAGCAAATTCATTAACGACATGTTTAATCTCATCGAAGTAGTTATCGATCTTGACGACAAGCTATATAAAAGAGCTATGAAAAAGCGATACGATTAATTTCACGAAAGAGTAAGAATCTTCTTTGAGTCAACGACCAAATATTATTAAGAAGAATTTCGTTCTAATTAGAAGTATAGTAATCTAGACTATCGTAAATCTACATCTATAAAATTGAATTTTACTCAACGACGCAAAGAAAAAAACTCTAGAGAAAAGCAAAATAACAAATTCTAAAAAACGTGCTATTTATGTGGCAAATCGAGTCATTTCGCAAGTGATTGTCGATTACGAAACTTAATAAATCGTCGACAAATCAATGTTATGTTAAGAAAGATATTTGATAACTAGAACAACATTAAGAAGCAAATCAACACAAAGGCGAACACCCCCAAGACTATATTGAACGACGATTACTATTTGGTGAAGAACTCAAATCAATTACAAAAAGTCCTAGATAAAACATTATTAGGCAAGGCACTCGCATCTACGCAGGAAGTCAATTAGGCACTTTAGAAGACTATTAAATCTTACAATTTAATTATCGACTTAGACGAAGAGTATAACTAGAAGGACTTTCATGAATGCATAGAAGACATCACGAATCATCTCGAGACTTTAGTTAGCTCATCGAAGATTGTGAACGAATGCGAGAAGAAGCTAGAAAGCAATGCCACTACAAAAAAGAACATACTTGACATTATTATGAAACAACTAAACCTTATTACGACATACACTACACAACTCGTCACGAACGAAGAACTCAAAATGCTAGCACTTAGGCGTGAGAATGCTGCTATCGAAGAAGCATACAACTCACACATAGATCTTAGTTGAACAGCTTGCTACGACGACTTATGCTAAACTCACCTAGAAAAAAAGAACGAAGTCAACTAGTTCTCTAGAAAGTCAAAGTTAGCAATCTAGCAACAAAAGAAAGCTCAACGCGAATAGGCGTTTGAAGCAGAAGTCACAACACAAAAGCAAGAAAAAGTTCAAATTTCTTGATAAAGAGCATATCAAAGAAATGCAATATGTTAGCCCAACAACAACAACTAAACTTAACAACGCACGCACGATGTTTTATCACACCAATTAAGATCAATGATTGTTGACTCATTGCAATGGTCAATTCTAGTGCGACAAGTAATTTTATAACTAGAGCTCTTGTAGAGAGAAAAGAGTACTCTACTCGAAAGAAATTTGACGCTTACAATCTAGTAATTGTAAATAAAAATTCATTATTCGCAAGAAATGAAAAAGTGAACAAAGAAACGAAATCACTATCGATAGCTATTTAGCAGCATCACGAGAAACTAACCTTTGATATAGTGGGAATAATCACTCACGATATCGTTCTAGAAATGCCTTGATTGAAGCAACACAATCCAAAAGTCGACTAAAATACACGAGTACTCAAATTTGCGCGATGCGAACACGCAATTCACATCCAATCTACGCATCGATAGCGTTCGATAATAGATAAAAGATTAAGTCGAAATTCGATCGCAAGTAACGAACTTGCATTCTCGCAAAAGAACGATCTAATAGAGTTCGACTCGATAGACATCGACATAGATTAGCTAGATCACGAAATCAAAGTAAATGAAGAAAATTGCGAATCTTTTGAGAGCCTTGAACTATTTGATACAACGAGGAAATCGCTAAAACACGTATTACGAATATATAATAGTTGGGAGCATCTATTCCAAGAAGAGAAAACAACAAAGGTCTTACCTAAGCATCAATCGTGAGATTACGAAATCAAACTTGAACTAGGCAAGCAGCTCACGTTTGAATCTATATATGCTTTATCCAAAAAGAAGCTCGAAACACTTCGCGAATACCTAGCAAAAAACGAAAAAAAAAAGAATTTATTAGGAAATCTTAATCACAAGTAGGATACTCGATTCTCTTTGTATCTAAGAAGGACGAAACTCTTCGTCTATGTGTCGATTATCGAAAGCTAAATAACATTACGATTAAGAATCGATATTCACTACTCAATATTAGCGAACTTCAAGATCAATTATTCGAAGCAAAGTACTTTATCAAATTGAACTTACGAGAAGCGTACAATCAAATTAGAATGAAGACAAGAAAAGAGTAAAAGACAACTTTTCGCACACGATATAAATTATACGAATACACGATAATGTCGTTCGAACTTCCGAACGCCTCGACGACGTATCAAGAAATGATTAATGATGCACTACGACAATATTTGGACCAATTTGTCATAGTATACTTGAACGACATCATGATTTACTCAAATATCTTAAAAGAACATGTAGATCATGTTTCCAAAGTATTAGAATGTTTAAATAGAAGAAACTTACATTTTAAATCAAAGAAATGCGAGTTTTATCAAAAAGAAGTTGATTTTCTCGAATTTGTCGTTGAACGACATGAAGTACGCATGAATCCCAAAAAGCTACGAGCAATCAAAGAATGAAAATCATCTATTAATGTTAAAAAAGTTCAATTCTTTCTAGATTTCATAAACTACAATAAGAAGTTTATTAAAGACTATTCTATTAACGCAATATTATTAACGAATCTTACGAAGAAGAGTACGCCATGAGCATGAAAATTAGCAAAAGAGAAATCATTTCAAAATCTTAAGCTAGAATGCTTAAAGAAATTAATACTAAAGATGTACGATTTATAATTGTCAAACAAAATTGAAATCGACGCATCAAATCTAGTTATAGATGTATGCTTTAGTCAAAAGCATGAAGGCATGTGACACTCAATAACATATCTCTTGAGAAAACTCTCGTTAATCAAACAAAATTATGATATTCACGACAAGAAGCTACTCGCTATTGTAGTTTCTCTAAAATCATAAAGAGTATACATAGAAAAATTATCAAAACTTACAATTCTTACAAATCATAAAAATCTTTTGCACTTCACTATTATTAAACAACTTAACAAAAGACAAATGCGATGATCGAAGCGACTCGAACAATACAAGTTCAAGATACAATATATACTAGACAAAGATAACGACAAAGCAAACGCACTTAACAAAAGAAATGATCATATAAAAACAAAGAAATCGTTTAATTATAGCATATTTAAAATCAATAAAGACAAATCACTATTAGCAAACAAATACGAGCTAAATATTATCTTACGAATACTTAGAGATAACAAGAAAGAGTTTCCAATAAAGAAAGAAAAACTTCAAATATCTATCGACAAAATCGACGAATGTATAAAGAAACATCATGATAAATCATTGCAAGAACACTTAAGAGTGATCAAAACTCTTTAATTTTTACGCTAGCATTGTTAGTTTCTCTAAATAAGACAAGCTATTAAGACATACATTAAACGATGCCTTAGTTGTTAACAAAACAAACATAATACATATGCGAACTATGGCGAAATTCAATATTAGAAATTATTTAAATCGTCATGAGATAAAGTCACGATAAACTTTATTACTAAGTTGCCCAAATCGATAAACTTAACAATTAAAGATAGATGTGATTTAATACTAGTAATGATTGACAAACTTATCAAGTATTCGCATATTATTGCATGCATAGAAAAGTTCATAGCAAAACAACTAAAATACATGGTATTGAATCGACTTATACAATATTACGATACATTCAAGAGACTAACTAGTAACAAAGACAAGCTCTTCACGTCTAACTATTAAAAAACATTTATACCAATGTTAGATACAAGACTTCGTATGTTCATTGCCTATCATTCGATCACGAATGATTAAACAAAAAGAACAAATTAGAGTCTTGAGCAATATCTGCGACACTATGTCAATCGTACTTAAAACAATTGGATATCACTACTATCTATAATTTAACTAACGTTAAATGCAAAGATGTCAAATATTATGAAGATAATCTTATTCTTCGCAAATTACGACAAAGAATCGAATCTCTTCGAGAACAAACGAAGACATCTATTCGCACAATTAGTTATCGAAAAGATAGCTATATTGAAAAAGATACAAAATAACATCTCTTTTATGCAAGAAAGATTAGCCAAGTACTAGAACAAAAAACGAAAAATGACATCTTAGCTAAAAAAAAAAATAAGATTTATCTTTTAACAGAAAATCTTAAAACGAAGAAGAAAAGCAAGAAATTAAATCATGTTAAGGTCGAATCATTTTTCATTAAAACAATCAAGAAATCAATCAATTACGAGCTCGACTTACCCAAGAACGCTAGAGTATTTCTAGTATTTCACATTTCGTTGTTGGAATTAGTCGATTCTAATACATCTATATAGGAAACATTTCATTACAAAGTCTAAAAAGAAAGTAAATACAAAGTGGAAAGAAT
>JAABUJ010003366.1_pt1 | contig 18042 bp, 17 predicted proteins | sample 5559131 | NCBI WGS metagenome assembly JAABUJ01 (sample SAMN10711875, study PRJNA513366) | rock metagenome | isolation source: Antarctica rocks | place: Antarctica: Victoria Land, Mt New Zealand nord | collected 2016-01-07 | reverse complement strand
CCCGCGGATGCTCCTTCTGAGTCGGTAGAACGTGTCCTTCGCAAGCCACATTCTCCATACACAGCAGGGCATCCGCGGTCTACGACATGCCAAACCGCCCTATCGCAACGGTGGATCCAGGCTGAGCAGGCTGCTCCCAGCAGGCCCTAGGGGCGTCGGAGATCGCCTCGTTCGAGACGCTCAGGGAAGCCACCGCCAGCCTGGCGCAACGGACCTCTGTGATGCGAGTGCCTCTCGAAGCAGTTGCGGCGCAATAGCCAACGAGGTGAAGGCTTAGCTGCTCGCAGGTCGGGTCAAGTGCGGTGATCTCGACATCAGCTGGCCGGGGCCTAATGAGTTGGCGTGGGAGCATCCGGTGTCCACGGGCGCAGCGTGCTCGTGGCGGTCACCTGGTTCGTGCCATCGAGCACGTGCACGGAGGTAATGCTCGTGTCGGTAGCCGTGGCGGTCAGCCGCTGCGCGCCGAACACCGGGGCGACCAGGCGGTAGGCGAACTCCTGACCAACCAGCGCCGCCCCCGCCCGGCGCATCAGCTCGCCCATGAGCAGCGCCTGCAGCGGCCCGTGGACCACCAGACCGGGGTAGCCTTCGGCTGCAGCATGTCCCTGGTCGTAGTGGATGCGGTGGGCGTTGTAGGTCAGGGCCGAGAACCGGAACAGCAGGACCGAGTCCACGTCCAGCACGAGCCCCGACGCGGGTGAGCGCTCGGCCGTGCCGCTGTCGGGACGGGCTGCCAGCGCCCTGCCCCGCGGTCGGTAGACGATGTCCTGCTCATCGACGACCGAGATGTGGCCCTGCTGCTCGACCTCGCTGCGGACGGTGACGAACGTGAGGGGCCCGGACGCGCCCTGCTTGTGGGTCGTACGGACGACCCGCGTGGTGCGGGTCGCCGTCTCGTCAAACCGCAGGGGGGTGCGCAGGCAGACACGGCCGCCAGCGAACATGCGCAGCTGCCCAGCGGTCGGAGGTGCCGGGACGCCATCGGTCGGGTGGCCGTGCGGACCGAGCTCGCTCTGCCTGCGCCGCTCGAGCAGGTAGACCCAGTGCCACAGGGCCGGCAGCGGCTCCCCGGCAGCCGGCGGGTCGAGGTTGAGCAGGCCGGCCAGTGCCTCCGCCGGCTCGGGGGTGATGAGCTCAGTCCGTGAGGTGCTTACGCGCAGGTCTGGGACCCTCGAGGTCATGCTCGGTCCTGCGTCGCAGGGCCTGTGCCAGGGGCGAATTCGGCCCACAGCGCCCCGGTGTGCTGTCCGACTGCCGGAACTGCGCCCATCGCGGCCTCCCGGCCGGGGACGGTCACGGGCGGCAGCAGGCAGCGGACGGACCCGCCCGGGGTGGCGACCTCGCGCCACCGGTCCCGGGCTGCGAGCTGGGGGTGCTCGGCGAACTCGTGCATCGTGCGCATGCGGGCGTTGGCGATGCCGACCTTGTCCAGGCGTGCGGTGACCTGCTCGGCGCTCAGCGACGACAGCGCCTGCTCGAGCAGGTCGCGCAGCTCCGCGTCGTGCTCGACGCGCAGGGTGTTGCGGGCGAAGCGGGCGTCCTCGGCCAGCTCTGGTCGGCCCAGCACCTGCGTGCACAGGACGGCCCACTCGCGCTCGTTCTGCACGCCGATGAACACCTGCGCGCCATCGCCCGCGTGGTACGGCCCGTACGGCGAGATGGAGGCGTGCCGGGCCCCGGTCCGTGGCGGCGGCGTACCGCCGTACGTCGCGTAGAGGTAGGGCTGGCTGGTCCACTCGCCCAGCGCGTCGAGCATCGCGACCTCGACGTCGGTGCCCTGGCCGGTGCGCTCGCGTTCGTACAGCGCGGTGAGCACGCCACTGCAGGCGTACATCCCGGCCGAAATGTCGGCCACCGAGATGCCCGCCTTGGCCGGGGACTCCGGGGTGCCGGTCACCGAGAGCAGGCCTGCCTCACACTGCACGAGCAGGTCGTAGGCCTTCTTACTGCTGTACGGGCCGATCGCCCCGTAGCCCGAGATCGAACATGTGATCAGGCGCGGGTAGCGGGTCCGCAGGCTCTGCGCGTCCAGGCCGAGCCGCTCGACCGCGCCCGGGAGCAGGTTCTGCACGAACACGTCGGCCCGGGCGAGCATCTGCTCGAGCAGGGCCCGGTCGTGCGGGTCCTTGACGTCCAGGGTGACGCTCTCCTTGCCCCGGTTGAGCCACACGAAGTAGCTCGACATGCCGTTGACGGTCTCGTCGTAGCCGCGGGCGAAGTCGCCGTCGCCGGCACGTTCCACCTTCAGGACCCGGGCTCCGAGGTCGGCCAGCTGGCGGGTCGCGAAAGGCGCGGCGACGGCCTGCTCCAGTGCGACGACAGTGATGCCCTCGAGCGGGAGCGCGGAGCCGATCACGGCGCGCTGCCCGAGGCGTCGCGCAAGGGCAGCCCGGCCCGTCCCAAAACGCGCCTGGCCCGTTCCAGCACCGGGCGGTCGACCAGCTGCCCGTCCAGGCGCACGGCGCCACCACCACCGGCGGCAGCGAGGACCCGCTGGGCGTGCTGCACGTCCTGCTCGCTCGGGCTGAACGCGGTGTTGACAACGGCCACCTGCGCCGGGTGCACGCAGAGCTTGCCGCCGAAGCCCAGCCGCGCCGCCGCGACCGCGTCGTCTTCGACGGCGCCTGCGTCGTTCAGCGCCGGCGTGACGCCGTCGACGGGAGTGGCTACCCCCGCCGCGCGGGAGGCCACGACCAGACGAGAGCGGGCGTAGAGCAGCGGGAGGCAGCCGTCCTCGGCACCGAGGTCCAAGGCTAGGTCGATGGACCCGAAAGCCAACCGTTCCACACCTGGTACGGCCGCCACCTCGTCGGTCCGCTGTACGCCGACCGCGCTCTCCACCAGCGCGACGAGGGGGGTGCAAGGCCCCAGCGCCTCGCTGAGCGCGACCAGTGCCTGCGGGTCCTCCGCCTTGGGCACCAGCACGGCCGCCAACCCGGGCAGCCCGGTCAGCGCAGCGAGGTCCGCGTCATAGGACGGCGTGCCGTGGGCGTTGATGCGCACGCACGCCGTCCGCCCCACACTGACCCAACGGGTGACCGCCTCCCGGGCTGCGGCCTTCGCGCCCTCAGCGACGGCGTCCTCAAGGTCGAGCACGACCATGTCCGCGCCGCTGGCGGCCGCCTTGGCAAACCGGTCGCTGCGGTCGCCCGGAACGAACAGCCATGACCGGGCGCTGCCTACGTCCGGTCCGGCGCCTATGGTCGTCGGCGGCGCACCCGCGAGGTTCACGGGGCCACCGTGCCGCGGCCGACCAGCTGACGCGCGATGACGTTGCGCTGGATCTCGTTCGTGCCCTCGCCGACGATCATGAGCGGCGCGTCCCGGAAGTACCGCTCCACGTCGAACTCGGTGGAGTAGCCGTAGCCACCGTGGATGCGGATCGCGTCCAGCGCGATCTCCATGGCGGTCTCGGAGGCGAACAGCTTGGCCATGCCGGCCTCCATGTCCGCGCGCTCCCCGGCATCGAAGCGCCGCGAGGCGTACAGGACCAGCTGGCGGGCCGCGGTCAGCTTGGTGACCATGTTCGCCAGGTAGTTGCCGATCGACTGGTGCTGCCAGATCGGTTTGCCGAAGCTCTCCCGGTCCTGGGCGTAGCGCAGGGAGTCCTCCAGCGCGGCCCGCCCGACACCGAGGGCGCGGGAGGCGACCTGGATCCGGCCGATCTCCAGGCCGCGCATCATCTGGGCGAACCCCTGCCCCTCCTGCTCACCGAGCAGGCAGGAGACCGGCACGCGGAAGTCCGTCATCGCGATCTCGCAGCTCTCCACCCCCTTGTAGCCCAGCTTGGGCAGGTCGCGGGACAGCGAGAAGCCGGGGCCCTTCTCGACCAGCAGGATGCTGATCCCCCTGTGCGGCGGCGTGGCGGACGGGTCGGTCTTGCACAGCAGCGCCAACACACCCGACGTGCGGGCGTTGGTGATCCAGGTCTTGGAGCCGTTCAGGACGTACTGTTCGCCGGTGCGGGTGGCCGTTGTGCGCATCGCCTGCAGATCCGAGCCGCCGCCCGGCTCGGTGAGCGCCATCGTGGCCCGCAGCTCACCGGTGGCCATGCGGGGTAGGTAGTTGTCCTGCTGCTCTTTCGTGCCGTAGTCCTGGATGAGCTTGCCGACGACGGTGTGGCCGCCCATCGCCCCGGCCAGGCTCATCCAGCCTCGGGCCAGTTCCTCGGTCACCAGGGCATAGCACGGCGTGCTCACGCGCGCCTCGCCCCATGGCGCACCGATGGCCAGGCCGAACACCCCCAGCTGCTTCATCTGCTCGATGAGCTTCTCGGGGTAAGTGTTGGTGTGGTCCAGCTCCCGGGCCACTGGCTTGACGTCCCGGTCGACGAACTCGCGCACCATCAGCACGATCGCGCGCTCTTCCTCGTTCAGCCCCTCCATGCGGACTCCTCTCCTCCTGCTTGGCGGTGGGTCGGTGAGTGCGCGGCGCTGGGCAGGTGGCGATTGAGCACGTCCGGGGCTTGGGACCAGTCGATGGTGGCCGGGTCCAGCCCGCTCCCGAACAGGCAGTCAGTCACTTTGCGCTCAAGCTCGTTGTAGGTCGGTGGCTGCTGGGGCGACCCGGGCGGGTACGTCGAGTTGGTGCGGTGCACCTCGCGTCCGACGTGCACCTCCACGTCGAGCTCGCCGGCCAGGAGCCAGTCACCGCCGTCGGTGAGCTGCACCTCGACGAGTTCCAGGAGGCGTTGGGCCTCCGGGCGCCGGACCGCCTGGTCGGTGAAACTGGCGAAGCCCTGGTACGGGTCGAGCAGGGCCGTCGCCGCGGCGTACTCAAGGCTGAACTTGGCTTGCAGGCCGGTGTCGGGGCGCTGGTGAATCAGTGGCGTCACCGTGCCCTGCGGGGTGCGCAGGACGACCCGGTCCACCGTCGCCGGGTCGATCCCCTGTGCTGCCAGTCCGGCCAGCGCGCTGATCGGCCGCTGCAGGGCGTAGCAGCACGGGTACAGCTTGACGGCGAGGCCGCCGGGGACCGCTGGCCCGGACAGGTCGACCCGCGCCGGGTCCGCGCCGAGCAACCCGAGCCAACTGTCGACCGCCCCTACATCGGCGGTGGCTCCCGCGGCGGCCAGGCGCGCGGCGCGCACCCCGGCCTCGGCGGCGAAGCCGACCTGCAGGGACTTGGCGTCGGTGCCAAAGGCGCGCTGGACGCCACCTGCTGCCGGCACCGCCAGCGCCATGGCAGTGGCGACCCCGGTCGCGTCCAGGCCGAGTGCGACGGCGGCGCCCACGGCCGCCGCCGGGGCGCCAGCGGTGCAGGTGGCGTGCCACCCGGCCGCGTAGTGCGGCCACCCCAGGACCAGCCCGAGGCGGGCCATCACTCCGGCGGCGGCGAGGTAGGCGCGGGCACCCCCACCGACGGAGAGCGCAGCCGGGACGCACACCACGCTGACGTGCGTCGTGGATCCCATGTGCAGGTCATCGAAGTCCAACACGTGGCCGGCCACCGCCCAACGCGCGGCCTCGCTCAGCCCGGAGGCAACTGTCAGGACCGGGTGCTCGCGCGCTGCGACAGCCACCGCAACGGTGTCAAGCAGTGCGCGGTCGGCCAATTCGAGGTCCTGCTCGGCCGGATTGAGTTCCACGGCCCAAGCGGCCAGGTCGTCAGCGAAAAAGGTCAACGTGGTAGCTCCTCATTGCGTCAAGTCCCAGCTCGTGGAACCCGCATGGGGACGCGTGGCGGCGGTGACGCCGAACGGGGCGCGGTTTAGCCGCTGGGAGGCCCTACTCCTCGCGCCTGAGAGCCGTGTGCCAGCAACGCGTGGATGGCTAACCCTCGAGCACGGTGCTGGCAAAAAGGGTTTCCAAACTCGGTGCTGAGTCCAGGGACCAGACGCTGGCGGCAAGGTGACGGGTGCGATCGTTCGGTAGCCCGGGCGTAGCGAGTTCATGAAACTTCTCTTCTATCTCGCGGTCGGTGAGCGGGTTGGCGCTGTGCCCGAGGTAGTCCCGGACGCAGCTGCTGGCTTGTGTGCCGTCATCTAGGTGCACCGTCACCTTGTTCATGCAGGCGGCTGGCCACTGCCGCTCGCAGTCATCGTCCTGCGTGACGGTGAGCTGCTGGAGGAGTCGTTGCGTCGCCGGGCTGGTCAGGGCCTCGGGGGTGAAGCTATCCATGTCGAGGTGCCCGTGTGCGAGCGCGTGCGCGACGACGTAGGGCAAGGAGTGGTCGGCGGTTTCGCGGGTGGTGGGTGTCCACTTGTCGGCGTCTCCAGCCATTACCTGGAGCCCGAAGGAGAACGTCCCAACCTCGACCTTCCTGATTCTTGAGCTGTTCCCCAGCTGCTCCCTTAGCTCAAGGGCTGCTTGAATCGCGCTCTGCGAGAAGTACCCAGCTGGGAAGCGCTTGATGTTGCAGTCCAAGATGGCCGAGTGCGGCCGCTGCCAATCCTCAAACGCTGCGGTCGAGCCGATGGCCTCGAACAGGCCGCCTCGGCCGGCGAAAGGTTGGTCGGGGCCGCTGATCCCGGCCTTCGCCAGCTCCACCGCGAAGAGCCCGTTGCGGTTGGCGTTGGCGCTCGCGCACCCTTTCCACATGGACACGGAGTTCAACCGGGTGACCTGGAGCGCGACGTTCGGGACGACGGCGAGCGAGATCGCGTTGCGAAGTTGGCCGCGGGTGAGTTGGAATATGTGCCCGGCCCCGACGGCGCTGGCGACGGCGCCGTTGATGACGTGGTCCCACGATTGCACTCCGAGGCGCGTGACATCCGTTAGGCGGCAGAAGACTTCGTAGCTCAGGACGATCGCGTCCAGCACCGCGGCGCCGTTGGCCGCTGTGACGTCGGCTGCGGCCAGCACCGCCGGGATGTAGTCGCTGGGGTGGCCGATACCGACAGCGCTGCCGTAGGCGTCGTTCAAGTCCAGGTACCTGATCATGACCCCGTTGGCGAACGCGGCGCGCTCGGCCGTGAACCGCCCGGTCAGGCCAAAGATGTGGGAACCGGACACTTGCGGCTGGGACAACGCCAAGGCTCGGGCGGTTTGGGGGACTTGGTGGTCGAAGGCCCCAAGCGCGCAGCCCAGCGCATCGAGCAGCATCCGCTTGGCTGCGTGACGGGCGTGCGACCTGTCGCTGGGCGCGACGCTGGCCAGCTTCACGAGCTGGTTGGCCAGCCGGTCCATCTTCACCTCACGCTCCCTGGCTGGACTCACTGGCCCGGCATCTGAATGACCCCTCGAAGGGTTCGGATGTCATCCAGCTCGTCGATGCGTTCTAGGGCTAGCACGATGGTTTCCGCTCGCTCGGCACCTGCCACGGGAGAGATGACGTCGACGGCTTTGTCTCGGACCTCAGCGGCAGTCATGGGGTTCTCGACGGTGCCTCGGACGTGGGTCACCTTGCGGGAGCACGTCGTGCCGTCCAGGAACTGCAGCCGGACCTCGCCGCTGCGTGTGCCGGCGAGGGAATCGTCCGGCCGCAGGTGCGTGCGTTCGCGCAGCGCCATTACGGTGGGGGCCGTCATCCGGGACACGTCATGGGACATCTTGAAGCTGCACACAGCATCGATGAGGGTTCCGGCGACGAGGTACTGGACGTTGACGTCCGGCATGCCCCTGTCATCGACGACGCGCGCCAGGTCGGCGGGCAAGACGATGTCGATCCGATCGATCCTGGCAACATCCGGCGAGAACTCCTGGACGATCTCCTCAGCCGCTTGCACTGCCGCCTGGGCGGGTGAGCCGACTGAGTACCGCTTGATGTTGGTCAGCGCGATTTCATAGCGACTTCCCAGCTCTGCACTCAGCTCGGCAGGTGAAGGCGCGGCCGACAGCGCATCGAGGAAGTTGGGGTCGCCACCGAAGACGTCTCGGACGCCGGTGCAGCCCAGGGCGACCATCAGCGAGGCAAGGACACCCGAATGCGCCGGTCTTCCAGCGAAGTCAAACGCCTTCTCGACGTGGTCCACGTCGCGCTGCCAGGTCGTCACGCCGGACGCGCTCTGAGCGGCGTAGGACAGCACATATTCGCAGTCCGACTCGGTGGCCTTGGCCAACACAGCTGCCGCGGCTGCAGCTCCGAACGTGCCGACGATGGCATGGCTGCTCGGGTGGCTGAAGCGTAGGTCGACGGCGTCGCGACCCAGTGCCCGTCCCACTCGACATCCCACGTCGTACCCCGCCACGACGGCTCGGAGAAAGGCTGATCCGTCCCGACCCTGGCGTTCAGCCGCGGCCAACGCGGCCGGCACCACTGCACACCCGGGATGGCTCAGCGACGGGGCGTGTGAGTCGTCGGTTTCGTCGGCGTGCGCAGCCATCGCGTTGGCCAACGCCGCAGCAGTGGAACCTGCAAGGAGATCACTGCCGATGACCGTGGCCTCCGGGGAGCCGCCCAGCGCCCGGGCCACGTCGCGGCCCTGTCGCCCAGGTGGCAACGCGCTTCCGCTGATGACCGCGGCCACGGTGTCCAGGATGTGCAGACGTGCGGCGTCCAGGACCTCCTCGGGCAGTTCTGTGTGGCGGGCCTGCGTGAGGTAACGCGCCAGTAGGGCTGTGTGTGACGGGCGGTCCATGGCTCTAGGCGCCCTTGTCCTCAAGGCTCGCGGCGTACAGCCGGTTCAGGTCGGGAGCTGTCGGCAACGCCAAGGCCGCAGCAAGGGTCTGTGGGCAGCCGAGCCGCCGACCGAGGTCCGGAGAGTCGGCCGGGCTCTGCACGAGCCACGCGGTCCCGAGCCCGTCGCTCAGCGCCTGCAGGTTGTGTTGCCGGGGCGCCAACACCTCGAGCAGTCCCCGGCGGCCTTCTATCGGCGCTGCAGGGCCGTGGAAGCCGGTACGCGCGAGCATGACCGCTTCCATGCCGTCCCCGGCGGCCTTTGCGTCGAGCAGGTCACTGCATCCGCTGCTGGTCACGACTTTGAACCCGGCTGCCTGCGTAGCGGCCAAGCCAAGGGCCGACACCATCTGGTCCACAGTGAGCGCCATTAGCCGGCCGGCAGCGGCGGCGGCCCCGAGCCGGGCACCGGCAGCACCAGAAGACCACCCTGCGGTCGCGAGCGCCGGGGACATCGCGCACTCTAGGCGAGCCGCTACTTCGACTCCGATCGATATCGCAGCCAGCGTGTCAGGACCGCTGGCAGCGGTGTACTCGCCGGCAGCCAATGCCGCTGCCACGACTGGGGCAGCAAACCGGCCCCCCTCACCGCCGCGGTCGAGCTCGTGGGAGGCGCTGGACATGCTGACGCCGGTGACGATCGGCCCGTCGCACAGCCCGAGCCGTTCCGTGCGACCGAGCAGGCCGACCTGCTCACGGTTACTGATCGAGGACAGCGCGGAAAGCGTTGCCGACACGATGGAATGCGCGCTGCCTGCGGTGGCCAGGCCGGCGAGTGAACTCGTGCTCGCGGAGGTACCGTCGCAAACCAGGTCTGGAATTTCACGAGCGTCGAAGTCGACGATGAATTGGGCAAGCTCCTGACTGAGGTTGGTCATGCTCGCACCCTCACCCGCTCGGCCGGCCGCTGCGCAATCCCTGCTGCGGCGTGCACTAGCGCCGCCAAGTCGTGCGCCTGGGACAGCTTCGTGACCTCGGCGATAACCCTGCCGGCCTGGTGTGGCAGGACTGGCTCGATGAGTCCAGTTACCTTGCCGTTGAGCTCGGCTTCGGTTAGGGGGCGTGCCATGCTCCCTCGCGCGTGGGGCACGTCTTTGGAGATCACCTGTCCCCCGACGAGGGTGACGTCTACCCGTGCTGAGTCCCGAGGCCGGTCGGTTTCGACGACGAGGCGAGTGAGGGACCGGACGTGGTGCAGGTCGACGCCGCGGACCCGTTCGTCGGTGTACTGCGCCAGTGCGGCCTGCCCGTCGCACAGGGCCGCCGCGACGCCGTGGATGGTGCTGAACTTCGCTTGTAGCCCGGTCATTGGCTGGGGGTTTCCGGTGAGTTCCTGCACCAGTGGGTGGCAGTGCACCGTGACCGCCTCGATGGGCTGAAGCTGACGGTGTAGGGCGGCCGACAGCGCGATGGCCGCGTCGATGGCGGGGTGACACACGATGCCGCACGGATAGGGCTTGAAGGTGTTGCTCAGCAGCTCCCAGCGTTCGCCAAAGCCTTCGTTGAGCAGTGCGGGTTCGTAGCGTGGGGACAGGACCGAGAAGTAGCCGCCGTCCCGGCCGAGTATGTCGCGTGGTCCGCTGACCCCACGCCGCGCCAGTTCGGCGGCGAAGACGCCGTTCGCGGCGCCCTTTCCGGGGTGGAAGGACTTCAGCATCGAACCGAACGATTCGCGGTGGCCCAAGCCCATGTTGGCGGCCAGCGTGATCGCTTGTTCCACCACCTCAACGTCCGGGTCTGGATCGGCGAGCAGCGCCGCCGTGACCGCAGCACCGATCGGCGCGGTGGTGCCGGTGATGTGCCAGCCCTGGTCGTAGTGCCAGGGGGACATGGCGACCCCGACTCGTAGTTGCACCTCGCACCCGATCGCGAATGCGGTCATCAGCTGTCGACCGGACACCTCGCGAGGTACACCGACGGCCAGCGCAGCAGCGAGCTGGCTGGCGCCCGGGTGGATCACGGTTGCCAGGTGGGTGTCGTCGAAGTCGTCAAGGTGAGCGGCCAAGCCGATCACGGTGGCCGCTCGCAGCGCATCCAGTCGTATGCCCACGCCGGGGATTGGTACCGTCCCGGGGCCGCCGTAGCGGCTCGCGAAGTCGATGATTACCTCCACGGCCGGGTCCCTTGACGCGCCGATCGCGGTGCCAAAGACATTCAGGAATGTGTTCTGCGCCATCAAGCGGACCTTGGCGCTCAAAGGTCCACCGCTTGCAGTCACGACATTCTCGGCGAGTTGCCGGGTAATGTTCACAGCTGTCAGCCCTTCAGGTCAACGTGGTCAATGGGTAGAGCCGGGGCCACTGATTGGTGGCCGCGTGTCGCGGTCAGGCACCGACGAACAGCCCTTCGACCTCATCGCGGCCCTGGAGCTCGGAGGGGATGCCTTCGGTGGCATTGCGCCCGTCGCGCAGGATGTAGCAGTAGTCGCAATAGTGCAGGGCTGTGGTGACGTTCTGTTCGATCACCAGAACAGCGACGTCGAGTTGCGCGACCTCTCGTATCGCCCGCCAAACGTTGTCGGTGTAGAGCGGGGACAGACCCGCTGTGGGCTCGTCGAGCAGCAGGGCGTCGGGACGAAGCATCAGGGCGCGGCCCATCGCTAGCATCGTCTGCTGCCCGCCGGACAAGCCCCCGGCGCTGACCTTGGGGACTTTGGCCAGGTCAGGGAAGATGTCGAGGATCTCTTCCATGCTGCGCTTGTTCTCCGGCCGGCCTACGAACCCGCCCATCTCGAGGTTCTCGCGGACTGTTAACGATGGGAAGATGCGCCCTAGCTGGGGCACGTATCCCAGCCCTACGCGGACCCGCTGGTACGGCGGCAAGTGAGAGATGTCTTGGCCGGCGACCGCCACCGTGCCGCTGGTGAGGTCTACGAAGCCCACCAGCGCTTTGAACAGTGTTGACTTCCCGGCTCCGTTCGGGCCGAGGACGGTGGTGACCTGCTTGGGCTGCACCGTCATGCTCACGCCGTGCAGGATGGGTTCGCCTCGGTAGCCAGCCACGATGGATGTGGCGGTCAGCATCTAAGCCCCCACGCCCAGATAGGCGTCGACAACCCGACGGTCATCACGTACTTCTTTCAACGTCCCGCGCATCAGTACCGACCCTTCGGTCATCACGATGACTTCGTCGCATGTCTGGTCGACAAAGTTCAGGTTGTGTTCCACCACCAGCACGCTGATCTGGCGGTCCAGAAAACCGCGGATCACGTTGGCCAGGGCCCCGGCAAGTACCGGATTCACGCCAGCGATCGGCTCGTCCAAGAGCACCATCCGTGGGTTGGCCATCATCAACCGGGCCATCTCCAGGAGTTTCTGCTGACCGCCGGACAGCTCGCCGCCGAGGTGGTCTCGCTTCTCCGCCAGCCCAACAGCTACCAAGCATTGCTCCGCCCGATCAAGCAGGTCTGATTCTTGTCGGCGCCACGACCGCGAGAACAGGCGCAGCAGGTTCTCGCCTGCCTGCTGTTGTTGGCCCACGATGACGTTCTCCAGGACCGGCATGGTGGCAAGTGGTCGGGCCATCTGAAAGGTACGTACCAGCCCGAGTCGGGCAACCTTCGTGCGGCCGGCCCCGGCCACGTTGTGTCCGTTGAACGTGATGGTTCCGGAGTCTGGTCGCAGGGCGCCGGCGACCATCTCCAACATCGTCGTCTTGCCCGCGCCGTTGGGACCAATTAGGCCGGTGACCTTTCCCTCGTCCACGTCCAGGCTGCAACCACGTACTGCCTGGACTCCCCCGAAGCTCCTGGTGACGTCGTGGACGCTGATCAACGCGGTCATCCCAGCCGCTACTTACTCAGGGCGGGGGTCGCCGCCTGAGGTACCGGCCGGTTGAGCCGGCTTTCATAGAGCCGGTTCCGCCGCTCCGGGATGAGACCCTGCGGACGGAATCGCAGAACGAGCAGCATCAAAGCGCCGATCAGAATGCCTCGAAGTGGCTGGACGGTGGCCGCCGGGATGCTGCTGGGCAAGAAGCGGGTCGCTTCATTGAGGCCGACCAGGACGACGGCCGCGCCCAAGATGGAGCCGAGGTTGTTGCCCATGCCACCGATGATCACCGCAGCAAAGATGATGAAGGTCTCGATCGGCACCCAGCCGTTGCTCCCGAAGGCCGAGTCGTGCTCGACCAGCAAGCCGCCGCCGACGCCAGCAATAAACGAGCCAAGGACGAATGCGGTGAACCGGACACGCAGGCTCCCCCGGCCGAAGCTCTCCGGCACTACCTCATCATCTTTGATGGCGCGCATGATCCGACCCAACGGTGACCGGTAGATGCGGCGGCACAAAAACAGGCAGCCGGCCAGAAACACCAAGCAGATGCCAAGGAAGACGAGGTCGTTCGTCAACGGTGATGAAGAGGCCAGGGCGTCGCCAAACGGACGCGGTATACCCGCTAGTCCCTGGTATCCGTTGAACAGGCTGGTGCGATTCCCGACGATGATCCACAGGACCTGGGCGACTGCGATCATGGCGATCGCCTGGTAGTCGCTGCGCAGGTCCTTCAGCGCCACTACGGCGACCAGCGCAGCAAGCGCCGCCGAGGCCAGTCCGCCGGCCAGCAGGGGCAGTGGCCAGGGCAGGTCCCAGCGCACGATGTAGGTCTGCAGGAAGCCTGGGGCGCCGTGACCGAGCGTGGTGACCGAGGTGATGTAGGCGCCGACCGCGACGAAGACGATGTAGCCGAAGTTTAGGACACCGGTCAGGCCGAACTGCAGGTTCAAAGACAGAGCGAAGATGGAGTTGATGGCCAAACTCGTTGCAATCAGCAGGACGTAGTACTCCATCAGGCTTTGCCCTTCGTAGCGAACAGCCCGCTGGGGCGAAACAGCAGGACTGCGATGAGGATGGCGAAAGCCACCGCGGTCTTGTACGCCGAGTTGATGTATGCGCCTGACACTTCCATCGCCACACCGATGATCAGCGCGGCCAGCATCGCCCCCACGGGTTTGCCGATTCCGCCAAGAATCACCGCGGCGAAGAGAATAAAGACAAACAAATTCCCCAGGTCGGGCGTGACCGTGTATACGTTGAGAGCTAGTGCCACCCCGCCGATGCCGGCCAAACCCCCGGACAAGAACCACGCCGTACGCGTGATCATGCGGGTGTTGAGCCCCGACGCCTCGGCGAGCTCGGCACTATCTGACATCGCCCGCATCGACTTGCCCAGGCGGGTATAGCGCAACAGTCCCTGCAGGCCGGCCAGCGCGATAACGGCGAGCCCGATAATGAGCAGCTGCGTTGTCGTCAGCAGGAAAGGACCAAGACTGTGGCTGCTGTTTCCGGTGACGTTGTATCGGTAAAAGTTCGTGCCAAACGCAATCTGGTAGGCATTTTGCAGGATCAGTGACACGCCGATCGTGACGATCAGCATAATAAACAGGCGGGCCTTTGTCTTGATGAACGGCGTGAAGATGACCTCGTTCAGCACCACGGCCAACGCGCCCGTGACCACAATGGCCGCCAAGATGGCAACCGCCAGGTTCAGATGCAATACAACAGTGCAGTAGTAGCCGACGTAGGCACCCAGTGTTAGCAGCTCACCGTAGGCGAAGTTGACAAAGTTCGTGATCCCGAACTGCAGAGTGAGTCCGACGGCCCCGATGGCGATCACCGATGCCGTAACAAGCCCGAAGCCAATAGAATTCAGAAGTAGAGTCACCGGCCAGTGCCATGCCTTCCTAGTTGGGTGGGCGTGCACCGACGCTTAGTAGTGAGACAAAAGGTCAGCAGGTAATTGAGCGACGGACTGCGTCTTACCGGCCGGGTCGAAGTGCAGGACGGTGTAGGGCCCGAAAACGTTGTGGTACTTGTCGAAGTCGACGTTGCCCCCGGCCCCGTCGTAGTTGATCTTCTGGCCGGCCTTGAGGGCGGCTAGGCCTTCCGCGTAGCTGGAGACCGTCATGCCCGGGGGGTTCGACACCTCGGTAACCGCCTGGGCCACCTTCGGACCAGTTGTGGCACCGGACTTCTGCACGGCGAGCGCGGCCAGGATCACCGCGTCATAGACGTTGTCGGCGAGGTTGGCGGTCTGGGTGGTTCCGTAGGCCTTGCTGTACTCCTCGGTGAAGTGCTTGGCGCCGGCCCCTCCGGTACTACTGGACTGGGTTGCGTAGATCGGCCCCTTCGCGATCTCCGGCCCGATCGCGGTGAAGAAGTCCGAGGAGTCGAAGGTGTTCGACCCGATGTAGGGCGTCTTGGTCAGTCCCTCGAGCTGCTTGACCTGCGGAAAAAAGACGCTTGCACTCTGGGAACTGATCTGGGTGAAGATCACGTCCGGGTTGCCCGAGTACAGCTTCTGGATCTCGCTGCGGTAGGAGGACTGCGACGGACTGATGTCGACCGTGGTGATGATCTGGCCGCCGTGCCTGGTGAAGGCCGAGGTGATAGGAGCCTTCAGAGTCTGGGCGGCCGGCTGCTGCTCGAATGCCAGCGCCGCTCGTTTGTAGCCCTTCTGGGCCGCGTAGGCCGCCATCGCAATGCCCTGCTGAGAATCAGACGGTGAAGTGCGGAAAAAGTAGGGATCGTTGTTCTGGTCCAGCACGGTGGACCCACCTACGATGAGCTCGGGCACCTTCGCCTGCTGGGTCTTCGGCAGGACTGCGGGGCCGGTCAGGGTCCGAGGCCCGATGATGATCTGGGCACCATCGGCGTTGATGAGCTTGCTGGCAGCGCTGACCGCGTCGGTGGGGTCGCTGACCGTATCCCCGGTCACGATTTTGAGCTGCTTACCTCCCGCGCCGCCCGCAGCATTTACTTCTTTCACGGCGAGGTTGATGCCCTTCATCAGGTCGGTCGCTGACTGTGCATTCGGGCCCGTGAACGGTGCGAGCACCCCGAGGGTGATCGTGTTCCCGCCCGCCGAGCCGCCACCGGCCTTGGCGCCTCCCCCGCAGCCGGTGAGAGCCAAGGCTGTGAATCCCGCCGCCGTCGCTGCAACCCGACGACGGCATGTGACGTTGGAGATCATCCGCTTTACCTCCTGAGAGGTGCCCCTTATCGGGCACAAAGGCAGTGCCTATAGCGCCGCTGCACAGCCAGTCAGGTCCTGTCCGGGTCCAACTTCTGGTTCCAGCAGAAGATCTGCACTCGTCCTGTGGAGCCTTGCCCTTTCCCGCGATACGGGATACGGTACCGCTTCGTGGGAAGGCTAGGACTGGCTGCGCAGGTCGTCAACACTTCCCGGCGGATTGACTGGGCGCAATATCGACGGTGGAGGGCCATAGCGGTGCTGAGTCCCGGGCCATCTACCGAGGGCTCCGGCGTGCAGAGCATCGATCGGATCACTGCGATCTTGGGGTCTTTCACCCGTCAGCAACCTGCCCTCGGGGTGACCGAGATCGCGCACGACACCGGCTTGGCCATCAGCACGGTGCACCGACTGCTGTCTGCCCTCGAGCACAACAAGTTGGTGCGCCGTACTGGTGACCGCCGTTACGTGCTTGGCCCCCTGCTGCTGCAGCTGGCGCACGCTGCCGCCACGCACGCGACCCTTCGCGATGCCGCACTTCCGGTGATGAGCGAGCTCCGAGACCGCGTGGAGGAGACCGTCGGACTGCACGAGCGTGCCGGCACGCGAAATCGGGTGACGATCGCACAAGCCGAAAGCGGACTCGCGCTGCGCCGGACGTACACCGACCTTGGGACGCCGGTCCCGCTTCCGCAGGGGGCCCCCGGCAAGGCCCTACTCGCATTCCTGCCTGTGACGCGGCAGGAGGAGATTCTCCAAGAGCCACTCGAGGCGATTACTGGGGCGACCATCACCGACCCCGAGGTTCTGCGCCATCAGTTGGCCGAGACGCGCCGTGTCGGCTATTCGATCTCCCTTGGAGAACGCACGCCCGGCATCAGGTCTGCGGCCGCGCCCATCTGGGACCACACTGGGCAGCCCATTGCGTGCCTGAGCATCAGCGCCCCCGAGTTGCGCATGCCCCTTGAGCGCTGTCACGAGCTCGGCCTGCTGGTCCGGCAGGCTGCCTGGGAAGTCTCAGAACTGATGGGCGCCACCGGCGATGCTGTCCACGACCCAGCCGGGTCCAGGGGCAGGTAGCCGATCCTGCCGCTGAAGGGCAAAAGGGCTGGAACTTCTTTAAGCCGAGAGACCGCTGTCGCGGCGGCGCGGGCACTACGGCCGCCTTCGTACTCAATACGAGGCCATGCTCAACTCCACTGGTCGCTACGAACCTGGGGCGTCGTCCGGGCCGAGTGGGTGGGCACCGGACCGGGCACGCCGGCTGGCTGATCGGTGGGGGTTTTCTGCTGGCGGCACCAGGCCTGGAAGCACCCAGGGTGCTGTGGCCGACAGGGTCAGGGCGCGGGTGGTGAGCCGGTAGGCGTTGGGTCGTCCGCTGGCGGCCTGGTCGGTGCGTTGGCTCAGCAGGCCGCGGGCGGTCCAGCACGCTGGTGCTGTCGGCGCCGCGTCGCTCGTGACGTCGCGGCGGGGTCGCCTCCCCCAGGTGCCCCACGATCACTAAGGTCATCACGGCCTCGGTGGTCAAGGTCGGGACGTTCCAAACTCCAGGGCCCGGATGCGTTCGACGGCCTCGGCGGCGCAGCCGAGCACCATCAGCTCGATGGTGACCCCGTCATCGACCGTCGCGACCCCGACCGCAGCCAGCCGGTCGGCCAGCTGAGCCACCGCGGCGCGCACGGCGGTGGTGCCCTTACTGCACTCCAGGCGATGCATCGGTCAATCTGCGCCGGCGATGCGCCGTTTGCGGCGCATCACGACCCGCGTCTCGCCCCGCCGTCCCGATTGCTCAACTCCGAGCTCAAGCAGCTGGACGACGGCGAGGTGGGGCTGTGGGTCGAGCTCGAAGTGCCAGATGCGGTCTGGGAACAACTCGGGGACGTGCGGGCCGGGCTGCAGGTCACTCGCGGGACCCCTCTCGACCGATCGGTCCCATCGGGAGCCGGCGCCTGACGTGGAAGCACCAAGGCCCGTGGGCTGCGGGGACTCTCGCAAGGCCAGGGAGGCCACCCTCACAGCCCTCGCTGGGAGCCAAGGGGCGAGCTGGAGGCTCCGTCCTCCGGCGCGTGCTCATACGAGGTGGGTCCCGGTGTCCCGCGCAACGAGTGCCCCTCCGTCCGGTTCGCGAGCTTGGCGGGCTCAACGCGAGGGCGGTGAGCGAGTCTCCCGCACCCGAGTCCTGGCTGGCACCCAGAGAGTGAGCGACTCTCGCGCAGTTACGCTTCGACTCGCTCGTTCAGACGATGACCGAGAGTCGTGCACTCCCGGCACTGCCCGCTTAGCCACGCGTGATCCTCAGTAGAGAGTCGCTCACCTGCGTCGGCGTGTCTCCCCGCGAGCCCGGCACCGCGGGCCTACGGTTTCCTGTCAGAGGACAACGACGTTGGGGGGCGAGGCGAGATGGCGGCAGCACCCCTGCACGGCTGGTCGATCCGGGCAGTCGCCCGAGCGGCTGGGCTCTCCCAGGGGAGCCTTCGCAACCTGATGCGGCCCGAGCTTGCGCTCTGGACGCCCGGT
>JAABUJ010003365.1_pt1 | contig 18048 bp, 14 predicted proteins | sample 5559131 | NCBI WGS metagenome assembly JAABUJ01 (sample SAMN10711875, study PRJNA513366) | rock metagenome | isolation source: Antarctica rocks | place: Antarctica: Victoria Land, Mt New Zealand nord | collected 2016-01-07 | reverse complement strand
TACTTTCTCACCATGGACTTGAACCACCAGCAGAGGTGGCCTAGGCGCCACTTTACGCAAGTTATCACGCACTAACCCGGGCTCATAACCTGTTAAAAGGTGGCACCACACTAATAGCACAGCTATCGTGGGTTATATATCTAACAATAGTTAAATTAATATCAACAATCTAATTTTTCACTTCAGATATACTATTTCTAATCTATAGTTTTTAAGAGACTAATTTTAAGATTTATCTTTAAAGTTACTGTTTTTAATTAATAACTTTCAGATTTCTATTTTTAATAAAGTGACTATTAAGTCAAATTAATTCAACTTAACTTAAATAGAGCTTTCAGATCAGATTAAGTTAAGCTTTAATTGTTAATTTAAGAATTTAAGTTAAATTTTAATATTAAAGCTTAACTTAACTTAAAAGCTCTGTTTAAATCTTAAGAATTCTGAGACTGATTAATAAATGAGTTTTTAAGATTTAACTTAAGAGTAAAAGTTATGAGCTTAAAGATTATTGATATATAAACATTATAAGTAAGCATTATATATATATAGTTAAACAGCTTTCAATTTAGTTTATTTATTTACTACATTGAGAGTTAAATATTTTCAAAATAATTTAATAACAATTGCTTTAATCTGTATCTTTAAATGTGATGTTTCAATTATATATATATCTCTTAATAAAAGACATATTCTTGTGCTGAATAATAATTCATTTTATATAAATTACAATTAAATTAACATCTACTTTCTGTTAACTAATAAATGATAATTACTGTACAATTCATTAAACATACTTTCTGTTAAATATATAACTCATGATAGCTGTGCTATTAGTATGATGCCATCTTTTAACAAATTATGAGCTCAGATTAATGCAATGATTTAATTTCTTATTTAAAATCTTAAAGAGATATGCATTTAGATTATCTTGTTGATGATTTAAGTTCATGATGAGAAAGTAAGCTTAAAGATTATAAGTTTGAATTGCTGTCTATATACACTCTTTACATCTACAGATCAGTCACAGGCCAATTGTGAGTTAAAAGAAGTGTTAAATATATAACTTACAATAGCTATGCTATTAGTGTGGTGTTGTCTTTTAACACTTTCAAAAAAAAATAACAATATATACTTTTACTGTCTTCTACAGACTTTTAATGACTAAACTTTAAAAGCAGAACATTTTATACTGAGAAAAAACTCTTTTTAAATAATTTTAAGTTATCTTACAGTAAAGCTTTTAAAAGAGTAATTTTGCTATTAGAAAATTTGTTAATTTCTGATAATGATGTATTTTATGAAGAATGATAGCTGTAGAATAGAACATTATTATTAAATATTATATTATATATTAAAATTAAATTTACTATTTAACTTTCAATAGTAAGCTGACTTAAATGCTTTGATATTTTCTTTTATATCTATAGCATTTTTTTTTTTTTTATTAATATCAGTTTTTTCTTTTTTAAATATCTTTTTAAATAACTTTTCTGCTGCTGCTGTCTTCTCTTTACTTAATACAGTCTTTATAACATTACATTTTGAAGTTTTCTTAATATATGTTATGATGTAATATAACAATATAATGATGCTTTAAAATTAAGTTAATAAAAATATTATTAAAAAGCAGTTTAAATGTATCTCTAAATAATAATGAGTTTTAAAGTGATTTTATAGTTTAAAGATGCATTGTAATTTGAAAATATATTATAATTTAAAAATATGTAGTTAAAAGATGTGTTGAGAGCTTTTAAATGTTAATGATACTTAAATGTTAAATTGTTAGTAAATGTTAGATATATAACTCATGATAGCTGTGCTATTAGTGTGGTGCCACCTTTTAACAGGTTATGAGCTCAGGTTAGTGCATAATAACTTGCATAAAGTGGCGCCTAGGCCACCTCTGCTGGTGGTTCAAGTTCATGGTGAGAAAGTAAGTTCAAAAGGTCACAAGTTTGAACCACTGTCTGTGTGCACTCTTTACACCTGCGGGTTGGTTGCGGGCCGATTGCAGGTTAGGGAAAGTGTTAGATATATAACTCATGATAGCTGTGCTATTAGTGTGGTGCCACCTTTTAACAGGTTATGAGCCCAGGTTGGTGTAATGGTGTTAAATATGTGTTGGCTGCCTTACCTGCATAAGCTCAAGGTTATGAGTTTGAACCATGTTGTGTGCGCATTCTTTTCACTCATGAGAAGCTGAGTAAGCAACATATGAGCATGCTGGCTGATCACAGGTTAGAAGAAGTGTTAGATATATAACTCATGATAGCTGTGCTATTAGTGTGGTGCCACCTTTTAACAGTAAATAATATATTTATTTATGATATATACATCAATATTATAAGTAAATATATCAATACATTTACTTTTAATACTTAACTTAATACTTTTTTATCTTTATCTCTGTTACTTAATTTACTACATTCACTCTATCTTTACTCAGTCTCTATACTCAATCTCTATACTCAATCTTTATATTGCTCAATGTTATTATTTATTTTACTGCTTATTTCTTAAGATTTAATCTTATACATTGCTTTTATACTTCACTCTGATGCATAGCTGTAATGCATAAATATAATATTTAATTATATTGCTCAGTATAGAACTCAGCAGTTAACTATATATTTTAAATTTTTATTATAACAGATTTAAACATTAAACTTTCACTGTAAATTGCAAAATATTTAATTTTTAATTCATTCTCAGTCTTTAAAGAAAGATCTGATCATTATGATCATTTATAGAACTTTATATATAATTTAAAAAAGACATTTAATGAATACTTAAATAACTTAAAGACTGTATGTGCAAGAAAGAAATAATAGAAATGTATAAAGAATAAGAATTTTAAATAAATTAAAAATATAAAGACAGCAGATTACAGAGCTGTAAAACAGAAAAGAGATGTATTGAAAAAGATTGATTTATATTAAATTATAAATTTAGCATTGAAGAAGATTATGAAAAAAAAGATTAAAGATAAGATCTTAAAAAAGTAATATAATTATAAAATTTCTTATGAGATTTCTTTAAAATTATTATGCTCAATTATATCATTTTTAACTATCTGCAGATGTCTACTACAAAGATGAGCTGAGAAATAAATTAATGAAGAATAAGAACTGAGCTTGACTTAAAAAAAAGACTGAAAAGAAAATGTTATTTATTGAAGCTTTTGCATTAAAAGAAAAGCATGTTAAAAGATGACACTACACTAATAGCACAGCTATTGTGAGTTATATATTTAACACTTTTTCTAACTCACAATTGGCTCACAACTAACCTGTAGATATAAAGAGTGTGCACAGATAATGATTCAAACTCATAATCTTTTAAACTTACTCTTTCATCATGAACTTAAACCATCAGTAAAGATGACCTAGGCACTGTTTTATGCAAGAACAACTACATTAACTTGAGCTCATAATCTGTTAAAAGGTGACATCACACTAATAGCACAGCTATCATAAGTTATATATTTAACAGAGCAGAAGTTTAAGAAAGTAAAATAAAAAATATATTATATTTATATTTTTTATAGATTCTTTGACATTCTTTAAAATATCAATAAAGATAAAGTTATTGAATAGAAGTGCATCAATATTAATTATTAAATTGAGAAGTATTTAACAGTTGTAATTAAGCATTAAGAAAAAGTTCTTAATAATATAGAAGAATAAAAGCTATATAATGTTGAAGATTTTAATCTCATTAAAATTATACATTACTTTTATAGTGAAGTTCTTAATTCTAAACACATCAATAACTTTAATTATACATAAATATTATATCACTTAATTATAACACTTCTTAACTTTAACATTAATTAGTTACATTTAAGAGTCTGTATTTGATCAGAAGAAAAAAGATAAAAAAAGTGTAATTAAAGATGTTGATGAAGTTTGTGTAATGATGTTTAAAGATAAGAAATTTTTAAATAATAATTTCATTAATAAATTTGTTTTTAATGACTTGATTGATGACAGTGAAGATAATAAGAAGAATATTGAATTTTTTAATGATAAAGAAAATAATAAGAAAAATAATAAGTAATTATTATTAATTGAATAGAAAGCTGATCTTTAAAGATTAAAGATGTAAAATAAAAAATAATTAAATAGATCTTTAATTATTAATTAAAGATTTTTTAATGAGAAATCTCTTCATTAATATTTAATATTTATTATATATAATAATTTTTGAATAATGTCTATCATAATTGATATTGTAAGAAATTCATTTTATATTTAAATACATATTCTGTTATATAATTACAATCTTATATATATTAATTTTGAAACTCTCACAACACATTATCATCAATACATTACTTAAAATACAATAAAATATTATTTATTTGCTTAACTTACTACAATAACTCAACATCATATCTTTATACAGCTCATCATTTAGTCAGATTTTAAGTAACTTAAAAAGATTATTTTTAAATGATTTTAATAATAAAATTAAATTATCTTAATTAAATCAATCTTATTCTTTAATTTTTGTAGACACTTTAAATTCAAAGTATATTCTTTAAAGATCTGTAACAAAGTAAGAGTTTTAAGATTGATGAGAAATAACTGTATAAAATTAAAATATAAATATAAAAATTAAAAATTATATTTAAATAATATAAAACAATTCAGCTTACTCAACAAAGATCTGACAGTTCTTTGCTGAAGTAGTTAATAAATGTGATGAAAGATTAAATGTAATGTATATTAACTGTTATAATATTATGAATTATTCAGCATCAGAAAATGATGAAATAATTATTATAAAATGTTATTTAAAAAGCAGCAGTTGTCAAAAGATAAAATCAGCATCAGAAAGACAGATTTCAATTTTTAAAGTAATGAATTTAAAAATATGTTATAATTTTTAATTATAATGCTTTAATATAACACTCACTTTTTAACAGACAGCTCAAAAAATTATTATTAAATTATTTAATTTTATTTTTAAAGTCTTTAATCAGCAGATTCTTTAATTCATTATAATATTCAATTTATTCTTTTATACTATTAAACATATAAAGTTTTGAAAGCTCATTTAAATGTATTGTGCTGATATTAAGATTTTAGATTAAATCAAGATTGTATAACTTTTAAAGTATTATATTATGAATGTTTAAAAAGATATACTTATAGAGTTTAAGATATAGATTAAAGTCTTTATTATATTTAATAAATAAATCAATTTAAATCATTTTACATTTTTAGACATTATTGCATACTTTATTGACATTGAGTAAAAGTATACAGAGATATTTTTAATTTTTAAAGAACTAAAAAATTAATATAATGATAAAAATCTTATTGAGTATGTTTTTAAGATATTAAAGAAGTGAAATTTGACATATTAATTGCTGATAGTTATAGTAGACAATGCATTCAACAATTATATATTATAATGTTATTTGAGTTAGCTTCTGAGTTAAAAGAATATTATTTAAAGTGATGATACTGAAATTATAAACTACATAATATATATAATTTAGCTTGTAGTCAGTCAGTTATTTATATATTTAACAGTAAATATAAAGAATGATTAACTTATCATTACATTTAATGATGATGAGTTACAAAATTTCATAATTAATAGAGATTACTTCTTTAACATTATATTGAAAAAAATTAATATATCTTTTATAATACTTTATTATAATGCTCATATCTGTTGAATTAATATTTTAATAAAAGTCTTATATAAATTTAATTATTAACTATTATCATTATGACATCATCACAGCATCTAAAGTTGTTCAAAGATTTGTAGAAGACAAATTCATAAAATATAATTGAAAATATAAAAATTTAATGAAACTCTTTATACAATATGCTGAGTTAAGCATATAAACTATAAATTAAACTTTTTTAATAAATAAAATGTTTAACTTTAACAATAAGCAGAATAAAATTTCTTAAATATAATATAAAAGAATAACAATATATTAAATATATATTGTATTTTCTGAAGCACTTTAAGAACTACACAGAGACAATGAATGCTATTAGTAAATTAATAATTTATAAGTTGTAATATGTATATAATGATTTATTTAATCATCTTAAAAAACAAAATAAAGCAATCAGAAAGTTTAAATTATTTTTTAGCACTGAGTTGCAAAATGTTATTGATGCATTTAAAAAGAAACTGACTTAAAATTATAAAAAGATAAAAGTTAATTAAAAATTGTTTTATAATCTTAATGTTATATTGAATTCATATAATAAATTTAATATATATAATGTAGAATATTCTCAGTTCTTAATAAATATTACATAATAAGACTGACATATTGTTTTAATAAAGAGAAGATTGAAAAAATTTATGTTTAAAGTATAAATTTAAGTTTTAACAATATTATAGAGTTAATTATCAGCACTTAAAGAAAGAATTATTAAATAATGATTTGAGAATTCTTGACTTAAAGAAGAAGAAGATGATAGCAATGATGAGTTATATGAAAAATGTAAAAAGATATTAAAAAATATTTGTAATAGAAGAAGTCTTAAATTATTTATAAAAGTCTTTAATATTAAATGTAAATGTTTCAATACTTAATTACTGAAAGCTAATAAAGAAGTTAAAATCAACAATGATATAATTTATAAAAGATGTACTTGCAATTTCTACAGCAAATATTAAAGTTAAATACTTGTTCAGTATAACTTAAGATGTAATTACATATTGTTGAAATTGATTAAACTCAGACATCATTAAGAACATTATGCTGATTAAATATTATAATATGTTTATTTTTGCAGCAGAAGTAATAAAAAGAATTAAAGAGAGATTTGTATTGATAATAATTATTAATAATAATGAGAAAGATTCATCAATAAATGAGCTGAATTCAACAGTAACTAAATTATGTATAAAGCTTTTATTAGATCACTATTTCAGTAATAATGATTTTTATAATAACAACAATTATAAAAATAATATTAACTTCAGACTTTGTAATCATAATTAAGATAAGAACATTGATTTAAGACTTAACAACAATGATTATAGTTAAATTTTAAATATAAAAGCAATACAATTAAGTGTTATAAATATTTTGAACAGCATATACTCAGAATATGTAATCATTAATGATGATTATAATTATAAGTTAAAAAAGATTAAAAATCATATAAATTCATTATCTGAAAGACTCACTACAGCAATTGATGCATTAGCTATTAAGATCATTAATAAGAACTTAATAATTATTAATTTTAGTTTTTAAATCATTTACTTAAATAACTCTACTCAAAATACATTAACTATCAATATATATACAGTCTTGAATACAACACAACATTAATTAAAAGAAAAAAGTCTTCTTTATTAACAAAGCAAAAAATTATTAAAGATACTATACTTACACTTAAAAGCACAAATAAAGTACATTAAGTTCTTAACTGCTTCAGTATTACAATTTTATAAGAGACAGAATCTTTCATTTATTAATATTATTAATGATTTTTTAAAATTAAAAAGAATTCATTCTTTTTTATTTAAAGATAATGTTAACATTCATTAATTTAAGTATCAACAATCTCAATAAATATATACTTAACATAATTTTTAATTTAAACATTAAATCTCTTCACTCTTTCTATGCAATTTATGAACACTTTAATTTTCTTAAATTGCTTATAATAAATATAGATTATATGTGAGCTAATAATATTAAATAAAGTATTAGAATTAAACATACTTAGATGTAAAAAACAATATTTAAAAGTCTTTAAAAATATTTAGCTTTACTTAAAGCATCAGAATTCATTTTAATTCTTTATATTTTTATTAATATTATTATTATTATTATCATCATAATAATTTTTATTATTCTCATCATTATTCTATATCTTCTCTAAGTCTTCTGCCTCTTAATCTGCATTATTAATAAAGATTAAAACTTATATTATTAATAATTAATCTTTATTATTGATCTTAATTTATAAATATAGTTAATCAGCAAGAAGCTAATAAACAATTGTAAAGAGTGTTATAATAAAGTAATATAATTATATTTAATTAATTTATATTTTAACTTCATTACTCTTTAACATTGAAGTAACAGTTTATGAAGTTTAAATTTAGTTAAATCTTTAATAAATAAACAGTGCAAAATTAATATATTTTATTTTCTTTTAATATTGTTTTTCTAATATCTGTGTATACAAGTTCATCAAATTTAAAAAAGATACATTCATCATTAATATTTTTATTCAGCATTACTTAATCAAAAAAAATTACTATAACTTTATTTTCATCATTACTCAGCATCATCTCTGTTTCTTTATTCTTATTTGTAGAGACATTGAACACTGTTAAGAGTTAATAATTATAAAATAAAACAATATTAGCTTTTGTTTTCAGAGTCATTATAAAGAAATATTAAAAATATAATATATATTAATAATTTTTCTTATCTGTTATGTGCTCTGAATCAAATATGCTGCTATTAAAAATCTGCATAGTAAGATTTAAATTCTTATCTTTAGCTATAGTAAGTTATTCATAACTGTTAAATTGAATGATTTATTCTTAATACTTAATTATTTTATTTAAATAATTATTTTAACAGCTTTAAATATATTTGTCATAAAAGAAATAGTTAAAGTACTTTAAAACAGTATAATATTAAGTGTAAATTTAGAATAATTAATAAATACTTTTATTTTTTTTCATTAATCAGCAAAGTCTTCTTCTTTCAGATATGCAGCAATGTTTAAGATAAATAAATTAATTTTATTGATCTTTTTCTTTCTTTTCTTCTCAGATTGAGATGAAAAATCTAATATATTAATAAAATATATTCTTTTACTGATGAGTTAATCTAATTCAATAATGAGAAATGTAAAGTCTAATGCTTTTGTTATATTGATGAATTAATTTAGTTCAGTAATGAAAAATATAAAGTTTAATATTTTTACTACATTAATAAAGATAATCTTTACACTTAGTTTTCTCTGTTCTGATGATGTATTTCTAAAATAAAAGTCAGCATTATATCTCTTCATTACTTACTTTACTTACATAATGCAAAAAAAAATATAAAAAGCTTAATACAAAAAGTAAGATGTTCTGTAGAAAGAAAATGTAGAAAGTGTTGTATTAAAGATAAATAAATTTATTAAGTTTTTATATTATTATTTATTTATATAAATGTTGTATCTTTGTTATCAGTAAATTTGTAAATAACTAAGATCAATTTAAATTAAGCTGCACAATTATTTAAATTTATTAATTTATAATCATTTCTTCTTAAGTTTACTATCTAAGAAATTTAAAGCAATATATACAATTTGTAAAGTATAGTATTTCAATTATGTTAATTATAATTTCTTTATTAAGTATAGATCTTCTCACAGTAAAGAAACTGAAATTAAAATTATGTTGTATAGCATGATAAAGATATAATAAAAGTTAAAGTTATAAAAAAATATTAAGTAGATTTTAAAGCTTGTGAATCTGATAATATAAGATTTATTGAAGAGAACAGAATATGAATTATAGATGAAGATGTATAAGATAAAATTAAGCTTATGAAATAAAAGTAAAAAATGAGTTGTTAAGCATGACATATTTAAAGAAGAAAATTAAATTATTAATAATTCTTTTTTTAAATCAGTTTCTGCACAAAAAGAGTCAAGTAAGTCATATAATTACATTATTAAATTAAGTTAAAACACTCAATTTTAACACTCTTTAATCAGTTCATGCAATGCAGCAGCAACAATATTGACAGAAGTTGTATTCTTTTATTTTAAATTTAAAATTCTTTTCACTACTGATTGAAGAGATTTTTAATCAGTATAATGACAGCTTAAAGTGAAATCAGTTAGTCATTACAGATTTGTAGAAGACAAATAAGATATATTTTTATACATTTTTTAAAAATATAAATTCTTATATATTAAGAGTCTTTTTCATGACTTATTTATGATATAGTTGCTGAGCTACATAAAAAAGAAAATCTAATAATATTAGAAGAATTGCAAAAGATAAAAGCAATTTTTTATATGTTGCAGACTTATTAAAAAGATAAAGTATATTAATTAGTGTATTTTTGCTCTGTAGAGAATGAGTGATCTGATAATTAAGTTAATAATGCTTATATATAATGCTTATAAAGTAGATATGTAGTTAAACAAAAGAATTATGTACAATGTTAATTAAAAATGTTGCAATAATAGCTGCTGTCAATATAAAGCTGCTTAATAACAAAAGTTAATTAATTTTAATTTAATTTAAACTATTAAGAATAATTTAACTTAACTCTGTCTGAAATCTGACTCTGCATAAAGTTGAGTTAAGTTGTAAAGTAAAGCTTAATAAGTTAAGTTAAGTTTTAAAATCTGAGTTTGATCTGACTTAATAGTCAGTTTAGTTTTTAGAGAAAGATCAATTAATGACATGCAGCAAAGTAGTATGAAACATTCTTTTACTGAAATACATAATAGTAAAAAAGTTTAAGACAATATGTTAAACTGCTAGATAGAAATGATAGTTAATAAGTTTTAAGAAAGTGATCATTGATGAGTTTTAAGACTCAGTTTACATCTACTAGTAGAAATTTAACAGTAAATTAGAAACTAAGAGAAACCTGATAACAGTTGCTGAAAAGTAGCATATCAGTAGAAATCTACTAGTAGAATTTTAACAGTAGATTAGAGAACTGAGAAGAACCTGATAACAGTTGCTGAAAAGTAACATGCAGTTGCTTAAAAAGTAGAGATCAGTAAATACCTACTAGTAGAAATTTATCAGAAGAAATCTAGAGAAACCTGATAATGATTGCTTGAAAGTGAGTATTATGATATGAGAAAGTTATAGTATAATAACAATTAAGAGTGAGTCAGTCAAATCTAGAGCTCATAGATCTTTAGATTTCTCAGTTAATTTAATTAGAAGCTCATTGTCAGCGCTAATTTTGGTTGACCTAAATTAAGTATGAACTTAAAGTCACACCTTTTAAGGTGTATATTTTAGCTATTAGATTCTGCACTAACAATAGAAGACAGATATCAATGTTCTTAAAACTTTCACAGTCTCAGATTTTATTTCTACAGATTGGCCTTGCCTGCACTTCTATCAGGCAAAGCGGTATTTGTGTTGCCTCATGATTATTTGTCTGTCATGTGTTTCAGTAGAAAGATGTTCCATGCCACTTTCTGCCAATCCATCCTTGATCTAGTCTCTATTTAGCATAGCGCTCATCCATCCAGGCGAAGGTTTATTTCCGTTCCTGCTGCACTCGCCCTCCTTATCATCTACAACGAGCGTCCCACTCGGCTTCCATTTCGTCCCCTTCTGATGGCTGCTCTCTCAGAATCGGAAATAATCAAGAGCAAGCCTATCAGAAAAGGCTTGGCCGCTTTTCACGACGCGTTTCAATCGACCTGCGCAGATCTAGGCGTCCCTGCCTCCGCAAAGAGGGTTAAGAATATATGAGGAACACACAAAGGACGATGAATCCGTTTTCTTTTGATACCCGCCGTGCCGCTTTCAGTTTTGCTGCACCCCCTGTTTACCGAGTTCGCGAGTCAAAATCCCTAACCAGTTGATGCGGGTTAGGGAAAGTTGCTGTCCGCCGTCACCGATACTGCCTTATTGCCTAATATAGCCCCCCGGCATTTCGGAAGGGAATTCTTCCAGCGCCGTTGAAGTTAATGGACCTCATTATATTCTAGTTGTGGCTTAACATCTGCCTGCTGCTGCAGGTGGACTATTTTCGCAAGTAGTTGGGTGTTGTTGCCCAGTTCATATGTCTATCGAATGGAGACTGCCATTGTACTCGATGCATATTCAGATTGTATTTATCTCCAAGTCAGACCAGCTCATAGTAATAGGTGCGCCATCCTGTAAAATAAGGCATCATCTTAGTCACAAACGAAGAGTGAGGCATGACGGAGAAAACTGAGCTCCTTGCAGATCTCCTCAAGATTGAGGAGGCGCACAAACCCTTCCTCACACTTTGGTGAATTTTCGATGAAGTTTTGAGACGGCCTTTTCACCACGCCATTTCCGTATGCCTTAATGCCATGCTGCTCCACATACACCTCCAATCCCGCTTGGATGGCGTTGAATATTCTAAGCTCGACGTGCCTTGCGAGCCTCTGCGTACCGTAGCCTTCCAGCCTGGGTTTCCGAGAATCCCCGGCAGATTAGTTGACCTAACTAAGAACGTAAGTGGCCAGCGGAAGGTAAGTTCCTGAGATTACGTCGAACTTTGTTGGTTTTCGTCGAGCTTCGACTTTGCCTTAGTTGGTCGATACTGCCATGGATCATATTGAACTTCTTGACGGTCCAGTCAAACACGTGGTCATATTCAAACCTTTCGCGCACAAATAGATCGCGGAAGATTTTGCGAAGGTAGGAGTAATCAGGCTGGTCAGCAAATTCCAGAGTCCGAACATAGTTGAGATAGGTCGCGAATGCATCAGGGAGGCCATCACAAAGATCCTCGATTGAGGTATTCATCTTCTTCTCTCTGATAAGTGCGTTTCTCTCGTCTTCTGTTGAAGCCTTTAGGCCTTGCCAAGGGAGGGAGCTGCGACAGAATTCGATCATGACATATCCAAGCGATTCAAGATCATCGCGGCGGGATTGCACTACGGCAGATTAGCTTACATCTCCTGTGAACTGGTTTGGCACGTACTAACGCCTTGATGATTGTTGATACTGGCATAGCGAGTAGTGCCACCTAATTTGCGGTTATCGTAACATGCTTTGTGTCCATGTGTATCTGGATCCCTATATTCCTCCGAAAGGCCGAAGTCAATAATGTGTACCACATTTCCAAGCTTGTCAGTTCCCATCACGAAATTCTCTGGTTTGATATCGAGATGCACGAAAGATTTGGTGTGGATATATTCGACTCGAGAGATCAGCTGGTCGGCAAGTAGCAGAACTGTCTTCAATGAGAATTTTCGGTCGCAAAAGTTGAAGAGGTCTTCTAGGCTTGGGCCGAGGAGATCAAAGATCATGACATAGAAGTCACACTCCTGCCCGTACCAACGCATGCGTGGTACTCCCACCCCGCCAGCAAGAGATTTGTAGACTTCAGCTTCGTGTTCGAGAATCAGAAGGTCGTTTCTGACATATTCAAGCTTGATGGCAATTTCTTCGCCCGATTCGATATCAGTTCCTTCTGGCAGTTAGCATCCTTAGCCTTCACAAGGGACCAGTTAGGTACCAGAATAGACAACACCGAAGCCTCCTCCTCCAACCTTGCGTTCGACCCGATATTTATTGCGAATGAGAATGTCCTAGAGAGATGGGCGAGTTAGGTATTATTCTTATTAGACGGGCGAATATTAGGACATCACATACCTTCATCTTTCACAATGGTACACGCAAACGAGGAGCGTATGATGTGGACTTTAACAGCTTTGGTTGTTTTGCTAGCGCGTATGATGTGGGACTCTAGCAGCTTCGGTCGTTTGCGTTTAGCACTAGTCTGAAAATAGGAAAGCGTTGCTGCCTTAATTCTTTTTGCCTCAGAATTGAATTTGATTAGTCATAATTTAACATGCTTTTGCACGTGAAAGAATTACATCATTGAAGCACAAGATACACAGATGACTTCAGGCCTTGACAAACCTACTAGAGGTGAGACCTTGAACATCCTCACATCTCATCTCTCGAATAGCCAATCCTGCTATTTAAATCTATCTCTTAGAATGATGCTTCCGACGAGATGTTCCACTATCATGGCGCGGAGCTTTGGAAGCAGGCTTCTCCGATCCCTTACCTGGACGTTTTTTAGAGGCTGTAGGATCTGTATACGTCGGTATGGCGGGCTCATCTGCATAGATCTCATCCTCCTCGTACTCTTCCTCTGCCACGTCTGAGAGGTCATAATAGAGCTCGTTAGCAGGGTGCGAGAATGAGGTAACGGCGAAGTCAACCGATGTCTGAGAATCCTCAACGGGGTACGAGAATGAGGTAACGGCGAAGTCATCAACTGATGTCTGAGAATCCTCAATGGGGTACGAGTCTGAGGCGTCGTCATCATAATTGGATGATTCGAGGGTTGACAGCTCTGCGTACGTGGACCTTGCTCTTTCATTTGCGGCTGCGATGAGTCGATCGCGTTTTTCCTGCGTGTGAACTCTTCCATTCCGGAGCGACCCCATCCCTCGCCGGCAGGTACCATGGTCGCCAATAGCGTTCCAGCCACCAAGTTGACTCATGTGATACTCAGGGGAGCCTCCAGGACCCGTTGGGGTGACATGGGTAGCGTACATATTAAGGTTACCAGCGTGATAGGTCGACGTGATAGATAGTGTCTTATTATCAAAAACTGGCTTGCCTGCAACGTACGACTGTAGCTTGTGCATAGCACGGGCACCCAGAGCCCCGTCAAGGCAAGCCTGTCGCTTCGCCACGTCTGCACCCCCTCGAGGCGCTTTGGCTTCGAGGAAAAAGTTGGGTGCCACTGGAGCTGCCGCATGTTTCGTGGGTACGATGTACGAATATGGTTCTTTTGAGGGCTGCTTGTCTTGTCAGTACGCTTGTTAATATTTGCAGGTGATGAAAGAACGTACGTCTTCTTCGGCCTGTCTGTCAATGAGCTCCTTGTCAATAACCTCCAGGACACGCTTATCAATATTCTCCAGCCGAGCTCCATCATAAAAGTCTGGTTTTGGCACAACGGTAGTATTATCGGTTATCGATTCGAGCTTTGTATATTGCAGGTTCTGCCTGTTTGGGATATCGGTCTTGCCACACATTATAGGAATCACCTCTCTCATTACGTCGCCCTCGTCGATCACCCAGTCATTAGCCCGCTCGAATTCCCGAAAGTCGGATTTGGTAAATCGGGATGGCGAAAGAGATGGCCTAGATGCTGCTAAATTTTGACGTACTTCGTCAAAATCGCTGGGTTCTGGGGTTTGGCGGCTGTCAGGATACTGATATCCTTTAAGGTAGATGTTCTTCTCAATGATGCACTGCTCGAAATTGGCATCATAAGCAGAAGAAGACCTTTTCTTGCTCGTCTCGGAGGCGGGATTGCTCGTTGGCTTCGTAGATTTGCTCTCCTTGCTCCCAGAGGAACGGCTGGAGTGACTGGAGTTGCCGGAACGGCCGGAGCGGCCGGAGCGTTTGGAGCTCATTGTGTGTGCGAGATTGATGTCTGTTGGCTCTGGATACTAAACAGATATCAGTTAATAGAACACTATACGATGTGCGCATTCAACCTTACCCCTCGGAGATCACGAAGTTCTGGACCACCGTGTCTAGCAAACCGTTGAAGACGTTTTTGGCCTAAGAATTGATGTACAGGCTTCGGTGCTGGCGCTGGAGCACAAGCATCACTGCCAGAATGATTCCGTCGATCGAGTTCTCTCAAGGCTCGACGAGTGAGCCACACCTTCGAGAGGCAATCCCAGAATTCTGGAGGCGAGAAGTGGGACGAAGAGTGATGTTCTTTCGTCGACTTGAACCTCTTCGGCGGTGAAGGTTGGTCGTCTTGCGAGAGGTCTGCTTCAGCGTGTTGCCTCTTCCGATTCTGTGTTCTCGGTTTGGGTTCGATGGCCATGAGAAGCTGTTTGTAGAATGAGGGTTGTGGTGGGACGTAGGTTTGACTGAAGTTTCGGACTTGGCGCGCGCACTCTTAAGATGACTCACGTTTGAAATAGGCGACGTGCAGGACCGAGATGCAAGTTGCGATAGATCGATCATAGCTACTGGCTCTGGCCGATTGAATGTCCAAGTTGAACCAAGGGTAGGGTTGCAGGTCGCGAAGAAGTCGCATGGAGACGGCAGGGTTGCAGGTCGCGAAGGAGCCGCATGGAGGTTGGCGGCTAGCCAACCTTTTTTGATTCGTCTGGATTCACTGCGATAGTAAGCGACGGCTGAATGCTCTGGCCACTTAGAGAACGCGGCAGCCCTCCCTGTGACGACACATATCCGAGACCACAAGATGAGTCGGATCGGGTCAGCGCCGTGGATAAGATGCCGAAGTTGGGAACGGAAGCGCGACATTGAATCCGCCATGCTAAATAAAGATCAGTGGAGCAGCCCATAGCACGTGATCTGCATCATGTGACAATGTGATATCATTGCTTACTCATCTCTTACTAAGCACCCCTATTTATGTCTTAGTCATCATTTCCTATATATACTCTACATAGTGTAAACAAATAAGAACAACTTTCTACAGATCAATTCACATCTAATAGCATCAAAGATTTAAAACACATTTTTAAGCAGCTTTAAGACTTAAACTTTAATTTAAATTGATTTAATTTATATTTTAATCATAAAAGTTCTAATGCAATAATGCATAAACTACATATTCATTTTCTCTTCAGTACTCATTATTACTTCAGCATTGAGATTATAGAATAAAGAGATAAATTCTTACACTGTATTGTATGAAGAAAAGTTTTATCTTTTTTATATTGTAATATGTTTAATAGCAATTTAAATCAAATCAGAATTAATTTATTAATTAATGTTTTTAATCATTTACAATCTCTCAGTATAAAGCTCAATTCTATTTTTATAATAATGAATAAACTCATTATTATTAGTCAGTCAGCAGTGTCAGAAATGACTTTTTAAATTAATTATAAAATAATGATAAGTTAAATTGCATTTCTTCAGACTTAATTAAAAAATATTTATGTTAATTAATTAACTTTTAGCTTTATGTTTAAGATCATATTTCTATTTAATGCAGCTTCAGAAACTTAAGAAATATTTAATATAATAATATTTTTCTTTATAATGATGTTCAAGAATTCTCTGAAGATAAAGACATCATCTATTTATAAGAATAGTTAAAAAGTAAATGCTGCAGAGATGTAAATTCTTAAAATGAAAATTTATTTTCAATTTTATAAAATGTTGATGAACTGACTTCTGAACAATGAAGTGAAAATTATTGTTATAGTCAGTTATTTAAAAGATATTATCAAAATATAATGACTCTAAAAAGAAAAACAACTTTGAACTAAAGAAAATCTGTTAAACATTAAATCTTAAAATATAAACAACTTCTTTTTAGCATTTCTATTGATCTTTAAAAATGTTAATGAAATGAAACATTAATGTCATCATTATGAGACACTGAAACAAACAAAATTAATTTAACAATATAAAGTAAAGTTTACAAAGATTGTACAACTTCTTCAATCTATATCAGTTAAATATGAACAGAAATAACAGTTCACTTAAGATTTAAAGCAAAAGATTTAATTTAAACTCTGAAAGTATTTAAAGACTGAAGCAACTACTTTTAATGAGCTAATTTAATGAGCTGATTAAATTGAATAAAATCTTTAAGAAACACATAATAAGAGTTACTTTAATATCTTTAATGACTTAAATTTAAACTGTAATAACTCATTAAACAATTCTTAAGATCAATCTCAAAGCTATGAAAGATCAATTATATCTAAATTAAATAAATTGAATACAGAAACTTATTGAATTTAATGTAAAAAAAATAAAGTATATTTTCATTGTAAAAAGTTCTTACATATAGTTAAAGACTGCTGAGACAACAAGAACACAGATAAGAACAAAAATAAGAATAAGAATAAAAATAAGAAAAAGAATAAAGATAAGAAGAAGCTGAAGATTGTTGAAGTTGATTTGAACAATTTGAAAAATTAAAGTCATTCATAAATATAGAAATGTTCATAAACAAGTTAATAGAAGCTTCTATTCAACTTAATAATGACTTGAGTGAAGCATTCACACTGAATGACTTGAAACTCTTATTATTAAATATAATCTTTAGTTAAATTAATGTTCTCAATTTAAATTCATATATTCTTACAGATCACATTTGAGGCAAACTGAACAAGATAAATGTGAAAATACTAATTGATTTAAATGTAAATCAAATATATATCTTCTTGATAGTTGTCAATTAAATGTTGATTAATAGTTAATATGAAATTAAATTATTATTTGTTCTATTAACTCCCTATTCAGTCCCTATCTAGGTCTATGAGGGCGAATCGCCTTTGCAAAGGAAAAACCAAAATGGAAAACCTTAGTTCTGCCTCGCGGGCGCCC
>JAABUJ010003363.1_pt1 | contig 18063 bp, 17 predicted proteins | sample 5559131 | NCBI WGS metagenome assembly JAABUJ01 (sample SAMN10711875, study PRJNA513366) | rock metagenome | isolation source: Antarctica rocks | place: Antarctica: Victoria Land, Mt New Zealand nord | collected 2016-01-07 | reverse complement strand
ACTCCGACGTCGCGCCGTCGGGCACGGCCGATGTCGAGCAGGCGCGCAAGGCGGGCATCCCCGAGCAGTACGCCGACAACGACCCGGATGACCCGCCGGCCCTGCGCAAGGACGGCGCTCCCACTATGCTGCAGCCCGCCGTCGTGGGTCGCACGCCCCCTCAGGACGAGCCCGAGGGGCGCGGCTCACTGGCCGAACAGGACCCGGCGGCCCACGCCCAGGGCCCTTCGGGGTTCGACGGCCAGGCCGAGCGGGTCCCGGTGACGACGGCATCGCTGGGCACGACAGCGGCGATCCTTGCGGGGCGGCCCGACGAGGCGAGGGTCCAACTCGCCGCCCGGGCCACCGCAGGAGTGATCGGCCTCGGCGTCGCCGGTCTCGGCGTCTACGCAGCGCGCACCCTCGGCCGGCTCGTGCGTCGCTAGGTACGGGCGCGCGGTGGACTCGCCGCAGCTCAGCGGGCGGCGGAGCGGCGGCGCACCACCGACCGGCGTCGGCGCACCAGGCCGGCGAGGATCACGAGGAAGCCGCCGGTGACCACGGCAGCCGGCAGCGCGGACGAGCCACCGTTGCCCACGGGAGCTGGGGCTGCTACGGCGGCTTGGGCACCGGCCACGGTCAGCCTGCGTTCGGCTGGCGCTGAGACGCCCCCCCCGGGGTCGACCAGTTCGCCGACGGGCTGCGTCTGCGCCTTCTCCGCGGCGAACCCCCAGTCGAGCAGTGCCGCGGCTTCCGGCCAGTACCGCGGCCGGGTCTTGAGCAGGACCACGACCAGGGTGTGCCCCCCTCGCCGGGCAGCGCCGACGAAGGTGGCCTGCGCCTTCACCGTGTAGCCGTTCTTGATGCCGATAGCGCCCGGGTAGTTGTAGAGCAGCTTGTCGTGGCTGGAGATGCTGATGGGGCCGTGCGGCCCTGAGACGCTCGAGTGCTTGGTGGCGACGTAGCGGCGGAAGTCCGGTCGGGCCATGGCGGCGCGGGCGATCAGCGCCAGGTCGTAGGCCGAACTGACCTGCCCGGCGGCGTCCAGGCCGTTGGGGTTGACCGCGCGCGTGTCCAGTGCTCTGAGCCGCGATGCCTCCAGGTTCATGCCGAGGACCGTCGGGGCGACCCCACCCGCGGCACTGGCGAGGGTGTTGGCTGCGTCGTTGCCGGATACCACCAGCATCGCGGTGAACAGCTGTCGAACCGGGTACCGCAGCGTGGCGATCAACCCGACCCGCGACCCGTCCACCGCGAGGTCGTCCGCGGTCGGCCTGACCAGCCTGCTCGGGTTCAGCTTGGGGATGAGCGTCTCGGCGGTGAGCATCTTCAGGGTGCTCGCCGGGGCGTACCGAAGGTGTGGGCCTCGGGCCCCCAGCACCTTCCCGGTGTCCAGGTCGGCGACCAGCCAGCTCGGCGCGACCAGGCCGCGGGGCAGGGCCGGTGCGCTTGCCGGCAGCACCAGTCCGCGACCGCCCAGCATCGGGCCACCGATCGCGCCGAGCGAGCCGGTCGCCTGCCCGGTACGCGGCACCGACGCCAGAGCAGGCGGGGCCAGCAGCGAGCAGGCGCAGAGCGCGCCCGCAACAACGGCAGCCAGACGGCCTCGTGGGGTCTGCATGGTGTCGCCGAGGTTACCGGACGGGCGCCCCCCCGCGCTGATCGGCGCGCCTGCCACGGCGCAGCGAGGTCGGGAGGGCCAGTGGTGCCCGCTATGCAAACTGCCACCGGGCTCGTGGCAGTTTGCATAGGCCCCCGAGGCACCCCAGCCGAGACGGGACCGGGCCGGGCGTGGGAGAGCGGTCCCGTGGGCCGTCAGAGGCGCCGGAAGATCAGCGCGCGCTTGACCTCCTGGATCGCCTTGGTGACCTGGATGCCTCTGGGGCAGGCGTCGGTGCAGTTGAAGGTGGTCCGGCAGCGCCAGACGCCCTCCTTCTCGTTGAGGATCTCCAGGCGCTCCTCGGAGCCTTCGTCCCGGCTGTCGAAGATGAAGCGGTGGGCCATGACGATCGCCTGAGGCCCGAAGTAGCTCTCGTCGTTCCAGAACACCGGGCACGCCGTGGTACAGGCGGCGCACATGATGCACTTGGTCGTGTCGTCGAAACGGGCCCGGTCCTCGGCGGACTGCAGCCGCTCCCGGGTGGGCTCGCGGCCGTCGGTGATCAGGAACGGCTTGACCGCGCGGAACGCCTCGAAGAAGGGCTCCATGTCCACGATGAGGTCCTTGAGCACCGGCAGACCCTTGATGGGCTCGATCAGGATCTCGTCACCGAGGTCCTTGACCAGCACCTTGCAGGCGAGCCGGTTGACCCCGTTGATCCGCATGGCGTCCGACCCGCACACCCCGTGCGCGCAGGAGCGGCGGAAGGTCAGCGAGCCGTCGATGTACCACTTGATGTGGTGCAGCGCGTCGAGCAGGCGGTCGCCCTTCTCGACGGGTACGTCGAAGACCTGCCAATTGGCCTCGGGGTCGACCTCGGGGTCGTAGCGCCGGATCTTGAGGCTGACGGTACGCAGGTGGTCGGCGACGTCGCCGACGGGTGCGGGAGCCTGTTCCAGGACGGCTGACATCAGTACTTGCGCTCCATCGGCACGTAGCGGGTCTGGACCACGGGCTTGTAGTCCAGCCGGACCTCGCTGCCCACGCCGGTGCCCACCTTGTACGCCATGGTGTGGCGCAGGAAGTTGACGTCGTCGCGGGTCGGGAAGTCCTCGCGGAAGTGGCCGCCGCGCGACTCGTTGCGCGCCTTCGCCGACACGACGAGGGCCTCGGCGAGGTCGAGCAGGAAGCCGAGTTCGACCGCCTCGAGCAGCTCGGTGTTGTAGCGCAGACCGCGGTCGGACACCCCGACGCGCTGGTAGCGCTCCTTGAGGTCCGCGAGATCGATCTCGGCCTGCTTCAGGGTCGCCTCGGTCCGAAAGACCATGGCGTTGGTGTCCATGGTCTCCTGCATGGCGGTACGGATGGCGGCGACGTTCTCGGTGCCGCCGCCGGCCCGCATCCGCTCCAGCAGCTCCACCACCTGCCGCTCGGGCTCCGGGGGCACCGCCACGAAGTCGTGGCTGTTGGCGTAGGCAGCGGCGTTGAGCCCCCCGCGGCGGCCGAACACGTTGATGTCGAGCAGCGAGTTGGTGCCCAGTCGGTTGGCGCCGTGCACCGACACGCAGGCGACCTCACCAGCGGCAAACAGCCCGGGCACGACGTGGGTGTTGTCGCGCAGCACCTGGGCGTCGATGTTGGTCGGCACCCCGCCCATGGCGTAGTGCGCGGTCGGCTGGATCGGGATCGGGTCGGTGTAGGGCTCGATGCCCAGGTAGGTACGGGCGAACTCGGTGATGTCCGGGAGCTTGGCGTCCAGCTGCTCCGGCGGCAGGTGGGTCAGGTCCAGGAGCACGTGGTCGGCGTCGGGACCGCAGCCCCGTCCGGCCCGGATCTCGGTGTAGATGGCGCGGGCGACCATGTCGCGGGGCGCGAGGTCCTTGATGGTCGGCGCATAGCGCTCCATGAAGCGCTCGCCGTCGGCGTTTCGCAGGATCCCGCCCTCGCCGCGCGCGGCCTCGGACAGCAGGATGCCCATCTTCCAGATCCCCGTCGGGTGGAACTGGTAGAACTCCATGTCCTCCAGCGGCAGCCCCTTGCGGTAGATGATCCCCATGCCGTCGCCGGTGAGGGTGTGCGCGTTCGAGGTCACCTTGAAGACCTTGCCGAAGCCGCCGGTCGCGAACAGCACGGCCTTGGCCTGGAAGACGTGCAACTCACCGGTCGCCAGCTCGTAGGCCACGACGCCGGCGGTCACCCGCTCGCCGTCGACATCGGCCATGAGCAGGTCCAGGACGTAGAACTCGTTGTAGAACTCGATGTCGTGCGCGATGCACTGCTGGTACAGCGTCTGCAGGATCATGTGGCCGGTCCGGTCGGCCGCGAAGCAGGAGCGGCGTACGGCGGCCTCCCCGTGGTTGCGGGTGTGACCCCCGAAGCGGCGCTGGTCGATGCGGCCCTCGGGGGTCCGGTTGAACGGCAGGCCCATCTTCTCCAGGTCCAGGACGGCGTCGACGGCCTCCTTGCACATCACCTCGGCCGCGTCCTGGTCCACGAGGTAGTCACCGCCCTTGACGGTGTCGAAGGTGTGCCACTCCCAGTTGTCCTCCTCGACGTTGGCGAGCGCGGCGCACATGCCGCCCTGCGCCGCGCCGGTGTGGGAGCGGGTGGGGTAGAGCTTGGTCAGCACCGCGGTGCGCGAGCGTTGTCCGGCTTCCAGGGCGGCCCGCATCCCGGCTCCGCCGGCCCCGACGATGATCGTGTCGTAGCGGTGGTGCTGGACCATCGGCAGGGGCTCCTCTAGCTCAGGTTGGGGTCGAAGGTGAAGATCACCAGGGTTCCGAGGACGAGCACCAGGAACGAGGAGGTGTAGAGCAGCATCTTGAGCCAGAAGCGCGTGCCGTCGCGCTCGGCGTAGTCGTTGATGATGGTCCGCAGGCCGTTGGTGCCGTGCAGCTCCGCGAGCCAGAGCTGCATGAGGTCCCAGGTGCGCCAGAACGGCGAGGCCCAGCGCCCGGCCACGAACCCGAACCCGACGCGCTGCACGCCGCCGTCCAGCACGTTCATGATCAGCAGGTGGCCCAGCACGAGCACGATCAGCAGCAGGCCCGACATCCGCATGAAGATCCAGGCGTACATCTCGAAGTTGGTCTTCGAGCGCGCGCTGCTGCGGCGCGGTGCCCGGGTGCGGGGCAGCTCGACGACCAGCGGCCGGACCTCGTCGACGGAGGTCATGTGCTGCTCCCGAACATCGTCTCGACCGTGTGCTTGAGGATGAAGTAGGTGCTCGGCACCATGATGACCACGAAGACCGCAAGGATCGCGTACGTCATCTGCTTCTGGTAGCGCGGACCCTTCTCCCAGAAGTCGATCGCCATGACGCGCAGCCCGTTGAGCGCGTGGTAGAGCACCGCGCCGGTCAAGCCCAGCTCCATGAGGTTGACGACGGGCGTCTTGTAGGTGTCGATGACCCGGTCGTAGGACTCGGGCGAGACCCGCACCAGCGCTGTGTCCAGCACGTGCGCGAACAGGAAGAAGAAGATCAGGACGCCGGTGACCCGGTGCGCGACCCAGGACCACATGCCCTCACGCCCGCGGTACAGCGTGCCTGCCGGGGCCTTGGCCATGCTGGCGCCTCCAGGACGGTGCCTGCCAGGCGTTCGCCTGGCGCTGGTCATGTTAACGACGCCGGATCGGAGCAGCATGTCGAGCCAGGGGCCAATGAGGTGATCCCGCTCACCCGCCGTGCGGGTTCAGGGCTGAGGCTGGAACGAGGAGAACAGCTGCTCCTGAATACCGCGGCTGCCCTCGAAGTCGCGTTCCCTGGTCTGAAAGTACAGCGCGTAGGACGCCGAGCCGGCGGTGAACGCCTGGTCGAGCGCGTGCAGGTCGGTGCCCTGGTCGGTGTAGGTGAACTCCCACAACGCTCCGGGATGGCTCTGGTACACCTTGGGAGCAAGGCTCACTTCGGAGTAGCTCGAGCCGTAGCGTCCCCGGAACTGGTCCCGGGTGCCCTGCACGGCGGCCAGGACGTCCGGGCCGAGCGCGGTGGTGTCGAGGCGGAGCACCCGCTTCCTGACGCGGTCCCGGAACTGGATCTGGTTGCCGAACGTGCCCTGCACCCAGTCAGGTGGGTAGCGCACGGACCAGCCGTCCGGTGAGCGGTAGGTCAGCCAGTCGCTGGGCACGGCGGCGGTGGTGGCCGCCGGCCCGGGCGCCGGGCTGGTCGCACTCGGTTGAACCGGACTGCCGTGGCTGCGGGTCGCCAGCACGTAGCTGCCGGCACCGACGGCGGCCAGCACCACGACCGCCAGCAGCACGGCTAGGACGGTCCAGACCCGGCGTAGGCCGCGCGAGCCGCGGCGAGCGGGCGCGGGCGGCGCCGCACCGCCGGTCAGGTCGAGGGACCCCAGCTCCAGCACAGAGGTCCGCTCGGAGCGCAGCTCGGCAGCAGGTTCGGGTTGCGCCCGGGGGACCGGGGCCGAGGGCTGCTTGCCGGCGAGCACGGCGAGCAGCCCTTCCCGGGCCGTTGCGGCGTCCGAGCGGACCTCAGGGTTCTTCTCGAGCAGGCCCTCCAGCACCTGCACGAGCGGACCGGCTGCGACGTACGGCGCGTGCTTGCCGGTCACGACCGCCGTCATCGTCGTGATCGGGTCCCCGGTGTCGTACGGCGGCCGCCCCTCGACGGCGGTGAACAGGGTCGCGCCCAGCGACCACAGGTCCGCGGCCGGTCCGGGACTGTTGCCCTTGGCCCGCTCGGGCGAGATGTAGGAGGGGGAGCCCAGCAGCAGCCCGGTGCCCGTGAGGCTGGGGTCGCCGGCGCTGGTCGCGATGCCGAAGTCGGTGAGCACGACCCGGCCGGAGGTGCGCTCGTCGGAGCACAGCAGCACGTTGCCGGGCTTGACGTCGCGGTGCACGATGCCGCGGGCATGGGCCGCCTCGAGCGCGCCGAGCACGGCGAGCCCGATCGTGGCGGTACGCGCGGGCGGCAGCGGGCCGTCGTCGCGGACGACCTCGGCCAGGGTGCGGGCCTCGACCAGCTCCATCACCAGGAACGGCTGGCCGTCTTGCTCGACGACGTCGTACACGGTGACAGCGCTCGGGTGCTGCAGCTTGGCGGCGGAACGGGCTTCGCGACGGGTGCGCTCCCGCAGGTTCTCCCGCTCCTGCTCCAACAGCCCGCGCGGGAACATGACCTCCTTGACCGCCACCTCACGGTCCAGCAGCGTGTCCTGTGCGCGCCACACGGTGCCCATCCCGCCGGTGCCGAGGGCCGACACCAGTCGGTAGCGGCCGGCCACGAGCCGTGGCTCGGTCGTCACGTCCACCTCCTGCCCGTCCGCCTGTCACCTCGTCCCGCGCTCTAAGGGTCGCAGACCTAGCATCCGGGTCGGCACCGTTCGCAGGAGAGAAGAGGTCGTCCATGGCGCGCGCATCGGAGTCCGGGTTCCCGATCGAGCCGCTGTACGGGCCGGGCGACCTCGCGGAAGGCGTGCCGGAGCGGCTCGGCGCACCGGGTGAGTTCCCGTACACACGGGGGGTCTACGCCTCGATGTACACCGGGCGGCCGTGGACGATGCGGCAGTACGCCGGGTTCGGGACCGCCGCGGAGAGCAACGAGCGCTACCGGCACCTGGTCGCGCAGGGCACCGGCGGGCTGTCCGTCGCCTTCGACCTGCCGACCCAGATGGGCTACGACTCCGACGATCCGGTGTCCTCGGGCGAGGTCGGCAAGGTCGGCGTGGCCATCGACTCGCTGGAGGACATGCGGATCCTGTTCGACCAGATCCCGCTGGACCAGGTGTCGACGTCGATGACCATCAACGCTCCGGCTGCGGTGCTGCTGCTGATGTACCAGCTCGTCGCGGAGGACATCGGCGTGCCCGGTACGGCGATCACCGGCACGATCCAGAACGACGTGCTCAAGGAGTACATCGCCCGCGGTACCTACATCTACCCGCCCGCGCAGTCGCTGCGGCTGATCACCGACATCTTCGCCTACTGCAAGGCCGAGATCCCGAAGTGGAACACGATCTCGATCTCCGGCTACCACATGGCCGAGGCCGGGGCGACGCCTACCCAGGAGATCGCCTTCACCCTCGCCGACGGCATCGAGTACGTCCGGGCCGCGGTCCGGGCAGGCCTTGCCGTGGACGACTTCGCGCCCCGGCTGGCCTTCTTCTTCGTCTCGCGCACGACGCTGCTCGAGGAGGTCGCGAAGTTTCGGGCCGCGCGCCGCATCTGGGCGCACGTGATGCGCGAGGAGTTCGGCGCCCAGGACCCCAAGTCGTTGATGCTGCGCTTCCACACCCAGACGGCCGGCGTCCAGCTGACCGCCCAGCAGCCCGAGGTCAACCTCGTGCGCGTCACCGTGCAGGGGCTGGCGGCGGTGCTCGGAGGCACGCAGTCGCTGCACACCAACTCCTTCGACGAGGCGATCGCGCTGCCGACGGTGAAGGCCGCGACCCTCGCGCTGCGCACCCAGCAGGTGCTGGCGTACGAGACCGATGTCACGGCCACGGTCGACCCGTTCGCCGGCTCCTACGTCGTGGAGGCGATGACCGACGAGGTCGAGGCCGGGGCGCGCGAGCTCATGGCGAAGGTCGAGGAGATGGGCGGCGCGGTCGCCGCCATCGAGCAGGGCTTCCAGAAGAGCGAGATCGAGGGCTCGGCCTACCGGGTGCAGCAGGGCATCGACGCCGGCGAGCGCATTGTCGTCGGGCTCAACCGGTTCCGGGCGGCGAGCGAGGAGCGCTACGAGCCGCTGCGCGTCGACCCGGCGATCGAGGCCGACCAGCGCGAGCGGCTGCGCGTGCTGCGTGCCGGCCGCGAGCAGGGCGTCGTCGACACCGCGCTCACCGAGCTGCGCAAGGCTGCCGAGGGCGACGGCAACTGCCTCTACCCGATGAAGGACGCGCTGAGGGCGCTCGCGACGGTCGGCGAGGTCTGCAACGTGCTGCGCGAGGCCTGGGGCGTCTACACGCCGCAGGAGTTCTTCTAAGCCGCCGTGCGCCGGCAACCCCACGTGCCGCCGCCGCCGCCCGGACCCCTGCCCGTCGGCTTCGCCCACCGAGGCGGGCGGGCCGACGCGCCGGAGAACACCTTCGCTGCCTTCCGGCACTCGCTGGGTCACGGGGTCGGGCTCGAGTCCGACGTGTGGCTCGGTGCCGACGGCATGCCGTACCTGCATCACGGACGGTTGCGCGGACCGGGGCAGCTGAGCCTGGCCGACCTGCTGGGTGCGTGCGGGACGGCGTACGACCTGAGCCTTGACCTGCCGCAGGGGCAGGCGGCCGGTCCGGTGCTCGCCGTGGCGCGGCAGGCGGGCATGGACCTGCGCCGACTGTGGCTGTGCGGGCGGGGCAGCGCCCCGCTGACCTGGCGCCTGCTCGACCCGGACGTGCGCCTGGTGAGCGACACCCGGCTGATGCACGCGCTGCCGAGCATCCCGGGCTACCTGCGACGGCTGTCCGCTGGTGGCCTCGACGCCGTCAACCTGCGGCAGAACCGTTGGAGCGCCGGGCGGGTCCGGCGGGTGCACCGCGCGGGGCTGCTCGCCTTCGCCTGGGACGTGCAGACTCGGCAGCGCCTTGACCGGGCCCGGTCCTGGGGCATCGACGCGGTGTACGCCGACTCCGCGCACCTGCTCGCGCAGGACCCCGGTGGGCCCGCCCCTGCTGGGTAGGGTCCCCGCGGTGGAGATCCCCTTCGTCCCGTCCGCGGGCTCGAGCGTCGGCGTCGAGTGGGAGCTGCAACTGGTCTCGCCCGAGACGCGGCAGCTGACCAGTGGCGCGAGGGAGGTGCTGGAGGAGCTCGCGCCCGGAGGCGAGCACCCGAAAGCCAAGCACGAACTGCTGCAGTCCACCGTCGAGGTCATCACCGGCGTCTGCGCCACCGTCGGCGAGGCCACCGCGGACCTGGCCGGCACCATCGAGGAGCTGCGGCCCCTGGTCCAGGCGCGGGGCCTCGCGCTCATGTGCGCCGGCACCCACCCGGTCAGCGACTGGGCGACGCAGCAGATCAGCCCGAATCCCCGCTACGCCAAGCTCATCGAGGATATGCAGTGGCTCGCGCGGCGGCTGCAGATCTTCGGCGTGCACGTGCACGTCGGCGTCCGTTCCGCGGACAAGGCGGTGGCGATCGTCAACGCCTTGACCGCCTACATCCCGCACCTGTTGGCGATCTCGGCCTCGTCGCCGTACTGGAAGGGCAGCGACACCGGGCTCGCGTCCGCTCGCTCCAAGGTGTTCGAGGGGCTGCCCACGGCGGGTCTGCCGTTCACCCTGTCGGGCTGGGCGCAGTTCGAGTCCTACATGGAGACGCTGATCAAGACCGGCACGATCGACTCGATCAAGGAGGTGTGGTGGGACATCCGGCCGCACCCGACCTTCGGGACGGTGGAGCTGCGCATCTGCGACGGGCTGCCGACGCTGCGCGAGGTCGGCATGGTCGCGGCGCTGTCGCACTGCCTGGTCGACTCCTTCGACCGCGAGCTCGACAAGGGATACACGCTGCCGACCCCGAAGGGCTGGGTGGTGCGTGAGAACAAGTGGCGAGCCGCCCGGTACGGCCTGGACGCCGAGATCATCGTCGGGGAGCAGAACCGCGTGGTGCCGGTACGTGAGGCGCTCGCCGAGCTCGTGCACGAGTTGGGTCCGGCAGCCGAACGGCTCGGCTGCACGCAGGAGCTGAGTGTCGTCGGCGAGGTCATCGACACGGGCGCGTCCTACCACCGGCAGCGGTCCGTCGCGGCCGCCAGCGGTGGGGACCTGACGGCCGTCGTCGACAGCCTGCTGGCCGAGTTCGCCGCGGGCCGGCCCGTCCCCCTGCCCGTCCTGCCGACGCCAGGTGTCGACGGCGCACCCGGTGCCCGATGAGCTGGCTGGACGACTGGGTCGCGGGCGCACAGGCCGACCTCGTCGGCGTACGCCGACAGCTGCACGCCCACCCCGAGCTCGGCCACCGGGAGCACGCCACCACCGCGCTGATCGTCGCGCGGCTGCGCGGGGCGGGGCTCGCGCCCGTCGTGCTCGCCGGTGGGACGGGGGTCGTCTGCGACGTCGGCTCCGGCAGCCCGACCGTCGGGCTGCGCGCCGACATTGACGCGCTGCCGCTGGAGGACCTCAAGGACGTCCCCTACCGCTCGCAGGACGACGGCACCTGCCACGCCTGCGGGCACGACGTGCACACGGCGGTCCTGCTCGGCGCCGGCCTGGCGCTGGCCGCGACCTCCTTCCAGGGGCGTGTCCGGTTGGTGTTCCAGCCCGCCGAGGAGCAGATGCCGGGTGGGGCGCTCGACGTGCTCGCCGGGGGCCATCTGACGGGGCTGTCGGCGCTTTTCGCGCTGCACTGCGACCCCACGCTCGACGTGGGCCTCATCGGTCTGAAGGCCGGCCCGATCACCGCCGCGGCCGACGCCCTCGAGGTCCAGCTCACCGGGCCGGGCGGCCACACGTCGCGCCCGCACAACACCGTCGACCTCGTCCATGCCCTCGCCACCGTCGCGACCGGGCTCCCCGACGCGCTGTCCCGCCTCGTCGACCCCCGCGCGGGGCTGTCGGTGGTCTGGGGCCACATCTCGGCCGGGGTCGCCCGTAACGCCATCCCCCGCTCCGGCGTACTGCGCGGGACGCTTCGGGTGCTGGACAAGAGCGCCTGGGAGGGCGCCCCCGAGCTCGTTTCACGCGTCGTGGATGACCTGGTGCGGCCCTACGGTGCCTGCGCGGCCCTCAACTACCAGCGCGGCGTCCCACCGGTCGTCAACGCGCCCGGAGCGACCGCCTTGCTCTCGGCCGCCGCGTCGAGCGCACTGGGGCCGGGGGCCGTCGTACCGACCCTGCAGTCCCTCGGCGGCGAGGACTTCGGCTGGTACCTCGACCACGTGGCCGGCGCCATGGGTCGCCTGGGCGTCCGGGTCCCTGGCGGCGCGACCTACGACCTGCACCAGGGCAGCTTCGACGTCGACGAGGCGGCCATCGGCGTCGGCGTCAAGGTCCTCGTGACCGCCGCCCTGGCCGCCCTGCGCCCGGGCTGACCGCACTCCCCCCTCTCCGCCCCGGCCGGGCTGCCGGCGCCCGTACCCCAGTACGAGGTCCGGGACGGTCAGGGCGTCCTGCTGGCGCGGGTGAACCTGGCCTATCCCGAGGTGCGGCTCGCGATCGAGTACGACGGGGTGGTCTTCCACACCGACGCGCGGGCACTGGCCCGTGACCGGGAGCGGCTGCATGCGCTGACCGCCGCCGGCCGGTCGGTGCTGCGGTTCACGGCGCGGGATGTGCGTACTCCCGGTACGGCTGCTCTGGTGCGGCAGGAGCTCGCCCGCCTGTCCCGCGGGCGGGACCTGTGTCCGGCCGCCTGAGCCGGCGCTCACCTGGCGCCTGGCGCCCGCCTCGGGCCGCCTCCGCCCGTCTCGGGCCGCCTCGGCCCGCGGTCGCCATGCCGCCTCGGCCCGCGATAGCCATGCCGCCCGGACGCGGATGACGCGGATGAGAAGGTGCTCCCATGACGCCCGCGGCCTGGAGAACCTGGACCGCCCTTGGTCTGGTCTACGTCGTCTGGGGGTCGACCTACCTGGCGATCCACTACGTCGTCGTCGGCCTGCCGCCGCTGCTGACGGCGGCCGCCCGCTTCGGGGTCGCCTCCGTGCTGCTCGCCGGCTTCCTCGTCGTACGACGGGGTGGTGCGGCCTTCCGGGGGCGGCTGCGGCAGTGGGCCGGGGCCGCCGTGATCGGGCTGCTGCTGCTGCTCGGCGGCAACGGCGGGGTCACGCTGGCCGAGCGGGCGCACCTGCCGTCCGGCCTCACCGCGCTGTTGATCGCCGGGGTGCCGCTGTTCGTGGTGTTGCTCCGGCTGCTCGCCCGCGACCTGCCGGCCGGGCGGACCCTGTTCGGCGTCGCGCTCGGTTTCGTCGGCCTGGCGGTGCTGCTGCTGCCCGGCGCCCGGCCGGTCGGGGTCTCGCTGCTCGCGGCGGCCACGGTGGTCTGCTCCAGCGCGCTGTGGTCGGTCGGGTCCTACCTCGCCTCCCGGCTCGATCTGCCGGCCGACCCGCTCGCGACCACGATCGGTCAGATGCTCGGTGGGGCGGCAGGTCTGCTGATCGTCGGGCTGGCTCGTGGCGAGCGCCTGGACCCCTCGCGGGCAGGTGCGAGCGCCCTGCTGGCCTTCGGCTACCTCGTCGTCTTCGGTTCCGTGGTCGCGTTCACCGCCTACTCCTGGCTGCTGGGTACGACGCCGGTGAGCACCGTGGCGACCTACGCGTACGTCAACCCGATCGTGGCCGTACTGCTCGGTGCGGTCATCGCCGGCGAACCCCTGAGCCTGACCACGCTGGTCGGCGGCGGCGTGACCGTGCTGGCGGTTGCGGTGGTGGTGTCGGAGCGGGCGGGGTCGAGGCAGCCTCCTGACGGCGAGCGACGCGGGTTCGGCGGCGACCGGGGCGAACCCGGGACCCTCGAAGCGACCGGAGCGCTGGAGACCTACGTGCCCGAGGAGCGGCAGGGGCGGGTGCGCAGCTCGCGCACGTAGTCGTCGGGCGCTCCCGCGGTCTCGGCCGCTGCGGCGAGCACACCCAGGTAGCGGGCGCTGGGCAGCCCACCCTCGTAGCCGTGCAGGACGTACGTCCAGGCCAGGCGGTCACCTTCCAGCGTCGCCGCCCGTACCCGGATCTTGCGGTAGAGCCCGGTGTCCGCGCCCTCCCAGGCGTCGAGGTCGCGGGCGTCGGCGTCCGTGATGTCGTACACGCCCACGAACACGTGCTCGCCCGGTGCCTCCGCGATCGTCGCCAGCGCCCCCTCCCAGCCCAGGTCCTCGCCCCCGAAGGTGAGCCGCCAGCCCTCGAGCCAGCCGGTCCCGGCGATGGGGGAGTGGGGGCACCTCTGGTGCATCTGCGCCGGGTCCAGGTTGCTGCCGTACGCCGCGTAGAGCGCCATGGCGAGCAGCCTAGCCAGGCGCAGGCGGCCGTCCCCGGACCGGCAGTGCGACGATGAGACCGTGACTCAGATCGCGATCGTCGGAGGTGGACCGGCCGGCTACGAGGCTGCGCTGGTGGCCGTGCAGCTCGGGGCGGAGGTGACCCTTGTCGACCGGGACGGGATCGGCGGTCAGTGCGTCCTGGCGGATTGCGTCCCGAGCAAGACCTTCATCGCCACCAGCGAGGCGATGACCTCCCTGTCGCACGCCGACCGCGTCGGAGTACACGCCGCCGGCCACGTCACCGCGCAGATCAGCGAGGTCAACGCGCGCGTCAAGGCGCTGGCGCTCGCCCAGTCCGCCGACATCGGCCATCGGCTCGAGTCCGAGGGCGTGGTGCTGCGCCGCGGGTCGGCGCACCTGCTCGGCGGCGGCAAGCTCGAGGTCGACGGAGAGGTCCTCCCGGCCGATGTCGTGCTGCTCGCCAGCGGAGCGCACCCGCGGGTCCTACCGGGCGCGGAGCCGGACGGCGAGCGCATCCTGGACTGGCGCCAGCTCTACGAGCTGCCTGAGCTGCCCGAGCACCTGGTCGTCGTCGGCTCCGGCGTGACCGGTGCGGAGTTCGCCAGCGCCTACCTCGCGATGGGCGCGACGGTGACGCTGGTGAGCAGCCGTGAACGGGTGCTGCCCGGCGAGGACAGCGACGCCGGCGAGCTGCTGCAGACCGTCTTCCTTCGCCGCGGCATGGACATCGTGCGAGGTCGAGCCGCGGGGGTCGAGCGCACCGCGACCGGCGTGGTCGTACGGCTCACCGACGGTTCGTGCGTCGGGGGCTCGCACTGCCTGATGACCGTCGGTTCGGTGCCGAACACGGAGGACCTCGGGCTGGCCGACGCCGGCGTCGAGGTCGACCAGGGCGGCTTCGTCAAGGTCGACCGAGTGAGCCGGACCACCGCCACCGGCGTGTACGCCGCGGGCGACTGCACCGGCGTGCTCATGCTGGCGTCCGTGGCGGCCATGCAGGGACGCATCGCGATGTGGCACGCCCTGGGCGAGGCGGTCGCGCCCATGCGACTTTCCACCGTGTCGGCCAACGTCTTCACCGACCCGGAGGTCGCCTCCGTCGGGGTGACCCAGAAGCAGGTCGAGTCCGGGGCAGTACAGGCGCAGGGCCTGCGGTTGCCGCTCGCGACGAACGCCCGGGCCAAGATGCAGGGCCTCACCGACGGTTTCGTGAAGCTGTTCTGCCGACCCGGTTCGGGTACGGTGCTCGGCGGGGTCGTCGTGGCGCCGCGCGCCTGCGAGCTGGTCATGCCGATCTCGCTGGCGGTGCAGAACGGCCTGACTGCGGATCAGGTGGCCCACACGTTCGCGATCTACCCGTCCCTGTCCGGCTCGCTCACCGAGGCGGCCCGGCAGCTCATGCTCCACGACACCTGACACCTGACACCTGACACCTGACCCGGGCACCTGCACCCGCACGCAGGCACCCGCACCCGCTACCCGTCCGGCCTGTCGCCGATCAAGGCGACATGTCCATGATCAGCAAGGTGATCATGGGCTTTTCGCCGTGATCGGCGCGGATGGGGGGGCTGCTCAGGGGGGACGGGCGCCGTCGTCAGTCGTCGATCTCGCAGATGACGGCGCCGCTGGTGACGACCTCGCCGAGGGCAAGGGCCAGGCCGCGTACGGTCCCGGCTTTGTGCGCGTTGAGCGGCTGCTCCATCTTCATGGCCTCGAGCACCACGACGAGCTCACCGGCCTGGACACTCGCCCCTTCGCTGACCGCCACCTTGACGATCGTGCCCTGCATCGGTGAGGTGAGGCTGTTCCCGGAGCCGGCCGCGCCGGCCCGCTTGCCGCCGCCCCGCCTGGGCGCCGCCTTCTTCGCGCCGCCGGAGGCCCCGAGACCGGCTGGCAGGGACACCGTCAGGCGGCGGCCCGCCACCTCGACGGTGACGCTCTCGCGAGGCTCCGCGGCCTCGTCGAGCTCCGCCACGCCGGCGTACGGAGGGAGGATGTTGTCGAACTCGGTCTCGATCCAGCGGTTGTGCACCGTGAAGGGCTCGCTGGTGAAGGCCGGATCGCGTACGACGGCCCGGTGGAACGGCAGCAGGGTGGCCATGCCGTCGACCTGCATCTCGTCCAGGGCGCGGGCCGAGCGTTGCAGCGCCTGCTCGCGGGTGGCGCCGGTCACGATGAGCTTGGCGAGCAGGGAGTCGAAGGCGCCGCCGATCACGTCGCCGGAACTGACGCCGCTGTCCACGCGCACGCCTGGACCGGCCGGTAGGACGAACGAGGTGACCGTCCCGGGCGCAGGCAGGAAGCCGCGGCCCGGGTCCTCGCCGTTGATGCGGAACTCGAAGCTGTGCCCACGCGGCGCGGGGTCGGTGAAGCTCAGCTCCAACCCGTCGGCGATGCGGAACTGCTCACGCACCAGGTCGATGCCGGTGACCTCCTCGGTCACCGGGTGCTCGACCTGCAGCCGCGTGTTGACCTCCAGGAAGCTGATCAGCCCGTCCTGCGCGACCAGGAATTCGCAGGTGCCGGCGCCGACGTACCCGGCCTCCTTGATGATCTTCTTCGAGGCGTCGTACAACTGGGCGGTCTGCTCGTCGGTGAGAAAGGGCGCAGGCGCCTCCTCCACCACCTTCTGGTAGCGGCGCTGCAGCGAGCAGTCCCGGGTGCTGACGACCACGACGTTGCCGTGGCTATCGGCCAGCACCTGGGTCTCGACGTGCCGCGGCTTGTCCAGGTAGCGCTCGACGAAGCACTCGCCGCGCCCGAAGGCGGCCACCGCTTCGCGCACCGCGGACTCGTACAGCTCCGGGATCTCCTCCATCTCTCGGGCGATCTTGAGCCCGCGTCCGCCACCGCCGAACGCCGCCTTGATCGCCACCGGGACACCGTGCTCCTCGGCGAAGGCGACGACCTCCGAAACGTCCTTCACCGGGTCGGCGGTGCCGGGCGCGAGCGGAGCGCCGATCTTCATGGCGATGTGCCGGGCGGTGGTCTTGTCGCCGAGCGCCGCGATGGCTGTCGGAGACGGCCCGATCCAGGTCACGCCCGCGTCCAGGACGGCCTGGGCGAACTCGGCGTTCTCGGACAGGAAGCCGTAGCCGGGGTGCACCGCGTCCGCACCGGAGTCGGCAACCGCCTGCAGCACCTTGTCGATGCGCAGGTAGCTCTCGGCCGGTGTCGTCCCGCCCAGGGCGTACGCCTCGTCGGCCATCCGGACGTGCAGGGCGTCCAGGTCGGGCTCGGCGTAGACCGCCACCGACACCAGGCCCGCGTCCCGACAGGCCCGGGCGACCCGGACAGCGATCTCGCCGCGGTTGGCGATGAGGACCTTGTGCACGCAGGCTGCTCCTGAGATAGGGACGCGTCGGGCTTTTGAACCGGTGCGGAGTCTAGGAGGACTGCGACGACACGCCTGCCTTGTGGGCTGACTCACGCGTCTTCGGTGGCTACTCGGTGGTCTTGCCTCCTTGGCCGGGACCGGCACCGCGATCGGCAAGGTGCTCGCCGTCCTGGTCCTGGTCCTCGACATCGCGATCATCGTGCTGCTCGCCCGCCCCGCGGCCAGCGCCTACTTCCGGGCCCGCTCCGCGCACCCCTGAGCCGCCGTACGACGGGTCAGCGCGGCAGCGCGCCGGCCCGCCAGGCCCCTGGGCCCGGGTGCAGGGGGGTACGCATCTGCACCCGGCCCCACCGCGACGGCTCGGCCGGTGCCTCCTCGGGCCCGCCGGACCGGGTGCTGAGCACCGCGACCAGTGCCGCGAGCTCCTCGGCGCCCGCGGCACCGCTGACGACCCGCAGGTAGGGGAGCGCCTCCTGCGCTGCGCTCATAGGGGGATGTTCCCGTGCTTCTTTGGCGGCAGCACCTCGCGCTTGTCCCGCAGGATCCGCAGCGCCTTGGCCACCTCCCGGCGGGTCTGCGCCGGCTCGATCACCGCATCCACGAAGCCGCGCTCGGCCGCGATGTAGGGCGTGGCGAAGGTGTCCTCGTACTGCTGGATGAACTCCGCCCGGGCCCGATCCGGGTCGTCGGAGGAGGCGATCGCCTTGCGCTGGATGATGTTGACGGCGCCCTGCGCGCCGACCACGGCCACCTGCGCGGTCGGCCAGGCCAGGTTGACATCGGCGCCCAGGTGCTTGCTGCCCATGACGACGTACGCACCGCCGTACGCCTTGCGGGTGATGACCGTGACTAGCGGGACGGTCGCCTCGGAGTAGGCGAACAGCAGCTTGGCCCCCCGCCGGATGATCCCGGCGTGCTCCTGGCCCACCCCGGGCAGGAAGCCCGGGACGTCGCAGAAGGTCAGCACCGGCACCCCGAAGGCGTCGCAGGTGCGCACGAAGCGGGACGCCTTCTCCGAGGCGTCGATGTCCAGGGTGCCGGCGAAGTGCATCGGGTTGTTGGCGACGACCCCGACGCTGCGGCCCTCGATCCGCCCGAATCCGCACACCATGTTCTGGGCCCACAGCTCCTGCACCTCGAGGAAGTCGCCCTCGTCCAGGACCGCCTCGATGACCGTGTGCATGTCGTACGGCGCGTTGTTGCTGTCCGGGATGAAGGTGTCGAGTTCGTCCAGCGGCTCCTCGGTGAGCGCGTCGGGGGCGTCGAAGACCGGCGC
>JAABUJ010003362.1_pt1 | contig 18063 bp, 23 predicted proteins | sample 5559131 | NCBI WGS metagenome assembly JAABUJ01 (sample SAMN10711875, study PRJNA513366) | rock metagenome | isolation source: Antarctica rocks | place: Antarctica: Victoria Land, Mt New Zealand nord | collected 2016-01-07 | reverse complement strand
CTAACCAGCACCCTCCGCCAGCACAGCCTCGAACCCATCTTCCTCCGCTTCCACGCCGACCCCACCCACGCCAACCCGGCCTGGCGCCACCGCGACACCACGCAATCCCTGCGCCCCTTCTGCCTCCCCGGCTCTCCCGGCGCCGACTTCGTCTCGCCCGTCTGCCCCGCTCCTGCTGACGCCGTCTTCGACAAGCGCGCTGCCTTCGACCCGTTCCTGTGTGAGGGGTTCGAGGAATACCTGCGGCAGAGGGGCGTGGCGCATTTGATTCTGGTCGGGCTGTGTGCGGATGTGTGTGTGGATGCGGCGGCGCGGACGGCGTTTCAGAAGGGCTGGTTTGTTACGGTTGTCGAGGATTGTGTGGTGGGGTTGTGGAGGGAGGCTGGGGAGTGTGTGGAGTTTATGCGCAGGGTGTATGGGGTTAGGGCGGTGGGGAGTGGGGAGTTGTTGGGGATGGAGGTGTGATGTAGGCGGGAGGGGTGGGGTGAGATGCGATGGGTTGGGAGGGTCGGGGTGGGCGATGGTGTAGATTTCTTCGTTGGAGTCCATGTAGCGGGTGCTTTGGGAGTGGCTTTAGCTGGCTTGTGAAGCAATTAGAAAGCGTTCGAAACCTGTTTGAGATGAACTTGGCAGTGTGATTCTACGGATGCATCTACCTACGGCGTAATTGTACCAGAGGTGCTGGTGGTATCAGGACTTGTATATGCCTTTGGCGGATGAATTTGTCGGCCATTCATCTGATGACCCTTTTGGTACAGTTGGTTTAGGTTACTGAAGGCGTTGGGAACCACATTCTCCTGATCATAGTGTCACGCAGTAAGATCGAAAGGTGCGTAATATCGTACATAAGTCATTACCCAATATTTAATACCCTCTCCATCCAATACTCCTACACCCATCACCGCCCCGTGTCAACACCGTTCATATGGTGTGGGCGAATCAACTTTATTCAGGTAGACGGGGGGCAGCAGCTGTAATTCTTTGTAGCTGTCCGCCGTGCCGCTGGAATACTTGGCCCGTTGGCTTGTTTTCGACCACCTGCCCAGGCATGCCGTGAGCACGGGGCGGAGGGAAGGCAGGCAGGCTACATGATAGTTGTGATTCAGCGAGGAAGGACTCGAGATTCTTTTCAAGGCACAGGGAGAACACACCTGAGACGATTCCAATGTTGGTTTCGACCGCGGTCCAGGTGGAAGAGTCGTTGAAGAGCCAGGTGACATCGGTCGAAGCGGTGCCGAATAGCTGCGTCGACATGATCCAGAGACGAACGATCGATATGATGCAGATGCTGGATGACAGCATTAGGTCTGTTCCTCGCCTAGGCCGAGAGAAAAATGACACTTACAAGCCACCGAGCAAGAAGATGCCGCAGAGAGCAATCTTCTGCACTCGGCTCTTTTGAAGGCGCCAGACATACGGGATGGGCAGGATCAGCAGCGCCCAGTCAGTGATGATGTTCGGCACGGCATTGCCGATGAAGAAGGCGTAGACGTCGACCGTGCAGCTAGCTTGTACCGTGTGGTCCCAAAAGCCGCGGACAGGATTGCATTGAAAGATCGTGGTCGCCACCTGTGTTGGGTCCCTCTCAAATCGGTGTCCACGGGAAAGGTCAGAGGTCATGTACTTACCACTGCGATGCCCCAGCCCGTCACGATGGACCCCAACACGGCTGCCGGGATCTGGATGTTGGTCTTGCCGAAGATGCGCCAGTAGAAGAAGAGGATCGAAAACTTGGTGAAACACAAGGTAAGGGTGTAGAAGATCTCGCACACGAAGAGCCCTATGAAGAAGTGCTTCACGCCCTCCGGGCCATAACGTGCTATGTGCGTTCCCACCCCGCGGTGGACCCCTACTGGCATTTAGCCCGAAGAGGGATACCAGGTGGTTGACCAAGACATACATATGAGCATATCGATGAAATTCGCCGAGGCGAAAGCCTTTTGCGGGATTAGCAGTGTTCCCTGAACCCCTCATCGCGGGAAACAATCGCGATCACGAGTCCGCTCCCATACCCAAGACAGGCAGATGGCATAGTCATCCCACCACAGTCCGGCTTTCGATAGGTATTTTCGACAGTATAGGCGAAGACAAACCGCCGTCACGGCGAGACAGTAGGTCGAAGTGTAAGCACCGTACAGTCGAGGTTGTTGCGACTCTGCGAGATTGACATTGACGTTCCCAGGCGTGGAAGCCATCGAGGAGGATAAAACAGCGAGTTGGGGGCAGCGGCGCGATCAACAACAAGGGATGAGAGGATCTTCTGGAAGGGTCATGGACATGGTCAAATGGATGGTAGGTCCAGAGAAAAAGCAGGAAATAAGTATGAGCAGGTCTCTGTCCCTGTGGTTGGACCGTGAGCGTTCTCTGTGTGCCAGCTCCTCGAACCGTACGATAACATTCTGGAGTGTAAGCCTTCGAACAAACGGGACGGGAGGGGGATGATGCTGCGCCATTGGATTGTATTGGGGTGTATTGGTCTCTGCCAGATATGAGGATGCATATTCAGTGGATGTGGTACCTAAGGTAAGATACCTTAAGCATGAGGGGCCTGTGCATCAACAGCTGCAGGAATTCAAACAGGTGTCAGAAGGTCACGCAGAAGCTCTCCTATCAAAAGCATCAAAGACATCAAAGACAGGATGAGAGTGCTCGACAACCTCGGTACTGCATTCTTAGGGTTCCGAATCGCGCCACCACCCACACCACACCACACCACAGCAATCCCGTACAGAATCACCCCATCAGGAGGTACGAAGTAGAAGTGAAAGCAGTTGTATGCGAAGGCGCATCCTGCACCACTGTACAAGCACCTTCCCTTTTGTTCCGTTTCATCGTACGTTTCGTGCATAGGTAGTAGGGTAAGGTATTGAAGTGATCCGCCCATCTGTGACCTCATCCTCAATCCTCAATCCTATCCTCATACATGCAGCTAACGAGAGGATCTTCCATGGTTGAGATCAGGTGAAGGCGTTTATTACCTTATTATTGTTGACCTCTAAGGTATCTTACCAAGGAAAAGGAAAAGGAAAAGGAGGCGTCTTCAAAGCTTATCTTAAGCTTAAGCCTCCCGTGCTGCGGCCCATCCCGTGCTGCACTCAGGCCCTTCTACCTCCATGTACGAAGTCCTCATTATCATTTAGTAAAGGTATAACTCCCTCACTATATCCAGGGTTCCGGACCTTTGGAGTGTCGCTTTCAACTACGGACCGCTCTAGCGTTCGAGACATCAAAGCTATATCACCTTACTTATGCCTATACCTTAAGGTACATGTATGAGACATCCTGCACTCAGAAGCGGGTGCACTAAAAGCATGCAACAACAACGTTGATCAACAGGCGCTTTCAAACAAGGTACGGACCGGCTCGCAGATTTGATTCATTACCATACTACCACTGTATCTATTGATATTCTATATCGGTGGGCGCATAACATCGGTCAAGCAATGCCTCGTCTACTCAGTACTGCAGGCGTAAGGTGTGAATACCTTGGGTAGCCATATCATAGGGCTGCCTTGATGGCAGATGGGAGACTCCCAGACTGTTGAGCTACAGTTTGGCAGAAGGTACGGCAGTCGAGCTTTCTTGCCCGCAGCCTTAATATTCATCATCATTGGTCCTCCACTTCAGAGTTTCTGACACAGATGGGTGACCCGGTATTGTCCACCGGTTCCAAGGGTGCTGTGCTGCTGTACGGCTCCCTTCGGCGCCTGTATGCAACAACCAACCAAACCTCGGTGCATCTCTCTCGAAACCGCTACCGACCTCCCTTCATTGCATCGGCTTTGCTCGCATGGCGGGTGTAGAGGGATCGAAGCAGACCTATGATTTACCTCACTGACCAAGGGACCTGTACTGAGTCTTCTGGAATACCGCATTCAACAGCCACCCTGAAACGATTCGGGTTTACTTTTGTACAGACGGACGACAGAGCGAGGGAAGCGGCTACCGAGCGTCTGGTATAACACATCTAACAGCCGCTCACTCTGAAACAATTCGCGTTTACAGCACTCGCGGCGAAGCAGGTCGATTCGGATGGACAACTACCAAGAACGAGAGAAGCGTCCCAATACCGAAAGCGTGACGGACGTGTATGCAGTCACTATATGAAGCCCGTTGCCTTACCGCCATGTGCCCATGTGCCCTAGTTCCCTTAGCTTGGACACCAGATTCACCATGGTTCTACTGCTACTGCTGCTGTTCTTGTACCACGCATGTCTGACCTTCACAGCTATAACTCCTGGTGAGTGACACAGACACAGCACGTCGTTACCCGAAGTACTACAAATCACATGCTTGCCTACATACATGTCTTGAATGCACATGTAAAGTCACTCTCACCACGGCTCATCACCATCAGCAAAAGCAATCCCGCTCACTCGATCAACTCCCCCCCTTACGCGTTAGCGTTCCAGGTGTCCTGTCCTGTCGCCTTAGAGCAGTCCGAACAAAAGATAACACTTCCACCCTCACAGGCTCCATCCTCGCCGCGCAGAGAGGGAACATGCCCGGCCCCGAAAAGCCCACCATCCTCTTCGTGCCAGGCGCCTGGCTGCAATGCAGCGCCTACCAGTCCTTCCTCGACGTGCTGAGCAAAGCCGGCTACGCCACCCGCTGCGTCGAGTATCCGTCCCTCAACCCGGCCAACCCCCTCACGGCCACCCTCGCCGCCGACGCCACCGCCATCCGTGACCACACCCTGCTCCCCCTCCTCGACACGGAGAAAAAGGACGTCGTGCTCGTCATGCACTCCTACGGCGGCCTGCCCGGCAGCGTGGCCGCCACGGGGCTGGGCCAGGCCGAGCGCGCCCCGCAGGGCAAGAAGGGCGTCGTCGGCCTCATCTTCGTTACGGGTTTCGTGCTGCCCGAAGGCGCGACTGTGGCCGACGGCCTAGGCGGAGCGTTGCCGCCGTGGGTCCGCGAAGACGACGTACGTCCCCCTCATTCCCACCCCCGCTCCCGCCCCCCTCCGTTCCGCTCCACTGACCAGCTAACCTCACAGCCCCGCGCCGGCCTCAACATGCCCATCGACCCAGCCACCGTCCTCGCCGCCGACGTCGACGCCTCTGTCGCCCGCGCCTACTCCACGCACTTGCTGCCGCACGCCACCCTCGCCTTCAAATCCCCGCTGCCCCCCGCCGCCTGGACCGATCCCGCCTTCCGCGGCCGGCTGGCGTATATCGTCTGCACCGAGGACCAGGCCATCCCCAGGGCCGGCCAGGAGGCCATGATGCAGTTGGCCGGGCAGCCGTGGATCGTGCGCGAGTTGCACGGGAGTCATAATGCGCCGTTCTGGTTGAAGGAGCAGGAGACTGCCCGGATGGTGGAGGCTATTGTCGGTACGTTCCAGCGAGAGGCTGGGAGGGGCTCGGTCGTGACTTCATAGGTGGCTCTGGAGGGTTGAGTTCGTGGGGACTGGGGTGGGCGTGGCTTTATGGGGTTGGGCTGTGTTTGCTTTGAGCTTGGAGGGGATTTGTCGAAGATGCTTTGGAGCGGTCACTGCTCTTATACAGGGGGAGTGTGAGGGCAATGGCGGCAATGATAGCTTTGAGCGAATCTGAGACAGACTAGCGGTTATGTGACATCGGCTTGAACCCTGAATAAAATCACAGATACACGGAGCAGTGTCGAAAAGGTAAAGGCAAGTTATACTCACTAGGATCTCTGATGGAGTAGCTGGATGTAGCACTGGCAGCTGTTCCCCAGCCAAAGTCGTCCATTCAGGTTCATTGAGGAAGTCCGGACAGCAGGGTAGGATTCTAAGCCGTGGAAACACGTGTGGTGAAACACAGTGATGCTTATGGCAATCATTAGAAGCAGTCAGACGTAATACCATGCATCAATCACAGTCCCACGATGCCGAGCAATGCTGAGTCAGATCCCATCGCACAAGATAATATTAGTCCTATGATGAACAATTCATGACTTCGTTCTATGTGCGCAATCGAAATACTGCAGTGCCTGTTACTCATTCCTCAGCGACGAGATTCGTTCCTTCCCGCAAGCCTTCCACAACAAGCTCGTGACCCTCCGCACGCCTGTAAATGTCCCGTACATCGTCTGTCCATCAAGTCAGCATTATTACGTTCGGTCCACATGCCGATAGTTGCTTACCCGTAGTAGTTTCGAAATGGCTAGTAGCATCGTAACTCTTGGATATGAAGATGTTGTCGTTAAGCCCAGTCTCAAGTGGCTCGTATAGGGGTATGGGTGGCCCGAAGAATTTCTCTTCGATCTTTCCCAGCCTGTCGAAGCCGGGTTGCAACTCGAGATGGTGATTGCTCGAGCCCTCGGCGATGGTGGAGACTATAGCAATAAAGTAGCCTTTCGGGCAGACATTATGTGCTGACGAGACGATGGCGATGTAGATGTCTGGTGACGTTAGCTTAGCTTTGATGGTGGTCTAGTAGCACTTGCCGTTTTTTCGGCCAACTTGCGACTGCGGAATGATGAGCTGCGCCGAGTCGCTATTGTCTGTGCTTGGGACGGGATGCGTCAAAATGCAGATAGCTTTCAACAGGTGGCCGACGACCTGAACCTTGCCCGGGAAGTAGGATGGATCCCCCAGTATCTTCTTCGTCTTGGTCGTGAATTTCATACCCTCGCCCTCGTCACCTCGTTCCCTCATAGTCGCCGTGATCCCTGACACTTTTGACCCGTCATACGTTACTTCGTCAATCGAGGTGTTCAGCATGTAGGTACCGCCATAAATGGCTGACAGGCGGGCGAATCCTTGCGGAAGCTCCCCAAGGCCGTAGAGTGGGTAGATGTAAGGTGATTTGCCGTATCTCGCCATTGAGTTCGCATAGAGTCTGATGCGCACCACGGTCTCTTTCGCCACACCTTTCTGATTGATGTATTCGTCGGTCTGATACAGAGCCATAGCGTGGCCGATGAAGTCCCGTGTGGAAGCTTCAAGGCCAAACTTGTCGTACACTTCCTTCATGGTGCAGGCGTTGAGGTTCAACCCTATCAACGGTATCAGTGTTGTCCTCAATCAGACGAGACACTTCACCTACCGCCGTAGGTCGCCGGATCGTCCTCGTGAAATGCTCCAACCCATTCCAGGAATTTCTTGGCTCTCCTTTTCTCGAAAAGCCCCATCAGCGGCGACCGTAATGCCTCCCCAGCGTCCGACGGCACTTTAGCCACCGTAGCTTTGGTGCCGTTCCCATGCTGCACGTAGCTGCCAGCTATCTGTTTAAATTCCAGGTATCTCGTAACGTCGGTGGAGACAAGGATGTTGGTCAACTCTCCGTTGGACATCAGAAGCTTGGGGACTAAGTCGATGTTCCAGTCGTTGACCCTGCCATACTTCTTCCATAGCTCTTGGCCTGATGGATAGTTGCCATACTTTTTGAAGAGCTGTCGACCGTCAGAGTTGAAGATGCCTCGACTATAATGTACCAATACTCACAGCTTCAATATTTATAGAGGCCGCTTCACTGTAATATATGAGCTTTCTCCATCAAGAATCTTAGGGGATAAAACGAACCCGCCGTAATGGTCGTTCCGGTCAATGTGGAGAACCTTCTTGCCTTTGACACTCAGTACGCTTTCCTTGCGATTAGCCCACGCCCCATGTGAGAGACACAGTATGTCTTACCCAGAAAGGACACACTCGGTCAAACCTGAGAAGCCTTGTCAGCTCTTCGGTTCTTTAGATCTTAGTGCTCCTTGGAGGGTCCACCCCTACCTGTTCCTAAAACGACGACATCGTACTCCGGTGCAATTTCATCCATGCTGTACTAAGCTAGAAAGGTAACAAGATTAGGAAGGAATGAGTGAGACGCAAGTGGACGATATAATAGTTGCGTTGTGGCTTTGTTGAGATTAATGTTCTGACCTCATTGTTGTGCTATTGGCAATATTAAGGTGATGGCCTTTGGTGGGGTGCTCCCCCACTAGTGCATGGCCCGTGCGCTAAACTACCGCTGGCCTGGCCGATGCTGTTGTTTACCATTGTATACATCCAAATCCGACGCGTGGAACCCAATCGCGATCAGCACCGCGACCGTCGCCAAGATGAGGATCGTAGAGGTCATTATCGACGTAAGTAAAGATTATTGTGCGGTCGAACGGTTCTGATAATTCGTCAGGGTTTCAAATCGTACGCTGTGCGGACTGTAATCTCAGGCTGGTATGTTTGCGCCGGCCCCGGCCAGGGCAGAGATATAGTGCTAACCTACAAGCAGGGACGAAAGCTTCAACTCAATCACCGGTTTAAACGGCAGCGGGAAATCCAATATCCTCGATTCAATATGTTTCGTTCTCGGCATCACGAATATGAGCACCGTCCGGGCGCAAAACCTTCAGGTATGCGCCTGTACTCACGACGTCTCTGATGTGGCTCCAATTGACTGGAGGATGCATCTTAGGACCTAATTTACAAGCGCGGTCAAGCAGGAGTAACGAAAGCCAGTGTCACCATCGTGTTCGACAATCGGGACAAGAAAAAGTCCCCAATTGGCTTCGAGGAATACGCGCAGATCTCAGTGACCAGGCAGATTGTACTCGGCGGAACGAGTAAATATCTCATCAATGGCCACCGCGCGCAGCAACAGACGGTGCAAAATCTATTCCAGTCTGTTCAGCTGAACATCAACAACCCAAACTTTCTCATTATGCAAGGTCGTATCACCAAGGTCCTCAACATGAAGGCCGTCGAGATCCTGGCGATGATCGAGGAAGCAGCGGGAACGCGCATGTTCGAGGATAGGAGGGACAAGGCGTTCAAGACGATGGCGAAGAAGGAGATGAAGGTGCAGGAGATTACGGAGTTGCTGAAGGAAGAGATCGAGCCGAAGCTGGAGAAGCTACGGACAGAGAAAAGGGTGTTCTTAGACTTCCAACAAACGCAGAGTGATCTGGAGAGGCTAACGAGACTCGTGGTGGCGCATGATTACTTGAAGAACAAAGAGAAGCTGAAGCAGTCGGCGAGCGACTTGGAGGCGAAGAAGCAAAGGGCATCCGAGTTGGAAGAGTCAATAGCGAGGCTTAAGACTGAGATTTCACACTTGGAAGAAGACGTCACGAGCGTGAGAGCGGCCAGGGACAAGGAACTTCGGAAAGGAGGGAAGTTCCAAGCGCTCGAAGATGAGGTGAAAACACAGTCGCATGAGATCGTTCGGCTTAACACGGTACTTGACCTCAAGCAAGGTAGCTTGACCGGCGAACGGGAGAAGCGAGAGAGCGTACAGAAGAATGTCACCGATCTAGAATCGCAGCTCAAGGAGAAAGCAAAGGTGTATGAGAAGCTACAGGCACAGTATGATACCGCAAAGGCTGAGCTGGACAAGCAAGCCGCAGAGTTTGATAAGAAGGAAGAGCTACTCCAGACACTCCAGACCGGGGTGGCATCCAAAGAAGGACAGGAAAGTGGCTATCAAGGCCAGCTACAGGATGCTCGCAATCGAGCGAGCGCTGCGTCAACGGAGCAGGAGCAGGCTAAGCTTAAGATTTCTCATCTCGAAAAGCGCATCAAAGAAGAAGAGCCAAGGGCAAAGAAGGCGAAAGAGCAAAACTCCGGACTGCTGAAGGATCTTGAAAACCTCCGTACACAGGCGAAAAAGCTCGAGACCGAACTCAGTAAGCTTGGCTTCGAGGCGGGGAAAGAAGAGGAGATGTACCGACAGGAAGCGTCACTACAACAGCAAATCCGGAATCTTCGCGAGCAAGCCGATGGAATGAAGCGGAAGGTTGCGAGTATCGACTTCAGTTACACTGATCCTACCCTGGGCTTCGATCGATCAAGGGTGAAGGGGCTCGTAGCGCAGCTTTTCACTCTGGATAAGGAGCAGACCAGAGCAGGAACCGCGCTCGAGATATGTGCTGGAGGCAGATTGTACAACGTTGTGGTGGACTCGGCAGAAACAGGTAGCCAGCTTCTGCAGCACGGAAAGCTCAGGAAAAGAGTCACGATCATTCCGCTGAACAAGATTGCGGCTTTCAAAGCTTCAGTAGAGAAAATTGGCGCTGCACAAAAACTCGCCCCAGGCAAGGTCAACCTTGCCTTATCATTGATCGGCTACGACCACGAAGTGTCTGCAGCTATGGACTACGTTTTCGGCTCGACGCTGGTATGCGAGGATGCGGAGACGGCGAAACGCGTGACATTTGATCCAGCGGTCCGGATGAAGAGTGTTACGCTCGAGGGCGATGTTTACGATCCGTCTGGCACGTTGTCCGGAGGCAGTTCGCCCACGTCGAGCGGTGTACTGGTAACCCTGCAAAAGCTCAACGAGATCAATAAAGAGTTGGCAAGTCAAGAAGCGGCGCTGCAAAATCTGCAGGCTTTGATGGCAAGGGAGAAGAAGAGACTTGACTCTACACGGAAGACGAAGCAAGAGTTAGATCTCAAAGCGCATGAGGTCAAGCTGACCGAGGACCAAATTAGTGGTAATTCTTCGTCATCCGTAAGTGACGATTCAAATGTACCTTTTTACCTGAGCATAGCTGATAACGGCACTAGATTATCCAAGCGGTGGAGGAGATGAAGCACAATATCGTGGAGCTGAAAGAGGCTATCCAGGGTGCCAAATCACGCCAAATTGAAGCCTCCAAGGAAGTCCAGCGAATTGAGCGGGACATGAAGGAGTTTAGTAGTAATAAAGACGGAAAGCTGGTCGAGCTACAAACCAGTCTCGAGACCTTGAAGAAAAGTTTAGGCAAGAGTTCGGCGTCAGTGAAGCTGATGCAGAAAGAGCTCCAAGGTGCTAGGCTAGAATCTGAACAGGCTGGAGGAGATCTAGCCGCTGGCCAAGAACAATTGGTAGAGGTAGATTTGACGTTGAAGACTCAGCAAGAAGAGATTGAGGGATTGATGCAAGAGCAAGTTAGGGCTAAGGTAAAGGTTTTGCATATTCTCAGGGAAGGCGAGTGCTGATCGAGCATAGGACGCTCATGACCTGGCACAAGCACATCTGAATGACGAGAGAACAAAGCTGTCTGGTTTCGACGAGGAGCTTCGCGCGTTGGAGGACGCGTCAAGGTCGAAAGCCTCTAGGATAACCGAAGAGAGTCTTGAGATGCAGAAGCTTGGGCACCAGATTGACAAATTCCACAAGGAGCAGCAAACTGCCGAGCAGACAGTCTTTAGCATGGAGAAAGAGCACGAATGGATCGCAGACGAACGAGACGGTTTCGGCCGTGCAAACAGCCCTTATGACCTCAAGGGTCAGAACATTGCCGAATGCAAGTCTAACCTTCGAAATCTCACGGACCGCTTCCAAGGGATGAAGAAAAAGATCAACCCTAAAGTCATGAACATGATCGACAACGTGGAAAAGAAGGAAGTAGCCTTGAAGAACATGATGAGGACCGTCATTCGGGACAAGCGGAAAATCGAAGAGACAATCTCCACTCTTGATGAGTACAAGAAAGAGGCACTCCACAAAACATGGACCAAGGTGAACGGAGACTTTGGTCAGATCTTCGCGATGCTTTTGCCCGGCAGCTTTGCTAAGCTCGATCCGCCCGAAGGTAAGACCATCTCGGACGGCTTGGAGGTCAAGGTAAGCCTGGGCAAGGTCTGGAAACAGAGCTTGACGGAGTTGAGCGGTGGGCAAAGGTATATACCATGTATCGAATCTGGATTTGTGATCATGCTCTGACCTGCTGGATAGGTCACTTATAGCGCTCTCACTCATAATGGCCCTACTTCAATTCAAACCGGCGCCGATGTACATCCTGGACGAGGTGGATGCCGCATTGGATCTCTCGCACACGCAGAATATTGGGAGGTTGATCAAAACAAGGTTCAAGGGTTCCCAATTCATCGTCGTCAGTTTGAAGGATGGCATGTTCCAGAACGCGAACAGGATCTTCAGGACTCGGTTCACCGAGGGAACAAGTGTTGTACAAGCTCTGACTCCGGCTGATCTGCGGTGACGATCTTGGCTGGATCTCCTGACGGCAGTCTAGGACGGCGTAAAGGTGGAGAGTAAAGGTGGTCATGAGGCGCTCCGGTGTAGATAGGGTATCATTTGGGGACGGCGTTTATGGCGTTTTTGGATACTATTAGGGAATTCCCATAGTTTCGTTGATATAATGCGTGAGGCCTGCATACATAGCTTGGCTTATGTATCGGGAAACTTTGGTAAACTACGACATCTATCCTGACGTCGCTTGGCATAATTCTCAGCCCACTCTATATCTCGAAAAACAAAGAAATATTCTTACCCTAACGTACGACGTCAATCACAAATCACGGCATCATCGCACACCCCTCCAGAGCGCCCTCTAAGCTAAGGAACGATCAAGTGCCAGCCTCTCACTCCTCACCTCTCCCATCCATCCACCAACCAGATCACCTGATCTGTCCCCATCCATGGCCGAGCAAACGCTCAACATCCCACAACTCGTTGCGGTCCTCCTCGTCGGCTTCCTTATCTTCCGCTGGTTCTTCTCCAAGCCCTCATCCTCCTCCACCAACGCCAACGACGCCTCCCGACCCCGAGACAGTCGTAACGCCGGCCGGCGCGCCGACCCCCGCCATGTCGAGCAGATTTCACAGATGTTCCCGCAGATCGGCCGGAGGGAGATCCAGTGGGATCTGCAGCGTAATGGGGGCAGTCCGGCCGCCACGACGGAGCGGATTCTGAGTGGGCGGGGGTTGGAAGTCGTGAGTGGCCCCGAGTTCTCCTTGGCTTACTGGGGTTGGATTGGAGAAAAGGAAAGGGAGAAAGGGAGGGGGTCTGCAGAGTGGCGAACAACGCAGCGGACAGAGAATTACTGTGACTGGATGCCTATAGGGATATGCTGACAATTTCGTCTTCGTCGTCCTAGCCACCCCCGTCCTTCCAGCCCCAACCACCACCGGGTGCCACAGCCACCTCGGCCTCGGCGTCCAGCCCGCCAAAATCTATTCATCCTGACCTCATTACCCGCTATAACCTCGCCTCAAAACTATCGGCGTCATCAACGCCCGCGGAGGCTCCCTCCTCCTCCACAACAAGTACAGACGCCGCGCCGAAAGCCGCCGCGGCGAAGGGGTGGTCGCAGAACAAGAGTGAGCGGCAATCACTTCTGCAGCGGAGGAGGGAAGAGATGATTCTGGCGGCGAGGAGGAAATTGGAGGAGAAGGATCGTCAGGGGTCTTGATATTGGTGAGATTAGTATGGGTTGGAAGGCAGGTGGTCAACATTGGAATGCTATGGCGTATAAGGGTGATAACGGGAGAGAGGCGATTATCAACGCAGACACAGAAAGGGTCGTGGTATATATCTATATGGCGTCCTCCCGGCTTGTCGGCAGGACCTGGTATAGATCGTGCAGTACAGAGCTGAGGTTATTTGAGAAGGGAGGCACACAGTTTACAGATCAAGAAAAATTGTGTATACACCACTAGGTCCCGCGTTTCGACATGTAGAGACCAGAGCATGTGCATGCGACATGTGGTTGTGTCGGGACTATTGCCGCAGGTACTGTCGTCATGAGTCGCATGATACACTCCCAATAAGAGACAAGCAAACGAAATGATGGTGGAATCCGCACGATACTCGAGCGTGGCCATACTCCTGGCCAGTCCGTCCAGCGGTGCAAATATTGTTCAAGGCATCCCGTAGAACCGAACCGGGTCAGGGCTTGATTAAGTCCACTTCGGGGATTTGAGATCCTGAGATCCTCATCATCACATGGCGGTGTTAAGGGTATTCGAGCGTAGGATACAGCCACCTCGCCATACGTAATCGTGCCTCTCACGACTTCCTTGCCATCAGCCTCATACATCCATCTCATCCTCATCCTCATCCACCCCTCGCCCAAACCCATTCTCCCTCTCCTCGGCCTCCCTCTCCCTCCTCGCCTGCTCCTTCGACGCCCCAGTTTTCCTACAATCACCGCAATACCTGCATCAGCTCGAAGCCCCCAACAGATTTCCTCCTAATGCTCTCCAAAAACCTCCACAAGATGAAAACACACCAACCACATACCTCAATCCATCAATAACCCCTCCAATAAACGCCCGCCCCTCCGCGACCTCCATAGCCCCAACCCCCAACAAGCTTATCCCGCCACCACCCTCCAACTCCCCCACGCCAGCCCGCATCTTCGCCATCCGCACCTCCCTCAAATCCCTCAACAACCTCCTCACCGCATCCGCATCCACCAAGTCGTCACCCGCCGCGTCCAGCAAGATCTCGCCCATCTCCAACCAGTGGTACGGCAGCGCGTCGGCCGGCGCATCTGCCGTCGAGGACAGGAGGAATGGGGGACTCGTCGTCATGGCAATCGACCCCAGTCTCGAGGAGGAAGTGTGGGGAAGAGGCGGCGGCGCCGAGAAGGCCTTCGACTCCGTCTCGGCGCCGAGGATCGCTTCCAGCGAGGACGGATGCAGCCAGGGTGGAGGGACGATGTTGGCGCGTCGTTGGCGTTTCAGCAGGAGGGCGAGCCAGAGGGGAAGGGCGGTGCGGTGGGGGGGTTGGAGGGGGGTGGTTGGGCCCTACGATGAGAGTCTTTTAGCTTTAGTGTACCTGATTGATGGAGCGATTCGGACTGATTGAGTGTGAAGGAGATGGAGGGACGTACATATACTCAAGGGTGGAGATTGCGGTGGTGTTGGGATACGTGGGGTCGACTCACTCCTAGCAGTTCGAGTCTTTCGAGCCGTTGTCGTGGCACGACCGTTACGAGTTCCATCTCGCAGAGGAAGACGACCTCGGCGGGAACGAGGCCCGGTGGTAGCGGGAGGGCCATGCTTTCGAGTCCGTGTTGAGGCTTTGTTTCGTGGTGGATGAGGATGGTAGGGAGAGAAGCGCGTGTTCACGTGCTTTGGCGGGCTAAGTTGAATTTGGGTCTAGGGCTGTGTGTACATGTAGGAGAGCTTCATATCAGTATGAGCATATTAAGGTCTGCATTGATTGTCTTCCTATTATGAGCTAAACAAATAATTATGAGCTTATGACTACCTGGTACTATTTCATGTGTTCTATGACTGCATATGATTTCTTGAGTTGTTGTATTTCAGTTTGCATGATATGTGTTATGGTCTGCCGTAGGCGACGGCGAGCTAAACCATCCACTACGACCGCTGTGCTCTCAGCTTTTTATCACAACAGAGACTACAGGTATGGTCAAAGCTGCTCAAAATGGAGCAGATTTCTTCCATTTGAGCTCGATCGCTGCGCATGGCTTTCTGATTATCATTGCATCTCTCTGGCTTGCCAAAGTAAACTCAATACTGCCGGAACCCTATCTGGTAAGCCCACCCTTTCTAGGAGTTTGTGATACGCATTGACTTATAAGTATTTACAGGATGAAGTCTTTCACGTCCGTCAAGCCCAGACATATTGGAAACACCAATGGGATGTGTGGGACCCAAAAATCACCACTCCTCCAGGCTTGTGAATATCCCCTTGTCAAGGAGTTCGAGGGCATTGTAGCTAACCTCGGGCGAGATATCTGATTTCCTACGTCTTCCTCTCTGTTCTTCAATTTGGGCGGAATTTTCCCCTTGTTGCTCAAGCACTACGCGTACTCAACGCTGTACTCTTCTGTCTGGTGGTCCCGTATCAGGTTCGCAGGCTCCTCCAGTTGCGTTGGTGTCAGCCTTCTCCCGACAGAAAGACCCAGCTAGATAAAAGGACCGAAGATGGAGATTATTCGAGTAGCATATTCTTAAGGGATATCAACCATACGGTCTTGAACATCTGTCTTTTCCCGCCACTGTTCTTTTTCTCGGTGTTGTACTACACGGATGTTCTGTCAGCCAGTTGTGTACTTGCAACCTATATCGTGTTTCTACAGCGGCGTCAGAAAATAGATGCTCCTCGAGAGGCGCAGGGCGTCGTTCATGAGAGCAATGACCCGGCCTCCTGGTTTCAAGCTTGTTTCCGAGCAGGGTACTTTGCACAGAAACCATGGTTGATTGATATCGAACTTTGTGCACTGGGACTTTACGCCTTACTTTTCAGACAAACCAATATCTTTTGGGTAGCTATCTTTCTCGCAGGTCTAGAGATCATCAGGGTTGTAAAGCCCAACGGTACCACCAGTTGGGAGGGTGAGGATACCTCGTTTTCTGGCCTAATCAGAGGAGGCTGGTATCATGGGATGATCTATGATCCTCTAGTAAGAGAGGCATGTATTGAGGGTAAGCTTCCGCTACATCTCCATCGTAGCTCGTGTCTGACTCAGTCCTCAACGGCAGACTACCTCAAGACAGCTATCTCCCTCACGGTCGGGACCGCAGCTAATTTAAACGTCGTGCTTGCTTTCCTCATTCCATATATATTCCTTCTAACGGCGTTTGGAGGCTTCGTACTTTGGAACGGTGGAGTGGTGCTAGGTAAGAGGATGAACGCACTCCCATCTCAAACATTAGCTAACCCCTTTCAAGGACACAAAGAGTTCCACACAGTATCAATCCACCTACCGCAGATGCTCTACATCTGGCCGAACTTCATGTTTTTCTCATTTCCCCTTATATACCCGTATCTACTCAACTCCGTCGTTCCTCAATCTCTCCTACCGAGCTTCTTACGCTTCGGATCAATTAGACATAGACTACCTCGACCGATTGTGTCCATTGTCGCATTAGGCCTCATGAGCCTCACGGTCCACTACAACACCATCGTTCACCCATTTACCCTGGCCGACAACCGGCACTACGTCTTCTACATCTTCCGCATCCTCCTCCGTCACCCATCAATCAAATACCTCGCCGTCCCAGTCTACTTCCTTTGCGCGTGGGGTGCAATACAAGCTCTGGGAGGCATATCAGATAGGGACGGAAATGCCTCCCCAGTATCGCCAAACCAAACCCCGAGCAAAGCAAAGAGCACCGGCAACAAGCACAACGCAAAAAGGCAAACAACCTCACCAAAACCCACCCACCCGCGCAACCCAGAAGACCAAAGCAACAGAACCAGCTTCGTCCTAATCTACCTCCTCACCACCACCCTCTCCCTGATCACCGCCCCGCTCGTCGAACCCCGCTACTTCATCATCCCCTGGCTCATCTGGCGCGTACACGTGCCCGTCGTCCACCGCTCCCCCCTTACTCCGCCAGCGAAAAGCGCCAAGACCAGTCCTCACAACGTCAGGATCGCCCCCGCTACCGCCACCATGGACAGCCCTCGCTTGTGGCTTGACAATATTCGAGATGTAGCGTACCGGAAACACGACCACAGACTCTGGCTCGAAACGCTTTGGGTTTTGCTTGTCAATGCGGCAACGTGCTATCTTTTCCTGTATTGGGGTTTCGAGTGGCCGTCGGAGGAGGAGAGGGGGAGGGTGCAGAGGTTTATGTGGTAGTGTGCGCTTTCTCATCGCACGTCGTCTCGGCTCGCTTGGTCGGGGTGGGTGGTGCAGGGGACGTTCGGTTCGGGGCAACTGGGAGATGGGGCGGGCGGGCAGGGCGGGGCATTGCAGGGGAGGGCAGGGCAGAGCAGAGCAGGGCGGGGCAGGGCGCGGGAGTGGGGTTTGATGCGATGCGATGTGAGGCAGCCGGCCTGGGTCACGGACTCGAGCGTGCGTTAGATCGACCACTTCCACCGTGTTTTCCACAGCGGCCGTGTATTGCGACTTTTACACATCCCCCGTCCTGCGCAAACTCAACCGAACCCCCTCTGATTGCCATCCGCACGGAACCGCCAAGATCACGCTCCGAGTCACTTCCTCCCCGCGTCGACTCCTTCTTCCCCCTTTTGCACCCTTCCAACCTTTCCCCCCACCTCCTAGCCAAGGAGAAACAAACCCCCTCAACACCAACAGAACCCTACCACACCTCTCGAGCCTCCCAAACCCAGCGTCCAGTTCCCGTCAGTCTGAACTCGGAATCCGTATCATTAGGTACGGGGGTCGACTTTTGTTACCCGCTTCCCCCACACCCACCCCTACTTATGCGGCCATTGCTCACTTCTCCTCTACCCTGTCTGTGCGTCTACCTGTCCGTCTACCTACCCTGTCTTCCCATCTATCGACCTACCTGTTCGTCTATCTACGCGGGGACCGATTGTTTTTTTGGGGAAACGGTAAGTGGAGCGCCAAGGGGTGGAAGGAAGGCCTGAAGGAGAGAGGAAGGGGGGGACGGAGCCAAGGAGGGAGTTATTAAGGGATGCGGGAGTT
>JAABUJ010003360.1_pt1 | contig 18066 bp, 11 predicted proteins | sample 5559131 | NCBI WGS metagenome assembly JAABUJ01 (sample SAMN10711875, study PRJNA513366) | rock metagenome | isolation source: Antarctica rocks | place: Antarctica: Victoria Land, Mt New Zealand nord | collected 2016-01-07 | reverse complement strand
AAATTATAAATGTCTGATCTAAAGCTGTAATCTTCATAATGATTAACTTCTTCTATAAATGTTCAATGAATCTTCTATTTAAAAAAACATTTAATGTCTACTGTTACAGTCTAAGATCAACAGTATCTTTCTTCTTATTTTCAGCAAACTTTACAGTGTAATTCTTAATGATGTACTTAAGATCTAAAGCTTAAATCTAATACTGCTTTATGATTTTCTCAATGTAGCTCATAAAGACTCTTACTTATTCTTAATTTATGAACTTATTACATCTGTCTTCAGATAATAACTTAAGATCAATGTAGCTGTAGCACTTGCATTCTTATATATAAATGTAATTAATGAATAACTTTACATCAGTGAAAGCTTTCTCAGAAGTTGTCTACTTATCATTAATTAAAAGATTAATTATTATTTAATTATGAAAATAAGCATCTGTCTATGCTGTTTACACTCAGAACTTTATTGACAATTGTATCTCTTTAATTATGATGCACACTGAGTTCTCAGTAATTTGAATGACTCTTTTGACAATGTTATTCTGAATTGACATGTAGAGCATTATGTATTGCAGTGTAATGTTAAGAGATTTGCATTAATTGTTTAAAATGAACTTTAACTTTATTTTGTTGTCACTTTGTATAGCAAAAATCTTTGCATTAATCTGAAGTTCAGTCTTTAATCATCATTCTTACAGTGTCTATGAAGTCTCATTATATTGCTTCAACAATATTGTTTATATCTTCTGAGAATGATTATCTATTATCTTCAGAAAGTACTGATATTCATTAAATAATAAGAGTAATGAGCTACATATATTAATAAAAACAAAATAAGAATGTTAATCTTTCTTTTGCTTACAGTGTGATCTTACTTGTTGATGAACTTAATTAAAATATAAATCTTACATATATTCTCATTATTCTCAATAATGAGAATTGACTTTTCAAGAATTGTCATCTTGTAAAGATCATGCAACTTTGTAGAATCAAGATGAGCAAATTATTAATATTAAAGTCTGTAAATCTTGATCTTTCTATTTAATGATGCAGTGTTGATATCTAAGAAATTAATCATAAGATCATACTTATGAGTCTGAACATGTAAGCTTGCATCTAAAGCAATAACAGAAAAGACAGTCTCTAAATGTAATGTGTATACTACAGATATCAAAGCAAATTCATTAAGACTTTTTGCAATATATTTAATTATATAGACTCTGTTTTATTCTAATGCTTCTATTATAGTTTTGCTGTGCTTATTAAAGCTTTTATATAGTTTTATTTTGCACATTCACTTTCTTGACAGAAAATTAATCTTAAGTTTAAATACATAAAGTGTTAAACTCAGTCTTACAGAATTTTCTGATCTGACTTGTATAATAATCATTTTACAATAATAAGAATATAAATGTTTTCTTTTAACTTTAATTCATTAATATCTCATTTGTATAAGAAGATCACTGAAGAGTTAAAGTTGATCAGTTATGTATGAGAAGAATTTAAAGTCTGTAATTCATTTAAATTTAAGTATTTTACTGACAGTCTTCTTAAACAAAGCAATAATTTTATTATTAATTTTCTTTTTCTCTTTAAATTCAAAGAAAAAATCATGATCATTACTGTCATTAACTTCTGTATCAAAGACTCTGTATCTCTTTTCTTTTTCTTTATAGACTGACTTCTAATACAACTTAACTGCAGTCAATCTATGCAGCTTAATTACAGTTAATTTACTTGTCTTCTTTTAAGCATTTTACTTAACATTAGAAAGAAATTTATAATCTTTAATGAAGTAAGAGTTGTTGCAAAGAAAACATTTAATAAAGCAGTAAAAAGAATGATCACTGTTTGAGTTAAATGATCTGTAATAGTATCACTTAATATTAACTATACAGTAATTTAATGAACTGCAATTTTAATTCATTAAACATTAATCTTCTTTCTGTTTATTTATTCACAAGACAATGACAGTCTCATTAATCTTAAACTGTATCTCTTTTTTCTAAAGCTTTTATAAATCTTTCTTGATATTTAAATTGTTCTGAATGTTAATGACATTGCAGATCACAATATATTTAACTAATAGTACTTAAAGCAGCATCTAAAATTATTATTCTGATTTAAATAATTTAATTATGTCAGACTGAGTTGCAGCAATCTTTCTGCTGAGTTTGCTTAAATAAATTTATGCTTTTTTAATAAACATATTTTCTGACATTTTATACTCAATAAACTTCATTAAATATTATTTTCTGATTATTCACAACTTCTTTTTGTACTTAAACTTTAACATATCTTAAACATTCTTTATGCTGATTTTGTTCATCAGATATTCTTAATTATCTGCATTTATGTAAATAATAAGTTAATATAAAATCTTTATATTGATTTTCTAATTTCTAAAGCTGAGACTGCTGAGAAAAAATGAGTCTGAGAATTCACTGATCAGTATGTTGACTGTTAAGACTTCAATAACATTTTATAGATTTTCTTTTATCAATTATTTTTTTATAAGAGTAAATCATTGATTGCAGTTCTTGCAAGTGAGAATTGAGATAGATCATTGCTTTATAAAGAAGTTGTTGAAGTTTATGATGATGATAGTTGACACATAGTATAAGAAGTGAATAAAGTAAAATAACAATATATACATTGAAGATAATATAAATAAAATAAATAGAAAGCTTTTATATCTCTTATTTTGTAAAGTAGTAATGCTTATTTATCTTAATGATTCATATTAAGCTGTTAAAGAACAGTGCTTTCTGAGTAACTGTAAATGTTAATTTTTGTTGAGATCAATTTTTTGTGAATCTTTCAAGTTAAACATACTCAGCTACTGCAGAATACTGATTCTGCTAAAGTCAGATTTATTATAAATCTTAATAATTAATGATACTGTTAAAGCTGAATTAACTATGAATCTTAATAGCTAATATACATAGCTGCTGTCAGTATGCTGATTCTGTTAAAGTTAGATTTATCATGAATCTTAATAATTAATGATACTGCTAAAGCTGAATTGACTATGAATCTTAAAAGTCAGCATATTTAGCTATCATCATACTAGAAGTATGCACTTTCTCTGAGAAGCTTTTTGCTAATTTGAACTCATAATTTATTGAAAGAAATGAATACTCATGCTATATTATACTGTCTAGTGAAATTTCTAAATTATATTGTTTATGAGCATGTCTTGATTGAGAGAGTTACAGAAGAAGTAAAAAGAACATTAACTATAGTTAATGTAAATAAAGTCTTTATTTAGTTCTTGATGCTAGTTCTATCTTGCTTTATAGAAGCAGCTAGAACATCACTTCTCAATAGAAGTTCACATATGTTAATAAAAATTAAAGTAAGAATGTTAACTTTTTTTTTATTTATATTATGCTTTCACTGATTTACAAACTTAGTCAAAGCACAGATCTTATATACATTGATATTGTTCTTAATAATGAGAATTGACTTGCTTAAAGTAATGATCTTATAAAGATTACAGAGTTTAGCTGCACTGAGATGAGCAAATTAATGATATTAAAGTTTATATATTTTAATCTTATTATTATGTAATATAACTGTGTCATCATTCATTTGCACATTCTCACTAAATATATCTGTAGTAAACTTAAGAATCTGAATCTATAAGTTCTTACATACTTCTGAAAGAGTGATCTTTGACTTACTTTGTATATGCATAATAGAGAGTAAAACAAATTCATTAAGATCATTTAAAATATACTTAACTATATAGACTCTCTCTTTCTTAAATACTTTTAATATGAGCTTTTTGCTTTTATTTTGCATGTAAAAATTCTTATAATCAAAATATTTAAGTAATTTCTTTTTACACATCTTCTTTTCTGATAGAAGATTGACTTCAAGCTTTAAAACATAAAATATTAAATTTAAAAGAACTGAATTTTCATTCTCATTCTATATAGTAATTATATTATAATAATTAATATATAATCTTTTTTCTCTGACTTTGATGATATGCTGTTACATGTGCATCAGAGAGTCACTAAAAAGCTAAAGTTTATCAATTATATAAGATAAGACATTAAAGTCTGTAACTCAGTTTAATTAAAAAATCTTATTGATAATGTTCTTAAAGATAGCAGTAATCTTCTCATCAGACTCATTTACAGCTTCAGATTTCTGTATATTGAATTTCTTTTTAGAAACAATTTTTACATTATAGATCTGATTTCTTCTTTTATTTCTGTATAAGTTGACTGCAATCAACTTAACTTGCTTCTTAACTGTCTTAACTAACTTTGCTGACTGTATAATCTTGTAAATTACAGAGACATATTTACAGTTTTATTTATAATGAGTATTATTATAAAGATAGTAGATTAAAGTTCTATATAATAATGAGTAATTACTGTTTAAACTTAAGTGTCTTCTATAATTATGCTGTAAAATTTAACATTTTTAATAATTCTTGTTCTGTCTTTACTGCTCAGCTTATAAAGCATTGTTAAACATCTTTAATTAAATTTTCTTCTTCTGAAATTTCTGTAAATTCATCTCAATGTTAAATGTATTTTAAGCATCAATGATGTCATAAATAACAGCATACTTTATTAACAGTGCTTAAAGCAGTATTTAAAATTACTGTTTAAATATAATAAAGTTTTTAAGTCTTAACTGTATTGCAGTGATCTTTCTGTTAAGATTGTTAAGTTAAGTTTATATTTTATTAACAATTATATTTAATGACATCTTATATTTAACAAACTCTATCAAATATTGTTTCTTAGTTGTCTGCAGTTTCTTTTTATATTTTAAGAAAGCATTTTAAGCTTTTTTTATTGTAATTTTATTTATAAAATAGTTCTTATCATCAATATTAATGCAGACTATAATTCAGAACAGAGTTCTGCTGTTGATTTGCTGATTTTTAAAATTGAGATTGCTTAATGAAAAGAAAGAAAAGATATTATTGATGAATATATTATCTATAAAGATTTAAATAAGAATCTTTATTACATATTAAAGATTTAAATAAGAATCTTTATTACATATTAAAGATTCTTGTCAGTCAATTATCTCTTTATATAAACAAATCATTTTTCACAGTTCTCTTAAGTTAAAACAGAGATTAAATGTTATTTTATAAAGAATGATGAGTTGTGTTCTTAATTTATAGTGATGATTGACATATAGTATAAGAATTGAAGATAAAAGAGTGTGTTGTAAAAATAAATATAATAATAGAAGAGATATATATATATTGTTTACTTACAGCAATGTAGAGAATGCTTATTTGTCAATATTTAACTTATATTAAACTGTTAAATTATTGTGCTTGTTATGTCTGTCTTGTTTTGCTTTAATAAGCAGCATATTAAGAACTGTCTACTTATTTTGCTTCAATAAGCAGCATATTAAGAACTGTATATTTGTTTTGCTTCAATAAGCAGCATATTAAGAACTGTCTATTTATTTTGCTTTAATAAGCAGCATATTAAGAACTATATACATTAGATCAGTCTGCACTTTCTTTAAGAAGTTTCTTGTTAATTTGAGTTCATAATTTATTGAAAGAATAATGAGTACTTATGCTATCTATCTATTTAGTGAATTTAATGTGTCAATATTGACTGCAATCAACTTAAATATAGTTAGATGAATAATAAAAGCTCTGTTATCTAAGACAAAAGAAGACTCTATTAGTCTTTTATATTAAGATTAAAGAAGTCAAGAAAGTAAATAGAGCATTGTACTTCTCAATAAGTTTCTTAATATAATTATCTGTAAAAAGACTTTTTATTAATATATAAATAATTTTCAGTGACTTTAAGATGCTTAATGAGTCTTATGTAATTATTAATTAAATATTTTTTATTATAAAGTTAATTTAAGTTTCAGTACAGATCATCTTGTAGACTTTTTATAACTTAAGAATAATATAGATAAATTTAAATTTTTAAAAGTTGTTTTTGTTAACAAAATCTAAATAGATGATCAGTAATGTTTTACTTAAGTAATAATGTAAAAAGTTTTTATCTGACTTGTTAAATACTTTAATGTATTTTGAATTTAATGTTAAACAAACTGTTGTTTAGAAATTTATTAGCTTTATATTAATATAAAAGTTGATCAAAATTTATATTAACTGATCTTTATGCTTTCTTAATGTGACAATGACAGAACTTGATGTTGCTAATGTTAATAATAAATTTATATTTAATAATTATAGAATAGATATCTGCTCTGTATATCAGCTTTATATTAATATAAAGATAAATCATTGATTGTATCTGCTCTTTAAATTTCTGTGAAATTATTTATCTTAACTGAACTTTAAGTGTAATATTGTGTTTAGGTGATGCATTACATTCAGAAGATATTATATTTATAATTGATGTAGTTAATGTAGCTGATGTAGATGATACAGATGATGCAGATGATGCATGTAATGTAATTAATATATATAATGTAAATGATGTAAATAAATAAATTAATAAGTTTAATACATCATCAGCTGTTACTGCTGCTGATGCTACTGCTATCACTGCTATTGCTGTTGCTTAATTTCTAATTTTTATTTACTGATCTTTTTTTGCTGTCTAATAAGAATGTTAGATTCATATTAATATAATAATGACTTAAAGAATTTACAGCTTGCTTTTTATAATTTATTATTGTAATAGTGATGTGATATGATCTGATAAGGTGTTGAGAAAGTTAAGAGTGTGAAGATATAAGAATGTGAAGTGTAAAGATGTAAAGATGTAAAGATGTAAAGATGTGAAGATGTGAAGATGTAAGATGTAAGATGTAAAGATGTAAAAATATATAAATATGTAATATGTAACTGTGTAAATGTCTGATGCATAAAGAGAATTTAAAATAAATATAAAATTAATTTAAAATTATATCTTAATGAATGTAACTAATAAAAGTAATGTATTACTGATAAAATGTATAGTACTTAATGAAATAACTTGTCAGAATACTTACTGTGAGATGTGAAGTGATAAGTGTTGAATTAATAGATTAAGAAAGATAATAATATTAATAAAGATAAAGTGTTAAAATCATTAAATTGTGAAGATGCATATGATAAGATTGAAGTGCTTTGTAAAGAATAAGATGTGTAAGAAGAATAGAAAATGAGTAATAAAAGATTAATATTTAAAGATTTAAGTGATGAAAAGATAGTTAAGTGAATAGAATTGAATAATATGTTATGAATGATGTGTTAAAATCATTATGAATGTATTAAAGAAAAAAATGAAAACAGATTTGTTATTTTTATATTAGTATGAAGTTAAATCTCAATAATATTTTTATGTACACATCAACAACTCTTAACTCTTAGTTCTTTTTTAATTTCTTTATTTTCTCTTTTATTCTCTTTATTTTCTTTATCTTCTCTTTTGTCATAATATTACTATGCACTCATACTGAACCATAGCTGAATCCCTTATACAATGATTAATAAATAAAGTACTATATAAACAGCTTTTACATACAAATCTTTTAAGTTTCTTAATTGTTAATCTTCATCAATACAAGATCTTAACATCAGAACTTCATTGAATAGCTATTGTAATGTAGTGTTTCACATTATTACATATCTTACTCATCAGTCTCTTATAGATAAGAGACTTGTAAATTTACAATTTTAACAACTTTATCTTTTTAAAGAATGACAATTCATTACATTTATTGAGAAGTACAGTGCTCTATTCACTTTCTTAACTTCTTTAATCTTAATATAAAAGATTAACAAAGTCTTCTTCTGTCTTAGATAATAGAGCTTTTGCTATCAATCTAATTATATTTAAGTTAATTGCAGTCAACATTGATGCATTAAATTCACTAAATAGACAGATAGCACAAGTACTTATTATTCTTTTAATAAATTATGAACTTAAATTAACAAAAGACTTCTTAAAGAAAGTGCAGACTGATCTAATGTATACAGTTCTTAATATGCTGCTTATTGAAGCAAAACAAGTAGACAGCTCTTAATACACTGTTTATTGAAGCAAAACAAGTATACAGTTCTTAATATGCTGCTTATTAAAGCAAAATAAGTAGACAGTTCTTAATACACTGCTTATTAAAGTAAAATAAGATGAGCATAATGAGCATAATGATTTAGCAACTTAATATAAGTTAAACATTGATAAATAAGCATTCTCTACATTGTTATAAGCAGACAATATATATACATATTTCTTTTATTATTATATTTATCTTTATAACACACTCTTTTATCTTCAATTCTTATACTGTGTGCTGATCATTACTATAAATCAAGAGCACAACTCATCATTCTTTATAAAGTGATGTTCAATCTTTGTTCTCACTTGAGAGAACTGTGAAAAATGATTTGTTCATATAAAGAAATAACTGACTGATGAGAATCTTTAATATGTAATAAAGACTCTCATTTAAATCTTTATAAACAATATATTCATCAACAATGTCTTTTCTTTCTTTTCATTAAGTAATCTCAATTTTAAAAATCAACAAATCAACAATAAAGCTCTGTTCTGAATTACAGTCTGCATCAACATTGATAATAAGAACTATTTTATAAATAAAATTACAGTAAAAAAAACTTGAAATGCTTTCTTCTTAAAGTACAAAAAGAAACTGTAGATAACTGAGAGACAATATTTAATGAAGTTTATTGAATATAAAATGTCATTAAACATAACTGTTAATGAAATATAAACTTAACTTAATAATCTTGACAGAAAGATCACTGCAATACAGTTAAGACTTAAGAACTTTATTATATTTAAGCAGTAATTTTAAATACTGCTTTAAATACTGTCAGCAAAGTATACTGTTATTTATGACATCATTAATGCTTAAAATACATTTAACATTGAGATGAATCTGCAGAAACTTTAGAAGAAGAAGATTTAATTAAAGATGTTTAATAATGTTTTATGAGCTAAGCAGTAAAGATGAAATAAGAATCATTAAAAATGTTAAATTTTACAGTATAATTATAGAAGACACTCAAGCTTAAACAGTAATTACTCATCATTATACAGAATTTTAATCTGTTATCTTTATAATAATATTCATTGCAAACAGAACTGTAAATATATTTCTGTAATTTACAAAATTATATAGTTAATAAAGTTAACCAAGATAGTTAAGAAGTGAGTTAAGTTGACTGCAGTTAATTTGCATAGAAATAAAAGAAGAAATTAAATTTATAATGTAGAAATTGTTTCTGAAAAGAAATTCAGTATATAGAAGTTTGAAGCTGTAGATGAGTCTGATGAAAAGATCACTACTATCTTTAAGAATATCATTAATAAGATTTTTTAATCAGACTGAGTTGCAGACTTTGATATTTCATCTTATATAATTAATAAACTTCAGCTTTTCAGTGACTCTTTAATGTGCATGTAATAGTGTATCATTAAAGTCAAAGAAAGAAAATTATATATTAATTATTATGACACAATCATTATGCAGAATAAGAATGAGAATTTAGTTCTTTTAAATTTAACACTTTATGTTTTAAAGCTTGAAGTCAATCTTCTGTCAGAAAAGAAAATGTGTAAGAAGAAACTGCTTAAATATTTTGATTATAAGAATCTTTATATGCAAAATAAGAGCAGAAAGTTCATGTTAAAAGTATTTAAAAAAAAAGAAAGTTTATATAATTAAGTATATCTTAAATGATCTTAATGAATTTGCTTTACTCTCTATTATGTATATACAAAGTAAGTCAGAGATCACTTTTTCAGAAATATGTAAGAACTTATAAATTTAGATCTTTAAATTCATTACAGATAAACTCAGCAAGAATGTGCAAATGAATAATGATATAATTATGTTACATAACAACAAGATCAAGACATATAGACTTTAACATTATTGATTTATCTATCTTGATACAGCTAAGCTTCATGATCTTTATAAGATCATTACTTTAAGCAAGTCAATTCTCATTATTAAGAACAATATTAATGTATATAAGATCTGTACTTTGATTAAGTTTGTGAACTAGCAAGAACACAACAGAAATAAATAAAAAATTAACATTCTTATTTTAATCTTCATCAACATATGTAGATCTCTGTCTTTATCATTCATTAAATATCAATACTTTTTGAAAATTATAGACAATCACTCACAAAAAATATAAATAATATTATTAAAGTGATAAGACAATGCTCTGTAAAAACTACAGAAATGACAATTAAAGATTGAATTTCAGTTTAATGCAAAGATTCTTGTTGTATAAAGTAACAATGCAACAGAGTTAAGATCTATTCATAATGAGTGATGTATGTCTTTCAGCATTATATTACAGTACATAGTGTTTTATATATTAATTTAAAATGATGTGATCAAGAAAGCAATCAGAATCATTGAGAACTCAATGTATACAATAATTAAAAAGATTAAACTCTCAATAAAGTTTTAAGTAAAGACTGCACAGACTAATACTTATCTTTATAATTACACAGTAATTGATTTCTTAATTAATGATAAACAAGTCACTTTAGAGAAAGCATTCATTAAGATGAAATCATTTATTAATTATATATATATATAAGAATGCAAATGCTACTTCTATATTGACTTAAAGTCTCTGTCTGAGGACAGACAGAATAAGTTTATGAATTGAGAATGAATAAAAGTATTTATAAATTATAATGAGAAAATCACAAAGCAGTATCTGCTTTAAGCATCAAATCTTAAGTAAATCATTAAGAGTTATGCTGTCAAGTTTGCTGAAAATGAGAAAGAAGACAGCATTGATATAAAACTTTATAAATAAATATTGAACATTCTTTTAAAATAAAAGTCTGTTAAACAACTGCATAAGACTAAGATTATAACTGCTTTACTGAAACAGTTCTTAAAATCTGATATGCAATCTTATAAGTTTAAACTGACAAATTCTCATTCTGTTGTCATACTGTCAGAGAAAGAGATCACAGACAATTCATTGTTAAAGTTAATTGTAATTAACTTTAATCATAATACATTAAAGCTCTTCTTTTATGTTAAGATTTCTGTTAATAAGATTAGTTATTTAGATGTAAGCATCTTAATTAAGAAAGTCAAGACATTTCTGTACATTAAGATATTAAAAAGAAGATAGAAGAATAATGATACTGATTTTAATGAATTTATAATAAAGATTTTAAAAGTTATATTGACATTGACTGCATTCACAGTCAATGATGAGAATAATAAGTACTCAGTAAAAATTGACATTTTAACTTCTTTAATATATGCTGAATAGAGTGGCCATCAAGTCAGGTTGAGCTCAGATTTTAGAACTTAATCTAATTCACTAAGCTTTACTTTGCAACTCAATTCAACTCTGTGCAGAGTTGAGTTTCAGACAGAATCAGATCAGATTATTCTTGACAGCTCAGACTAGATCAGAATTAGTTAGCTTTTGTTATTAAGTAGCTTTATATTGACAGCAGCTATTATTGCAATATTTTCAATTAGCATTGTGCACAACTCTTTTTGTTTGACTACATGTCTGCTTTATAAGTGTTATATATGAACATTATTAATTTAATTATCAGATCACTCATTCTCTACAGAGCAAAAATACATTAATTAGTATACTTTATCTTTTTAGTAAGTCTGCAATGTATAAAAGATTGCTTTCATCTTTTGCAATTTTTCTAATATTATCAGATTCTTTTTCTTATGTAGCTCAGCAACTATATCATAAATAAGTCATGAAAGAGATTCTTAATATACAAGAACTTATATTTTCAAAAAATGTATAAAGATATGTCTCACTTATCTTCTACAAATTCATAATGACTGACTAATTTCACTTTAAGCTGTCATTGTACTGATCAGAAATCTCTTTAATCAGTAGTGAGAAGAATTCTGAATTTAAAATAAAAGAATGCAACTTTTATCAATACTGTCACTGCTGCATTGTATGAGCTGATCAGAGAGTATTAAAATTGAGTGTTTTAATTTAATTTAATGATGCAATCATGTAACTCACTTGACTCTTTTTGTGCAGAAACTGATTTAAAAAAAAAAGAATTGTTAATGATTTAATCTTCTTCTTTAAAGATGTCATGCTTAACAACTTATTCTTTACTTTCATTTTATGAACTTAATTCTGTCTTATACATCTTTATCTGTAATTTATATTCTGTTCTCTTCAATGAATCTTGTGTTGTCAAATTCATAAACTTTAAAGTCTACTTAATATTTCTTTGTAACTTTGACTTTCATCATAACTCTGTCATGCTATACAACATAATTTTAATGTCAGTTTCTTTACTGTGAGAAGATCTATACTTAGTAAAGAAATTGCAACTAACATGATTGAGATACTACACTTTATAAATTGTATGTATTGCTTTAAATTTCTCAGATAGTAACTTAAGAAAAAATGATTATAAATTAATAAATCTAAATAATTGTGCAGCTTAATTTAAATTGATCTTAGTTATCTACAAATTCACTGATAACAAAAACACAGCATTTATGTAAACAAATAATAGTATAGAGACTTAACAAGTTCATTTATCTTTAATACAACACTTTTTACATTTTCTTTCTACAGAACATCTTACTTTTTGTATTAAGCTTTTTATATTTTCTTTCTGCATCATGTAAATAAAGTAAGTAATGAAAAGATATGATGCTGACTTTTATTTTAGAAGTACATCATCAGAATAGAGAAAATTAAGTGTAAAGATTATCTTCATTAATGTAGTAAGAACATTAAGCTTCATATTCTTCATTACTGAACTGAATCAACTCATCAACATAGTAAAAGCATCAGACTTCATATCTTTCATTATTAAATGAAATTAATTCATTAATAAGAGAACACATTCTATTGATACATCAGACTTCTCATCTCAATCTAAGAAGAAAAAAAAGAAAAAGATCAATAAAATTAATCTATCTATCTTAGACATTGCTGCATGTCTGAAGAAAGAAGGTTTTGCTGATCAACAAAAAAGAATAAAAGCACTCATTAACTACTCTGAATTCACACTCAATGCTGCACTATCTCAAAGTAATTCAGCTGCTTCTTTTACTTCTTCTGACTCAAAATCTAGTATGTAACTTCACTTATTATAATACTCAATTATAATGCACAAAATGTATATTAAATCAGAGACTAAATTGTATTCAAGAACTTAAAAGCTCTTCATTTATTCTTTTATTAAGTTCTTTATGTTTTGATATCACTCAGAAATTGATCTCATTACATTCTTCAGTGATCAATACATTTATAAATGCTGATATTGAAGAGACTTAAGAGCAGAATGATATGACAATGAATAGATTAAATATAGATCTTAAACATAATTCAGAATATAAGAAGCTTAAAATGAGAATTTAAAGAACAAAATATACAGTTAAGATAAGAAAGAAAATTGTTGCTAAGAGATATGCAGAGAATAAGTATAATGAATATTAATAAATAATTATAGTGTTCTGTATCAGACTTTAACTTCATTTGTAGTGACCTTTCTTACAGATTAGAATGTAATAACTAAATAAAAGAAAAATGAAGATATTACTTAGCAAAACAACTTAATTATAGCTGCTAAAGAAACACAAGCTCTGTGTAAGCTTCTTAAAGTAAAGAGTGCTTTCTCAATAACTAAAGAAGAGATATATTAACTTTATTTGACATTTAGTCTGTATTAATATGATTAAATTGAAAAAGTAAACAAGTATATTCAAAGCTGTTGAGATAACTGTTTAGATAAAGTAGTTAAGCATTAAAAATAAATTATTTAATTCAACAGCTATAAACAACTTATTATAGCTGAAAATAAGAATTTAAATCTTGTTATACAGATTTTTAATAGCAGCATACTTAATTCAGAGCACATAACAGACAAGAAGAATCATTAATGTATATTATACTTTTAATACTTCTTTATAATGACTTTGAAGACAAAAGCTAATGTTGTTTTATTTTATAATTATCAGCTCTCAACAGTGTTTAATGTCTCTGCAGATAAGAATGAAGAAGCAGAGATGATGCTGAGTAATGATGAGAATAAAGTTATAGTAGCTTTTTCTATTTAAGTGATGCTGAATAAGAACATTAATGATGAATGCATCTTTCTTAAATCTGATGAACTTGTGCATGCAGATATTAGAAAGACAATATTAAAAAAAGACAAAATATATTAATTCTGCACTGTTTATTTATTAGAGATCTAACTAAATTTTAAACTTTATAAACTGCTACTTCAATGTCAAAGAGTGATGAAGTTAAGATACAAATTAATTAAATATAATTATATCACTTTATTGTAATGCTCTTTACAATTATTTATTAGCTTCTTGCTGATTAACTATATTTATGAATTAAAATCAACAATGAAGATTAACTGTCAACATTACAAGCTTTAATCTTCATTAATGATGCAGATCAAGAGACAGAAGGCTTAGTGAAGATATAGAATAATGATGAGAAGAATAAAGATCATTATGATAATGATAATAATAATGTTAATAAAGATACAAAGAATCAGAATGAATCTTGATGCTTTAAATAAAGCTGAATGTTTTTAAAGACTCTTAAACATTATTTTTTACATCTGAGCATATTCAATTTTAATACTTCACTCAATACTATTAGCTCACATGTAACTTATATTTATCATAAGTAATTTAAGAAAATTGAAGTGTTCATAAACTGCATAGAAAGAGTAAAGAAATTTAATGTTTAAATTAGAAATTATATTAAGTATATATTTACTGAGATTGTTGACACTTAAATTAATGAATGTCAACATTATCTTTAAATAAAAAAGAATGAATTTCTCTTAACTTTAAACAATTATTAGTAATATCAACAGATGAAAGATTCTGTCTCTTGTGAAATTGTAATACTGAAGTAATTAAGAACTTAATGTACTTTATCTGTGCTTTTAAGTGTGAGTGCAGTGCTTTTAATAATTTTTTACTTTATTAATAAAGAAGACTTTTCTCTTTTGATTAATATTGTATTGTATTCAAGACTGTGTGTATATTGACAGTCAATGTATTCTGAGTAGAGTCATTTAAGTGAATAATTTAAAGACTGAGATCAGTAATTATTAAGTCATTATTGATGATCTTAATAGCTGATGCATTGATTGCTGTAGTGAGTCTTTTAGATAATGAATTCATATAATCTTTAATCTTTCTTGACTCATAACTATGATCATCATCAATAATTATATATTCTGAGTGTGTGCTGCTCAAGATATTTATAATACTTAATTGTATCACTTCTGTGTTTAAAGTTTAATCATAATCATTGTTGTTAAGTCTTGAGTCAATGTTTTTATCTTGATCATAATTATAAAGTTTAAAGTTAATGTTGTCTTCATAATTATTATCATTATAAAGATCATTATCACTAAAGTAATGATCTGATAAAAGCTCTGTACATGATTCAGTTATTGTTGAATTCAGCTTATCTGTTAATGAATCTTTCTCATCACTATTAATAATCATTGTCAATGCAGATCTCTCTTTAATTATTTTTATTACTTCTGCTGCAAGAATGAACATGTCATAATATTTAATCAGCATAATGTTCTCAATAATGTCTGAGTTTAGTCAATTTCAACAATATATAATTACATCTCAAGTCATGTTGAACAAGCATTCAACTTCAATATCTGCTGTAGAAATTGCAAGTATATCTTTTGCAAATTGTGTCATTACTGATTTTAAGTTTTTCATCAGCTTTCAGTAATTAAGTATTAAAATGTTCACATTTAACACTGAAGACTTTTACAAATAATCTGAGACTTCTTCTGTTACAGATGTGTCTTGATGCTTTTTTACATTTTTTATGCAACTCATCATTGCTATCATCTTCTTCTTCTTTGAGTCAAGAATTCTCAAATCATCATTTAATGATTCTTTCTTCAAGTGCTGATAGTTAACTCTGTAGTATTGTTGAAACTTAAGTTTATACTTTGAACATAAATCTTTTCAGTCTTCTCTTTATTGAAACAATATGTCAGTCTTGCTATGTAATATTTATTAAGAACTGAGAATATTCTACATTATATATGTTAAGCTTATTGCATAAATTCAATATGACATCAAGATTACAGAACAACTCTTAATTGACTTTTATCTTTTTATAGTATTGAGTTAGTTTCTTTTTTAATGCATTAATGACATTTCACAGCTTAGCATTAAAGAACAATTTAAACTTTCTAATTGCTTCATTCTGTTTTTTAAGATGATTAAATAGATCATTGTATGCATATTACAGCTTATAAATTGTTAACTCACTAATAATACTCATTGTTTCTGTTCAGTTCTTGAAGTGCTTCAGAAAATACAGCATATATTTAATATGCTGTCACTCTTTTATATTGTATCTAAAAAGTTTTATTCTGTTTATTGTCAAAGTTAGACATTCTATTCATTAAGAAAGTTCAGTTTATAGTTTATATGCTTAACTCAGCATATCATATAAAGAGTTTCACTAAATTCTTACATTCTCAATCATATTTCATGAATTTGTCTTCTGAAAATCTTTGAACAACTCTAGACACTGTGATGATGTCATAATGACAATAGTTAATAATTGAATTTATATGAGACTTTTGTTAAAATATTAACTCAACAGATATGAGCATTATAATAAAGCATTATAAAAGATATACTGATTTTTTTCAGTATGATGTCAAAGAAGTAGTCTTTGTCAATTGTGAAATTTTGTAGCTCATCATCATTAAATGTAATGATGAGCTAATCATTTTTTGTGTTCACTTTCAGATATATAAGTAGCTGACTGACTGCAAGTTAAATCATATATATTATGCAGTTCATAATTTCAGTTTCATCACTTTAAATGATATTCTTCTGACTCAGAAGCTGACTCAGATAACATTATAATGTATAATTGTTGAATGCATTATCTACTGTGACTATCAGCAATCAATGTGTTAAATTTCACTTCTTTAACATCTTAAAAATATACTTAACAAGATTTTCATCACTATATTGACTCTTTAGTTCTCTAAAGACTAAAAGTATCTCTGTGTACTTTCACTCAGCATTAATAAAGTATGCAGTAATGTCTAGAAATGCAAGATGATTTGAACTGCTTTATTTATTAAATATAATAAAGACTTTAATCTGTGTCTTAAGCTCTGTAAGCACATCTTTTTAAACATTTACAGCACAACATTTAAGAAGTTATGCAATCTTACTTCAATCTAAAATCTTAATATTGACACAACACATTCAGATAAGCTTTCAGAACTTTACATACTCAACAGCATAAAAGAATATATTGAGTGCTATAATGAATTGAAGAATCTGTTAATTAAAGACTTTAAGAATAAAGTTAAATAATTTAATAATAATTTTTTGGGCTGTCTGTTAAACAGTGAGTGTTATATTAAAACATTATAATTGAAAATTATAGCATATCTTTAAGTTCATTGCTTTAAAGATTGAAATCTGTCTTCTTAATGCTGATTTTATCTTTCAGTAACTGCTGCTTTTCAGATAACATTTTATGATGATTGTTTCATTATTTCTTGATGCTAAATAATTTATGATATTATAACAATTAACATACATCACATCTAATCTTTCATCATGTTTGCTAGCTACTTCAGCAAAGAACTGCCAGATCTCTGCTGAGTGAGCTGAACTATTTTATATTATTTAAGCATAATTTTTAATTTTTATGTCTGTATTCTAACTTCATACAGTTGTTTCTCATCAGTCTTAAAACTCTCACTTTGTTGCAGATCTTCAAAGAATATACTTTGAATTTGAAGTGTCTGCAAAAGTTGAAGAACAAGATTGATTTAATTAAAATGACTTAATTTTATTATTAAAAGTACTTAAAAATGATCTTTTTAAGTTGCTTAAGATCTGACTGAATGATGAGCTGTATAAAGACATGATGTTGAGTTATTGTAGTAAGTTAAGCAAATAAATGATATTTTGTTGTACTTTAAGTGATGTATTAATGATAATGTGTTGTAAGAGTTTCAAAATTAGTATATACAAGATTATAGTCATGTGACAGAACATGTATCTGAATGTAAAATGAATTTTTTACAATATCAATTAT
>JAABUJ010003359.1_pt1 | contig 18067 bp, 16 predicted proteins | sample 5559131 | NCBI WGS metagenome assembly JAABUJ01 (sample SAMN10711875, study PRJNA513366) | rock metagenome | isolation source: Antarctica rocks | place: Antarctica: Victoria Land, Mt New Zealand nord | collected 2016-01-07 | reverse complement strand
TCTGAGTATCCTTTGAGCCGCTCCACATGATCACATCCGCCGGACTCGTCTTCGTCTGCCTGGCTCTCTCAAAGCTCTGCTCGCCTTGTGTCGCTTTCTTGAAGAAGCCCATTGCTGTACTCGCCATACCCGACATATCGCCACGAGCGTATGCGGACACAAGACCCAGCAAGCCCTGTCCTGCCTCCTTGGCGAGATTTGGCTCCTTGAGCATGCCCTGTGTGGAGTAGATATATGGAAGATCCAGCGCCGATCCGGAATGGCAACTATCGAAGATGGCCGTTAAGCGAACACCAGGTTGCAGCGACTGCACCATGATGCGATGCATCTCGTCATCGACAATGTGACCCACCACACGGAAGTCTACAGGGTAGATGACTTCGTCGTATCCATCATCCTCGTCACCATCGAGATCTGGAGTCTGTCCTCCGTGTCCACTGTAGTGGAAGAACAGCGAGTCGTTCGGTTTCGCATCTTTGACCAACCAATGCATCGCGCGTATGATGTTCTGTTTCGTTGGCTGGCTCATCGCATTCTGCTGATCGTCTGTCAAGATGACCATGTCTTCGCGAGCGTATCCGAAATTTCCGTTCAGATATGCGGACATATTCTTCACATCGTTGATGCAGCCGCGAAGCTGGCCCTTTTGATTGAAGTAGTTGATGCCAATCAGCAGAGCCTTGCGTCGCCCTGTACACGTGGAGTATTGAAAGCCGTAGCCAGAAGGGGCGCCATTGCCGAAGGATTGGACTTGCTGAGGCGGAGGAGGTGGCGCCGCAGGGTTGCCAGCGATGTAGGAGTTCTGATTGACAGTTGGAAGGCCTGCGTTTAGTCAGCGGAGCGAACATGCAAAACACCGCAGGGAACGTCGGAGTGCCATACCGGGTCGCCCATTGTAAGAGGGTCCGCCGGGCGGGGGAGGGCCGTATCCTTGACCTTGGGTGGGTGGCTGCCACCCACCCTGGCCACCACTGTATGGTCTTGGAGGTGGAGGAGCCTGCGCATGGCCATAATTGGGTTGAAGAGGAGGTTGTGGTTGTTGGGGTGGTGGGTAGCCTCCGTAAGCTTGAGGTCTTCTTGCGGTCAGCTGAAGCTGGTGATTTTAACGGGGGAGATCTGACGGATACTGCTGCTGAGGCTCATAAGTCTGTGCTGGGGGACCGTAATTTGGCGGAGGTGGCCCGTAGCCTTGCTGAGGAAATCCATATCCCTGTTGAGGTGGTGGGCCATAATTTGGTTGCTGGGGAGGATAGCCGCCGTGTTGCTGGCCTCCCTGGTATTGCTGACCTGGGAAGGACATGGCTGTCGAGGCCTCTCAGTGGGCTGCTGAAGGTCCGCTCGAGTCTTTTGAGAAGTACGGGAGCGCGAGGATCTCAATCCCAGAATTGTCGAGGGCAGGCTTGGCGGGGTAAGGGGGTATGCAGGTGGAGGGTCTGGAACAAGCGGATGGTGATTGGTGATCCACACTCGGACCAGTTCGGGGAAGATAGAGAGACGAAGGTGAAGAATAGGAAAACGGAGTGCTCTCGTAAAAGATCCGGGATGCTATTGATGATGTACAGTAGGAAGTCGCTGGTAATAATCGGACGACTTAAGTATAGGACATCTTTGGAGGACCAGCCAGTCGCAGGCACAGTCTTTCTCTTTACAGCTCCCTCAACTGACTTGAACACACAATGACCGGTCTCGTAATGGGTGTATTTCATACTTGTACACCTCATGCAGTACACATCAGAGCTGACTTCTGCCGAATGAAGGCAGGTGGTATCGTATTGGCATTCAGCACGGTTACACTTGCCCATAGAAGAAATGGTCAGATCGCTCAGCCCAAAGCTTGATTCGACGTCGCTCTCTTGAAGACGTGATCTCCTGTCATCCCTCCCCGCACCCTTGTTCAATATGGAAGAACAGCTAGACATGATATCCCACGATTGACTCACCACATATTGACTGCGCTGCAAGTCCGCGAAAATGGTCGACGACCGATCCCAGAGATTGTGCGCAACATCCTCGAAGCGTAATTCGAGCTAGATCTGTAAGCTTGCTTACTACTGATTGATGGGATTCTGTTCGTGCTGCTTGGGGAACGCCCCAATCTAATTAGAGCCACAAGCCCATGTTTCCCAGAGATCTTGCAATCACAAAATGGATCGAACTTCCAGCCAAAAGGCTGTTGAAGATGCTAATATCGCCATCGTTGACTTCGCCGGTTGGGTAAATAGTGGCAAGGAACAGAGACAGGGCATTGCCACCCAGCTTACCGATGCGTGCCGTTCTGTTGGGTTCGTGTATATAGTCAACCACGGCATCCCCTCGAGCAGGATCGTGGAGACCTTCTCTTGGACGAAGAAGCTATTCGATCTAGACAGGAACCAGAAGATGTTGGCTCCTCATCCTGACGGCAGTGCCGTTCATCGCGGCTATTCATGGCCTGGACTTGAGAAGGTGTCCCAGCTTTATGGCGATGAAGAGGACGCTGATCTTGCAAAGAAGCTGAGGGCGATCACGGACGTCAAAGTACGGCCTAAGTGGCTTGAAGTATGGTCTGTGGGCTGAATCCGGACAGGAAAGCTATGAGATCGGTAGCGAGCATAACCATGATCAGCCAAACGTTTGGTTGCCCGATGAGGCCCTACCAGGCTTCCGCAGCTATATGACCGGCTTCTACTGGGAGATGGACACGGTCGCAAAGATGCTGCTTCGGGCTATTGCGATCGGTATTGGGATGGACGATGAGGATTTCTTTACGGACTTGCATTCCGGGAACAACAACCAGCTCAGGCTCCTGCATTATCCTCCTGTGCCTGCGGCAACCCTCAAGAACGGGTCCATGGCTAGGATGCCGGCGCACAGTGATTGGGGCTCCATCACGATGCTGTTTCAGGACGACTGTGGGGGGCTTCAGGTAGGAGTGCAGTGTGGTTGTATAGTTTCCGCTAACGCCACGGAGGTCGAGGATCCTCATCAAAAGGGTAGCTTTATTGCCGCTCCGCCACTCAAAGACGCAATCGTGATGAATGTTGGTGACCTCCTCCAGCGATGGAGTAATGGTAGGTGATGCTTGTACATGTCCGCTTTCCTTCTCCGTGGCTGATTAACGTGCGCTCTAGATACGCTGAAGTCGACTTTGCATCGTGTGACATTGCCGCCGAAACAGGATCGCTTCACCGGCGATGACCACATGACGAGAGCGAGATACTCGATACCGTACTTCGTCTCGCCAGAAGGGCCGACTATGGTGGAGTGTCTGCCAGCTTGCATGGACAAGAACCGCCCTGCGAAATATCAGCCTGTTCGCTGGAACGATTATATGTTGATGCGCGCAAGTGTGATGTACGAGGACCAGTCCTAGCATAATTCAACTTAAGTATCAACTTCTCGCTTAGCGGCCAATTGGAAGATCTTCCAGCTAAGGAATTCAAAGATCGTTCACCTAAACCGAATGCTACATCACCAGAAGATGTCTTCTGCCCCGCTGTTAAGATTGTGGCTGCGACAGGAAAACTCGCTGTCACAGTACTGTGGATTACATACAAAGCAACAAGCTGTACGGTTAAAATTAAAAAGGGCGGACCTGCTCGGGATCGAACGGCGGAAATTCAGAAAAACAATAAAAGAACAAAAAGCAAATCCTTTCTGTACAGAATCCCGAGCTCTCAGGGTCTGAATACATGGGACGTTTACCACTTGACCAGTGTCGGGATTTGCTTAGGAACCATGTCTTTATTTTCTGAGATATTCGTTGAAAGAAATCGTCGCCAAGCTCGCTGCTAGTCACAATAAGCAGCCCCGCAAGTACTAATCAAAGATTGGCGGTGACGGTAGAGACATTACAGGCCTAACGTTCTGTCGCTACCAAGCCCAAGACTGACATGGCTCGGGTTTGAGCGATCGCCAGTCTTCGTACTCTCAGCTTACGAGACTCCCTGCACCGGCAGTCCACCATGGGTGCCTTTATCCCTGAAAATTACATCTGTTCCACCAAGTAGCCATTACGCTTGGTCCGCGTAACTGGGTACATCCTGAGAAACCACGAGATAGAAAACTCGCATCATCTCAAAGGCGCCATCTAAGTTTAATAGTACTCCCATATCTATATCCTGTCGACGCAACCAGAAAAGGGTTGAGAATGGTATTATTTGGGTACATGCTGCAACTATATCCTCTGTTCTTTAGCATTGACGCTCCCTTCTGTTCAGACTGTAGGAAACTGCTGATGCAATATCCTGCGAGCTTACAGGGTGCTCTTCTCATCGGCCAGTCTAAATGGATGATTGCTTAATCCTCCTCAGACAAGTTTCTTGAGTCACCATAGTAGTTCTCCAATCAAGCATCGATTTCCTTCCCTTGCTACAAGCGCTCTCGATCCGTAGATTTATTACCTCTATAGTGAAAAGCCTGTTCAAAGAGTCTTGGGAGACGGTACACCACCTCTTGACAACGCATGTCGTAAGTGTCCCAGCCGGGCTCATTTTCTCTCCGATAATCTGGCAGAGACATGAATTTAGGATAAGATTGAGCTTGTACCAATTTTCTCCTTTAGCTGAAGAACATTAAAAACAACCTGTCACTGTATCTTGATTTACTCAGCATGCGTGTATCGTCCTGATTATCCTGGTGTAAATTGCGGTTCGTTGTGGTACTAGAGGCACTTGTCTTTGACAGGAAGACGGAATGCCGTATCACCGTTGGGCTTTACTTGGACTTGGACATCACTCGGTCCAAATCACATGCAGATCAAAGCTCGGATGTAACGAAATGCATCAACACTCATAGCGTGTCCCTGCCCCACATAACCTCGAGGGTGCCATATTTACACGACATCCTCCCACTCCCACCACGATCAAAACATGGGGTCCGCAACAAACGAGTCAGTAGGCTCGCCTCTTCCTCGACGTAACAACATGTCCAAGCGAGCCGCCAGAAGAACGTCTCGACGCAAAGGCGCAAAGCCCAGCTACGAAGCACGCAAAGCAGGGATGTCCCTCGACGAGCAGAGACGCGCATGCAAAATCCAGTTCCTCAACCGCTGGCCCAAGATTATCCCGAAACGACTCTTCGTCGAGTGCCGCAAACTGTTCAAGCGTCGCGCTGAGATGATTACAGACGACGACGCCCGCTACGAACACGATATGGCGCGCCGGAAGGCAGTAGAGCTCCTGTCCCGCGAACGGGTTAAGGAAGGTCTCGACACTGAATGGGAGGCGTACGGATGGGGCAACATGGCCAAAACAGAGAAAGAAGTCTGGCGTGAGAACGAGGCGGAGGAGATGGGATGGATCATCGAACACCTCGAGGCCAAGAACAAGCCCTTCAACGAAGGGTTTATGGCCACTGAGAAAGGAAAGCTCGCGGCATGGCGCGACTTCCTACATGCGATCCTCCGACTGGAGAACAATGGAGGGGTACCAGACCGCATGGTCCCCTGGCTTCGCGATCTTCTATCCCACAAAGCATACGCCAAAAGCAAGGAATCTGAGCGCGCCGCATGGTCCTGGAAACTTGGCGTTCAGCAAGCGCTGAATTTTATTGTTGCTTGTAGGCGCCAGGATGGCGTCAAGGGCACGTACGAGCTGACGGGAGAACACCGCTGCCATAGGGTGGAAATCGACGAGTGGTGCAGAGACTGGAGCCCTGAGGACTTCCTGCAGGAGGAATGGGCGGCTGTGCGTGGTGGTATGTCTATCGGTCAACGGATCTATAACATGGGTCATACTGACGTCGTGACTACAGTCGGTGGGAAGGCAGAAAACGACGACGCACTAGCCGAGCGTGAGTCTCCCTGAGGTTTGCTGCGCTTATCAGCTTCAGATCTGCACAAACCTTCGCCCCTGTCTGTGATGCTATGCTAACAGTCCGTATTTACAGACAAGAAAGATTTCCTAGCGAAACTTGCTAGCTACGACAAAGGCAAGAAGAAAGTCCTTGGAAGTAGCCGTGAAGAGCCCGAATCCTACGATCAACCCGAGGCCGTCGAAGCCGAGTCCGAAGATGGAGGTGTTCGTACTCGTGAAATAGACAGGGAAGGGGCATACATACCACCAGAGCCGGTGTGCATGGACGAGGAGGACTCGGAGTGAAGAGATGCCCTAGGCGGCTATCTAGGGAGGATTTTCACGAGCGTGGGGCTCTCTGTTTCTGGAGCGCGGAATCTGACATCGAGCATGTTTGTCGATTCTCCTATGTACTACGTGCGTTGTTAGAAGATTGCAGAAAGCATCGAAATCACACACAAACTTCATACGCCGACCTCCTCTTGAATCGAATTGATGAAGTTGCATCGCTCTATCAACTTCTCCCCCGCCAAAGCTCGATCACGCTCCTCAGCTGCCCCGCCCGCACCTTCAGGTGTAATGTTTGCTGGTCCGCTTCCTCCCGGACCTCCAAAGACGTAGATACTCAACCTCTCTGGGTGCTCTTTGGCAAGCACCTGCTTCCGTTGGTCAGGATACGCAAGGGGCCAATCCTTGAAAACCCGTCTCTCAGACTCGGTTGGATTACCGGTGTGAGCGAAAGCAGCAGCGCTGCCACTTAGCAAGGCCGAAAGCTCCCGCTGAGCGGCACTGTTATCACCGCCGGCAGCGACATCTTCGTTCAGCATGTATGGGATATCGGAGAGGTGGCAGACACGCCATTGAGGAACGCCCAAGTTTTTCAGTATTGGTCCGAATTTGGTCTGGTTCATTTCGTAAAGGCGGATGTTCGGAGCGCCGTGTCGAGTGTATTGCCAGGTGAAGTCGATGACTGGACAGGTGAACCAGATGTCGCGGTGGATTTGCGCGGCGCGGTAATACTGTGCTGTTGCAACCTCACCGGGGCGAACGAGGGGCTCAAAGTCCGAGAGGGGGTAGAGCGTAAGGATCCGTTGCAGAGACGATTTGGAAAGGCCGAGGATGTAGGTTTGAAAGGTCGCGAGCACGGATGCATCGTCGTTAAGAGATGGTGGAGCGTACCAAGCACCATCATTGGCAACCCAAGATGCTATGATGGGTATCCCTATGCATGTTCAGTATCTACGTCATATGTGATGAAGGGAAGAGCTGACCTTTCACAAAGGAACCTTTTCGAAGCAACACAGACGGGCGGTCGGGAATGTAGTCGCCATCGTAGCTGGGATAGAACGAAAGCTCCCCAAACGGTGGTCTCAGCTGACGGAAAGGGTTCACAGAGACATCCATCAAAGCCTCGAGCGGAGTGTGCCGTAAGCAGTCCAGTGCGGCTTGCGAGTCTGGGTCATCTGTGCAACCGACAGACCTCGTCACGGTGGCGGTATTACTCGCTACGAGGTCACTCATGATATTGAAATTCGTTCCAGATGCCCCCGACATCATGCTTTAAGAACTGTTAGGTACTCTCTCTGATAGGAAACGATGGCGAAATCTTACATTGCTTTCTGGAAGGGTACTCCCCGTGTCCCTGGGTAGGAGAGTAAATGCAGAGCAATGGAGCTAGCGCCCACGCTTTGACCGATGGCGACGACATTGCCAGGATCTCCACCAAAGGCTTCGATATTGTTGCGAACCCCTAAATGCCGAACATCTGTTCGCGCGCATAATGATGTCTCGGACGTACATACACTTACAATCGAATGCAGCACGCTGGTCTCGCAGGCCATTGTTGGCTTGTTGCGCAGCTATCAGTGCTTTATTGGTAGCGAAACCGAACACTATGTCCCGAGATCAACGTTCATAAAGAGAGTTTTGGTCGAAGTAACGCAGCATACTTCCCAACCTGCAGTTGATACCAACAAAGATCACTGGCTGACCATTCGATTTTGCCTGTCGTACCAGACCCTCTGGCTGATAAAGCTGGTCAGACGCACTTCCGAGGGCATCACCGCCTGGGGAAACGATCAGCGCCAGCAGAAGTTCTCTATGACCATGTGAATTCCGTACCGCCATGTATCCACACTAGAACTGGTAATCTCGCTGACGTATCGATATTTGATGGCCGTGCAATCCTCAGGCTCAGATAATTCTCGCTCACGTTCGTTATGGGACTCGTCCACGGCAATGGAGGTCCCCCAAACCTTGAGGACACCATGCGCCAGCAGCAGTAGCATCTACAATTGTGCCAGGTGGAGGAATGTAAGGGACAGGAGGGGCGAAGCGGTTCGATATCCTCTGCGTAAAAGATGTTCTGGAAGTGCTCAACGCCTTTTGAAGATGTGCCGTGATAGGAAACTCCAGTGCGTGCATTGCGGACAATCGGACTCGAAGCGTCGAAAATCCTTGGCAGTAATCCAAAGGGAGACAGTGACGCTGAGCTCAGGAGCGTGGCAAGAAGGATGGCCAGTGTAGGCACGATGACGGTAATGAGAGGGTGGCGGCAGAGGTCGAGCGGTGAGGCCATTTCGAGGGAAGTCAGAACAAGAACGCCTTCAATGCTAATTTGCGGACAAAGGTGCAAAGCGATGGTTCAATTGCGATGGCCGAGCATCTAAAACATGATCGCAACCTACACTGCTTACTTAGGGTTGCAAGACAACGCTTGGGAGACAGCTTCGACGAATGCTTCACATAGCGTAAGCGGACCGAATCGGGAATCAGCGGTGCGCGTTATAGATGGGTAGGCATAAAGATTATAATTGGGTAGGGCGGAACATTGTAGAGGCCAGGATTCGCAACTACGACATTGGGCTATGCATGCGCGGTTATCTTTCCAAAGAGCGCTATCTTCCGTGAATCGCACATATTTGTATCGACTGCTCTCTTAGCGCACTGCATGAGCTCAGCTGAATGAATGCATTCAAAGCATCCACAATATGTGAAAGTGTGCCTCGCTCGGGAGTTTGCTGCTGCGCAGTCCAGGTACAGAGGTATCCTGGTATTGTTCTATATGAGACGGTGCGCGCTTGTGGACCCGACTAACCGTGCCAATCGGAACAGGTATCTAGCGTGCTGTAAGCGATAGCGTGAGTATAGCCAATCAGACCCGTTCAGGGTATCGTTAGGGGTCAATAATCCTACGCTGACGTCATCAATCTGCACCTGGTGTCATTTACTACTCCGCATAGTACGCCGGCTGTTTATCGTGTTATGCAACTGCAGGTGGACTGTGGCACAGATTCACCGTAGGTCGTAATCTCACGCCGTCAAAGAACAACGTCAACTCTGTCTCCGACACTACAAGCACCAGCTCTCGAACGGACCATATAGGTGAGATAGACCCTTCATGTCTACCGTCCATCGAAAGAGACCATGCTCGCGGTGGGAAGTCAAGAAAGGGCCACACTGTTAATGGCTGGAGCATGGAATACAGTGGCAGTAGAAATGACCTACTAGAATCGCAATGGGTCGCAGGATCCATCTCAATCTGGACTAATTTTAGTAAAAGACGTATCAAGCTGGCAGGATTATCGCAACCAAGTCTCCCTAAGCTCTCCACGACTATCACCCTTATACCATCATACGCAATCCCATTCTGGTCTGTCAAGTCGTGACCTTCACAAACGAGGCCACACTCGGTACTCCATCGCTTGTCAACGCGAAAAGATACCAGTACCCCGGCAACGCCACCCCACTATCCCCCGGCACCACCACCGTGAAGGTGTTCCCATTCTGCGACTGCGGCGCCAGCGCAATGCGTCGCTGATCCGTGTTCACCGCATGCGTCGTGCTCGACAGTCTGATCAGCGCAAAGTCCGTCACCGGCGCGTCGCTCGTAGTCGTGATGGTCAATGTACCACCAACCGCGACGCTTGTGGCGCTCACGCTTTGGATCGCGGGCCGCTGCGCCGGCGCACCTGAGCTGGTGAACAAGTAAGGTGGGCTGAAGATCTGCGCATCGAAATGGTTGGTGGCGCAAGTGCCGCAAAGGCCGCCGCCGCCATTGACAACGGTGGCGTCGGGTAGGAGGACGGCGGTGGAGTGGTAATTGCGGGGGATAGATATAGGAGCCATTTGAGTAAATGCCTTGGTGACCGGGTCCCAGAGCTCAGGGATAAGTTGGGGCGTTTGGTCCGTGAAGCCGACGGCATAGTGCTGGCCGCCTGTGATGAGGACTTGGCCGTTCGGAAGGATGACGCTGTTGTGGAAGGCGCGTGGGTAGCTCATCGAGGGCAGGGTGGTTACGGTGGGGAGAGAGGGAGGGTCGCCGATGGTGATTAGATGGGCGTTGGCTGTGCCGTAGGTGTCTAGACATTCATGTCAAAAAGGGTATGAAGTGCAACGACAATGAAAAGGAGGTAGGGGCGGGGATCAAGAGCGTAATACGAGGCGTGCAAACGTTGAGGAAAATGGTATAGTAGGGTTGTCGATGTTATGAGGAAAGGTGCACTTACCAACGTACGCAGGCGCACCGCCAACAGTCAAGATGTTCCCTCCTACGGCGTCATAGAGAATAGCGTTGCCACACATGCTGTCAGTATCACTGGCTCTGTTGCCTGCCGGCGCCTGAGATCCAGTATTCGAGGTCCCGTACCAGTTCATCGCGACAGCCGGTCCAGCCTGGAAGACATAGCCGTTCTTCCAGCCGAAAAGCCAGCCATGGTTGTCACCTCGATATATGTAGCCGAGAGACTTGTCTATCGCCGTTTAGAGGTCTGATTCGTGAGGTAAATGTCACGAACTTACCTTGAGGATCCGATGTGAGCATAGGGGCCACTGGACAGCCTGGAAGATTTGACCATTGATTGGTAGCTTTGCTGTATATCTCGCCATTTTTCGGGGTATTGGTGTCAGATCCACCGGACCAGGAAGCCCCGATCGTAAAAAGGCGACCATCTGAAAGCGTCGCTTGCGCTTGGTATCCCCGAGGAGTGTTTAGATTCTATTATCCGATCAGCACACAATCCAGATAAATTGTCATTGTAGGTTTGGCGCATCATAATCGAACATTGGATGGAAATTCCAGAAATTGAGCAATAAGAGGTATAAGAGGAGGTAGCAGCCAACTCACTCCGCCATCGGACCAGCTATCAGACGGTGAATCGTATATCGACGTGCCATAGTCCGAATTACCGCCAGCGGCCACAATCCCACCGTCGGCATCCATGCTCAGACCTTCGCAAAACATGTCGTGTCCAATATTGCTAACAGTTCGCCCAGTCACAAGATTCGTAGCCGGGTCGTAAACAGCGGTGACGGTTTGCTGGCCAGTGGACCCTCCGAATTGATCAGGGGCGTAAGCGGACCAGACAAGTAAACGCCCTGATGACCATTCTATTGCCGCACTGACTGGCACCAGAGGAAAATCGATGGTGAGACCCCATGATCCCGCCGTGGCTGCAGCCGGCGGAAGAGCGGCGCCTGTGAATACATGGGCTTCAGCGATCGAAGTGTAGGGACCGCGACCGCCTGCCTCGGAGAGTGCTGTGATCTTTACGTATTGGGCGTTGGCCGGCGTGAAAGTAGTTGTCTGCAAGTTGGCTGTGTCGAGATAGGTTCCAACTGCTACTGGGGAGCCCCAATTGACGCCATCCGCGCTACACGATTGTGAGCCACAGGAAATGGAGATATATTGATAGCACGAACCTGAGGGATATGGTATGCTGTCCGATATTTCCGTTGCTGTTACCATCCTGTCGTGGCTGAAGGGTGACACTGCCAACTAAGGACGATGTTTTCATATCAATGGTAAATGTGTGTGGTAGAGCAGCGCTGGTATCTGCCGCCCAGAAAGTGTTGGCGTTCCCATCAATGGCATTTTGGCATTCATTGCCGACCTGAAAGCTATCACAACTGACGGTCCATGATGTGCGGTCGATTGATCCTGACGTGGCTACAGCGACGGAAGGTCTTGCAGGGATCCTTGTAAGAGGAATACCATCTAATGTCGGAACTCCATTGACACTCGTGACAGCTCTGCGAAACAAACCACGAGCATCCAGAAGTCCACTCAGCGCAAAGGTATAGGTAGCACACAGAAACAGAAGCAGAATTCCCTGCATGTTGAGCTGGCTTTACCTGCGTGAAAGCTAGTATGAAAGATGGGAGTTTCAATAGATCTGAGGCTACGTAATCCCTCGACCGATTTATCGCAGCAATGAAAGAGGAAGGAGGCGGGAGACGGAGAGCTCAAGTACTCTTGAGCCAGACAGGATGAGATGCAGACATAGACTAGGCTGACGAATGTTCAAGAGATCCACAGCTAGACTACACCGCCGAGAACGCCTTTACCGTAGGGGGTCGACAACGTAAGCCCACAAGGCTTACGTCGTTGACTAAGGAATTACTAGTGCGAACTGCGATTGCAGAGCGAATAGCAGGCATGGAAACTCGCCTAAGTAGCCTGCGGGATTTGAAGACCGGTTCGGAAACCTGCCCATGGAAGCTAACGCGGGCAGGTGCATGACTAGTGACCCTTTCATATTGAGCGAAGGTAAATTATTGGCCCAAAGAAGAGACGAAGGAATATGCTCGAGGTGCGGGGACGGAAGGGGCGCAGCGGGTCCACAAACATCGTTCTCTGATGCCTATTGTTTGGGTTAGGCTCGTTGGACACGAAGGATGTTCAATAACGAACGAAAAGCGCCTTGTGGTCATAAGTATGAATTGACTGGCTTACCAGGTGGACTTGTTCCGCGAGGATGGGGCCAAAAGTGAGGCCCCGGCCTGCCAGTGGCTCCAGGCATACCCCACGTGAAGGCTGAAAGCAAGTGCTTACCCACTGAAAGAACCCGTTGGTATCCCCGGGTCCAATGAGTATTATGGGAACTGCCCGAGCTGCTCGTGTTCGGTAATCTTGCCGTCCGACGATAAGTAGAGAGACATTCGATCACCCGCAACCGGTAAAAGTGGGCGGGCGGTGCATATGCAATCCTGCAGCACCGCTTAATCGAGGCATCTGGTGCGGGGGCAACGCATGCATTTCAATTGGGGCCCACAGCACTTCCAACCTCCGTCAATGAAGTCGAGCTGGTGAGAAAGCAGAGCTGTGCCATGGTTGCTTCGCGGGGTAAGAGAAATCGAAGGCAATGATGGTCTGACGTTGCGATTGCCAATTCCGGCTAGTCTTGTTTCGATCTAGACTGCCAAGCCTCTAGTTTGAAGCACTAGCTGGTGCACTCATCTTCGATCCAATACACGAGATACGAGTACGCATGCTGCGGTACAATCCTTGGACCTTTCGACCTCAAAGAAGAATTTGTGCGCAGCGATATTTGAAAACATCTGTCCAGATCGATAGGCCAGCACGCGCACAGGCAAGGATTGAGGGCACAATTCTGTAGGGCTCAACAAGCAGCTACGATGCGTTGTCGGTTGTGCTTACTATGTACCGGGGTACACTCCTTTGGGATGGTCTTAGCGAAGCAGTGCCCTGGAAGGGCGATCCACCCATACTCCAAGATGCACAATGGCTTACTCCTAATGCGTAAGTTCGTTTGGTGCTAACTGGCACTCTGAGCTCTGAGAAAACACTCTTTAGCAACTTTCCCACACAGTTCATCAGTATATCGCCCCAGTATTGACTACTTCGGTCGTGACTTGAGATCGACAACATGTTTGATCTCGAAGACCTACGTCGCCGAACGTTTGGCCACAAGAAGTATGCATACAATCCCGTCGTCTCAGCACTTATAGCTATGATACAGACCAAACAGCGGACTAACATCCCAGAGCCCGTTCGAGAGGGCGGAAGTCTTCACTGCGCCATCGTCCATGATGGGCGATGCCTCTCGTAACACTATTGATTGCAATCCGAGTACGCCGCGGTGAATAGGTTGGCTTCACACTCTAATCTTCCATACCTTATAGTAACACGACTCTCGCCGCATGTTTCTGGCAGCCAATCAATATTGGGCTCGTCATGACGAGAGGCTTGGGGTAAGCACAGTCGAATGATAGCGATGTTGCTTGTCCGCTGCGTGTATGCACAATCCTCTCGGGTTCTCGAAGCAGAATGCCATCACCGAGCAATCAATTCCTGCAAGACCAAAACTTTACGTCATTGCTAATCTCGTCCTATTATTGCGCAAACGAAGGTCAGCCTTGTCTGGACGTACATGCCTGCCGTAACAATCCGCTTGCATTCATATTCCTTTTATTCCTTCTGTATCCAGTAACATCCGTGTTCTACCCATGCAGATGCTTCGAGCTGATGTGCCTCTTTTGAATGCTTCGAGCTGTGAAACGTCTGATGCATCCCTTTTGGGTCTTTTCCTCTGCAAGATCTCCGACGCTAGTTGATCAAATTGCCATAAATATATTCCCAGAGCCGATCATCTCCGTGCAGGTCGTGAGGAGCCTAAAAGTACCTCGCTTGTACATACGTCTGCAGAACTCATGCGCATCACGAAAATGTCCGCGACGTAGATCAAACATGCAAATCATACCCCCCAATCGGCGAAATAAGCGCAAGCAGAACAAGGCGCCATGATCGACTCCCGGCGGTCCACATAAAGTACACGCCGGGTTGGCTTTACGCCAAAACGGCCCACACCTCTTTTGTCTCCTCTCTTGTTGTGGTCTAACCATATCGGGCAGGTGAAGACTGCAATAATAACCGGACTGCAGGTTGCCGCTTATCCGCACGTATAAACAGCGAGGAATTAGTGCTGTCAACTTCTGAATACGAAGCTTACCCCGCTAATACCTTAAGGTAAAAACCCCGTGATCTCCACCTCTCTTTGCTTGAGTTCCACTCAAGCTTTGCATGGACCTCACCCCTCACGTTGAGCTTAAGCGAGTAGTATCTCACTCCTGATGTGCGCGAGGTCATGGGCACAAAGCAGGTGCATAGTTTCGCTATGAAATACCATCAAATTCAGTATGTTTCCTCACTCACCTCGCGTTGCCTAACGTCTCATGTCCGGCGAGGCTGAAGGCGTAACAATCGCCCATGACGTCGGATCGCAAGAGGCTACGCCATGGGCTAATTGAGGTCATGCGTATCTTTGTTCTTAGTTGAGGATTCCCCATGTATCCCGAAGTGCGCACCAAGGCGCTCAAAAGAATTCCATTACCCAGTGCACCCTGCACGATGAGATTTTGTTCCTAATTCGGGCTTCGGCGTATCTCATCGAAGAATATCCGTCAGGTGCAGCGTCAATACTAGGAAGGGGGTCGTGTGGTCCGAGAGCCGTATTGGCCAAGGTGTGGGAAGCCAGAACCATAATCTTATGGTGGATAGTTGTGAGCTCGAGCAGTGCAGTACTCTATGGCCGATCGCGCCTGTTTGACGGATTCTTGCCAAATAATGTGAATTCTGCTTTCTTGGTGGTACAGATACCTTTCGATGCTATTGCTATATGTGGCCTATCGACTGTGCTGTCATCTTGGACAATCTTATTTCAAGAGTGTAAAGAAATGTTCACGCTAGCCAGATTGTTTCTTCGAGCATATCTATGACTTCAGGAACAGTCTTTGAGATTCGCACTTATAAAGGAGATGTTTGGGTATGACCAAATTCATCCTTGCGAGCATAGGCCTTTTGCCAAGCCTCAGGACTCCTCAGATACAGAGTATATGCGCCCCGAGTCTCGAATGTATCCCCGCATCCTATAGATCAGCATACATGTTGAACAACCATCGCCTATGGTCGTATCAAGTCCAGGCTCCAAGTCTAAATAACAGAAAACGGAGAAGAGGTAGAAGGAACTTCTGGCTCAGGTTCGAGCGCGGATTTGACACTGTCGATGGGACTGATAGCTCCAGAAATCCCATCCTACTGGCGGCTAGTAAGTTAAGGACGAATATGAAGTGCATGGTGCCAGAACCATCCAGGGACCACAGAGAGAATAGGTTATTAATATATGGAATGGCTGTCAGTGGATCTCTTAGATGCACGGCTGTACGATGTGGTATTTGATATGTGAATAGGAAGTCAGCCATGATGAGTAGATTCTGATAATGCTCCTTTCTACCTTCGAGGCTTGGGTGAGTGGAGCTTGACTGCACTTACTATCCTCAGATAGCCTTCCGCCCGTGCTCACACAAAGCATTCTCGTAGTGATGGTGTGCAGCCTGATATTGTTCTCAGCAGGTATGAGGCATAGTCGCACACCAGTCGTCGAAGGAATGCATCTTCTGACCAAGTGGTAGGTGCGGGGAAAGACGGTGGTTGCGAATGCGAGATGCATGCTTGGCAGCCTCTCTGCACACGCCAATGAACCAGGGGCGCCTGCAAGACGCTAGCAAGATTGCCCGAACGCAGTATTAATGCAGATGGTCCGATCAGCACTCACCACTAAAATCCCTGGAGGCTGAGGCGTACAATGCTTTCCAAATTCACTGTCTGCTGATCCCCCACGTTGCCTGCGTTTTTTTCCGGTGCCAGCCTGGTTGCCTGCTCCTCGCTCGTTAGCTTACTGTCGATCGTATTATGTCGCTAGCTCAGAGTGAGATAGTGGAAGTGTGGGGGATTTTGACCTGGTCGATTCTGGGGCACTGGCGTCCGAACCTGCTTGAGAAAATAGCATCGTGTAATATTTGACTACCTAGATTCTGCATAGCGGGGCTACGAAAGCATTCTCCTGTGGTCACTCTAGGAAATCGGTTTAGTTCGTTCCATCAGACAGCGAAATATATATAAGAATGGTTCAAGAAGAGAGAAATGGGACCCAGAAGCTACCAGCCACCAAGATACTCTCCACCCCTTTCTCACCCGCTAGTAACGATGTACGAAAGTAGCGTGAATTCAATCCTTAGGTTGCCGAGCCTCCATCAGCTCGATATAGCCATCAGACTCCCAGTTCGAAGAGCCCTTCCGCTGGTCACTAAGTGCAGAGCCTCCGCTCTTGGACGACGTCTTCTTGGAGTAAATTCTCGAGCGTATCTTGGAATTCCCTTCGAGCCACGAACACGTCGAGACCCGGGCTGAATCGAAGATACTATGAAGTGAGGAGCATGCGTGGGTAAACGGTAGACCTCGGTTCCGGATCAAAGCAGCGACGGCGGGCATACAGCCGACTATAATGCCAATGGCCATTTCTATTATGCTAATTGATGTGGGTTAGAGTTCGAGACAGGATGGCGTGGATCAAAGGTAGAATACTGGGAGTCTTGGCCGCAAGATAACTGAACAGGAGACTTACGTAAGAAGAATCGCATCAACGGCGTACCACGAATTATCGTAAACGTGACCAAATTTTAAATCTACCCTTACCCATAGACTCAAACAACTGGTGATACAGGCTCTAGAGACAAGCATTAGCATCCGAAGACGGAATCTCCCCCAATCTCCCCCGGCTCAACGCGAAACAGAGCAAACATTACCAATGAACTTACAATAAACCAGTCCCGAAAATTGCCAAGATCCCCATCCGCTTCTTGAGCGGCAATTTCAGGCCCCACACTGCCGGCAGTGGCACGACGAGCAGATAAAGATCGCTCACCACATTGAAGATGCCCTGCACTACGCCAAAAGTCGTGGTGCGTGTACCAGCTGGACCGCTGAGCACCTCGAGGTAATTCTGGCCGTTACGTGGGGAGCCCAGCACGATAAGGGCGATGGCTCCGGAGAAGTAGAAGAGGACATTAAAAGTTGCGCCGAGATGAGCGAGAATACGCAGCCAGCGTAGGCTTGAAAAGATATGTAGAATTAGGAGGAAGAGAGCGAGTTTAATGATAGATATTGCAGGTCCGGCGAGGACGTTGCTGACAAGGATCAACTTGAGAGGTGATGTTGTGAGTGAACAGAAGATGTACAATAAGAGGCATGGAAGCGGGACGACATACGAGCACATCATGGTTCGTAATAGAGGTCAGCGTCAGGTCCCAGGCATGCCGGCCATAGCCTTTTTGGACGACTGGGAGGTTCTTAGCTTCGCTATGGGAAGTAATTGAGGAAATAAGTACCACTGATTGCGAGGGCGCAGTAAGCAAAGAAGCAAACCTTGTTTGTATTAGCGTCAAGCAACTGTAATAGGCTGAACAAGGGACGGCTGTCGTTTCTCACAGAATCCCAGTTTTGGCTCCCGAAAGGTGGCAGACGCTAGTGGATAGGACCTTCAAAGGGGGAGGAATAGATATAGAGATCTCATACGATGATGTTTGATAACTTACACAAGCAAAGACCATCAGATCTTGAATCATCAGTCAGCCGGGCTCCTTCCAATATAATTTGCATAAGGTAGTGTGAGAAAAACTTACGATCGTCCAAAGTCTGCTTCTTCGTGACCACTATA
>JAABUJ010003358.1_pt1 | contig 18069 bp, 19 predicted proteins | sample 5559131 | NCBI WGS metagenome assembly JAABUJ01 (sample SAMN10711875, study PRJNA513366) | rock metagenome | isolation source: Antarctica rocks | place: Antarctica: Victoria Land, Mt New Zealand nord | collected 2016-01-07 | reverse complement strand
CGACATGGCCTCCCTCCTTCTTCCACTGGTTGATTCAGCACCTTCCAGCGTAGCAGGGTGACCTGTCGCATCGCTCTCTCGCCGCACCTCTTCACTATGGCTTTATGGCTAACCTACCCTCAAAAGGCTGGGGCCTGCCCGCCCGTTCGCGTGCGGCGCACGCGCGGGATGCGGCGCTCGCCGAGGTGCGCGCGCGGACCGGCTGGGTGCGCGCGACATGGGTGGATGTGCCGGATGCTCTCCGGCACGCCTACGCCGCCCTCGATGAGCGGGGTGAGCGCATCGCCGAATTGGTGGAGGAGAAGGCTGGCCTTGCGCATGAGCTAGGCGCCCGCGACGACGCGATCGCGCGGCTCACGGACGCCCTCGCGGTGGCGCGGAGCACCGAGGTAGCGGCCGTCCCCTGTGACGACTGCGGCCGGCTCATCACCCTCAACGCTACCTGGGGCGACCACACCACTATCGCCGACCTGCTGGACGCCCACCAACCCGACGCGCCCCGCGACGATCGGGAGGTGGACGACTGGAACCGTCAGCACGCGGATACCTGCCGGCGCATCGTCCGGGAGTATCGCAATCGCTGGCTCTATCCCGAGGACGGCGCGGAGCCCTACATCATCACGCGTTGCGGCGAGTTGAGCCTGTCCGATTACAACACCCTGTATGGCTAGACACGAGGATGGGGGGGATGCGAACGATGGATGGACAGGACGCACAGAGCGCGGTCCATGGCCCGATCGGCCGGGGCACGACCTCCGACGCGGCGCGGCGGGCGCTGCACGCGGCGTTGCGCGGGGAGCCGAGCGCGTGCGCGGCCTACGCGCAGGCCAAGAAGGTATGGGCGCTCGACGTGCTCGCGGGGATCATCCGCGGCGCGGGCGACGAGCGGCCGGCCGGGGACACGCCCGGCGCGCGGGGTGAGCCATGACCGCAACGCGGCAGGCCGTGGCCGGCGGACCATCGGCGGGCGCGCTCACCTACACCGTCGACGGCCAGAGCCGCGTGCTCTCCGTGCAGGAGGCGACGCCCCCTGACCGGGCCACGGCGCGCGCGGACGCCCCGCCGCTCGTCACGCTAGGGACCCTCGTGGCCCCGTTGACATGGGAGCCGGTGCAGCGCCTGCTCGCCTGGGGCGCGCGCGAGGGCTTGACCGCGGCCGAACTGCTCGATAGCTGCCGGGCGGCGACACACCAGACGACGATGACGACACGACGACGAAGGAGCGCACGATGACGAACGCAGCCCGCGACGACCGGGACCTGACACCGTACGACGGGACGCCCACCCCCACCCTCGACGGCCCCGCGGGGCCTGGGTTCGAGACCATCCCCTATGACCCGACGACAGACGGGGAGATGGTGGTGACGTTCTACACGCGCGCGCAGATCAGCCCCGAGGACGTGCAATGGACTCCGATTACCGACCCGGCCGAGATCGCCGTGATCGAGGGGGCGCTGGCCCAGGGTGCCGACCCGCCCTACGAGGTATGGGTGGACCAGGCGCCGGCCACGCGCGACCCGGGCCGGCTGACCCCCGCTGAGGAGGGGACGCCGATGTACGCCTGGGAGCAGACCGGCCCCGCCGTGGGCGACGGTCAGCTCTACGAGATCACCGATCCGGTGGTCATCGCCGCCTATGAGGAGGCGCACCTCGCGCAAGGGACCATCGAGATCATCACCCCGGCCGACTTTTACGATACGGCGTGGGCGGCCGACGCGGCGCGCGCGACCGACCCCGCGCTCTATGACGCGCGGATCGACGCGCTCGTTGCCAGGGGCGACACCTGGCTCGAAGTCGAGGGGACGGGGGACGGTTTCGCGCTCGGGCGCTACGACGCCGGCCCCATCGAGCGCGACACCAACGGCTGGGAACCGGTGCGCGTCGGCGACGGCCCCGACGACCGCACGGGAAACGTCTACCCCGACGAGGCGACGGCCCGCCAGGCCGCGATCGCGTACAACGGCGCGGACCTCGCAGGCCTAGAACTGGCCCTCGATCCCGCCCCCGTCGCCGCGCTCGACCGCGACCTGACGCCGGCCCTCGACCTCTAAGAGCCAGGAGACACCGACCATGAGCACACCGCGCACGCCCGCTAGCCCACCGTCCCTAACCGCCCGCCTCTGGGCGCGCGCCGGCCATCTCGCCCGCCGCCTGCCCTCCCACGCCCGATCGGGGGTCGTTGCCCTGCTCCGCATCGTTCGTCGTCTGTGCGCGCGCGTGTGCTGGCTGTTGCGCGGGTGGGCCGGCCTCCTCGCCAGCCTACTCGCCGTGCTGGCCCTCTGGCTCGGGCCGCTCGCCGGCGCGCGCTGGATCGTCACCCAGGCCACGGCCCTCTACCGCCACGCAGCTGCGGCGGTGACGCTGTGGTATCAGACGGCCTACGACGCGGTAGCCTGGCCGGCGGCGACGGGGGTGGCTGCCCTGCGCGCGACGCAGGCGTGGGCGCACCACGGCCTCCACGGGCTCGCCCCCACGATCCACACGAGCACCTGGGCCTTCTGGATGCGCCACGGCGCGGCCTGGCGTTACGCGAACCTGCACAGCCGGGCCGGGGCGCCCGTGCGCGCGGCGATCCCGCTCGAACTGGGCGGCGTCCTCGCCCTCCTGGCGCTGTTCGCCGTGTTCATCCTCATTGGCCGGCGGAAGCGCGCCCTCGACCCGACGCGGGCCAACACCTACGGCGGGGCGCGCTGGCAAACGTGGGACGAGCTGAAGCGGCGGCGGGCCAAGCCTGGCGATATGGTGCTGGGGACGGTGCGGCGCGGGCTCGGACGGATCACGATTGGCGTGCGGTCGGCGCTGCTCCTGGAAGGCGTGGCCATCGACGCGCCGACCGGCCTGGGCAAGAGCAATGCTTTCTTCAAGACGCAATTGCTCGAACCCGACCCGGCCGTGGATTACGTCGCCACCGACAACAAGGGCGACGGGTGGAACCAGACGGCCGCGGCGATGAGCCGGACGCACGATGTCTACCGGCTGGACATGCAGAACCCGGCCAACAGTGTGACGTGGGCGCCGCTCGCCCTGGTGCGCACACCGGCCAAGGCCGAGGACTGGGCGCGGGCCTGGCTGCACAACTCCAAGCCGGCCGACAGCGCCCCGCCGCAGCCCTACTTCGAGCAGGCCGTCCTCTTGCTCATGGCGGCGGGCGTGATGCACGTCCACGCCGTCGCCGCCGCGGCCGGCCGCCCCTCCGGCACGCTCGACGAGCTGCTGGCCCTGCTGCTGCAACCGAACGTGGAGGCCATCGAGAAGGCGTTGAAGAAGGGGCCGAGCGGCGCGGAAACGGGGCCGGCGGCGCAGTTCCTCGGGCTCATCGCCGAGCACCGCGACCTGCGCTCCTCCATCCCCTCGGGGCTGGCCCCGCGCCTCTCCGCGCTCGCCGACCCCGCCATCAAGGCCGTCGTCGGCGGCCAGGGCACGCTCGACCTCGACCGCCTCGGGCGCGCGGGGCGGCGTCCGGTGGCGCTCTACATCGTGATCCCCGCCGGCGACGACACGCTGCGGCCCCTCGTCGCCGCGCTGTTCACGACGATGTTCACCGTGCTGCTGGACCGCGCGCGGACACTCCCTAATGGGGAGTTGGAACGCGAGGTGCGGATGCTGCTGGACGAGTTCGGCACGATGGGGGCGATCCCCAACGCGCCCAAGTGGTTCAACATCTGCCGGCAGCCGCGCATCTCCCGCGTCATCAGCTTCCAATCCTTCTCTCAACTCGTGGACGACTACGGGGAGCTGGGGGCCAAGGCCATCATCGACTCGTGCAACGTGCTGGCCTGGCTGGGCGGGACGCGCGGGGACGACGCCAAGTGGGCGAGCGACGCGCTGGGCAACCGCACCGTACTGGCCCACGGCGAGGGCGAGTCGCGGACGGCCGGACTGTTCGGCCGTAGTCCCGATCGGGGCAGCCAGTCGGTGAGCGAGGCCGGCGTGCCCCTCCTGTTTCCCGACGACCTGGCGGCCTCGTCGCGGCGGCGCGTCGTCGCCATCGCCCGCGAGGCGCGGCCGATGGACCTGCGCACGCGGCCGATGTGGTCCGTCCGGGCCATGCGTCGGCTGATGACGCGTCCGGCCCCGCCCGCGTGCCTCGAAGCGCCCCTGCCGTCCCACCCCGCGCCGGTGGCCACCGGCGCCCACCCCGCGCCGGTGGCCACCGGCGCCCACCCCGCGCCGGTGGCCACCGCGTCCGCCCGGACTCCCGTGCGCGAGGAGGCACGGGTGGTCCCTGTAGCTCCCCCAGCCCCGGCGCGGCTCCCCGCGCCGGCCGCGACGCCCCACGCGCCGGTACGTGTGCTGGTGAAGCCGGCCCCCACGACACCCCCCCCAGCAGCCACAGCGGCGGCGACGGACCCGGCGACGGCGACGGACCCGACGACGGCGCGGCCGGCACGGCTGCCCACGGCCCCCGTGAAGCATGGCACGGCCTACGACTGGACAGGTCTCCCATGACCACACACATGAGGCGCCGGATAGCGCCGTTTAGGGAGGGACAGGGCAGGCTCCCGCGCGCCGCCTTTACGCGGGGGGCGTGTGTGGGCTACAATGCCCATCATGAAGGAGTGCGCCATGTAGCACGATGCGCGGCCGTTATGGCCGCAAAAGGTAGAGGCCCACCGGCGGGAACCGGTGAGCCTCTACCTTGCCCAAGACGAACTATCTATAGTAACCGGCCCTGGTGTCCACGCCATACAAAGCGATCACCAGAACCACCAACACGGAGGCCGCGGCCCCGACGGAGTAGCCAGCTCCGAACCGGGTTGCGGGCCTGCACGGAGGCGTTTTATGCTTCAGAGCACCCCCATGCCCTGTACAGAGGATAACGCGGATGCGCGTCTCTGTCAAAGGGTTGACCCTACCCACATGTGGACGGGCGCCGGGACGGTCGATACGCGGTCCCTCATCGCGGCCGTGGCCCGCGCCTATACCGACATCTACCACCTCGAAACCGCCGTGACCCCCGCCGCGATCCTGGGGCCGGGCCGCGCGCCCGCCGTGGCCCAGGCGCGGCACCTCTGCGCCTACCTGCTCGCCGAGGACTACCACCTGACCAATGTGGCGACGGCCCACGCCCTGGGCCGCGCCGACCACACCACGGCCCTCAACAGTCGTGCGCGGATCGCCGCCGCCCTGCCGCGTGATACAGCCGTGCGCCGCGTGCTCGATCGCGCGCGCGCGGACCTGGCCGGCCACCGCCGCGCCGACGACGAGGCGATGCGCGCGCGGCACGACGCAGACCGCCGGCGTGCCCTGGCTGAGACCTCACCCCAGGAGTGGGACGAGTACCGCTACTGGCGGCTGCGCGCCCTGCGGATGGGGAGCGCCTGGTGAGCGCGCGCACGACAGCGACGGTGGAGCAGGCCGGTACCACGCCCAGCCCGACGCCGCGCGCGGGCTGGACGCAGATACCGCGCCCGTTCCTGGACGCCGCGCCGCTGGACAACGACCGGCTCGCCCATGTGCTGCTCATCTCCTATGCCTGGGACGAAGATGCGTGTCACCCGTACCAGGGCGACCTCGCCGCGGAGTTGGGCTGCTCGACGCGCACGGTCAAGCGACGCACGGCCGACCTGCGGCGGGCCGCGCTCATCACGGTCACGCGGGGTGGCCGCGGCCATGCCAACGTTTACCACTTCGCCGCCGCGCCGGCGCGGGACGACGAGACCGGCTACGCGACGGTGCCCAATGCCGTGCTCGGCGATCCCGATCTGAGTCAGGGGGCGAAGCGGGCCTACGTCATGGTGGCGCACCACAGCAACCAACAGGGACGCTGCATTCGCACGGTGGCGCGGATCGCCGGCTACGTCGGGACCTGCTACAAGAGCGCCTATCTGTACCTGCACGAGTTAGAGCGCGCTGGCTACCTGCGGAACACGCCGCAGGGGCGGGGCCTGCCCAACAGCTACGACGTGGGGACGCCGCAGATGCGCCGGCGCGCGGCGAAGAAGGGGGCGGCGCCGGTCATGACCGTGCTCGACCGCGAGGACGTGACCACCGAGGATCGCCGCTGGCGGGCCGTCTACCGTGAGTTGATGGGCGCGGAGCCAGCCGACCGATTGAATAAGCAACTCCATAGCCTGGCCGTCGATCCCGCCGTGGGCGAGGACCTGCTGATCGAGGCGCTGCGCGGCGCGGCCGACTTCCGCACCATCACCATCAACACGGTGCGCGTCGAGCTGGACAAGATCGCGCGTGAGCGCCCCGTTGAGGATGAGCCACCCGCGCCGATCGACTACTTCGGGGGGAAGTACGGCCATCTCGTCCTTTGCGCCGGGTGCGGCCAACACAAGGGAGACTGTACCTGCCACGCCCGCGAGGGACCGACCGGCACGGCGCCGCCGACGGCGACGGGACCGCCGGGCGCTGGCGCCGGGGCCACATTACCGCGAGGAGCGCCGGGGGTCATCGCACGCTGCGGCCACTGTCTCTTCGCGCCCTGTCGCTGCCCACGGAAGGAGCGGCGGGCGCGGGAGCGCGCGGCCGGGAGGGCGACGCCATGAGCGCGGCGCACACGCCTCTGCGCAGCCCCCTCACCTGGCATGGGGGTAAGGGCCACCTGGCGCGGCATATCGTGCCCCTCTTGCCGCCACACGAGGCGTACCTCGAGCCATTTTTCGGAGGAGGGTCCGTGTTCTGGTACAAGTCGCGTGTCCGGCTGGAGACCATCACCGATCTGGCGGGCGACGTCGTGCGCTTCTATCGGGTCCTGCGCGACCCGGAGCAGTACGCGCGCTTCCGGCTGCTGTGCGAACTGACGCCGTACGCCCGCGAGGAGTACGAGGACTGCCGCGCGCCCTGGGGCGACGGCGACGACGACGCGGGCGACCCGGCGCGCCGCGCCTGGGCCTGGTTCGTCGGCGTCCGTCAGGCGTTTGGCGGCGCGACGGGGAGCACGGCGCGACACGGCTGGAAATACAGCGTCCAGACGCCGGGCGCCGCGGCACCGGGGACGTGGGGGTACAGCGCCACCAACGCCGAGGGGACGCGCGTGGCCAGTGCGGCCCAACGCTACCTCTCCGCCGTGGAACGGCTGCCGGAGGTCCACGCCCGGCTGCAGGGGGTGCAGATCGAGCGCGGCGACTGGCGGCGCGTGCTCGCCGCCTACGGCCACGCCGGCGTGCTCGTCTACGCCGATCCCCCGTATGTGTGGGAAACACGCGCGGGTGACAAACGATACGCGCACGAGCTGACGACGGAGGATCACCACGCGCTGACGGCCGCGCTGCTGGCGTCGCCGGCGATGGTGGCGCTCTCGGGCTACCGGCACGACGCGGTGCATGGCCCGTTAGAGGAGGCCGGCTGGGCACGCACCGACTTCGACGTGCCGATCAGCGCCGCGCGACACAGGGAGGGCCTGCGCCGCGTCGAATCGCTCTGGCGCAACCCTGCGGCCGTCGCGGCGTGTGAGCGTGCGCGGTATCAACCCGCGCTCTTTACATTCGAGGAGATAGATCAATGACGACGAAAGATGCGACGCCCACGATCGGTGTGCTCGATGGGGACGGCCTGCACCTGCCCAGGCAGCCCCTCGTCCCTATCCGAGGGGCGATCCGGCACGTCGGCGACCTGTACAACGGCGCGCGGCGGCACGGCCTCACGCAACTCTGGTTGACGGACGCCTGGGTGCGCGCGGCCGAGCTACCCGCCACACTCGCCGCCTCGGGCCAATTCCGCGAGGTGCGCCACGCCTTCGTCAGCGACGGGCTGGACGACCTGCACGCCTTCCCCACGGCGCTCACGCCCTGGCTCGACCTGCGTAAGAAGGGTGAAGCTGGCTCAGGCGTGTCCATCGTCTTCCCCCTGTACGACGAACACGCGGTGTGGGGCCTCGACACCGACGGCGCGACGCTACTGGGCGCCCTGCTGGCCTACGCCCAAGCCGTGGGCGCGCCGTACTACCGCTCGCCGGGCCGCACGGGACTGGACCTCCTGCAGGAGCTGGGCAAGCGCGGGGCGGGCTCTCAGCGGGAGTACCCGGAGCGGCTGCCGCCGCCGGCGGGACAGGCCGATACGGTGACGGAGCTGAGTTGGCTGCGCACACTCTCGCCGACCGAGCGGGGCAAGGCGTATCTCCATTCCTACGACAAGAACGCGCAGTGGTTGAGCGCGGCCGGCGTCGTGGAGCTGGGCCTGTCCGGCATCGAGGAGCGGCACGACCCGACCGGCAAGCTGCCCTTCGACAAGAAGCTGCCGGGCTACTGGCTGGCACGGATCGCCGGCGCGGAGGAGCGGTGGGCCTGCACGCCGACGGTGGCGTGGGCGCTGGAACGCGGCCAGGCCGTCGCGCTCACCGAGGCGTACGTCTGGACCAAGCACTCGCGGGCGATGGAGACGTGGTACGAGCGGCTGCGCACGGCGCGCACGGCGCTCTACGATGACACGACGCCGGCGGGACGGCTGGCCCTGGGCGCGCTCAAGTACACCTACGCGCTCACGATCAGCGGCTTCAACAGCGCCTGGCACCGCGACAAGCGCAGCCCGCTGTACCGGCCCGACTGGCGGCACCTCGTCATCGCGCAGGCGAACGCCAATATGTCGCGGGCGCTGCACAAGATGGACGCGGCCGGCTATACGCCTGTGGCCGTCCACAAGGACGCGGTGTACCTCGTGAGCGACGAGCCCGACCCGGTGAGGGCGTGCCCACCCTCGGTCACGTTGGGGACGGGCCTGGGGCACTTCAAGGTGCAAGACGCGGCGATCCCGTTGGAGCGTGTGTTGCCGGCGTTCGATGGCGCGAGCGGCGGTGGACTCGGGACGCTGCTACGGCTCTTGAAGCCGCTGCGCGACGGTGCGGCTACGCGGACGGCCGTGGGGGCAGTGTAGCGTGTCGGACCTGGGGGAGGACCTGGCGCGAGCGTACGAGGCGCGGGTGGCGGCGGCCGACGTGGAGCTGACGCCGGCGGCGATCCGCGCCGTGGTGCGCGAGCTAGGGGGCGGGGAGGAGCGCGCCCAGGTCGCCGCGGGCAACAAGCAACTAGCCGGCCAACTCGGCATCTCCATCCGAACGGTGCAGCGGTGGCAGAAAGAGGGCGGGGAGGCGCGCAGCGTGGCGCGCTCGACGCCGGGGCTGCGGATCAGCGTGCAGGGGATCGCCAATGAACAGCAGCGAGCGGGGAACGCGCGGGCGTTCCGGGAGCAGGTGCAAGAGCAGGGGCTGGACGTGGGCGCGTGCCGGGTGATGGTCCTGGTGTACAACGAGGATCGCGCCCGGCCGCGCAACATTGGGGACATGCACATTGGGGGAGACGCCCTGACCGAGGCGCTGGACGCGCTGGAAGCAGGCGACGTGGCGGGAGCGGCCGAAGCATTCGGGGATGCATGGCTCCAGATGTACGGGATGGACGTAGACGCCGAAGTGACCGACGTGGTGGGGACGTTCGCGCTCGACGTGTGAGTGGGGAGGGGGACAAGGTTCGTGGAGCGGCACACACGCCGACGGGATCGGGCCACCCGCATTATTCTTGTCCTCGTACTGATCCTCGTGCTCGGCGACGTCGCGCTCACCACCGCCGACGTGCTGGTGACGGCGGCGGCCGCGCTCCTGGCCCTTGGCGCGGTGTGGCGCGTCCTGGCCTGCGATGTCCTGCCGCTCTATCAGCGCCCGGTGCGCTATGGCCTCGTCGCCCTGGGGCTGCTGCTCAGCGCACCGGTGGCCGCCCTGATCCTGCTGACTCTCGCCGGGCATACGGTCCACGTCCCATGACCGCTTGTCCCGCGCCATCAAGGAGTCAGCGACACACTATGCCCCCAACAGGAGAAACCGCTGTGTCCACACACGTATAGGGTGTGGTGTGCCCTGTCCACGGCGGCGACCCCTCCCTTTATACCTTTATAGGTTTGGATCGGGCGGCAAGCCCGATGGCCACGACGGCGTATTTAGTGATCCATCGGGGTGGAACTCTGGGACCAGTTTGTATGGCAGCAGCGTGCCGTGTAGAACGTCGTGGCCCGTCCGCGCATTGACCACGACAATTGTCGAGCCTGTCGCTGCACAACGAGGCGCGGTGAGCGTAACGATCTTGGGGTCGCGCCAGGGCAAGCGGGTTGGGGACGTAGTTAGGAGTACGCGGCGATGCGTCCCCTGAAGCACCTCATAGATTTGTCGGACTCCACTTGAGGTGCGGAAGGGCGGCGCAAAGCGGATGTACAAACTGCTAGAATAGTGAATTTCCCCATTGCCAACTTTGATCGCGCGTTGGCCGTCGCGTGTACCGGGTATTTGGCAGAGGGACAACGCCGCGCCATGCAGCACACCAGAGTCGTCCCGTAGTGATACCGTCGTCACTGACCAACGCCAATGTTGTACAGCGGCCAGTGGATGCCGTAGATCCATTGTCGGGCTAGCTAGACTAGCAGACTGCATTAGCAGCATTTTGCCGCCTACATATATGACGACAATGGCGGCACTTAGCCCAATCCAGTTACGAGATCTCATATAGTCCCCTGTTGCTGTAAGCAATCCACGCGACTCTTCTTTGTTGCGCATAACGCATAGTGTCACGGAGTGGTCCATTCCAGGTTGGAATGGACCACTCCGTGATACGCTGAGGGGCGGATGGCCTCCCACCGTATCCGATGCTAGGATGTCGTAAATTGAACGGCGTTCGACGCGCAGCCATTCGCGTTCTGGTCGGTGAAGTCCGACACCCATGGAACGCCCCCAGTCGCCAGCATCTTGTGATAGTACTCAGTGGAGTACGAGCCATTGGTTGTCCACGAGCTCGGATCACCAGAATACACGGTCTGATTGGTCGTGTTCTCGAAGTAGCTATTGTACTGGACGCCAGCGAATGACGAGAATTGGGCAAGGACGTAATAGGTTTTGGTAGGTGTATCCTCACCCTCGTACGTGGCGGTCATCGACGGGCAACCCGATGTCGCGTGGACGGGTGCCGTGTGGATGCCTGCGACCGCAGTGAGAATCCCAAGTGCGAGCGCTGCACGAACGAGCGCTTTCGGAATGCTGTGAAACATCGTCAGTTCTCTCCCTTCAACATGAAACACGTTGTACCTCCGATGCCTTGATCGAAGAAATCCGTGTATTTGCCCAGCGAGTGGCCGCAGTCACCGGTCTCAGGCTGGAATATCAACGCCGGTCTCAGGCTGGAAAATCAAACAGCGTCAGATTGTTTCCTTTTCTTTTTCTCCTTTCCCTATCGTCAATGGCTAGTTTGGCGGGGATACGTAGGCACCAGATGTGTACGCGTCTGGGTAACTCGTGCGCGCCTCAGACTATGAAGGCGCGTCCCACGTACCACTTAGATAGATGCGCCGCGGCGCGATTATGAGAACATATGTTCTAATCAAAAAAGCACGACGTGGACGCCGCCCGGCTCACAAGAAGCGTGCGCAACTCGTCCTCGGCTCGTAGACGCGTCGCATTGACGGCTCGCGTGGTGACGCCCCGCGCGCGTGCGACCTCGGCGGCTGATTTATCGTGTAGATAGAGGTCTTCGAGGACTTGCATCTGCCGGGGCGACAGACCGCGCAAGAGGTCGTGGAACAGCAACGCAGTCGCGATGTCCTCTCGTGGGTCGGCAATGGTGAGGTACGCCTCGCCATCGCCTAGCGCAAAGATCTGCCGATTCGCCTGCCGCTGTAATTGATGGAAGTGCCAGGGCAGCGACGATCGTAGGTAGCCGCCAAATGGGATACGGCGCGTCGGACTGTAGCGGTGCAGTAATAGTAGGAAGGCGTAGCGCGCCTCCTGCCACAAATCCTCGGCATCAAACAGGTACATGTTCCCGCGACGGTTGGCGTATGATCGACGCACCACATGCGCGAGGAGCGGGCGATAGCGGCGCAAGAGTTCCTGCTTCGCGTCGCCATCGCCATCCATCGCGCGTGCAACAAGGTCGTCGAGTTCGGCCTCGCGGCCCCCCTCGCTTCCCTCCGGATATGTGTTGTCCATGGAGCGCTCCATGCCTTTTGTCCTCCTTTCCCTCGCGTTGTCGCGCGAGGATCAGCGGTTGTCCTATTATGATAGATGCCGCTGCGAGGGCGTAATGGGAACATGCCTCCTAACTTGGCACACATTGCACCGCGCCGACCGCTGGGAGGGACAGCATTCTACCAACTCTGCGCTAGCTGTCGGGCATCCTACACCTGAGCATCCAGCAGCACCCCATCCGCGCAGACCCGCGTCGGCCATAAGCACAATGTGCCGACTCGCACCAGATGTACCCGATAGATCATTGGCGCTCCCCAACGGACACGCCGCGAGGAGAGTACGAACGCAGCGCCGACGACGGGCAAGCGTCGAAGGAATGCCCGTATGGGGTCGGGGGCCGGAGTCAGCGGAACGGAGAGGAGAAGTGCGGGCTGGGTGACGCCAAGCGCGGGCACTCTCATGGACAAATACGTGCTCGCCCCAGGAGGTCGGGCGACGGTCAGCAAGGGGGATGGGCATCCCTGTGGGTTCATGATGCAAGCAGGGTGATTGACCCACTGCCAACGGACAGCTGGGTTAGCGTCGAAGACGCCGGTACTTAGGGGCAGTATCCGTCCGTTAATGGTCGTTAGCCACACGGCTTTGACGACTCTGCCGCGCACTCGGATCGTCCGCCCAATCCAGGCTGCAGGGTAGCGCTGGAGGGCCACTACCACCTGAGCTGGGCTGTACACTGGATCGGCCCTAGTCGTCCACTGGATACTGGTGATCGTGAGCGCGACAGCGACAAGGATCAGAATGACAAGGAGGGTGTGTTTCACCTCTGTAAACCCATGACGCAATCTAGTATCAAAGCTCGCCTGCTGGGGGTGTGGTGGGTCCTGTATCCCTGCGGCTGGACTGGGCCACATGACACTTGACGCCGGTGGGAAGGGCACCTTCCCCAAACAAGTAAGCGCGACAGTGCAAAGTGCGACCCGTTGCGGCGTGGAACGTCCAGGTAGCGCGCCAAGACCTCATCTTTGTGAAACCGTCCCCGCGTTTCTAGGCGGGTGGATGCCGGAGGAGGGCTTTTTGCCAGCGTCAAGTGTCATGTGTTCCAGCATAGCATGTCGCAGGCCTGAGCTGTTTCGTCGGGGCGCGGCAACGGCCGCCACACGGCGTGACGAGGTGATGATCGGGGTGGTGGAACCGCTCTCCCCGCGCCTCTGTCCGGTGTCTATAGCGGCCTCCCATCCCATCGTTTACCAGCGGACAGCATAGGGGGTGGCCGCGCCGGCGTCCCCACAACGGCGCGGCCACCCCCTATTCACCCGCAGGATAGCGGCGACGGAATCGGCGCGCATGATGCAAAACTCACCTTTCAAACGCCGAACACAGGAGGGCCTCGGCGCGTCGGTCTGTTGGCGCCCGGGCCGGCACGATGGCGCAGGAACTGTGGGATCTGACAGATGGCCGCTCACCGTCTGACGACGATGAACCATTACCAGCCGGGGGGCTTGGTAATCGTCCCTACGGCGTCGGTGAGGGTCGGTGGTAGCTGACTCGCCGCGAGCACGCCAGCACGGAGACGGCGATAGTCGGTGGGGGCGCTCGCGGCGTTTCTCATGGGCCACGAGGCGCGCTCATGCGGGTTAAACACGAAGATGCGGCGGCCAAACTCCTGCTTCACCATCTCGATCGGGGTGATAAGGTCCGTATCGTTGCTGACGACGGCGGCCACGTCGTACTCGGTCTTGAAGGCATCGAGTAAGAGAAACGACGCGAGGTTCACATCAGAGCCCTTTTCCTCGCTCTTATACACGCGCTGCCGCGTTGGCGGGGGCGTGACGACGCGGGCCTCAATCTGACTCTCGAGGAATTGCCCCCGATGGACCGTGAGGCGCGGCGTCGAGGCCTCTAAGGCGCGCAGGTAGGCGAGTTGCCGCTGCGCCTGGTGCGGATTGCCGGGACGGGGTTTGACAACCGCCGTGAAGTAGCGCACGCGGTTGATGTCGTAGGCGGGGAGGAGCGTGGTGAAGAGGGTGTAGAGGTCGAGCCAGCGATAGGGTTTGTCACGCAGGGCACCGTAATAGAGGTTGAACCCGTCGATATAGACGTTGGCCCTGAGTGCGCGCATACCTCTCCAAAATAAAGCAGGGGCAACCCGAAGGTCGCCCCGCTGACTTACCACCGAAGCAGTAAGCACGATACTTATATATTACCGTATACACGGTGGGATTGCAAGAGGAAAAACACACTAACACACTCCTCCTTTCACGACGTGTGCGACACGCGTAAACGACCTAGTTTGATAGCACAACGGCGGCGTCGGAGTCAAGACAAGGGTGAAACTAGGTCGTTTACGCGTGCCGCACACGTCGTCGCGGTTGCGTGGACGCACATCCCTATGCGGGGGGCGTGGTACCATAGGCGCACGGCGTGCTCAGGTCAGTGCGAGGGGGGACGGGGGAGGTGCGATGGGCCTGGTGAGAGCGGCACGTCCGGCCCGACAACGGGGGCCGATCGCGGTGGCGCTGAGCGTGGTGTTGGGCCTGGCGTTGCTCGCCAGCCTCGTCGCGGCCGTCGCGGGCCGGCCATCCTCGCCCGCTGGGACGGTGTACGCAGTGGAGCAGGTGACGACCGGCTTGCGCCAGCACCCACGGGCATGGATCGGGCGCACCGTGCTTGTGCAGGGCCGCGTCGCGGGGGCGATGAGCTGGGGGCAGTCGGGCCACCCACTGACCGACGTGTTGTATCCGCCGCCTGGGCTGAACATCCGCATCCGGCTCGTCCCCATAGATTTGCAGGGGTACCCGGCGCGGATCTGGCCGGGGCCTGCTTTGTGGGTGGCCCCCCATCTCGCCCCACCCTCCTCGAATCCCCCCCTGAACGCGCTCCGCCGGATACCGTTGGTCAAGCGGCTCTTCCCCGCTCCACAACCCCTGGACACGACGGATACCACACCACGCGTCTTCCGCCTCACGCTGCTACCCCGTCACGGGACGAGGTGCCCAGGCGTGTGCGCCGATGCGACGCTCGATGGTGTGCAACTGTGACGCCCGTCGCGGCGGCGACACGGGCACGGCCATAGCGCGCCCCCTGCGCGGCCACGCAGGGGTGCTCCATAGCGGACTAGGTACCGATCGACCGGGCGTATCACGCGCCAGAGTAGGCGTGAGGGTGAGAGGGGGAGACTAACGAATGGGTGGTACGGTGGGGCGCTACGCGCGTCAGGGGATGACGACCGCGAGCCGCCACGGGCCGGCCCCGACCGCGTTCGACACAGCGGCGTTCGGTGTAGCGGTGAAGGAGCGGATCGTGAGCGTCAGCCGCGCGCCCCGGCGCTGGGGTGGATACGTCCACACCTGCCGGCACGTGAGTCCCGTGTCGGCAAAGCCACCTGAGCCGCACCCGCTGCCCTGACTTATGAGCGGCACCACCTGGCCGTGCGCATCCGTCAGCGTCGCGCCGCGCGTGTCGCCGAAGGGCGAGAAACCCAGGACGAGGCTCGTGTCGCGCGCCGCGGCGATCTGGAGTTGGAGGCCGGCGCGCTGCGCGAGCGGGCCGCGGTAGGGGCGCTGCTGCCGGAGCGCGGCTAGGTTCAGCGGGATGCGCACGATTTCGCCGGTCATGAAGCGCAGCACCGCCGCGCGCGCGGTCGGGGGCAACGGTCCGAGCGTGGCGACGCCGTGCAGGGGGCCAGTGGGGGGATGCCACGGGAACCACGGGGGCAGGAACCGCGTCCAGCCGAAGGCGCCGGCGCCAAAACTGGCCCCGCCCCCATAGTTCATGAGGGTACCTGTGTCGTCGGAGAGTTCGGGGATAAGATCGGGAAAACGGCCCAGCGGTGCCGTGCTATGGAACTGGACGTACGTACTCGCGCCGTCGGTCACGACGCGATCAACCGCAATGGGCGTGGTCGGCTGTCCGGGGCTGGGCACGCCGGAGAGGCCACGCGCGATCAGCACCCGCTCGTTCGGGATGCCTGAGTCGAGTGGGACGCCGGCGGCCGCCGGCCGTAGCGCCAGGGCGATCCCGGCTGCCGCAGCGACAAGGAGCAGTAGGAGGCCCACGACGAGGAGAGGGGCGCGTAGGTGAGGGGAGTGTTGAGGCACCATGGCCCCACGATACACCTCGCGCGTGTACGCGGCAACGGCGTTATCGGGGCGCACCGTGGTTGGATTCGGCCCCATGACGGAGGACAGACCCCTCGGGCGCGGCACCAGGTGTGGCCTCCTGCTCCCCCTCCGCGAGGAGCGCGGTGGAGGTCTGGACGCAGTCGGCGCAGATGAGCGCTGCCTGTGGCTGTGGCCCGGCGATCATCCGCCGCGTATCCTCCTGGGTCGTGCCGCAGAACGAGCAGGTATAGCGTGGGCGTCGCGTCATGGTGCGTTTCTCCTGCTACGGGTGGCCGCGTGACCTTAGGGTGTAAGGCGTCACATTAAGTGCGCCGGATTTGCACTTGGATCGGCTACAAAACGTCACGGTAGGTGCGCCAAAACGTCACACTACCTGCGCCAATCCTGCAAAAACGTCAGATTAGGTGCGCCGATCCGCGCGAGGCGTGTCGTCAGTCGAGGGCGTCGTAGGGACGGTGCAAAGGCGTTTTCACGCTCAAAAAGAGGGGTGGAGGGGCCTGAGAAGGGTTCGGGTGCAAGATGGCGCAGGTACTGTGACGCCAACGGCGCAGCTAATTTGACGTTCGGCGCACTTAATGTGACGCCTTACACGGGGATACATGGGGCGTCTCCGTCCACCCGTTCTGTCTGTGTCTTCCGCGTCGCTATCGTGCGGTGTGTGGCCCGTGTACGGCGCCTACCGTGGCACCTCACCCCCCGCGGCTAGATAGCGTGCGCCGGTTTGATCGCCTGGATGACGACGCGGCGTGTCACCAGGTCGGCGTCGGACAGGTGACGGAAGCGGTGCGCCACCTGCGTCCGGGCGATCCCCTCCCGATCGTACTCCACGAGGTCGCCGACGATGCGATACTGTCGCCGCCGCAGCAGGGCGAGGTGTGCCGAGTGCGGAGCCCTGTTCGGGGCGTAGGGCCGGCGCCCCGCCACCGCCATCCAGACGAGATCGGGGTAGGCCCAGTGGCCGTTCCAGTGGAGGGCCAGGCCATGGGCGCTGAGGTCGATGGTATGGGACATGAACCCCCCAGGCGTGAGCCAGGCATCCATCGCCGCATACGTCGCCGCCAGGTCGGGCGGGTAGTCCAGCACGGCTTGGGACACGATCAGGTCGACGGAGCCGGGCGCGATGATCGTGGGATCGTGCCAGGGCGCGATGTAGGCGAGGCCGACCTCCCCTGTCCCGTGCGCCCATCCGGCGCGCCCTGCCCCCCGCATGGCGTCGATCGCGGCCCGGATCGCCGCGCGGCGCTCGGGCTGTAAGGACGCGCGCAGGCGCGTGTCCGTCAGGATGTGGGCCGGGAACTCATAGGAGTCGAGCCGGGGGCGTATCCGCGGGAACTCATCCGCGTCCGGGATCGGGGCGCGCCGGTCGAACAAGGCGACCAAGGCGTCGAAGACCGCGCGGGTGCCGTCGGGGGTGCTATAGGGCACCGTATCGAGCGCGTAGTAGGTGGTTGCCCCCGAGAGCAGGGCGGCGAGCCCGACCCCCAGCGAGTCGCCCGGCCCGAGCTCGGCGACGGTGCCCAGATCGGTCGCCAGGCCGTTGCGATGCGCCAGGACGAGGTGGCGTAGCCACACGGCATAGCAGTAGCGGGCCGAGCTCGTGCCACCGGAGCGACGCGCGACGCGCCGGCTCAGGGGCGGGACGTAGCTCGCGAGCCCAACCGCGAGTTCTCGTACGTTTATCTCCAAGTCGTGTCGGCTTTCGTGCGTGCGGTCCCGGATGAGCGGCCACGCCATCCGCTCGTGGCGCTTAACGGGGGTTGCACACATGCACATGATCGCGTGCGACCGTAGGGACTCGGTCGTGCGCCACACTCCGTGCGGGGGCGGTCTGGGCGGGGGCGGTCTGGCGCTTCTACGGTAGCATGCTGCCATGGACGCGTCAACTCCGTGTCGGCGGTACGCCCCTCCGTTACTCACCTGTGGGCTCATGCTACTGTAAGATCCCACAGTTATTGAGCCGATCCCAGGCGTGGGCGGTGCTAGAATCCCACAGATAGTGAGCGGATTGTTCCACAGTACCTGCGCCACCCTATACAAAATCCCACAGAAGGTGCGCCGATC
>JAABUJ010003357.1_pt1 | contig 18073 bp, 16 predicted proteins | sample 5559131 | NCBI WGS metagenome assembly JAABUJ01 (sample SAMN10711875, study PRJNA513366) | rock metagenome | isolation source: Antarctica rocks | place: Antarctica: Victoria Land, Mt New Zealand nord | collected 2016-01-07 | reverse complement strand
TCAAATAAATTTCTTAATATTAACTTAAACTTTATCAAAGATATGTTATTAAAAGCGCAAAGATTATTCTATCAAACATAAGATTTTGATAATAATAAATTAAGAAATACGAAAGTTAATTAAAAGCATCTTGCTAGAAGTTGAGATTAAGAATCTAAAAATAAGGTCAAGAGGCGACAATCGTTGTAAAAGCGCTAAAATCGTTGTGAAAGCGCTAAAGGCAATTCTCCGTCATCCCATTCCAAAGATCCTTCCTGGGATCGGGAAAGTACGCGATTTGTCCATAACCTGACAGGGAAATTCACCCTGAATACGTTCGTAGAGATGTTTTGAGCCATAGCACACCTCACACCCACCACAGGATTCGTTGTAGAAGCGGACGAGATGTATTCATAAGCGTATCTGTACTCTTTAACAGAAGAAAGGCCTTGCCGGGGTCCTGCGTTTGCTGTATCATACCAATCCCGAGTCAAGGATTGCTGTATGATCGCCGTGATCGCGTTCGTTTGAATCTGGAAATTGAGGTGGGGCCCATCTAGGGGCGCTGGTCGTCCCTAGGTGGGGGGTCCACTTTTAATATCGATGTTGAGTACAGTATTGTGTGTTCGGTAGGCCTAACTAAGGTAAGGCAAGGCCTACGCATGTCTTCGAAACAAAGAAGCATCTTAATCCGTGTGGAACTCATGTAGGCCTCTCGAGGCTTCTTGCTCTTAGTGTCATCATTCTATTTCTTCCGTCGTTCGTACCTTTGATGCTACCCTCGTATTTTCATATTCGTCCCCTTTAATTTGTATAGGCCGAATTTCTTAGACCTGTTCTAGAGGTATCTGCTGTATTGAGACTTCCCATCAATAACTTTCTAAGGTAGGAAATCAAATAGTTGCCAAGAGCCACAACAGATATAAAGGCGAAGCGAACCCTTGCATCTGTGAGGGGGACATGGGGCATTAACAGCGCGTATGGGTTCAACGAGCTGCTAAACTCTTGATTCGATGAAAGAGTAGCAGTATAGAGACAACGGCAGGAGCTAGGGTGGAAACTGAAGACCCCTACTCTTGTCGAAAACATTATATACAGGTCACCAACGCCAGAACCCCTAAATAGCTAATTTGAATCCAAAACCACAACTTCCGCTTCACCCTGCCCTACAGACTCAACCATCAAGTCATCTCCTGCATCGACCTTCTCTACAAACGCCCCATCGCCCTCTCCTAATACCTTATCCTCCCTTCCTGCCAGCCGAACCTTCGCCCCTAAACCCCTCATCGGCAAATGTACATATACCTTCCTGTCCTTCTTCGACCTCACCGAACCGTCGCCACCAATCTTCCACGAGGCCTTCGAACCCGGCGCAATGATAGACACACCCATCAAGAAGTCCGCATGGATAGGAATCGTCCCCTCAACCACAGGCAGCGCCTGCTTCTCTTCTCCAGCAGTTGCCTCAACACCTCCCTTCAAAGGGCTCAAGATCGTGACAAATCCCCTGCGCTTCGCCTCTTCGCCGAAGCTCATGGTGTGGTAGCGAGGCGTCAAGCCTTTCTTCCACGGCAGACACCATATCTGCAAGAAATGCACCGTCTGCGACTGATGCTCGTTCTGCTCTGCATGCGCGATGCCGCTGCCGCCGGTGGTGAATTGGACGTCCCCGCGCTTCATAACGAAATAGTCGTCGCTACTGACGTCTTTCAGACCTTTTGCGTCCGTCGGGGATTTCTGACCGTGCATCGAGTCGCGGTGTGTCAGCTCCCCGGAAAGGACATAGCTGAAGATCTCGGCATCACGATGCGGATGTGTGGGGAAGCCAGTCTTGGGAGCGACACGGTCTTCGTTCAGCACGCGTAGACTGCCAAAGGATTGGAAGGAGGGGTGGGAATAGGAGGCGAAGGAGAAAGTATGGTAGGTATTAAGCCAGCCGTGGTCGGCATGGCCTCGGGCAGCGGAGGGGCGGAACGTGATCTTTGCGTTGGACATAATTCTGGATATTGTGCACATATATGGGATGACGTTAGGTGATGTTCTTGTTTTTGTTGTAAAGGAAAAGACAAGACGACAAGAGATGGACGCTTCTTATAGAGGAGGTTGCGTGGCGGAAGATTCTACAAGGTTGCTAACAGTGTTTAGTTAGCATTACTCGATGTACGCTCAGCAGCCTCAACGAAGTAGCTTGGAAGTGATCGGGGAAAGGCTTGTTCCTGACTGTGGATCTGGTCAGCTATTATACATCTGACTGTTTACGCCTAGAACAGGCTTACGAGAGTCTTGGTTATTGTTCGAATATGATGCGGGGCGATCTCCTCAGGCGATTCATCGGCTTTTAGCGCTTTCACAACGGTTGTCGCCCCTTGGCCTTATTTTTAGATCCTCGACCCCAACTTCTGGCAAAATAATTTTGGTCAACCTTCGCATTTCGCTATTAAAATATACAAAATTAATTAGGATTACTTTGAACACTACGCGCTTTCTAAATTTGTTTTGCTTGTAAGTTTTGATTAAGAATTGCTAAAGCTATAGAAACTGCAAAGTTCGTTAACATGTAAAAAGTTTAAGTCGATCTTTGTTTTTAAGATACGCTCTAAAATACAAAAACTTTGCAATTAGATAATTATCTCAATGTTGATTTAAACTCTATCAAAGATATGCTGTTAAAAGCGCAAAGTTCATTCTATCAAACATAAGATTTTGATAGTAATAAATCAAGAAATGCGAAGGTTGACTAAAACTATCTTGCCAGAAGTTGGCGTCGAGAATCTAAAAATAAGGTCAAGAGGCGACAACCGTTGTGAAAGCGCTAATTGGATCTGGGTCCGCCAAGACATGCATTGACGGTCGTCGTTGTCGAGTTTTCACATACTTCACTTACGTTTCGACAACGATATGAATCCCCAACTTACGAGACGTCAGTGCTTCCTGGAGATGTCCACTTTGGGGCGCGCCCCTCAATTACTCTGAGCAAGACCCTGTACCGCATAAGAAGTCCTTGCCTGCGACGTACGAAACACTTTTACGGACCCCAAAGACATCCCTTATGCCAGGACCTTTACAGCTCCTTGCACGCGATGGAAGCGCCTCTGAGAAGCTCAGGGAATGGTCATCGCTGATTGGCATCGTCACCGCCATTGTAGGCAACATCCTCATATCTTTTGCCCTGAACATCCAGCGCTATGCCCACATTCGACTTGGCAGGGAAGAAAGCGGCAAGGAGGCCCCACCAGAAAACAGCAAAAGTCGGCATAAGACATACGGAACACAAGAGCAGGGCAAAATAGCTGAACAGCGAGCAAAGATCAATCTAACGGCTCCGCTAGGGGATGGCGAGCTCACAGAGGCGGAGGTTTCAAACGGTGGGGACTACATGCCGCGTCCATCGATCCACTCACGCTCTTCCTCCGGGTCGACAGTGAAGCAGTCCGAGAAGCATTCAGAACATGGGGAGCGGAAGTCATACCTGAAATCGCCGTATTGGTGGGCAGGGATCATCCTCATGGTGATTGGAGAAGCCGGCAATTTCCTGGCATATGGCTTTGCGCCAGCATCGATCGTTTCGCCCCTAGGTGTTGTGGCATTGGTGTCAAATTGTATAATTGCACCCTGCCTTCTCAGAGAACGTTTCCGGTTTCGGGACTTCTTTGGTGTCGTGGTGGCTATCGCGGGAGCTGTGGTGGTGGTACTCAGTGCGAAAAACTTGGAGAACAAGATGGGTCCGAAAGAGCTCTGGTCCCATATCGCCCGGTGGGAATTTGCGCTTTACATGGGCATTACCGCGTTCGTGATCATCGGGTTGATGTGGGCTAGTGGTAAATACGGAGAAAGGACGATACTCATCGACTTAGGTCTAGTTGGGCTTTGGGGTAAGATTTCAAGACTATGAACTTTCTACAGGCTGACGTTTTTAAGGCGGCTACACTGTGCTTTCTACCAAAGGGATCGCATCCCTCCTCTCCTACACACTGTGGCACGCCCTGACCTTCCCAATTACCTACCTCCTACTCTTCGTCCTAGTCGTCTCAGCTCTACTGCAGATCCGATACCTCAACCGCGCCCTACAACGGTTTAACTCAACTCAAGTCATCCCTACGCAATTCGTCCTCTTCACCATCTCCGTCATTATTGGTAGCGCGGTCTTATACCGGGACTTCGAATCTGCTACAGCAGACCGTGTTGGCAAATTTGTTGGAGGCTGCGCCTTGACTTTCTCTGGCGTTTACCTCATCACGAGCGACAGAGCTGGACCATCCAATGACGAGGACGATGCATCAGAAGACGAGGAAAATACCATAGGACTTGTTGATGAGGAACGGTACGAAGACGATGTGGACGTTGTAGATGCTGGAAAGGGTGGCAGTCGAAGGGAGTCGACCCCAAGCATCCGGTTCGACAATCCTTCTAGACGTCCGTCGAAGCCGCAAGCCGACGGACCAAGCTCGCAACCTCGAACTCCACGGCGCCTGCACTCTGCCAGATCCTCCACCCCCTCCAGGCCCTTGATGAGCGAGACTGACGATCCTAATTCGCCCCTGCTCGAGAATCCATGGCAGTCAACACGGGAGCAGCTCGCCCGACCTAGACAGCTAGAAAGCACCATCTCAACACCAACCCTTCCGACTCAGGCTCGAGCAGGCGAACTGTTGACCCCCGAGCGGCCACAGATGTCTCCTCGGCGCTCAGACCGCCCTGCAAATTTCTCCCGAAACTCCGTAGCGCGTATCATGCCCGGTCCACTGATCTCACCTCTCTCGTCCCCTCTCAGCGCTATCGTCGCAGACTCCCTTCGCAGGGGCATCGATCCACGAGAAGCGCGCCGGCGTCCTGGGCTTTCGACGTTGAGGAAGTCCACTTCACAGCGCTTGACCGGTGATAATGGCCCTAGCGAGGCGGAAGCGGAGAGCTCGCCACTGAGAGGGATGCAGCGGCCTGGGCTGGGTGGGAATCCGGGCAGCCCGACTCCGAAGGGGAGGTCGTTCAGTGTGAGTCTGGGCGAGTTCTTCAGGCTGAAGAGGGACAAGAGCAGTGGGTCTGGGGACGAGGAGCAAAGGGACGAGAATACGCAGGGTGAAGGGCATTCATGATACTACGAGCTATTGTAGATCTAGGTCTTGGCATTCTTGAGCGACGTCTGTCTGCATTGAAAGGCGTTTCAATGACACTTAATTGTAGCCATCGTTCATACTGAGTTCTGTGAACCCAAACCAGTTCCGAGGATCGCTGGAGCATGAGGTGGATAGCGCTTTGGGTATATAACACGATTTCTCACGAAGAATCATTCTTGTACATCTGAAAGTTTGTTACGAAAAAACCTTTGTTCTACATCTGAATCTCAATATATCGACTTTCACCCACAGAACAGCAAAATACCGATCCGAATTGCACCTCATGCCGTAATACCTCGATCTCCGAAGCTTTTGAAGGCTTCTGATCAATTCAACCATCTCCACCATTACCACCTATGACCATACACGCTCTAATTCCATTTCCTCAGCTCGCACCCCTATCGACGCATTGACCAATACCAATAAAATCAACAATTACCCGAAGAGACTGAGACATGACCAACCTCAGCCGAGAATGTCTCGGCTAGAAAGTCCGATCTAGTAGATACGCCGACGGCCCGTGCTGGAGTCCAAATTCTGCGTTCTACAAGGAAATGAAGACTTCGAGGCGACACAAGCGTCAGAGAGTGTCTCACGCCTGAGGACGAGATGCTACTCTTTCTTGTCTGTGTGACTGGTACTTCGACCTCCTAGTTTCCGTCGGCTCAGCCCCTTTCTGCGCCACGCACTTTTTCAAATCTCGGAAGGATATTTTCTAAGAGGCTCACGGATACTTGTTGCCGGGGCGCAGATTCTGGGTCACAAGTGATGCGATTGGAGTCTGAGCCAACTGAGACCATATATCTGCTGCAGAATGACTCATCCACCTTTGGCTTAGCGTCGAGGTTTAGCGTATTTTCATGGTCGCTGCAGCACCTTAGGAGAACTGTTGCGCAGGGCACGTCAAGCACGGGCATTGATGTCGAAGAATTTGGGTTTATTAGATGGTAGGAAGTGGTGGCGTTCAAGATGGCAGCTGATGAGGGTATACAAGGAAGAAGCCCCTGGCTACAGCAAACTAGAAGTAGTATCTAGACACTCCTTTGTTGTGGAGATGGGTTCTATTTGACGGGCTGTTCGGGCCGCACGGGAACGGCTACGTACGACAGAAGCTTGCGGGTATCACGTTTCAGAGACAGTCCCCAGATTGTTATCTAGCCCGGGGAAGGCTTGGAACCCATTATGCAGTCCTCCGTCTTCACCCTTCAAATAATCCGAATGGCAGCAACATTATCCAGGACTTGCCCATCTCACCCCCATCCTGTCGTTCGCCCGCATAACAAGCGGCCCGATCAATGCAAATAGATCTTGATGCCGTTTACGCGCAACACAGAAGAGGTCTGTGCGTTTCGATAGTCTGCAAACCACTATACACTATTTACTGGTGGCACCCAAATTCTTGTCGTTTATCGCCTGCAAGCAGCCATGGTCGAGGTCAAACTACTTTACCCTTGTCTGTGCTCCCTTCTGGATCTCCGCCTGTATGATCTGGGCCACTCTTCTGGGCCAGTGTCAATACGCGCCACAAGCTAGAAGAAGCTGCAGGAAGCCGATATGCGGCCGCCCCAGCAATGCAAATGTTCTAGAAGTAGGCAACTCGTACAGTGCCGCTGTCACTACTGACTCCTAATTGGCTGCACCACCTTGCACCACCACGGCGCCCATGACGTACTTGATCGAGAACGTCTACGAAGTACCCGATAGAAGACTCATTGCTGCCGAACTCGTACAGCTTAACGTCCACCTCGAAGCTTCAAGTCGTCCACTTGACACCACTCACACCGCCCAATGCGAACTCTTACGCCATCGCCTTGTACTTAGTGGCCTGTTACTGTCGCGCCAGTAGAACGTTGCTGCCGGCTGTCATGCATGCCCAGTGTACCAAGTGTACCAGGTGTGCCAACATCTGCACGCCCTTCCACAGGCTGTGCGATCGTTTCACATCAAGCCGGCTATTACTTTCTGTTCAACCTACCTCGGCCACGTCTTCTCACTTTCGTCCGCACCCCCTTCTACACGGTGCGGAGCGAACCCTATCCCAGCTGGGTCGAGATGCCCGGCATTTGAAGTATTTGTTTCTCTTTCTGTAGTCTTTGAAAAGTAAGATAGTTAGACTCTGTTCTTTTTCAGTTACTATATATTCATCTCGAGGCGCGGTGTCTGTTCTTCGGACAGCTTTTGGCCCTCGCATTCTTTGTTTATAATTCCTCTTCTGTATCATGTCTTCCAATACTATGGGCTTTGAGGACTATGGCTACAGAGTGGTCGTTGTAGCACTCCTGCTAATTGTGATGCAAACCTTGATGGTGACGGGACGACTGGTATCAAGACGACTGCAGAAGGTGAGGCTAGGCGCAGACGATTACGTCCTTGTGTCGGCGACGGTCAGTCTTTCAATCCTCGTACACGGACACCTATTCTGATATCTAGTCAGGCATTATCAGTTGCGATCTGCGCACTAGCCATTGCTTGTAAGCTGCCGCAATCCCCCAATATCAATATCCCCAGCCGATCGCGGACTAACCCTCGGCCTCCTAGTTCCCCGAATCGCCGCCGTCACCCAAACCTCCCTCGCCAACAGTCTCAACAGCAGAACCATCGGCCAGGCCTCCCTAGCCTTCCAAGTCCTCTACGCCTTCTCAATCATCCTCTCGAAGGGCGCTCTCCTCCTTCTTTACCTCCGTGTCTTCACGTCCCAAATGAAGAAGTTCACCCTCACGCTTCTCATCGTCGCTTTCATCGTGCTAACGACCGGCACCTCCTATGCTTTCGTCGCCATCTTCCAATGCTCGCCCGTATCTTTCGCTTGGGATAAAGGGATCAGCAGCGGGAAATGCGTCGATTTCGGCATGGTCGCCAAGTGGCTGAGCATACCAAATGTCGTTGACGGGCTCGTCATGCTGACCATGCCGATCCCGGTGGTATGGGCCTTGGCAATCGAGACCCAGCAGAAGATCGCGCTGACAGCTACCTTCTTCCATGGGATCATGTACGCCCCCCTCCCCCTTCTATCGCCCCTCTCTCATCTAATCACTAACTGCAAATACAACAGCGGCTTCATATCCAGCATCGTCCGCCTCGTCTATCTCTCCCGCCGCGGCCCCCTCACCAACACCGCCTCCCTAATCCTCACGCTCTTCACCCTGCTCGAGCCCTCCAACTACATCATCGCCGCCTGCCTCCCCACCCTGCGCCCCATCTTCATCCGCATCCTCCCCGAATCCGTCTTCATCCTCTCCCGCAAGCGGAACTCCTCCTCCAACCCCAAATCCCCTACATCACCCACCGCAAATGGGAACGAAAAGCAGAGCTGGGGCTCAAGTACGGTAAAGTGGAGTTGGAGCAAGGGAAGCTTGACGCCGAAGATTAGTCTTGTGAGCCGCGGGAGGAGTCAGTTGTCGGGGCCGTGGGATGGGGGTCGGTGGGAGGGTGAGAGGGAGCAGGTGCCGATGACGGCGAGGGGAGAATGGCAGAAGGGAAAGGGGGTGAGTGTTAGGGAGGAGGAGGTTGAGGCTGGGATTGCGTGTTGAGCGCCCATTGATGATAGATGCGAGCGAGCAGAGTCACGAACTCGACCAAGACTGTAACGATATATAGATGATTTAGGAAAAGCTGAAGGATAGAGACTGTACTGCACATGTTCATGAACTCAAATACCAATCCCTTTCTCCAGCACCTTCCCAATACCCATATATAATCCTCTCACACCCACGAGCGTAGGCGTCTCCACCATCATCAGCAAGCCATAGGGTACAAGCTCAAGATCGCAACAACGATCAAGACAAGTAACGATACATATACAACTCAAACGAAATTGAATACAGAGACTGCCTCTCCACCTGTGCCCGAATACCATTCCCTCCCCTCTCGCCCCCTTCCCTCTGCAGCATCTTCCCAATCCCCCTTCTCCCCCCCCCCAGAATTGCGCAACAGGGGGATTCAGATCCCCATCCCGCGCGCTCTTCCACCCCTGCCCCGTTCATCAATACCCTCCCTAGGTAAACCATCCAAGTCAAGACCAAGCAGTACAACTCGCTGCTATAAATGGAACTCAGCCCAGACCGCACGGTTTGCCTTAACCTTCCCCGAGTCTGCGCTCCTCTGCGCTCCTCTTTGGGACATCGAATGTATAGAGTCTAGAGAATGCAATCTCTTAGCCAGCCTCGAGACATGACGATTGCTAGCCCAGGATGCCCAACGGAAGCTAGGATTGTGTTGGCTGGCACAAGGGTTAATGCCACGCCTTCTACCTCTACTTCTCTTGCATTGACACTTGGTAATCGTCGATCAACATTTTCCTTGTATTCTTCGAAAGCTGCGAGAACCGCCTTGTCCTGGCGAAGTATGGCATAGTCGTAAGCTAGGCAGCCCCTAATATCGATATCACAGTCGCGTGCACCGTACTGGAATAAGAGCCGTACAAATGCTGCGCTGTTGTACTGCGCACAGAACGAGAGAAGGCTTATACCGGGTTCTATGGAGGGAGCCTCGAATCTTGAAAAGTGTATTTTCCGGTTCCAATTCGCACCTTTCTCGAGCAGTAATTTCGCTATGACAAAACAAGTTTCTTCGCTGATGTTGGCGTTTCCGCAGCCTGAAATTAGGAAGCTGAGCGGAGTCATAGGAACTAAGTAATCAATGATGTCTGGGCCATCCTTCACTGAGGACACAGAATGAATACTGCCTTCAACGCAGTCTTCACTCACAAGCTTGTCATGGCTTGAGCGCGGGTCTTTGCTTGTGCCAGACGATTCACGATGCTTACTGAAATTGACTAAATACCACGGCTTCACAGGCTGATCAGGTGGGTATCCGAACGAAATAAGTTTGCGCACCATCTCGGCGCGATCTTGAAGATTGATTGGCACGACATCAGGCCCTCCTATAGCGAATAGTAAGAGGCAGATTTCTGTGGACGATTCGCGAGTGTACTCCCGAAACAAAGATGATATCCTACTGTCAATCAAAGAGAGCAGATTCGCAGCCACAATAGTCGCAAGATGATGGTACTCGGTTTTCCAAGGTGGTCCATTTGTTGGGAGTGCATTGTAGAAGAGTTCGAGAGAATGCTTGTCTTTCTGGCACTCAAGCCACCACGCGAAATTGCAAGGCCCGGAGCTATCCTCATCACGGGGCTTCCAGCTGTCAATAAAATCAATCCGTGCATCAATCTGCCCCTGTTTCTCAGCTAATTTCGCATAGTGAAGCATGTGTACTTTGATGGGAGCCACCCAGCCGGACGACGATTGGGACGACAAAGTTAGGAAGTAGAACCCTGTCTTCTCAGCCACAGGAGGTTTCACATGCTTCATCAGACGATTTGATGGATTTGATTGCATGTATTCTTTGGCTGTCTGGTGTAGAAACTGCACGTAATGGTCGGAAGCATCAGCGTCTACTTTGACGGGAAAGGTCAGAGATGCTTCCAACAACCCCCCGCCGCGACTCGTCAGCCAGCGCAACTTAGGGACCAATAGCCCATGTTCAATATCTGTGCTTGTGCTAGACCGATCTTCGCCATGAACACATACATTCAAGCAGTACTCGGTGGCCTTGACCAGCGATTCAAGTGGAAGAGGCTCGAACGAACTCAGTACTAACTGGAGCATTATATGTGTCTCGGTTGCATATGTCGGCTCGATCCTGCTGAGCGTGTGATCATACAGGTCTTTCAGCTCCTCAGGCAACTCGGCAATCTTCCTTGTGAGTATCTGATGGGGAGTACCGTCCAGGATATCCTTGGTCAACTGATCCATGACAAGTCTGACCCATATGAACACACCGCGTGCTTTGGTGGTGATTTGCTCAATCAACGCATCAGAGCTCTCGGAACTCAATAAAGCTGGTGATCCGTGGAGCAAAGATTGCAGCCGTAAGTGCGTATAAACACGGATGTCCTCTCTAGTATGACTGTGAATCGCAACATTAGGGCCGTGTCCGAAGTTGTGCTCGAACACGTTCCACGAACGACTAGCCAAACATATCTTAAGATTTATATAATAGCCATCTGCCTTTGCACCCCAGTCCTTGAGTATCTGGACAAGCTGATCGTTGTCTCCTTCATGCTCGTCAAGAGCATCGAGAAACATGAGGGTATTGATCCGTGTTTCACGTTGTTCCATAATGCTATTAATAGCCGCCTGAAGTGCTTCGAGATTCCAGGTAGGCGATCTTGTCCTCTGCGTCTTGACGAGCTGTTTGTATTGGGTTACGGCGTAAGGCCGGAGCTTCGGGAGCTGTTTGAGTATTGAATCAAGAATCTCCTGTAACATTCCCACAAGTGATTTTTGTATGGTTGAGCCTCGATCGTGGAAGAAAAAGGCTACGAAGGTCCATGGGGGCTGAGAGTCTTCGCCCAGCAGCTCTAGGGTCCTCGAGTCCTTCATGGCGAACTTCATGAGTGTACTCTTGCCCGACCCAGGCTTTCCTTGAATCCAAAATAGCGGTCCTGTCGGGTCACTGCCGTTACATAGCCAATCGCTGAATGATACGACACTAGGGTCGTATAGCCAATGAAACGTCATTTCATGTGCTTCCCGAACTTCGACGATACGAGTTTTGGTTTCAGACGTACTTAAGCTAGCCAAACAACCTTGATTGCTCATAAGCAGACAGCGGTCAGACATGGCACACTATGATGACGCACCGTCAATGTCTGCAGCGGATATGTCTTCCCTGGAACGAAGCTCTTGAACCCATCGTCGCAGCTGAGCTACGACGCGCTTGAAACCTACGTCAGAAAGACTTTCGAACTTGGTCATGTCGCTATGGCTGGCAGGAATACTTCCTACTTCTTCGTGGCCGTCGCCTATCTTAGCGGAATCCGGTTGAACCACCTGTTATCCACAATAAGACACGACGATCACCACCAATGTACGATGACCAACCATTGTATTGAAGATCCAATATTTTCGCGTTTCCTTTTCCTCCCGAAATGAGTAAATATAGATTTTGGCTCCAGGTTTGAGCATGGTCTGCGCGAATGCGTCCCCGATCTGGTCCAATATGTCCGAATCCCTCTCAAGCCCCTGCAGAAGCCTTGTATTTGGACGCCTTGTGGCAGCAACGGTTATCTGATAAGCTACTTTCCCCAGTGATGCACTTTTAGACCCACGGTGCGGTGTTCCAAGGAAGCAGATCCCGAAAGTCACTGGCGCGATGTCTTTAAGCCGTGTACCCTGGACCGTTGATGATCTATTGAGCGCAGCTTTCACGACAATCCCACCGAGACTGTGGACAACGAAGGCAATTGGACGTCTATAGTGGCCGGCGACTTCGCGTTGATCGGCAATGTCCGAGAGCAAGCTTTCGGCATGTTGGTTGATGGTGCTTTGCGACCGAGACCCGAAACCATCAACATCCGCATCGTAACCCCACGTAAGTACTCGCACGTCAGAGATCAGACTGGGAAGCAGATCTCGTGGCCAAAATACGCTAGGGTCGGCAACGTTCTCCACACGGCCGCCATCTTCGCTTGCAGTATCGAAGCTGTGAGAATCCTGGCCCGCTACTGACTGTGGAGTATCCCGATTGCTCGTGGGGCGGTTCCGAGGAGACCTTGAACGGCTCTTTTGCGGCCTCGAAGCCCAGGTCTTGTGAGGATGGCCGAACAGGCCATGAACGAAGATGATGCTAGACAGGTTGTCGACAACGGTCAGCCTTGAGTACTACGAAAGGTCGGACAGTACAGTGAGTATCGCCCCTGTCGATGTCTGTCAATGCGCGGTAGCTTGACGTACAGTGCGGTTGTATCTGTTCCCTCCCGCGGTGCATAAACCTCAGTCAGGCCATGACGAGCTATCATCCTTCAACTGGTACACGACTTGACGTTGGCATCCCGACCGATGCAGGCCCAAGAGTGACTGGTTATTGCGTTCCTGTGTCTCAACGGAGCATGGACATTGTTATCCTGAATGGCTTGACTATGGAATTCGAGGACTACCGCCCGGCCATAGCAAGGCTGAGGTCTAGATTCGCTCGCCTGCAGCCATCCCAATCTGGAATTGATAGCCTACGGCGCCGCCAATCATAAGTAGCAGCCCGCAGGGCAGACCTCAAGCGCGACTCGCCACCAAATCATCGCCTGTCTGGCCTTGGATGAGCCGCAATGGCAGTAAAGGGAGTACTGATTTGGTGTTAACAAGAAATAGCTTCTTTCAGAGAAACCAACCCAAATTCGAGAGCTGATATCCCCGATTTAGCAAAGACGCACTCCGCAGAATGCCAGGACCCTCAACTCCCAAGACATCAACTCACAAAGAATTACATCTTGATCGCAAAACTCGATTGACAGTTTTCCCTAATTCTAAGTCTATAACAGCTTCCACCAAATACCACAAGTAGGTCGAAAAATAGCATCTCGGGCTCTAGCGCCGGCGGCTATACCACCCCGTCGGTATCGATCGACAGTTACCTGTGACGGACCAACCTAGGCTAGAGCAGCACCGTTGGCTGGGATGGCGACAACAGCATCAAGCCGTATGCCAACGCCAAAGCAGCTGGGACTATGGCTTGCAAGGCACTCGATCAAATTGGGAACTTGAAGACGAGCTGAGAGGAGATAGATATTCCTTCATCTCTTCCACAGTCTTCCTCGTGTTTCGTTCAATAGAGATGGGATTGAGTCTCTGGGTGGTAAAAAGATTGCATAGAAAGACTATTGTAAGAGCAAGAATCTCCCCGCCGGCGCAGGCATCTCGGGCGACGTCTTCTAGAACTACGACGCATTCCGCGTCCCAACATGCAACGCCCCCTTTGGCTACCACCCCTACGAGATCATTGTCTGGCTCGCCCTAATAGGCGGCTTGGCGTTATTGGCAGCCCTGGCCCCAGCATCACGTCCGGAAGCAACAGCTTCGTGCTTTGGAGTTGGACAAACGACCAGACAAAAGTGACGATGTATAGCTTCGTGGCTACTAAGGCCCTCAACATCTTGAGCGGTATTCGATGGGTTTCTTTAACGATCGTATGCAGAAAATGGGTTGATAAGGGTTTGATGTTGACGAGGTTGCAGAGGCAAGCTCAACGTTACGACGGTATGTACAATATTGTGAGTGGATAGTAGTTCAAGGTGTATAAACAGCTCGTGACTCAGAGGCTTGCATGTTGATGGCGTTGTCCAGCGAACAAACTGCATCCCAGTGACGCCAAATGTGTTGAGTGCATCTTATATCTCTAGGAACAGAACTCAATCTTTGATAAGCCAGTCGGTAGTGACGGACGTTAAGGGCTACACCGGGGAATAGGCACCTGAAATATCGACAAGCACGGCGACCATATTGATTATGAGCTTCCGTCACAGGCAGTCGGCGCTCATAAAATTCTGGAGACCACTGTTGCAATTTCACAGCACGCTCAAAGCTTTCTAACAAGAGAAGGCTCCACCGCATGTTGTTCCTTTCATGTTTCAATCGTTTTAGAAAAGTCGCGGCTGCTCTGGCCCCCAAGATCACGAATGCTCGGCTCGCACTGATACAGGAGCCGGACCAAGAGCCAATCAGCACATTGTCTTGCTTCTCTCCATCTGCTCGCGACCGGAAAGCGATCGCCCGTCGTGTGCCGTACCTCGAAGGGACCCTGTTCAAGGGCACTATCCATCAACCATTCAACGCCCTTTTCTCCGCTTGTACCACTTCGTCACGTGGAAGGTAAATAGCCGCCGCCTTAATCAATGTCCTCACATCCGCCCATTTTCCCAACGCCTTGCTCGCCAAGGCGGTCCGATAGAATATCTTGCCCATCTCGGCTTTTGCGGGAATATTCATCATGAAAGCCTCCGCGGCCCAGGACGGCGCCATATCATCCTCAATATCTTGACTTGGTGAGCCTGTGATGCCGTGCCGGAAAAGTACAATACTCCGCTTCCCCCAAAAGAGAGCCTCCGTCCAATCTTCCAGCTTCAGATACGCGAGGACGGTGTTCGCTACGAGCTTGATGCGCAGGACCATGCGGATGTAGTCGCCACGCTCGCCTTTGTAGATTCCTGATTCAACTTCACGGATGTAGTAGCCGTCAGCGTAGATATGCCTCTGGCGGCCATTGACACGAATGTGTATGGCGGCGAAAGCATGATTGTATTGTCTGAGGGCTTCACGAAAGTCGCCTGCCTGTAAAGCTCTGTTTCCCTCGTCTTTGAACCTCGTTGCGCCTTCAAGGCATTCCTCGAGGGAGGGTTCGCTTCTGGCTTGGGCTTTGGTCAAGGCTTCTTTGACGGAAGGCAGAACCTTCTGACCCTTCACGGTGAAGCTCTGCAGATCTTTGACGTCGCCGAAGGGGAGGAGAAGGCGGGATTGGAGATGCTTGGGAATCTTGCGATCATGAACGTGGGGATCTTGGAGTGTGAGTTGGAGGCGCAGACGGGTATTCAAGCCTGGGTGATTGAGATTCGAGTATCGCCAAGTTTGTGTGAATGCTTCAACGTCTTCAAGACAGATGAGCATGCTGTAAGTCTCGAGGTCGACCATTCCAGGCGGCGCATCGATGTGCACCCAGAGATGGAAGTCCACGAAGTTTGCTGCATTGTGCCCAGCTGCAACAATGGGCACCTTGCCCTCGGAGCTGATGTGCCCTAGAGCCTCGGGCCAAGGAGTGGTGATCTTGACGAAGACGTTGTCCTGGAAGATTTTCTTGGCCTCACGGTAGATCTGGCGGTTGGCAGAGAGGATGTTAAGCTGGAAATCGTAGTGGGACGAGCCGTCCGCCAAGCCGGTGTCATGGCATGAGTGGGCACTGCAGAGTACTTCGTGGTAGACTTGCTCGCGGATCTCGGGCGGGAAGTCGAGGAATCGAAGTGCCATGGCGAGGGGAGGTTATCAAGAGACTGTCGAGGAAGGAGACTCCTTACAATCATGGGTTGAATACTCTCCTAGGATAAAGCTTGAGGGTGTAGAGGGGCTGCCGAAGCTAGCCATATCTGCACGCCCAACCTCGGGATCCGACGAAGACTTCCTAGACCCCAAAGAGGTTAGCGCCTTGGTGATAATCTGCTTAAATCCGGGATCTATTACGGACCGCCCAAAGTGATCCTTCAAGGCAGGGTTCTGTTCAAGTATTTTCTATCCTTCATGGGTGGATGTGTAGTTCATGCTGAATACGGTATATTCATGTGCTGAATCTACTTCGCTATGGCGGTCTCATACGTCTCCTAATCATGATTTTCCGAGAGATGTCTTGCTCAAGTTGACAGTACCTCGAACGAGTCAATTACACACATGATCTCTTCATCTGCCGTCTGTGAAGCTGCTTTACTTTAGTGTCACTCTCGCGAGAAACGCAAGAAGGCTAGCGTCGTCAGATAGCTTGGGGCTCTGGAGATCTTACCGACTCACTGGACAATCACGCCTGATCGTTCTAGGTTGTGAGTAATAGCAGATTAATGTAAACAATGGGTCCAAGTATCTCCATCTCTCTGACTGAGCCATGTCGAACTCAATCCTAGGGATTCTCGGACTCGGTCTCTTACGTTGTTGCTTGTGCAAGTCTTTCCCTGATAGCAATCCGGTCCCGAACATGGGAGACTAAGATCAAAGCCATAACAGATAGTCCACACTTCGAACGTTACATGTAAGTATGCGACAACACAACCGGCCTTCGCTCGACGTCACTTATTTTTACATGCTAGTCGCTATGCAATGCATACCCGATCATATGAAATAGCATCGTTGTAACAGACGCGCCACTGCGCCACTGCGCACATGCGCTGCGGCAATACGTCCCGGATGTCGCTTGATATCGCAAGTTCTCCAGACGCAAGTCGAGATGCACCACATGCCGGAATACTTAAAGAGTCAGCTCTGCCTCCTATCCATCAACTGCGTCCTTCCGACGTCAAGGACCGACTGTCCGAGACTGCTTCTTCGAGTCAAACATCGCGGTATCTGCTGATTCCGCCTCAGACGTCTCACAAAGCGTGACTCTTTTCACCATGTACATCAACCGCTTCACACTGGCACAAGCCGCTTTCGCCATCAATCTAGCCCTGCACATCCAGACCTGCGTTGCGAGTCCTCTTGGCCCTGCTGCAGCCAGCCCAGGACCCAACCTCGCCTTGACCGTCACTCCCGAACCCGTCTGCACAACTCCGGAGAACCTAGGCAATTCGTCCACCTCATCACCGCACATCCTCCAAACCTTCCCCCGCGAATGCATCGACACGGCGAACCACTTCTTCAACTTCCCGAGCCCCATGCTCGCCCGAATCCAATGGCACTGGAAACGGTTCGATCCGCAACATATGCAGCCTGAACCAGGCTACAACTTCTTACCTTACAGCGCCGCCCCCACAGGTTGTATGCTTCGACTCGACATTTTGGACGATCCAGCGGCGGAGGATCATTTCGCGCTGGTGCAGATTGAGGCTGAGTTCAGAGCTCTCTATACGAAGTGCGTTAAGGGCAGAGTACATGGGGTTTCCGCAGGATATGTCGCCGTGGGGCCGAGGAAGGTGCTGAAATTGTCGGTTGGTCCGACGCCGATGGGTGGGTTGGATGAGCCGACGGATGTTGGATCAGGTTCGACTGCTTTGGCGAAGAAAAATTTCAACGACTTACTGTAGCCATGGCGTTTTGAATTTCCGGCGATTTGATAGACGCCGCAATGCGCTTTCCATTCTTGAGCGTGGGGTATAAGAAACAATTCAACGAGTACGAATATAGTCCGATTCATCTGTCACGAATCGAAGAACAACCAGTCCAGAACCTGCCTGGAGGATGCGTCAGGTCCCAAGGGCGTGCGACAGGTCTACGACTAGCTCTCTGCGTACACTGTCTTCAATGGACTGGATTGCTATACTAGTCTGTGTTGTTTCTCCTTGAGACGCGCCATCAAAGAGTTATCTTATGAATTTCTTCGAAATGTGAATATCATTTCCTCTATCTACAGAGCACACAAATCTTTGCACAACGTCTTGTAGGACATTAGTGATATACATCCTAGATAAGAGGACAAGGTTTGCTTGTCGTGAAGTCAAGTTTTGGATCTGCATT
>JAABUJ010003355.1_pt1 | contig 18090 bp, 14 predicted proteins | sample 5559131 | NCBI WGS metagenome assembly JAABUJ01 (sample SAMN10711875, study PRJNA513366) | rock metagenome | isolation source: Antarctica rocks | place: Antarctica: Victoria Land, Mt New Zealand nord | collected 2016-01-07 | reverse complement strand
CAGGTGATCATCGCGGCGGTGCTGGGCGGCCGGCGCACCATCGTGGGCGCGGTGCTGGGCGCCATCTTCCTGGTGGTGGCGGGCGAAGTGCTGCGGCCGCTGGGGCAATTGTCCACCTTCGTGGTCTCGGGCTTCGCGCTGGTCGTGATCCTGCTGGTCCCGGCGGGGTTCCTCGGCACGCTGCTGTACCGTCGGGGGAGCGCATGACGATCGAGCTGACCCGGGCCGACACCGCCGGCGCAGGCGCGGGTTCCCTGCCATCCGGCGCCGCGCCCGCCGGCCCGCTGCTCGAAGTGTCGGGCCTCCAAAAGCGCTTCGGCGGGCTCGTCGCCGTGAAGGACATGGGGTTCGCGATCCACGCGGGCGAAATCCTCGGCCTGATCGGCCCCAACGGGTCCGGCAAGTCGACCGTGATGAAGCTCATCATGGGAATCGAGCGGCCGAACGCCGGCATCGTCAAGGTCGATGGGGTGGATGTCGCGGGCTGGCCCAGCCACCGCATCGCCCGGCACGGCGTCGGGCTGGTGTTCCAGCACTCCCGCCCCCTCCACCGGCAGACGGTCGGCGAGAACATCAAGCTCGCGCTCTTGCCGGATTCGCTGCTGAAGCTGATCGCCGACCCGCATGTCGACCGGCGCGCCCGCGCGATCGCCGAGCGGGTCGGGCTCGGCGCCGTCTACGACCGACGCCCGGCCACGCTGCCCTTCGCGGACCTGCGCCGGCTCGAACTCGCCAAGGCGATCGCCCGCGATCCGAAAGTGGTGCTGGTCGACGAGCCCTTCGCGGGGCTCACGGTCGGCGAGGTCGGCGCCTTCTCCGAACTGATCGCCTCGTTCCGGGCCGAGGGCAAGGCCGTGCTGCTGGTCGACCACAACGTCAAGGGCGTCGCTGCGCTGGTCGACCGGGCGGTGGCCATGTATCTCGGCGCCTTCGTGGCCGAGGGAACGGCCGCGGAGGTCATGGCCGATCCCACGGTACGCTCGGTCTATCTCGGCGGCGCGATCGAGGCGACCGCCCGGCGCGAGGTCGCGGTGGAGGCCCGGCCGTCGCTGCTCGACGTCCGCGACCTGTCGGTGTTCTACGGCAAGGCCCAGGCGCTCGACCGGGTCGGCATCCAGGTCGGGGAGGGGGAGTTCGTGTCCGTCGTCGGCCTGAACGGCGCCGGCAAGACCACCTTGTTCAACGCCATCTCGGGTCTCGTGCCCTATACCGGCACTGTCACGTTCGGCGGCGAGCCACTGGCCGGGCGGAGCGGTGCTCAAATCGCGCGCGGCGGCATCGTGCAGTGCCCCGAGACCCGCGAGCTGTTCAACACCATGAGCGTGCGCGAGAACCTCGACCTCGGCGGCGCCCATCTCGCGGCCGGCGACCGCAAGCGGCAGCTCGACTGGCTGCTCGACCTGTTCCCCATCCTGCGCTCCCGCGCCACCCAGGCGGCCGGCAAGATGAGCGGCGGCGAGCAGCAGATGCTGGCGATCGCGCGCGCCCTCATGATGAAGCCGCGGCTCCTGGTCCTCGACGAGCCGACCCTCGGCCTCGCACCCGTGATCCTGGAACAGCTCAGCCGCGCGCTCGAGACGCTGCGCGCCACCACGCCCATCACGGTGCTGCTCGGCGAGCAGAACGTCACCTTCGCGCTGCCGCACGCCGACCGCGTCTACGTGCTGGAACACGCCCGCATCGTCTGGAAGGGTCCCCCGGCGCGCTTCGCCGAGGAGGCCGGCCGCGCCTATCTCTGATGAGGGTGGCCCTTCTCCCGCCTGCGGGAGAAGGTGCCTGAGCGCAGCGAAGGCGGATGAGGGCGGGTGAGGGAACTCTCGACAGTGGGGGCCCCCTCATCCGACCCTCGCTGACGCGAGGGCCACCTTCTCCCCCCGGGGCGAAGGGCGATCCCACCGATGGAGGCCAACCTGCCGACGATCGAAACCGAGATCGACACCCGTTCCGCCGCTTTCCGGGCCAATGCCGACCACATGGGCGGGCTCGTGGCCGAACTCAGGTCGAGGGTGGACCGCATCCGGGAGGGCGGCGGCGAGGCGGCCCGCCAGAAGCACGTGGCGCGCGGAAAACTGCTGCCCCGCGACCGCGTCCGGGCGCTGATCGATCCGGCGTCGCCGTTCCTGGAACTCAGCCAGCTCGCGGCCTATGGCCTTTACGGGGGCGACATCCCGGCCGCCGGTATCATCACCGGCATCGGCCGCGTGATGGGGCGGGAATGCATGATCGTGGCCAACGACGCCACGGTGAAGGGTGGCACCTATTTTCCCGTCACAGTGAGGAAGCATCTCCGCGCCCAGGAGATCGCCCAGGAGAACCGGCTGCCCTGCCTCTACCTGGTGGACAGCGGCGGCGCCAACCTGCCCAACCAGGACGAGGTGTTCCCGGACCGCGATCACTTCGGCCGCATCTTCTTCAACCAGGCCCGCATGTCGGCCGACGGCATCCCGCAGGTCGCCGTGGTGATGGGATCCTGCACGGCCGGGGGCGCCTATGTGCCGGCCATGTCGGACGAGAGCGTCATCGTGCGCAACCAGGGCACCATTTTCTTGGGCGGGCCGCCGCTCGTGAAGGCCGCGACGGGCGAGGTCGTGACGGCCGAGGACCTCGGCGGCGGCGAGCTTCACAGCCGCGTCTCGGGCGTTGCCGACCACCTGGCCGAGACCGACGCCCACGCGCTCGGCATCGCGCGGTCCATCGTGAGGAGCTTCAACTGCGTCAAGCCCGCGGGCCTCGACATCCGCCCGCCGCGCGAACCGGCGCTGGATCCGGCCGAGATCGGCGGCGTGGTGCCGAAGGACGCGCGCGAGCCCTACGACGTGCGCGAGGTGATCGCGCGGCTCGTCGACGGCTCGGACTTGGACGAGTTCAAGCGCCTCTACGGCCCGACGCTGGTGACGGGCTTCGCGCGCCTCTGGGGCTACCCGGTCGGCATCGTGGCCAACAACGGCATCCTGTTCGGGGAAAGCGCCCAGAAAGGCGCGCATTTCGTCGAACTCTGCGCCCAGCGCGGGGTGCCGCTGGTGTTCCTGCAGAACATCACGGGCTTCATGGTGGGCCGCAAATACGAGAGCGGCGGCATCGCCAAGGACGGCGCCAAGATGGTGACGGCGGTGGCCACCGCGGCCGTGCCGAAGTTCACGGTCGTGATCGGCGGCTCCTTCGGGGCCGGCAACTACGGCATGTGCGGCCGGGCCTTCGGCCCGCGCTTCCTGTGGATGTGGCCCAACGCCCGCATCTCGGTCATGGGCGGCACGCAGGCCGCCAGCGTGCTGGCCCAGGTGCGGCGCGACAACATCGAGGCCAAGGGTGGCGCCTGGCCGGCCGAGGAGGAAGCCGCCTTCAAGGCCCCGATCGAGGCGCAATACGAAGCCCAGGGCAACCCCTATTACGCCAGCGCGCGCCTCTGGGACGACGGCGTGATCGCGCCCGAGGACACCCGCATGACGCTCGCGCTCGCCATCTCGGCCAGCCTCAACGCGCCGATCGCGCCCACGCGTTTCGGCCTGTTCAGGATGTGACGATGTTCCGCTCGGTCCTCATCGCCAACCGCGGCGAGATCGCGGTCCGCATCATCCGCACGGCCCGGCGCATGGGCCTGCGCACCGTCGCGGTCTTCTCCGAGGCCGACGGGGACGCGCTCCACGTCGGCCTGGCCGACGAGGCTCGGCCGATCGGCCCGGCGCCCGCGCGCGACAGCTATCTCAGGATCGACCGCATCATCGCGGCGGCGCGGCTCGCCGGCGCCGAGGCGATCCACCCGGGCTACGGCTTCCTGTCCGAGAATGCCGATTTCGCCGAGGCCTGCGCGGACGCCGGCATCGTCTTCATCGGCCCGCCGCCCGCCGCCATCCGGGCCATGGGCTCGAAGTCCGCCGCCAAAACCCTGATGCAGCGGGCCGGGGTGCCGCTCGTGCCCGGCTACCACGGCGACGACCAGGACCCCGGCCTCTTGGCACGGGAGGCGGAGCGAATCGGCTATCCGGTGCTCATCAAGGCGAGTGCCGGCGGCGGCGGCAAGGGCATGCGGGTGGTGACGGAGCCGGCCGGCTTCGCCGAGGGCCTCGCCCTGGCGCAAGGTGAGGCTCGCGCCTCCTTCGGCGACGACCGGGTTCTCGTCGAGCGTTACCTCGAGCGGCCCCGCCACATCGAGGTGCAGGTCTTCGCCGACCGGCAGGGCGACGCCGTCCATCTCTTCGAGCGCGATTGCTCGATCCAGCGCCGGCACCAGAAGGTGGTGGAGGAAGCCCCGGCGCCCGGCCTGACGGCGGAGCGCCGCGCCGCCATGGGCCGGGCCGCCTGCGATGCGGCCCGTGCTATCGGCTACGAGGGGGCCGGCACCGTCGAGTTCATCGTGGAGGGCGACGGCTTCTTCTTCATGGAGATGAACACCCGGCTCCAGGTGGAGCATCCGGTGACCGAGATGATCACCGGCCAGGATCTCGTCGAATGGCAGTTCCGGGTGGCCGCCGGCGAGGCGGTGCCGCTGCGGCAGGACGAGCTCTCCATCCACGGTCACGCCATCGAGGTCCGCCTTTACGCCGAGGACCCGGCCCGCGACTACCGGCCCAGCATCGGCACCCTGCACCATCTGCGCCCGCCCGCCGAGGGGCCGCATGTGCGGGTCGACACGGGCGTGCGGCAGGGCGGCGCCATCACGGTCCATTACGACCCGATGATCGCCAAGCTGATCGTCTGGGATCGCGACCGCCCCGCGGCCGTGCGGCGTCTGGAGGCGGCCCTGGCGCAATACGAGGTGGCCGGGGTGGAGACCAACCTCGGCCTGCTGCGCCGGGTGGCGGCGCATCCCGACTTCCTCGCGGGCGACGTCGATACCGGCTTCCTCGACCGCCATCCGGAGGTGCTGGCGTCGGACGCTGCCGCGCCACCCTTCGCGGCGCTGGCCGCAGCCGCGGCCGTCATCCTGGCCGACTGGGGCGGCGCCGCGCCCGGGGCCGGCACGGAGGACGCCCACTCGCCCTGGGGGCTCGCTTCCGCGTGGCGCCTGAACGGCGAAGGCCACCAGGACCTGACGCTCCACCATGCCGGCATCGACAATGCGCTGCGCGTCTTGCCGCGGCCGGATGGTAGCTTCGATCTGGAGGCGGACGAGCGGCGCGGCGCGGTGGGCCGCCGCGAAGGCGACGCCCTGGCGATCGACGGGGTGCGGTGCCGCGTCCCGGTCGTGCGGGATCGCGACATGTTCTGGGTGATCGTGGAGGGCGCGGCCTGGCCGTTGCGCCTCCTTGACCCGCTGGCCCCGCCCCGGAGCGAAGGCGCGGGCGGCGACCGGCTCGTGGCCACCATGCCGGGCCGCATCGTGGCTGTGCAGACGGAGCCCGGGGCCGCGGTGAAGCGGGGCGAGGTGCTGCTGGTGCTGGAAGCCATGAAGGTGCAGATGCGCCTCACGGCGCCGCGCGACGGCGTCGTGGCGGCCGTGCGGGCCGTGCTGGGCGACCTCGTCGACGACGGGGACGACCTCATCAGCTTCGAGCCGCTATCTTGAGGTCCCCGCGGGAATAGCCGTCCAAAGATCACCGGAGACCTTCGCCATGCCCGACACCCCGCTCGCCCCGCCGGAACTCGAGCCCGGCGCGATCCCGGCCGGACCGGTGGTGCGCCGCAAGGAGCCTGCCGACCTGCGCAGCGCCCGCTGGTTCGGTCGCGCGGATTTGCGCTCCTTCGGACATCGCTCGCGCGCCATGCAGATGGGCTACGCGCCCGAGGAATGGACCGGCAAGCCGGTCATCGCCATCCTCAACACCTGGTCCGACCTGCAGCCCTGCCACATGCATTTCAAGACCCGCGTGGACGACGTGAAGCGCGGCATCCTGATGGCGGGCGGCTTCCCGGTGGAACTGCCGGCGCTGTCGATGTCGGAGACCTACCTCAAGCCCACCTCCATGCTCTATCGCAACATGCTCGCCATGGAGACCGAGGAGCTGCTGCGCGCCCACCCGGTCGACGGCGCCGTGCTGATGGGCGGCTGCGACAAGTCCACGCCCGGCCTGCTGCTCGGCGCCACCTCCATGGACGTGCCGGCGATCTTCCTGCCGGCCGGCCCCATGCTGCGCGGCAACTGGCAGGGCAGGGTGCTGGGCTCGGGGTCCGACTCGTGGAAATACTGGGACGAACTGCGGGCTGGCAGGATCACCGACCAGGACTGGCTCGGAGTCGAGGGCGGCATCGCGCGCTCCTACGGCACCTGCATGACCATGGGGACCGCCTCCACCATGACGGCCATCGCCGAGGCGGTCGGCATGGTGCTGCCGGGCGGCAGCTCGATCCCGGCGGCCGACGCTGGCCACATCCGGCTCAGCAGCGAGAGCGGGCGGCGCATCGTCGCCATGGTGTGGGAGGACCTGACGCCGCAGCGCATCCAGACCCGCGCCGCCTTCGGCAACGCCATCGCGGTCGCCATGGCGATGGGCTGCTCCACCAACGCCATCATCCACCTGATCGCCATGGCGCGCCGCGCCGGCCACGACGTCGGCCTCGCGGATTTCGAGCACTACAGCCGCCGGGTCCCGGTGATCGGCAACGTCCGGCCGAGCGGCGACACCTACCTCACGGAGGATTTCTTCTACGCCGGCGGCATCCGGGGGCTGATGAACGAGATCCGCCAGCATCTCGACCTCTCCTGCCTGACCGTGACGGGCCGCACGCTCGGCGAGAACATCGCGGGCGCCAAAGTCTACGACGCCGACGTGATCCGGCCGGTCGACAGGCCCATCTACGGCGAGGGGTCGCTGGCGGTGCTCCATGGCAACCTCGCGCCCGACGGCTGCGTCATCAAGCCGGCCGCCATGGACCAGCGCTTCCTCAAGCACTCCGGCCCGGCCCTGGTGTTCGACGACTACCCGAGCTTGAAGAAGGCCGTCGACGACGAGGGGCTCGCGGTCACGCCCGATCATGTGCTCGTGCTGCGCAACGCCGGCCCGCAGGGCGGCCCCGGCATGCCGGAATGGGGCATGCTGCCCATGCCGAAGCGGCTGCTGAAGGAGGGCCACCGCGACATGCTGCGCCTGTCCGACGCCCGCATGTCGGGCACGAGCTACGGCGCCTGCGTGCTGCATGTCGCGCCCGAGAGCTACGTGGGCGGGCCGCTCGCCTTGCTGAGGACCGGCGACATCGTCACGCTCGACGTCGACGCCCGCGTGATCCGCATGGAGGTGCCGGACGAGGAGCTGGCCGCGCGCCGCGCCGCCTGGGTGCCGCCGCCGCCCCGCTACGAGCGCGGCTACGGCTGGGCCTTCTCGCAGCACATCCAGCAGGCCGACCAGGGCTGCGACTTCGACTTCCTGCGCACCGAATTCGGCGCCCCCGTGCCCGAGCCTGCGATCTTCTGAGCGCTCGGGCACGGCAAGGGACGCTCTCGTGGGCAAGTCTGACAGACGGTACCCGCTTCCGAGGTCGGCTTTGGGGTGGAATGCGGAAGTCGGAGCGGTTTTCACAAGCCGACCTTCGGCGGCCGCTCGCCCGCTTGGAAGAGCGCCCGATTTCCGAACGCAATGGGAGCATGTGGGGTAAGATGGCGGGAGCAGAAGCCGTCGACAGGAGGAGTAGGTGACGACAGGCGCACAACCCACGCTGCAGGAACGGCTCGCGGTCGCAAGCAACCTTCTCAGCTTTCAGCTACAACCGTTTGTCACACCTATATCCGGTGCCCTCGGCGACGGCACCGCCGTCCATGTCGGGACTGGTGGGTACGTCGAATGGGGACGCGAGCGATTCTTGCTCACCAATGAGCATGTCGCGAGGGAGAGGACGAAACATTCCCTCGCGCGAAAATGCTTCGACTCGCCGGATTACCTGCACATCAACAATCCATGGACGGTCGACACCGATCGAGCTGATCTTGCCTGCAGCTCAGTCGACGATCGATGGAACGCCGTTCGACACAGCGCAATGAGCTTTCCCGACCAACGCTTCGAAGAAAAGCATGCGCCACTTCCGGCCGAGTATCTTTTTGTCATGGGCTTCTCAAGCGAGAAGGCTCATTTCTCACCCTCCTTCGCGACATTGTTCACGAACGGGACTTCGTTGCTGACTCAGGAATATGACGATGACATCGAAGCGGAGGAGACGCGACGCCCGGTTCGACATCCTGATTTCGATGCCCAATACCATTTCGCGATGCCGTGGGTCCCTGGCTCGACGACGCCGACCGACGGAAGGATGAGCTCGATCCCTCTCGATCCGCATGGAATGAGCGGCTCCCTCGTCTTCGATACGCGCATCGTGGAGTTTCAGAGAAGGGGTGAGACCTGGACCCCGGGCGTGGTGCGGCTCACCGGCTTGCTATGGGGATGGGACACCACCGACCGGTTCCTGTTCGCCACGCGGATCGAGCACGTCGCCGCGTTCCTTGCTGGGGCTGTTCGCTGAGAGAACGCCCCCCGAACCGATGACGTCCATTCACTCTACGCCGCTGGCGCCCCACGTCGCTCGGCATTGTACTCTGTATAGGCGACGAGGAGGTCATCCGAAGACGCGCTTTCGACGATCCTCCGGAGAGCTGCCTCGGCCTCGTTGACGCGCGTCTCCGCCGATAGGACGCCATCGAAGAACGACCCGAGGAGGACGTACTCATCGTCATAGGCGTCGTTGTGCAGCTTGCCCGGCGTTGCCGTATCGAGGCCACCACGCTGGAGCCACGACATGGCTCGGAAAACCCGGAGAACGAAGTAGCGCCAGGTCATCGATTGGGGTTGCGGGAGCATCGTTTGATGATTGTCGGCACAATAAGCTTCGTACGCCCGACAAGCGGCGTCCTGGACGAGACACAGCATAGCGTCGCCGTGGAGGCTGCCATTGCGAAGGTCCGAGAGGATCTCTGGGCGCAGGCGTGCTGCCAGTTTGCGCGTTAGATCCACAGCGCTTTCCTTCGGAACACTTTGGGGTGCCTGTTCGGCTCTGAGATCCGGCAGAATGTCGGCTATAGCTCGAAGAACAACGCCCGGTAGATCCAAGTTGCTTGTCGATAAATCCAGGAGCCGAGCGATCGAGGGCTGAAATTCCGGCGGCAAAAGCTCTTCGCGATTTATAGATCGGCCTTCACTTATCTCTTTGCGAAGGCACTCACCTACAGACATTGAGATGCGGAACCGATCCCTAATTTGACGAAGCTCGGCGAAATCTCTCCTGAATGTTGTTGCCCACAGTTCCGGGTGTTTGACCATTTCTACAAGGAAGGTGTCGGTGAGAACGAACTCATTAGCTGCGTCGGCGGCCGCATCCGCCAATCCCGTCCTGCGAATTACATTACGGTCGAGCACGAGCATCGGCATACTTGTGATCCGCCTCGTTAGGTTCATGGCTTGGCGACGCAGCTGACGCTAGCATGCTCAAGGGAGCGATAGCAAACCAGCCTGCCGGGTAGCTGACACTCCGAATGACTGACTTGGGTCGACACCTACCGGTTCGGCATCGGCCTGCTGAATGTCCGGAAGGTGGCGGCCGAAACGCGCCGACGGCACCCGCACTTGGTGAGTAGGTGAACCTCAATTCGGGCGCACAGTGAAATATCTGTTGGAAGTTAACGTTGTTTCTGCCGCCGGAGTAGCTTGCAAGGAGCGGAGCTATAGAAGCCTATGCGCGATCGCCTCTGACGCCTTTCATGAACGGAATGGTTATTACAGAACGACGGACGCGCTGTGTTGCCTCCCAAATACTCGGGGCATTGTACTCCAGCGACGCTCCGGCATCTATCAAGACCGATACGCGTTTCATTGTTCATGCTCTATCTTGAAGTATTATAGCTCGGACTTGTAGAACGGTTAGGGGATCTGATTTACGGTGAGACTTCCAGTGCGCAGTTCGGTGGTAGGTTGGACACAACACCGCGAGATCGTCAACCCGGCTTTCCCTTTCGCCTGCCGCCAACGGCCGAAGGTGGTGAGCGTCAAACATGGCGCTCAGGTCATCAGCGAAGCCGCACGCCTCGCAGACGATCTGGCCACCGTTCTTCGCTCGATTGCTAGCCTTAGCCAGGGGCCTCAGGCCTGAATCTCGTTCAATGGCCAGCGACAAGTCCCAAGCTTTCTTGCCCTCCGCTGCGGACGCCTTGGGGATCATCGAGGAGCAAATCTGCACCTTTCCCGGATCCTTGAAACCGGGCGGCAACTGGATGTCCCAGCGACGAACCACTTCCCTGTCCTTCAGTGCCTCCCATAGCTTGCGGATGTGAGCATCGTCCCTCCGGACCGAGTCGTAGGCGTTCTCGAGGATCCTGCGGTCGGGAAAGTCGAGGTCTTCAACGAGAAGCGGTTCGCCGATCACCATATAGATCTCGGACGGGATGACGGCGACCGGCCATTGCGCCAGTCTCGCCCGTAGCTCCTCATCCTTCACGAAGGCCGACATCTCTCCGTAAGCGCCGGTGATGCGGAGCAGCTCGACAACTCGCCCTCTCAGCTCGTCCGTGACCTGCTGGCCGCCGCCGATCGAAACCAAGTAGGGCTGCGTCTGCGCGTATTCCGCAGTTACTCGGGCAAGCTGGAAATGCTTCTTGTCCTTCAGCCCCGGATCGCCGCGGGAGCCGAAGCACATAACGCTTTCGCGCGACCGACCCCAAACTGCCTTTACCCCCATCAACTGATCCGGACCGGATACGACATCACGAAACGGAATGGCTGTCGTCAAGCGCGCTCTCCTCCCCGGACCAACAGAACGAAGCTTTTCCCGTTCTCTTGTTGATCCGGTACTCGCACTGATTGCGAGGTCAAGAGGGCTCCCCTGCGAGACCGCGTCTTTCGGCCAAGGGGGCCGACCGAGCAGTTGTGATCGTCGAAGGTGGAGGACCAGCGAGCGGACGATCCGAAGGGCCGGATTGGGTCGACAGCCGGCATCGGTGGAAAGGGCAGAAGGATCAACTCTCGTCCGCTAAGCCTAGACCGCTTTCCGCGGTCGCCCGCCCTTGCGGCCGTTGTCGCGCGCGGCTGCAATCTTGGCCGCCGTGCGCGATCGGCCCCCTTGGGCTTCGAGTTGGCGCGCCATCCAATGTTTCGAACCGAACACGCCCTGCAGCAGCGCCGCTACGCTGAGATCGGCGTCGAGCCTCGGCCAGTGAAGGCCTAAGCCGGCCGGGCTGATCTCGATCTCGGACAGGCTTTCAGGCGACGCACCGGACAGGCCTTCGGCCAGTTTAGCGGGAAAGGCGAACTCGACTCCGGTGTGGAGGCCGACCACCACGCGCGACCGGCGCCGGTCGTAGCGCGCCGACACCGCGTAGCCCACGTCGCAGCGCCGCCGTCCGCTTCTCGGCCTGCTCCAGCTCGCGCTCGGTAACGGCCATGGATCGCTCTCCATTCGACGCACAAGGCGGCGATCTCCGCCGCGAGCGCGTCCTCGATGCGGTTCAAGTCCGGCAGCTTGAACCCGAAACTCTGACGCATCTCCGGCGGTCCATGCGGAGGATGCAAGTTGAAAACAGCCTCTCCGTCCGCACCTTTGACATGGACGTGCGCGGGTCGGTGGTCGTTCGGCCAGATCACGACGCGGAGGCCGTCCACGCATAGTACCGTCGGCCTGCACGGCCGTATCATAACCCAAGTGCTAGGAAATCCTGATGCCCGCAACTCTCACGGCAATCGGGGTGAACGGAAGCAGGGGCGGTGCGTGAATGACGAGAGGGTTGGGGAGCCGTCATTGCGAGCGGAGCGAAGCAACCCAGCCTCCACCACCGTCGATCTGGGTCGCTTCGCTGCTTGCGCGATGACGGTTATGGAAGATGGCGAACGTGCCATGGGGGTGCAGCCGCGGTGAACGGAAGCAGGGGCGGTGCGTGAATGATGAGAGGGTTGGGGAGCCGTCATTGCGAGCGGAGCGAAGCAACCCAGCCTCCACCACCGTCGATCTGGGTCGCTTCGCTGCGCTCGCGATGACGGTCATGGAAATTGGCGAACGTGCCATGGCGGTGCAGCCGACAGTTCGGGAAGACGACGCCGTAGCCGGCACCGGCAATTTCACCAAAGCGGGATAGGTGGCCGTTCGGGTTTCGGGTGAAGGTGGCGGAGAGTGCCCGTGAGGCATCGATCCGGCAGCGACGAGGACTTCCATGATGAACGACGAGACCCGGGCCAAGCTCAAGGGCGTCAGCACCGCAACATTGGCGAGCGCCCTCTACAAACGTGGCCTGCGCCACCAGATGATCCAGGACGTGCGCCCGTTGAGCCTGCCGAAGGGCGGCAGCATGGTGGGCGAGGCCTATACGCTCCGCTACATGCCGGCCCGCGAGGACCTGAACCCGATCACCGTGTTCCGCGATCCCGGCCACCCGCAGCGCCGCGCCGTCGAGGAATGCCCGCCCGGGGCCGTGCTGGTGATGGACAGCCGCAAGGACCCGCGCGCCGCCTCGGCGGGCGGCATCCTGGCGACGCGGCTCATGGTGCGGGGCGTCGCCGGCATGGTGACGGACGGCGGCTTCCGCGACTCGGCCGAGATCGCGGGGCTCGCCATGCCGTCCTTTCATTGCCGCGCCGCGGCCCCCACCAACCTGACCCTGCATCAGGCCATCGACATCAACGTGCCGATCGGCTGCGGCGACGCGCCGGTCTTCCCGGGCGACGTCGTGGTGGGCGACGCCGACGGCGTCATCGTCGTCCCGGCCGAAATCGCCGACGCCATCGCCGAGGAGGCCGTCGAGATGACGGCCTACGAGGATTTCGTCGTGGAGCGGGTGCGGGCCGGCCAGAAGACGATTGGGCTCTATCCGCTAACCGACCCGTCCAACCTCGATGCCTTCGCGGCCTGGCGGATCCGGCACGGCCGCTGAAGCCGGCAGAGTTGCACCTCTATGAACCGCTGTATCGTCGCTTCAAGCCCGCCAAGGCGTGCAAGGCGTCGCGGTTGGAGCCGTCACGCCCGAGGGTCCGATAGACCTCATAGAGCGCCGCGTAGCTTTCGGCCGACCCGGGGTCCGGGCGGTAGACCCGGTGATCGACCGAGCCGAAGCGTCGCGCGCCCTCGGCGTAGTCCGCGACCGATCCGGCCGCCACGGCGCCGTGGATGGCGGCCCCGACCGCGGTCAGATGCTCCCTCTGCGGCACCTCGACGTCGCGGCCCAGCACGTCGGCCATCAGCTGCATCAGCAGCGGGTTGCTCAGCGACAGGCCGGAGGTGAGGACGATGCGGTCGACCCGTGCCCCGCCGCCCGCCAGGAGATCGACGATGGCGCGCGCCCCGAAGCACAGCGCCTCGAGCAGGGCCCGGTAGATATGCACGGCCGTGCTGTGCAGGGTCAGCCCCGCGATCAGGCCGCTCAGCATTGCGTCGCCGTAGGGCACGCGGCATCCGTTGAACCAGTCCAGCGCCACAAGCCCGGTTTCGCCTGGTGCGAGCCCTGCCGCGGCCTCGCCGTAGCGGGCGAAGCTTTCGGCGATGCCGTCACCCCGGGGAAATTCGCGCACGAACCACGCCAGCGTGTCGCCGAAGCCAGCCTGTCCGGCTTCGAAGCAGCGCAGGCCCGGCAGCGTCGCGTCGGCGGCAACGCCCTCGATGCCGGGCGGCAGCGGCCGGACGCCGTCGTCGAGCAGCAGGAACACGGCCGAGGTGCCGAGAGCCCCCACCAGCGTCCCCGGCTCCACGGCGCCGACGGCCGGCATGACGACGTGGGAATCGATGACCGCGACCGCCACCTTTGCCGCACCCAGGATGCCGGTCCGGGCGCGCCAGGCCTCCGACAGGGTGCCGGCCGGTGTGCCGACCGGTACCGCCGGGCCGAGCTTGCCGTCGAGGCCCGGGACGAGGCCGCGCGGGTAGCCGGCCTCGGCCCGGTACAGGGCCTTGAAGGTCGCGAAGGCGAGGGAGCGGCATTCGCGGCCGCAGAACTGCCACACGAGCCAGTCGCCCGCCTCGATGAAGCGGTCGGCCTCGGCCCAGAGGTCGGGCGCCTCCTCGGCCAACTCCGCCGCCTTGGCCGTGAGGCTGTTCGACGACAGCCTGCCACCGCAGTCGTCGAGGAAGGGGCCGCCCCGGGCGGTGATCCGGTCGGCCCAGGGCTGGGCGGCGGCATGTTTCCACAGCTTCACATAGGCATGCGGCCGCTCGGGATGGAGCCGCGACAGCGGCGTCCCGTCGGCCCGGGCCGGAAGCGGCGAACTCGCCGTGAAGCCGAGGCCGATGCTGCCGACCGCCTTGCCGCGCCCCAGCGCGCTCAGGATGGCCTCGGCGGCTTCGGTGTAGTCGTCCGCGTCCTGGAGAGCCCAGAACGGCGGCAGGGCGACGCCGCCCGGCAGGCGGATGCCGCCCGGCAGGGCAACGCCGCCCGGTAGGGCGGCCGACATGATGCCGTGACGGTAGGCGTGGCTGTGGCTCCCCGCGAGCCGCCCGGTGCGGAGGTCGATCAGCACGCCGCGGGCCGACTCGCTCCCGTAGTCGAGCCCGATCAGATAGTGGTCGGTCATGGTCCGCTCTTCGGCCCCGAGGCTCTGTTCCACGGCAGCAAGGGTTCCCAAGGGAATAAGCGCTTTGGTTGGTGCGTCGTCACCCGCGGGACATGCTCAATCGAAGCACTTGTTCCCGTGGGAGTCATAGGTGCTGTAGCATGCGCCGAAAAGGCGGCCCCCCTGGGGCCATCGCGATCCGACGGCGGGCCCCCATCATGGCTTACGACTTTTGCGTCATCGGCGGCGGCATCGTGGGCCTCGCCACAGCCCGCGAGCTCGTGCTGCGCCATCCGGGGGCCAGCCTGCTGCTGCTCGAGAAGGAGGCGGGCGTGGCCCGGCACCAGACCGGGCACAACAGCGGCGTGATCCATGCCGGGGTCTATTACGCGCCCGGCAGCCTCAAGGCCCGCCTGTGCCGCGCCGGCGCCGATGCGACCCGGGACTTCTGCCGCCGGCACGCCATCCCGTTCGAGACCTGCGGCAAGCTGATCGTGGCGACCGGCGAGGCCGAACTCGGCCGCCTGGAGGCGCTGCGGGCGAGGGCAGCCGAGAACGGCATCGCGGTGACGCCGCTCACGGCCAAGGCGCTGCGCGAGGCCGAACCCGCGATCGCCGGCGTCGGCGCGCTCCATGTCCACGCGACCGGCATCGTCGACTACCGCCTGATCTGCCGCGCCATGGCCGAGGACCTCAAGGCGGCAGGCGGCGAGATCCGCCTCGGCGCGGCCGTGACCGGCATCGAGGAGGGCGATGCCGGCGTGCGGATCCGCACGGCCGACGAGACGGTCACGGCCGGGCGGCTCGTGGTCTGCGCCGGCCTCCAGTCCGACCGGCTCGCCCGCTTGGCCGGCTTCGCGACGGACTTCCAGATCGTGCCGTTCCGCGGCGAATATTACGTCCTGCCGCCCGAGAAGTGGGGCATCGTGCGCCACCTCATCTATCCGGTCCCCGACCCGACGCTGCCGTTCCTCGGCATCCACCTGACTCGGATGGCGGACGGCAGCGTCACGGTCGGCCCCAATGCGGTGCTGGGCTTCGCGCGCGAGGGTTACGGCCGCCTGTCGTTCGACCTCGCCGACCTGCGCGAGATGGCGGCGTTCCCGGGCCTGTGGCGCACGCTGGGCCAGCACCTCGCCTCGGGCGCCAAGGAGTTCCGCAACTCCGTCTGGCGTGCCGGATACCTCGCCGAATGCCGCCGATACTGCCCGGAGCTGACGCTCTCGGACCTCCGGCCCTATCCGGCCGGCATCCGGGCCCAGGCCGTGCGCCGCAGTGGCGAACTCGTGCACGACTTCCTCTTCCTCCGGAGCCCGCGCTCGCTCCACGTCTGCAACGCCCCCTCGCCGGCCGCGACTTCGGCGATCCCGATCGCCGCGATGATCGCCGAGCAGCTGTTCAGCGGCGCCGAAGCGGCCCACGCCGTGGCGGGGTGATGCGGGCTGGCCGGCGCCGTCGGCAGAATGGCCGAGAGCTTCGGTCCGGGAACGCGAGCGCTTCGGACGTCAGCAGATCGTGAAACCGCCATCGATCGGCAGGGACACGCCCGAGATCATCGCCGCGCCGTCGCCGAGCAGGAACACGATTGGCGCGGCGATCTCGTCCTCGGTGGCCCACCGGCCGAGCGGCATCTGCTTCAGGAACGGCTCCTCGATGTCCGGCCGTCCCCAATAGGACGCAGACATCTCGGTCATGACGACCGTCGGATTGACGCTGTTCACGCGGATTCCGTATGGCCCGAGTTCGAGCGCCGACACGCGGGTGATGTTGTCCAGCGCGGCCTTCGAGGCGCCGTAGGAGATGTGTCCCGCGAGCGCCACGAGAGCGGCCTGGCTGGAGACGTTGACGATGGCGCCTCCCTTGCCGAGGCGGATCATGCTCCGCGACGCATATTTGGTGACCAGCAGGGCGCCGCGGGCGTTGATGCCGATGACCTTGTCGAAGATTGCGATGTCGGTGTCCATCGGCGTGGCGATCTCGCCGCCGAAGCCTCCGCAGTTGACCACCCCCCACAGGTCGAGGTCCTCCAAGGCGCCCCGGACACTGTCTTCGGAAGCGAGGTCGAACGGCAGGCTACGGCATCCGGTCTCCGACGCGAGGGCTGCCAGCGCGCTTGCGGAGCGCCCGCTGGCGATCACCTCCGCCCCGGCGGCCTTGAGCTGCCGCACGACGGCGCCGCCGATCCCGCCGCTCGCGCCCGTCACCAGGACCACGCGTCCGTCGAAGCCAGCCATATCGAGTCTCCTGTTGAGGTCGCGTCGCGTGTCCGCTAGCGGACGGCGCGCGCGGACGGTGGCCTCGTGGCGTTATACATCGACGAGCGTGTGCCGCATGTCGGAAACGACAACCGGCAGAGCATCGCGACGATTGGTGGACCTTTCTGCGGGATTGGGGACGCTCCCCGGTTGGGACGCTCCGCGCGACGTGTCGGTCGCCCAGAGGTGTGGTCAGGCCTGGATCGAGGACCGGCAATCCGTCCTCCTTCTCGTGCCCGCGGTCGTGAAGGAGGGGCGCGGACGCCGTCGTTAACCCGCAGCAATCCGACGCCGTGCGGATCTTGGTCGGGCCTGAGGAGCCCGTCGCCCTCGACCGGTGGCTGTTCGGGCCGTGAAGCAGCGGGTGTTGTCGGGTGCGGTCTTAACCCTAAGCTGACCCTCGGAAGGTCTGCTTCCGGGCACGTTTGTCTTACCAGTTCGCAGACAAGGCGGAGGACGCCCCACCGAGAATATGCCAGCGGATCTGCGCGAGCCGCTGCCCACCTTAGCAGAGTGATGCCGAGCCGCCCTCCATCACTACGGCCCTGTGGAGGGCGCGCTCGCTTGGCCGGGGTGGCGAGCGGAGTGTCCCGGCTTCTGGCCGGTCCACGCTCTTTCGGGACAACGCCGATGCGACGTTGTAGGCTCAGGCATTGCCGAGCCACGCAAAGCCATGTTCGAGAGGAGCAGGGCGCGGCTGTGACCGGCGATATTTTCTGCCCAAATCGAAGTTTCTGAGCCGACGGGGACAATGTGATTTTCAGCCAGCGTTATCATCGCGCATTGAGCGAGCAAAGGCTGTCGGTGACGCTGCCCGAAGACGCGCGCCGCAAGATCGCGACCTGCATTGAGAAGTACAACACCAGCCTGGGCGTTCAGCGGGACCCGAACGACAACTGGATCTCGAACTCGTCCGTAGTCGAGGAAGCCATCCTCGAAATGCTTAGCGAGCACGGCTGGGATGATATCCCGGGCACTTCGACCGTGCACGACGGGAAGCACTACGACGGCTTCAGGCACCTGATGCGACATGGCTCCGCCCCGGAGTTGTTCGACTTCCTCGAGCTGGCGATGGGATTCATGGACAGCGGCGAGCGCGAAAAGTGCCGTTTGAAGCTCAATCAGATTTTCGATTTGCACCAGTGTCCCTGGCGCATCGCCGACGGCGAGTTCTTCAAGCTGGACGCCGACTTCATGGGTGAGCGGCTTTCCGCCGTCGCACGTGACGCTCTCGCCGCCAACCGTTTCGCGGGCGCTTCTGACGAATACGCCAAGGCCCGGCAGGAGCTGGCGGCCGGCGGTATCAAGGACGGCATCTTCTACGCGACTAGAGCGGTTTGGTGTTGCGCGGAATCGCTAGGTCTGATTCAGGGATGCCGGTGCGGGAGGCTTCGGCATGGCTTTACCTTTGTCGGCGGACTTGCGGGCTCGGATCGTACGAGCCGTTGGTGAAG
>JAABUJ010003354.1_pt1 | contig 18092 bp, 14 predicted proteins | sample 5559131 | NCBI WGS metagenome assembly JAABUJ01 (sample SAMN10711875, study PRJNA513366) | rock metagenome | isolation source: Antarctica rocks | place: Antarctica: Victoria Land, Mt New Zealand nord | collected 2016-01-07 | reverse complement strand
CCAATCGACCGCGACGCCACCGCCCGCGACCTCGGCTTCGACCGCCCGGCCGCGAACTCGCTGGACGCGGTGTCCGACCGGGATTTCGCGCTGGAGTTCCTGTCGGCCGCCTCGATCTGCGCCGTCCACCTGTCGCGCCTGGCGGAGGAGATCGTGATCTGGTGCAGCGCCCCGTTCGGCTTCGTGCGCCTGTCGGACGCGTTCACCACCGGCAGCTCGATCATGCCGCAGAAGCGCAACCCGGACGCCGCCGAACTGGCGCGGGCCAAGACGGGGCGCATCGTCGGTGACCTGGTGGCGCTGCTGATGGTGATGAAGGGCCTGCCGCTCGCCTACGCCAAGGACACCCAGGAGGACAAGGAGCCGGTGTTCGACGCCGCCGACGCGCTGGCGCTGAGCCTGGCGGCGCTCGCCGGCATGGTCCGCGACCTGCAGCCCGACACCGCCCGGATGCGCGCCCTGGCCGGCAGCGGCTTCGCGACCGCGACCGACCTCGCCGACTGGCTGGTGCGGGTGCTGCATTTGCCGTTCCGCACCGCCCACCACGTGACGGGGCGGCTGGTGGCGCGGGCCGAGGCGCTGGGCGTGGACCTCGCCGGCCTGGATCTGGCGGAGCTGCAGGCGGAGGAGCCGGGCATCACCGCGGAGGTGTTCGGCGTGCTGACGGTCGAGGCGTCGGTGGCGTCCCGCACCAGCTACGGCGGCACGGCCCCGGCCAACGTCGCGGCCCAGGCGCGGCGCTGGCAGGGAGCGCTGGCATGAAGTCAGGGGCTGCCGGCATGAAGATCGTGCTGGCGGCGCTGCTGCTGTTCGGCTTGGCCGCGTGCGGCAAAAAGAGTTCGCCGCGAGCGCCGGGGCCGCCGGATCAGATCACTTTCCCCAAAACCTACCCGACGCGCTGACGTCGCGGGAGCCGTGAAGGCCAAGGGTGAGGGGCCGAGGGCTAGTCGGCGTGGTATCCGCGTCACACTCCTTGGCAGCGGTGCTTCGGCTGCTTAGGAAAGGAAGATGGCCGCCCTCGCCCCGACGCCGATCGATGCTGACCCCGGCATTGCCGACCTGATCGCTGCTCGCCCGGCGTTGTCGATGCACGCCATAGACGGGTTGACCTTGGAGGGCGTGCCGCTCAACGCCATCGCCGACGCGGTCGGCACGCCTTGCTGGGTCATCTCGGCCGGGGTCCTGCGGGCGCGGTTGTCCGAGTTGCAGGCGGCGATGGCGGGCGTGGGCGCGCATGTGCACTACGCGGTCAAGGCGAATGACCACTTGGCCGTGCTGCGCGTGATGCAAGCCGGCGGCGCCGGGGCCGACGTGGTGAGCGGCGGCGAGTTGCTGCGGGCACGGGAGGCAGGGATTGCGCCGGAACGGATCGTGTTCTCGGGCGTCGGCAAGACGGTAGCCGAGCTTTGCCTGGCGCTCGAAACCGGCATCGCCCAGCTCAACGTCGAGAGCGCGGAGGAGCTGGAGATGCTCTCCGCCACGGCTGCGGCGATGGGCCGCAGGGCGCGGATAGCGCTGCGCATCAACCCCGATGTGGACGCTGGCACCCACGCTAAGATCGCGACGGGACGGGCGGAGGATAAGTTCGGCATCGCCATGGCCGACGCCGCCGGGCTGTATGCGCGGGCGGCAGGGCTGCCGGGAGTGGAGCCGGTCGGCCTGGCGGTGCACATCGGCAGCCAGATCACCGCGATGGCGCCGTACCGCGCCGCCTTCGCCCGCACCACCGAACTGGTGGGAAGCCTGCGTGCGTCAGGGTTGGCGGTGCAAACGCTGGACTGCGGCGGCGGCCTCGGCATCGGCTACCGCGATGAGCCCCATGGCTCGCCAAAAGCTCTTGCCGGCGCGATGGGGGCCGCTTTCGGCGCTCTCGGGCTGCGGTTGATGATCGAGCCCGGACGCTGGCTCGCCGGCCCGGCCGGATTGCTGCTCGCCTCAGTCGTACTGACGAAAACGACCGGCAGCCGCCGCTTCGTCGTGCTGGACGCGGCCATGAACGATTTGTTGCGGCCGTCCCTCTACGACGCGTGGCACGGCCTGGCGCCGCTCTCGCCGGTGGACGCCGTCGCGCCGACGTTCCCGGCCGACGTCGTGGGGCCGGTCTGCGAATCCGGGGACACGTTTGCGCGCGCACGCGAACTTCCGGTCTTGGCGGCGCACGCGCGCGTGGCGATCCTGGATGCGGGTGCGTATGGTTCGGTGATGAGCTCCACCTACAACGCGCGCCCGCTCGCCGCCGAGGTGATGGTCGACGGCGTCAACTGGGCGGTGATCCGGCCCCGGCAGCCGGTCGAGGCGCTGTGGGCCAACGAGCTGGTCCCGGATTGGCTGGCCCCCCGATGACCGAGCCGCCGAACCTGCAACGCCTGCTGGCCCGGCGTCGCGCGCAGGCCCGCCTCGTGCTGCTGTTCGAGCGCGCCTGGCCCGCCCTGTGGCCCGCTATCGGCGTTTTGGGCGTCTGGCTGGCCCTCGCCTTGTTCGATGTGCCGGCGATGCTGCCGGCAGCCTGGCACGTGGGCGCGCTTGCGGTGGCCGGCGCGGCGTTCGCCTCGCTGCTGTGGCGTGGGTTCAGCCGGCTTCGCATGCCGACCGCCGATGAGGCGGACCGCAAGCTGGAACAGGCGAGCGGCCTAGCGCACCGCCCGCTCGCCGTGCTCGCCGACCGACCCGCGCACGCCGACCCGCAGGCTATCGCGCTGTGGCGCATCCATGTCCGGCGCGCCGCTCGCCAGCTTGGTCCGATGCGGGCTGGCTTGCCGCGCCCAGGGCTGGCGCGGACCGATCGCTGGGCTTTGCGGGGTGGGCTGCTGGTGGTGCTCGCCGCTGCCCTCGTCACTGCGGGGTCGGATGCGTTGCCGCGCGTGCTGCGGTCGTTCGCCCCGGCCCTGGCAGTTGGGACGCCGGTGGCGGAACCGCAGGTGCAGGCTTGGGCGACACCGCCCGCCTACACCGGCCTGCCGCCGCTGTTCCTCAAACCGGACACGGCGGCGGCTACGGTGCCGGCCGGTTCGAAGCTGACGGTGGGAGTCACTGGCGGCAGCGCCGAGCCGTCGCTGTCGCTCGCCGGACAGGACACGCCATTCCGCGCCCTCGACGCCACGAGCTGGCAAGCTGAGGCGGACGTCGGGGCGGGGGGAGCGCTTGCAGTGCGCCGGCGCGGCCGCACGCTCGGGGCTTGGACGCTGTCGATCCTGCCGGACCACCCTCCGCTCGTCGCATGGGCCCAGCCGCCCGGCGCGGCGCGGACCCGGGAAAAAGCCGCCCCGCTGACGCGCTTGCCCTGGCAGGCTGAGGACGATTACGGCGTGGTGTCCCTGCAGGCCGAACTTCAATTGCGCGACCGGCCAGCCGCGCCCGCGTTCACTATTCCCCTGCCGCTTCCGAGCGATGCGCCACGCAAGGCCCACGGCGCCCCCGCACAGGATTTGACGGCCCATCCGTGGGCCGGCTTGCCGGTCGTGGCGCGGCTGGTGGCGAAGGATGCGCCGGGCCAGGTGGGCCGCAGCGAGGAAGCGATCTTCACCCTTCCCGAGCGTGCGTTCCAGAACCCGCTTGCCCGGGCTGTCATCGACATCCGCAAGCGCCTCAGCCTGCACCCGGAGCAGAATGGCCAGGCTGCTGCCGATTTGGCCGCGCTGGCCGATGCGCCGGAAGCGTTCGATTCGAACAGCGGCGTCGCCGTGGCGCTGGCTGCCACCGCCGCCCAACTCGATCGCAGCGGCGCAGCCGACGATATCGCCGAAGCGCAGGGGCGGCTTTGGGAGCTGGCGCTGCGCCTGGACAGCCAGGACGTGGAGCGGACTGCCCGCGCCATGACGGCCGCCCGCGATGCGCTGCGCCAGGCCCTGCAGCAGAAAGCCCCCGCCACCGAGATGGACCGCAAGGCGGAGCAGCTACGCCAGGCAATCGAGCGTCACCTTCAAGCGCTTGCCGAGCAGGCGCAACGCGACGGCACGCTGATGCCGTTCGACCCGGCGGCGCCGCACCTGAGCAGCCGCGACTTCAACCGCACCGCGCAAGCGATGCGCGACGCCGCCCGCGCTGGCCGCATGGACGAGGCGCGCGACCGGATGGCCGAGCTGGAACGTATGCTGGAGCAGTTGAAGCAGGCCGAAGCCAATGCCGGCCAAGGCCAGCAGGGCCGCGAGCAGGCTCGCCAGCAACGCGCCCAGCAGCGCCAGCGCGGCAAGCAGCAGATGGGCGCGGCCGAGGACCTGGTGCAGCGGGAAACGGCCCTGCAATCCGAGGCCAAGCAGCGTTCAGCCGAACATTCCGAGGACCAGGAAGCTGCCCCGCGGGAGGCCGAGGCAAGGCAGCAGCGGGCGATGCGCCGTGCCCTCGGCGAGATGATGCAGCAGTTCGGCGACCTCACCGGCAAGGTCCCCGACAGCCTGAGCGAAGCCGATATCGCTATGCGGGGCGCTGCCAACGCGCTCGCCGCCAATCAGGATAAGCCCGCGGCCGAGGCCGAGCAGCACGCCATCGATGCCTTGCGGAAGGGCCAGCAGGACATGAGCCAGCAGATGGCCAGCTCGCTGGGCATTTCCATCCAGCCCGGCGCGCAACCCGGTGACGGCCAGGAAGGCGAAGGCGAGATGGCCGACGGCCAGGGCCAGCGGGGTGGCCAAGCCGGCCAGCCCGGCGAGCAGGACGCCGATGGATCGGATGATGGGGGGCAACCCGACGGCTCGCGCCGCGATGGCAAGCGTGATCCGCTTGGACGCTCAACCGAGGAGGGCACGTCCGGGCGTGCGGAGGCGGGCGACGTGCACGTGCCGGACCAGATGGAACAGGCCCGCAGTCGCGACATTCAGCAGGAACTCCGCCGCCGGGGGGCCGACCGCACGCGCCCCGCCGACGAGCTGAACTACATCGACCGGTTGCTGAAGCCGTTCTGACTGTTGCTGCGCGCCCTGATCGCTAGGCTCCGCTCAAGCGGTCACCTTGCGAGAACCGCACCATTCGCCCTTTTTCTTCGTCCCACAGCGCGTAGCAGGGCGCCAACAAGGCCTCCCATAGGGTGAGCGTCGTCACCGCGCCAAGCTCTGGACGCGCCTCGTGGCATTCCTGCAACCGGTAGTTGGGCATGCGTGCGGAGAGGTGGTGGATGTGGTGGAAGCCGATGTTGCCGGTGAACCACTGCAGCACCCGGGGCAGCTTCAGGTAGGAGCTGCCTTCGAGCGAGGCCTGGACGGGATTCCAGGTCTCCTGCCGGGCCCAATGCGCCTCCTCGAACCGGTGCTGCACGGAGAACAGCCAGACGCCGACGATCGAGGCGACCACGATGATCGGAATCTGGACCACCACGACCGGCCAAGCGCCAAAGACGAGCATCAATGCCCCCATGACGCAGGCAAGCGCGAAATTGGTGAAATACACGCTCGCCCGCTCCCGCTTCCAATCCGCCGGGGCGTCGAACGGCAGGCGATACAGCAGGAGGAACACGATCGGCGGCAGCAGCAGCTGCGTCACTACGGGGTGGCGGACGACGCGGTAGAGCAGCCGCCGGGCGGGGGACAGCGCTTGGTATTCGCGCAGCGTTGCGCACGTCGAGTAAAGGTCGATGCCGGTGTCGCGCCGGTCGAGGTTGTTGAAGCAGGCGTGGTGGTTGTTGTGCTGCCGGCGCCAGAACGCGTACGGGGTGAAGGTGATCACGCTGCAGAAGCGGCCGAGCAGGTCGTTGGCGCGGCGGGAGCGAAAGAACGAGCCATGGCCGCAATCGTGCTGGACGATGAACAGCCGGATCGTCAGCCCGGCCGCTGGGACCGCCAGCGCGAGCGTGAGCCAGACCGAGACGTGCAGGCTGGCATACATCGCCGCATTGACTGCCAGAAATGCCAGGAAGGTCGAGGCGAATTGCCAGGCGCTGCGCCGGAGCGAGGGCGCTTGGAACGGTGCGATCGCTGCCATCAACGCACGTCGCTCAAGCGGCGGACTTGGGTTTGCGGTCGTCTGTTGCGGGTCATGCATGACTGGGCGTTCCGGCATTAAGGGATTTTGGGGTTTACCTGAGCCATCCTGCCCAGCGCTATATATTAGGTGCGACAAATCATGTAGGGTGCTGGAAACCGGTGACCATAGCGCGGCTTGCGTGCAAGCAGCGCGTCCATTTGGACATGGACGGCGATTCGGATGGCCTCGAAACCGAGCGGTCGCGAGGCATTGCCCGAAAACCCCATTTCTGGTTGGACGTGACCTGCATCTCAGCATCCAGTTTCAGGCAATGTTGAGGGAATAGCGATAACCTAGTTGGTTCATAGCGCTGTTTCTTCGATTCGAGAAAAGAATGATTCTAGGAAGCGGTCGCGCAGAAACGCATGATGTCGAGGGGCTTGCAAGCTCTACGATCATGGTAACGCTGGATTGAAGCAGCCGCGCTGCTTTCTCGCGGTCGCCCAGGGCTGCTGCGATGACCTGAATGGAAGCGTCGTAATACCACCATGCCGGGCGGCAGGTGTGCTATCGTCAGAAGCGCACCGAAGTGACGTTCCTACCCAGGCCGGCCTACCCAGGCCGGCTTACCCAGGTCGGCGTCGGGAGGTGCTGGGCAGCTATCGGACTCACGGTAGGGCCAACCAGGCACGGAGGTTCATCATGGTTTCTGGTGACCGACAGAACACGCTTCTCGAACGGCAGATTGAGGCCGTCGCAGGCGACTTCAGGCTGATCGTCCACATGCTGGATGCGGATGGCCACGCGACGTGGCATTTGGCGGCGCGGTCGGTTCCACCCGCTCCGCCCGGATGGGTGTCGATCTCCTGCGGCAGGGAGCGGACCACGCTGGCGGCAATGCACGCGGTGGAGGCTGAAGCGAACCGGCGCGCAGACACCGCGCCGGGGGCTCAGCCGCTGCAGGGGCAAGCGCGCCTAAAACATGCCGGAGTGGAGTTTTTGCTGGCGCCGGCCGCATCGCGCGGAACGTCGTGGACCATCTACCCGGCGTCGGGGCCGGCCAACGGCGCCGATAGCGGCGCGTCGTATGGGGACGACTCGTTTCCTAACGCTTTCGAGGCGGCGCAAGCGGCCATCGACACCTGGCTGACGTCACACCCCGCCGACCGCGGCAGCACGGTCCACTGATTGGCACTCAACCGGCGTGGACCTCGTACCCGGCCGCGCGGATGGCGTCGGCGAGCTGGTCGGCCGGGAGGTCGCTGCCGGTCTTGACCAGGCCTGAGGTGAGGTCGACCTGGACCGTGGCGCGCGGGTCGAGCTTCTGGACGGCTGCCGTCACGGCGCGCTCGCAGTGGCCGCACGTCATTCCGTCGACTTTGAGCGTCTGCATGGGTGAACCCTCTCCTGACGAGAAACCGTGATTGAAAGCCCTATATCAGTAGCCGACAAAACTGGGGCGCAGCAATGGACCAAGGCATCCTCGACAAGCAGCTAGCCGCCGACGGCATGCAGCGGATCGGCGTGCGCGTGAGCGGCATGAGTTGCGCCGCGTGCGTGCGCCGGGTGGAGCGGGTGGCGGCTGGGGTGCCGGGCGTGGCGAGCGCCGCGATCAATCTCGCGACGGAACGGGCCGCGATCACGACGGGCCCGGGCTTCCGCGTGGCCGCATTGGCGAAGGCGCTGGCAGATGCGGGCTATCCCGCCGTCGAGGAGGTCGTGGACCTCGCCATCTCCGGCATGAGCTGCGCGTCCTGCGTCGGCCGGGTCGAACGCGCCCTGCTGACGGTGCCCGGCGTGCTCTCGGCCGAGGTCAACCTCGGGACCGAGCGGGCGCGGGTGCACGTGCTGGCAGGGGCAGCCGGGCCGGCCGAGCTGGCCGCTTCCGTGCGGGCGGCCGGCTACGACCCGGCGGTGCCAGCGGCCGAACAGTTTGGGACGCCGCAACGCCGCCGCTGGACGGACGGCATGGGGGCTGCCGTCGCGCTGGCGCTAGCGGCGCCGCTGCTGCCGATGCTGCTGATGCCGGCCGGCGTGGACCTGACGCTGCCCGCTTGGATGCAATTGGCCTTGGCCGCTGTCGTGCAGGTCGGTTTCGGCGCTCGATTCTATCGCAGCGCCTGGAAAGCCCTGCTTGCCGGCGCCGGCAACATGGACACCCTGGTCGCGCTCGGCACCACCGCCGCCTTCGGGCTCAGCTTGTGGGAGATAGCGGCCGGGCGGAACGGGCATCTGTATTTCGAGGCGTCCGCCGCGGTGATCGCTCTGGTGCGCCTCGGCAAATGGCTGGAAAGCCGGGCGCGGCGGCAGGCGGGCGAGGCGATCCGCGCGCTGGAGCGGCTCAAGCCGGAGCGCGCCCGGGTCCGCCGCGACGGCGTCGAGCACGACATCGCGGCGGCCGACCTTCGCCAAGGCGACCTGCTGCTGGTCCGCCCCGGCGAGCGCATCGCGGCCGATGGCATCGTGCGGGAAGGGATCGGCAGCGCCGACGAGAGCTTGCTGACCGGCGAGAGCCTACCCGTGCCGAAGGAGCCCGGCAGCCGGGTGGTCGGCGGCGCGCTGAACGGCGAGGCGTTGCTGCTCGCCGAGGTCACGGCGACCGGCGCCGAAAGCCAGCTCGCCCGCATGGTGCGGCTGGTGGAGGGCGCACAGGCCGCCAAGCCGCCGGTGCAGCGCCTGGTGGACCGGGTGAGCGCGGTGTTCGTGCCGGTCGTGGTCGGCCTCGCCGCGGCGACGTTCGCAGGCTGGTGGCTGGCCGGCGCGGGGGCCGAAACGGCCGCGGTGAACGCGGTCGCGGTGCTGGTGATCGCCTGCCCCTGCGCGTTGGGGTTGGCAACGCCGGCCGCGATCATGGTCGGCACGGGGGTCGCGGCCCGGCATGGGATCCTGATCCGCGACCCGGCGGCGCTGGAACAGGCGCGCGCGATCCGGACGGTGGTGTTCGACAAGACCGGCACGCTGACGGCGGGGCAGCCGGAAATGGTGGCCCTGCACCCGGCGCCGGGCGAGAGCGCCGACGCCGTGCTGCGGCTGGCAGCCGCCTTGCAGGCCGGCAGCGAGCACCCGCTGGCACGCGCGGTGCTGGCCCGTTCCGGCACGATCGGCCTCCGGCCGGCGGACGGCGTGCGTGCCCTGCCCGGGCGCGGGCTGGAGGGCACGGTCGAAGGCCGTAGATTGCAGCTCGGCAACCTTCGCCTGATGCGCGACGCCGGCGTGGACCCGGCACCCCTGGCCGACGCGGCGCGCGCCTTGGAGGCGGATGGCAGGACGGTGTCCTATCTTGCCGAGGGCAGCCGGCTGCTGGGCCTGTTCGGCTTCGGCGACGCCGTGAAGCCGGGGGCGGCGGAAGCGGTGCGCGAACTCCGGGCGCGCGGACTCCGCATCGTGCTGCTGACCGGCGACAACCAGGGAGCCGCCGATGCCGCCGCCCGCGCGCTCGGGATCGACGAGGTCCGGGCGGAGGCGCTGCCCGGCGACAAGATTGCCCTGATCGAAGCTTTACGCGCCCAGGGTCCCGTGGCGATGGTCGGCGACGGCGTGAACGACGCCCCGGCGCTGGCGGCGTCCGACCTCGGGCTGGCGATGGCGACCGGCGCCGACGTAGCCGCCGCCGCGGCGGGCATCACCTTGATGCGCGGCGATCCGAGGCTGGTTCCGGCGGCGCTGGACATCGCCGCCCGAACCTTCCGGCGCATCCGCCAGGGGCTATTCTGGGCGTTCGCCTACAACGTTATCGGTATCCCGCTGGCCGCCGCCGGGCTGCTCAGCCCCGTCGTCGCCGGGGCGGCGATGGCGTTCTCGAGCGTGAGCGTCGTCGGCAGCGCGCTCTTGCTGCGCGGTTGGCAGCCCCGTCCTTGGCAGCCCCGTCCTTGGCAACGTAGGCCGCCGGCACGCTGATCAGGGTAGGATTTCCGCGTCGTCGCATTTGGCCGGGATCACGGTGTCGACGCCGCGTTGCCCGGCCGCGTACTGCTTGAGCGATTCCGTCAGTCGCTGGAAGGTTTCGCTGCTGCGCTGCTCATGGCAGGTCACCGGCATTCCCTCGAGCTGGACCGGAAGGCCGCCGTTGCTGCCGATCATGCTCTCGATCATCGCCGACGACTTGGTCCGCAGCGCCAGTGCGCGTTGGGAAAACTTCGCGCGCGCTTCGGCCGAAAAGGGGCAGTGCGCCAGCCTGTCGGCCAGCGCCTTGCGGAACAGGCGGCCGGTCAGGCCGTCCCCGCAAGCGTCGAACTCGTAGAACGAAGTGGTGTAGGCCCGCTCGAAAGCTTTGGTGTCCGACAATTCCTGGGCGTGACTGGCGGTGAATGGGGCGGCGGCGCTTGCCAGGACGCAGAAGGCGGCGAGTCGGATCATCATCGGTTTGCCTCGGTGTGGTGACGCCACTTTTGCCGTCAGGCTCACGGGCGTCAATTCGGGGCCAGGAAGCGCCCGCTACTCTGTGCGTTTCCGGAATGGTTGAATTTGGGGGCTGGTTAAAACAACTTTCATGGCGATAACATTGCTTCGAGCGATCATGAAGATCGTCGATTTGTCGGGGAGAGTACGGTCGTGTCTAGAAAATCAGCGCTGTCCAAAACCAGCGCGCTCATTCCAATTGTCGCTACCATGGCGATGTGCCTTGGCCCCGCTGGCGCTGCCGACCTGAAATCCTACGACTCCAGCAAGTCGAGCTTCTGGACGCATCCGCCGCCAGACTGGTTCCTCGGCGACGAGACCGAGTCGATGAAGGGTTTGGCGCCGCCGTCTGGCCCGGCTACCCCGACCCCGCTTGCCGAACTCGAAACCAACCTGAAGGACATCAAGCTTCCGCCGGGGTTCAAGATCGAAGTCTATGCGAGCGGCCTGCCCGAGGCGCGGCAGATGGCTTGGGGCGACAACGGCACCCTGTTCGTCGGCTCCTACAACGCGACCAACGTCTATGCCGTGACGGACGAAGGCGGCAAGAAGACGGTCAAGACGATCCTCAAGGGGCTGAATATGCCCACTGGGCTCGCTTTCCAGAATGGGTCGCTGTACGTCATCGCGATCGACAAGCTGCTGCGCTACGACAACGCCGAAGCCAACCTCGACCACATGCCCAAGCCTGTCGTGGCCTACGACGACATGCCTCCCTACGTCGCGCATGGCTGGAAATACCTGGTCACCGACAAGGACGGCGAGATGTACATCCCGTTCGGACCTCCCTTCAACATCGGCATGCCGCCCAGCGGCGTGTCGCAAATCCGGCTGGTGGACCCCAAGAACGGGCAAGCCGAAGTCGTGGCGATGGGTGTCCGCAACAGCGTCGGCGGCGATATCGACCCACGCAGCGGCGACTACTGGTTCACGGAGAATGCCCGTGACTGGATGAGCGACAACATGCCGAGCGACAAGCTGAACCACATCACCAAGATCGGGCAGAACTTCGGCTATCCGTACTGCCATCAGGGCGATGTGCCTGATCCCAAGTTCAACCGGGGCCATCCCTGCTCGGAGTTCACGCCGCCCGTGGTCAACCTGGGCGCTCACGTCGCGCCGCTGGGGATGAAGTTCTACACCGGGTCGCAATTCCCGGCTGATTACAAGAACAACATCCTCATCGCCGAGCATGGCTCCTGGAACCGCCACGTGTACCAGGGCGCCCGGATCGAGCGCGTCATCGTCGACGCGGACGGCAAGAACGCCAAGCAGGAAGTGTTCGCCGAAGGCTGGCTGAAGGAGCCGCAAGACTATCGCGGCCGTCCGACGGACCTGCTGCAAGCCAAGGACGGCTCGATCCTGGTGGCCGACGACTGGGCCGGCGCGATCTACCGCATCAGCTACGCCAAGTAGCGCCCGATCCCGCCCGTTCTCTCACCCGAGGACGGGCGGACTTGGCTTGACATGAGCCCGGCTTGGAATGAGCCCCGCTTGAGATAGGATGACGCATGAGATTGACCCGTGCCTGGATTGCAATTGCGCTTCTGTTTGCGGCTACACCGGTTTGGGCTGCCGGAAATCCCGAGGCAGGCAAGGCGAAAGCTGGAACTTGCCAGGGCTGCCACGGGAGCAACGGCATCTCGGCGATCCCGAACATTCCGTCCCTTGCTGGGCAAACCGACCAATTCCTGCAATGGCAACTCGTGTTCTTTCGCAGTGGACGGCGGGATAACCCCATCATGGGTCCCATCTCCCAAACGCTGAGCGACGAGGATGTGCGTGATCTCGGCGCTTACTTCGCGAGCCTGACGCCGCCGGCTCCCCCGGCAGCGTCCGATGGAAACCCTACCTTGAGCGCTGCGGGCAAGGATGCCGCCGCCCAACATCATTGCTCCGCGTGCCATACGGAGGCATTTACCGGCAAGCAGGCCGCCGCCCGGCTGGCGGACCAGCATGAGGTTTATCTCACGAAGGCGCTCGCCGACTATCGCTCTGGAAGCCGTCCCAGCACCGGCGTTGCGGCAATGACGGAAGCCGCATCGGGTTTGAGCGATGACGACATCGCGGCGTTGTCCCACTACATCGCAACGTTGAACTAGGCCAAGAGCGCTGGAGCTACTGCGGTAGTTGCGATGCTTGGCTCTGCAGCAACTGGGCAATCTGCTTGCACATGGCATCCACCGTCGTGCTCTTGGCCTTGGCCGCATCGGTCAACTGCACTTCGGAGCCGCCAAACTGAACCACGCCGCGCTTGCCGGCCGCCTCCGCCTCATTCAGGCCCTCCACCTGCGCGGGCGGCAGTACGCCTAAGGCGCGCTGCTGCAGCGCCACCGTGTCTGCGCCGACGCTCCCCTGCGCCTGACAGTATTGCAGGATGCCGAGTTGGTTGTGAGCGGCCTGATGCACCATGCGGATCATGTCCTGCTGGCCAGGAACCGCGCCGGAGGGGGGCGCGCCGGATGGGGGCGCCGGAGTCTGGGCGGGTGCCGGAGTCTGGGCGGGTGCCGGAGTCTGGGCGGGTGCGGGGTGCGAGGCCAGGCCTAAGGCAAGCGCCGCCGCCAAGATTGGAAGCCGCATGAGGCACCTCTCCGATGAATGGTTCCGCCACTTAACCCGCGCCCTGGAGTGGTGCAAGGCAAGCGGCCTGGCCGGTGCGGAAACCAGGCCGTAGCATGGCCGTTGCCGTTGCACCCATGGACACGCACCGAGCCGCGCCGGGCGCCCTTGACCGCCGGCACCGCGCCAACCCCGAGATCGAGTATCTCCGTGCCCTCGCGATCCTGTTCGTGATCGTCAAGCACGCTCCGCTGCTGTGCATTCCATACCCTGTTGGCTCGCTAGGAGCCATCCTGGGGTGGATCGACCCAGAAACCGGCGTCGACCTATTCTTCATCATCTCCGGCTACCTGATTGGCCGATCGTTCATGGGGCCTTTCGAGGCAGCCCCGGACCAAGCTCGCGCGCATCAAGTCGTGCGTATCGCCGCGTTCTGGGTGCGGCGTTTCTATCGGCTGATGCCGGCCTCCATGCTGTGGGTTGGGCTAACGTTCGCGGCCAGCGTGGCATCGAACGACCCGGGGCTGTGGCTGACGCCGCGGATCATGTTCATCAAGGCAGTCGCCGCCCTCGCCGCCGTACGGAATTTCGAGGAAAGCCATGCGCCGAGTTTCTTCGGCTACTACTGGAGCCTATCGGTCGAGAACCAGTTCTACCTGGCCCTGCCGATCCTGGTGCTGGTAGTGCCGCGGCGGTGGCGCTTGCCGGGACTGCTCACGCTGTGCGCGGTGAACGCCCTCTGGCGGCCAGGCGGCGCGGTTTGGTGGCTGTTCCGCTACGATGGGCTGATCTACGGCCTGCTGCTGTTCGAGCTGGAGCGCTCGGGCCTTGGCGCCATCCTGTCGCGGTGCCTGCCGCGCACCAGCGCCGGGCGCGGCGCCCTCCTGATCGGCGGCGGCGGCGTCATGCTCGCCATGCCGCTCGCCCTTGCCGATTTCCCGCCGCTGGCGTGGACCGTCGTGAACTGGAGCGGCTTCGTCCTGGTGTTCGCGGCCAGCTGCGAGGTTGGAGCGGTTGCCATCGTTCCTGGTTTGCGCCGTGCGATGCTCTGGGTCGGCGCGCGGTCCTATTCGCTGTACCTCTGCCACATCCCCGTCTGGTTCGCGGTGGTCGACGTGTCGCAACGGACTGGGTTGGCGCGGGTGCAGTGGGTGCCGGCGCGCGTAGTACTAGGCGTCCTGGCGAGCCTGGTCGCAGCCGACTTGACCTATCGTTGGCTGGAGCTTCCGTTGCAGGAGCGCGGGCGGATGCGAGCGCGCGAATTTGCCAAGGCAGCCGAGGAGGGCCGGTTTGGCTTGATGAACGCCTCGTAGGGCCGGACGACGGATATTGCTTTGCTCCCCCGCGGTACTGGTGGCAGGATAGTCAAAATATTCGCAGGGGAGCCAACCAGTCATGATTACTTTGAACGTGAATGGAACGAAGCAGAGCTGGGACGGCGACCCGTCGCTGCCGCTGCTCTGGTATCTTCGTGACGAGATAGGCATGACCGGAACCAAGTTCGGCTGCGGCCAGGCGCTCTGCGGCGCTTGCACGGTCCATGTGGGCGGCCAAGCGGCACGCTCCTGCATCACCGCGCTGTCCGACGTGGACGGGCAAGACGTGGTGACGATCGAGGGGCTGCATCCGCAAGGCAACCATCCCGTACAGGTCGCGTGGCGCGAGGTGAACGTGCCGCAATGCGGGTTCTGCCAGGCGGGCCAGATCATGCAGGCGGCGGCGCTGCTGTCCGAGACGCCGAAGCCGTCCGACCAGGAAATCCGGGACAATATGTCCGGCAACATCTGCCGCTGCGGCTGCTACCAGCGGATCGAGGCGGCCGTCCGCCTTGCCGCGACGGGGGCCTGAGCCATGACCTACATCCAGCCGAACCGCACGCCAAACGGCACGTCAAATGGCACGATCGAGAACGTCAGCCGCCGCGGATTGCTGAAGGGCATCGCCGCCACGGGCGCGCTCGTGCTCGCGGCCCAAATGCTGCCGCGCCGCGCCATGGCGGCCTACGCGACCGGGGCGGGTGCCATGCCGCACGGCACCGTCAACGATCCCCGCGTCTTCGTCTCGATCGACCCGTCCGGGTTGGTCACCATCGTCGCGCACCGCTCCGAGATGGGGACCGGCGTCCGCACCAGCCTGCCGATGGTCGTCGCTGACGAGATGGACGCCGATTGGGCGCGCGTGCGCGTCGTCCAGGCGCCGGGCAACGAGGAGAAATACGGCAACCAGGACACCGACGGCTCCCGCAGCACGCGCCACTTCCTGCTGCCGATGCGCCAGGTCGGCGCATGTGCCCGGACGATGCTGGAAACGGCGGCGGCGGCGCGGTGGGGGGTTCCGGTCGGCGACGTGGAAGCCAAGCAGCACGAAGTGATCCACCCCGCGTCGGGACGCCGCCTGGGCTACGGCGACCTGGCCGCCGACGCCGCGGCGCTGCCGGTGCCCGCGCCTGACAGCGTAGCGTTGAAAGATCCAAAGAATTTCCGCTACATCGGCAAGGGCAGCGTCGGGATCGTGGACCTCCGCGACATCACGATGGGCAAGGCGACTTACGGCGCGGACGTGCGCTTGCCGGGGATGAAGTACGCGGTCATCGCCCGCCCCCCCGTGGTCGGCGGCAAGCTGGCCTCCTTCGACGCGGCGGATGCGATGCAGGTGTCCGGCGTGGAGAAGGTGATGGAGGTGCAGGGCTGGCCCTGGCCGTCCAAGTTCCAGCCCGTGGGTGGCGTCGCGGTGATCGCCCGCAATACCGGCGCCGGCATCAAGGGCCGCGACGCGCTGAAGGTGGTGTGGGACGACGGCGCCAATGCGAAATACGACTCCGTCGCCTACCGCGCCGAGTTGGAGGCGTCCGCCCGCGGACCCGGCAAGGTCGTTCGCAACGACGGCGACGCCGAGGCCGCCCTGAAAAGCGCGGACCGGGTCGTCGTCGGCGAGTACTACGCGCCGCATATCGCGCATGCCAGCATGGAGCCGCCGGTCGCGACGGCTCACGTGCAGGGCGACAAGGCCGAGATCTGGGCGCCGGTCCAAAGCCCCGGCGGCACCCGCGAGGACGTCGCCAAGACGCTCGGCATCCCGGTCGAGAACGTGACGGTGCACGTGACCCTGCTTGGCGGCGGCTTCGGACGCAAGTCGAAGTGCGACTACGCGCTTGAGGCGGTGCTGCTGTCCAAGGCGCTCGGCGCGCCCGTGCGCGTGCAGTGGACGCGTGAGGACGACATCCGCCACGATTTCTACCACACCGTCTCGGCCGAGCGGATCGAGGCCGGGCTGGACAAGTCGGGCAAGGTGATCGCCTGGCGGCACCGCAGCGCCGCGCCCTCGATCGGCTCGACGTTCAAGGCGGACGCCAAGACCGCGCTGCCGCTGGAGTTGAGCATGGGGATGGTGGACCTGCCGTTCGACATCCCCAACGTGCGCTGCGAGAACCCGGAGGCGGCGGCGCACACCCGGATCGGCTGGTTCCGCTCGGTGTCGAACATCCCGCACGCCTTCGCAGTGCAGTCGATGGTGGGCGAGATCGCGCACGCGACCGGGCGCGACCCGAAGGACGTGCTGCTGGAACTGATCGGACCCGCCCGGATCGTCGACTTGAGCAAGTCGGTCGACGGCCTGTGGAACTACGGCGAGCCGCTGAGCAGCTACCCGATCGACGCCGGGCGGCTGCGGCGGGTGGTGGAACTGGTGGCGGAAAAGGCTGACTGGGGGCGCAAGCTGCCGCCGGGCCACGGCTTGGGCATCGCCGTGCATCGCAGCTTCGTCAGCTACATCGCGACCGTGGTCGAGGTAGCGGTGGATGAGAAAGGCAACTTGTCGGTGCCCCGCGTCGATACGGCCATCGATTGCGGCATGTACGTCAATCCGGAGCGCATCCGCTCGCAGGTCGAGGGCGCGGCGATCATGGGGCTAAGCCTGGCGAAACACGGCGAGATCACCTTCAAGGACGGCCGCGTCCAGCAGGGCAACTACGATGACTACAGGGTGGTCCGGATCGACGAGTCGCCGCTTGTCACCAATGTGCACATCGTTCCGTTCGGGCCGGATACGCCGCCGAGCGGGGTGGGCGAGCCCGGTGTGCCTCCCTTCACCCCCGCGCTGATGAATGCGATCTTCGCGGCGACGGGCAAGCGGATTCGGCAGTTGCCGCTCGGCCAGCAGCTTGCCGCTACGGACAATGTGGCTCAGCAGACGCGGCCACGAAGCGAGCCGCAATCCCAGGTTTCGACCCCCAACGCAGCGCCGGCTGCCTCCACCACTGAGACCACCGGAACGTCGAACCAGGGTCCCGTGGTCAAGGAAATGAACCGCAGCGAGGAACAGAAGGTTCGCAAGGAAGGCAAGTAGCCTACGCGATCAGCTCTGGCTCCGGCGTCTTGACAGGCACCGGCGTCAGCCCGAGATGCCGTTTCCAAAACTTGACCGAAACCAGCTGGGGCAGGCCGGACCGCCACGAGACGGCGGTTTCCGGCCCGTGCCGATACAGCCGCCAGATCGTGCGCCACCCCGTTCCCGTCAGGCTGCGGAAATCCTCGCGGGAGCGGTGGAAGGTCGGTAGTTCGTTGTCCCACCAAGTCTCGACGGCGACGTGCTCGACCCCGCGCATCATCGCCCAGGTGAAGCGATCCACCGGCAGCAGCCGAACAGGCGCGAGGCGGGTCGGAACCAGGAGCTGGTGAAACAGCAGCCGGGCGATCAAGCGCAGGAACCCCATCCGCGTGCGAGGCAGCCTACGCGGTGGAGGCTGCTCGTACAGGACCTGGCCTCGCGGGGTAAGCTGGGTCGGGTAGCGCGTCCGGACCGCCGCCAACCCGGCGTGCAGCGTTTGCGGCGATCCGTGCAGGATACCTGGCCCAACCAGAAAGTCGTCGATTCCGCGCAGGATCAAGGCCGCGCTGTAGTAGCGGAAGGTGAGCAGGTGGACGAACAAATGCCGGACCATGCGGCGCGCCACCGGCCAACGCTCGAACGGCTGGTGCAAGGCGGCGGCGATGAGCATGTTGCGGGTTTCGTAGTACAACTGCCAGTTGCCCAGCTTGAGATAGAACGGCTCGTGCCAGACGGGGACGCCAGGGAGTGAGATGGTCGGCACACCTTGCTGGTGCAGGCGCAAGCCGAGTTCCACGTCATCACCGCGGATGAAGCAGGGCAGCGGCAAGCCGACTTGGCGGATCAGCGTCAGGGGGAAGCCGCAGCACCACCAGCCGTTGTAGTGCACCGGCGTCGGAAAGCTGAGCTGCTCCAAG
>JAABUJ010003353.1_pt1 | contig 18092 bp, 22 predicted proteins | sample 5559131 | NCBI WGS metagenome assembly JAABUJ01 (sample SAMN10711875, study PRJNA513366) | rock metagenome | isolation source: Antarctica rocks | place: Antarctica: Victoria Land, Mt New Zealand nord | collected 2016-01-07 | reverse complement strand
TGTGGGAGGCGGAGAGGAAAATCCTGGAAGGAGGTGGAGGGGGGAAGGGGCAGGAGGGGCGGAAGGCGTTGAGGGAGTATAAAGAGTTGTTGGAGAAACTTGAGTCGTCGGCGCCGGGGGCGCAGTCGTTTTTCGCGTGGTTTGCGTTTCGTGGGAGGGGGGTTGGGGCGGAGGAGTCGGTTGTTGCGAAGAGGGTGGAGGGGGAGAGGAGGGCGAGGGCGGGGGGGAAGGAGGGGAAGGGTGTGGATGGGGGTGGGAAGGTGGGGGGTGGTGGGGCTGCGGAGGAGGATTTGGAAGAGGAGGAGGAGGATGAGTGTGAGGTTTTTCCGCTGGGCGATGAGTTGGCTATCTCGATCGCGGAGGATCTGTGGCCGGGGGCTATCAAGTATTTCAGTACGTTTTTTCACCGTTGGATTTGTCCTTTTCGCCTCCGTTCCCTTGGCACACCGCAGATTGACAGCGTCGCATTACTGATGTGATCTGGTTGGTCAATCTAGCTCAAGCACAAGAACAAGACGACTTCTCCGAAGCGGATTTCGAAGACGACCCTACCGACGACGACGAAGATGGATCGATTCCGAACCTGCGTGGTCTTGTCGGTTCACGCGGGCAAGGAGCAACAGGAATTGCAAACGAAGAGGACGAGGATGAGGATAAGGAAGAGAGGAGACCAAAGAAGAAAGTCCGGACCTAGTCAGTCGGTTGAGCGAGCGAGCGGTGTTCTGATACCCATTTGTTCGATGTACTCGTATCCATGACTGGGTTGGTGTTACACGCTGTACAGTAGGTAAAGCGAGCAAGTAGATGCCAGCTCAAGCATTGACCTCATCTGCCACGAGCGAATCACCACGTTCGACCCGGAGCAGATGCAGCCATGCAATCCTGCATATGACATCTGCACGAGTACGAGTACCTTAGGGGCTTAGATTACCTTAACTTCCAGCTAAGATATCAACATGCAGCGGAGCTCTCGAGACGGGATACAGGTCGGGTGGTCCGTTGGTCGTCTCTCAAGAGTGTTAAGTTTTCATTAACGAATTTCGTATAGCGAGATGGAATTCAGAATCATCAAACAAGCAATATGAGATATCATCCCACCGTCGCGAAGCCGGCCAAGCCGCTGCAAATACCTGTTTGCGATGAGATGGAAAGCCCCCGTGAAATCTCTAAGCGGCAAATAGGAGGGTGGCACAATTCGCCACGTATGTAATACGGCGTACGGCGTACGGAGTAGAGTCAGAACTTTCCTCCTCCAAGGACCCTGACTGAGAGGTGGGCGATTGAAACAAGGTGCTGACCCCGGACACTTCAGATTTAGCCCCCTGTGCCTCTGCGGCGGCGGCAATATTAATATCTGGACCCAGTCGCACGGCGTAGATTTTACAACCCATGGTAGGGAGACAACATCGGATGGGAGGTAGAGCGCACTCGTGCGTCCCCTGGCTGCTGGATATAGGTAGAGATGATGAGCTCCACTCTGTACTGTATCACCTACTCCGTATGAAGTATTTTGTTGTTTGCTCCTTGGACGAACATACAGGGAATGAATGATTGCTGTCAGGTACCAAGGAACCAAGATGCGGCATGAACCGTACCTGAAGGTACAGTAACTTGCCCTGGTATCTTAGGTAAGGTAGGCAGCGCTGACTGGCCGGAGTGTCGGGACGGCAGAACATTAATCAAGACAGGGTAGAGCCCTGTCATGGCGGGCTTGACTGGTGTCAATTGATCGAGCTTGTGTTTCAGAACCTCGTGTGCTAAACTCTATTCCTGCGTTCTAGACCGCAGCCGCAGTCCCTGACATCTCAAGGCGGTGACCGACGCAGTTGATCGAGTTGGGCGCTTAACTTACCTTAAGTTACCGGATCTACCTTAAGTTAAGGTACCCGACCTAACCTATTAAGGGACTGTCGATAAACATCCGAGACGACGATCAATCTCGATTCTCGAACTACCGGACCGTGTCTCAAGTTTAAATCAAGTCACCTGTATGGTAAAGTAGGAAGAGTATGAGGAGGTACTTGTAATTTTGCCCCTTCAAGCCATACCCGCCGTCCCCTCCCCATTATCCTTCACCTCTTCTCCTTCCTACTTACCTTACACTGTACACTCCTTTGATCGTTGCCTTCATATCGTTCCCTTCGCGCTGCGTGTGTACTGCTATCAAGACTCCGTCGCTCCTTAGCAAGTCAGGCTTGAAGTCATTCCTTTCTCGATCCAGTGTCGACTGTATCATCCATTCATTCCCGTGCCGCATTCAGCTATACCCTAACCCCCACAAACGTGGCGCTATTTTGAAAAAGAGCTGAGTTGGTGGCACGGTTGAAGCAGCCAGTTTTTTAAACATATTGCGAGTTTTGGGAAAAGACGTTGGAAGCTCGGCCCCCGCGAAAAGACTTGGGTGCAGTGATTCTGGATACCCATACCTTAGCAACCGGTTCAGCCAGCGTGTTAGGGGCTCTTTTGATATTCACTGCAGCGCAGCGTTTATTTCAGTTGAGCTGAGAGACTTACGGCCTCCGTCTTCTTCATCTCTCATAGCAAACATTTCCACGCACTTTTCGAAGCATCTACCCAGAGATCCAGCGCTCCGACTTGACAAAGTTTAGACGGCTTCCAGTTACCATAGTACGTCCTCATCTGCTCTCTGGAGTCTATGTTTGCGCGCTGAGTCTTAATTGAAAAGACCATTGAGATGCCAATTGCACATGTATAGAACTGACAGTTTCCTAAAGGTTCGCAGCTTCTCGGCGGCATATCCCCAAAAGCAGTCGCAAAAACCACGTCGCGAAAACCACGTCGCGCCAGTTCTCGTCAAGCAGCGTGCAACCCTATCACCTCACCTCATTTTGCAACAACACTCCTTCAACCATACATTCTTCGACAACCACAAAGCAAAGGCAAATCCTACGACAGTCTGAAGTGTCCAGATCCGTTCAGAAATCACGCATTACCATTCAAGTCATTTCGTACCACCTGAGCAGTCAACCTTTTCAATCCCATCGGCGCTCCAAGTGAGACGAGTGAATCGCGACAATGAAGTTTACCACATCTTCGTTCATCGCAACGGCAATTCTTGCTACTTATTCCGTCGGTGTTGTGGAGGCTTTCTGGCGTCTACCATGTCGAGGTGTCGCTGGGCTTGGCCGACTCGATCCAATCGTGCATCCTGGCGGGCCCAGTGACCATGCGCATCTCATCTTTGGCGGTAGTGGTGAGTCTTCCTTCCATCCCAATGATGTTACTTCAACACCATTCCTTGACTGTTTCCATCTCATGATTATCCTCTTCTGCGTACTGACTACTCGTCGTACCATATGCAGGCTTTGGGCTCGAATCGGGTGCCGAAGAACTTCTTGCGTCCAATTGCACCAGCTGTGGAGTTACTCAGGACAGGTCGGCGTACTGGACTCCAGCACTGTACTTTGTGGATGCCACTGGTAAGACTGAGATGGTTAAAAACATCGGTGGAATGCTTGCGTGAGTACTACCCATCTCTTTATCTCGGTGTACGAGATTCGCTCCTTCAATCAAGATTTTACGAACTCTTCCGCAGCCGCAACTACCTGCTCTGTTTCCTTATTCCTTGACCATGATTGACTTTACAGATCTCGGGATGACACGACTGACCTGGATGTACGTAGATACTATGACCTCTTCGGTGACAATGTCGAAGCGTTCCCAAACAACTTGAAGATGATCGCTGGCGATACGAATTTGCGGAGCTCGTCTCTGAAGTTCCCAGACCCACCAACGTCGGAGTGGACCGCCGAAGACATGACACAGACGGTGCTTGCGAAAAGAGCGATCGGGTTTAATTGCCTTCATTACGCGACAGCACCGGAACCATCTCTTTACCGTCACTTCATGCCCGACAAGGCGTTTTTAGACTCTACTTGCCCAGATGGTGTTCGTTTGGAGCTCATGTTTCCTTCATGCTGGAATGGAAAGGACCTTGATTCACATGATCACAAGTCCCACGTTGCCTACCCATCTCTCATCAACGGAGGGGATTGCCCCAAAGGTTTCGAGAAGAGGCTCGTCACACTTTTCTATGAAACGATCTGGGCCACGAATGCCTTCAAGGACAGACAAGGCCAATTTGTTCTTGCGAACGGTGATCCAACCGGTGAGTCCAGACGCTACCCCCATAGACTCTTGCTTTAATAACATTAAAAGGGTACGGCTATCACGGAGATTTCATCGCAGCCTGGGAGGATGATGTACTACCAAAGGCCGTCAAGCAATGCACGAATCTCTCCGGAAGAGTTGAGGATTGCCCCGTTTTCAAACTGCAATCAGAAGGCGACCAATCGGCTTGTCAGTTCTCCATGCCACCCCAACTGAAAGACGACAAGTGCCGCGGGCCTCGCGAGGGTCTCCCGGGCAACGTCTTGATCAAGGGGGGCCCCGGGTACACGGCGGTGGCCAGTGGCGACAACGGTGGCGCAGCGTCGGAATCTTCGTCCACGGCAACAGCCCCCGTCTCTGCAGTTCCCTCCTCCTCGTCCGCTCCGATGCTCCCAGTTTCTTCGGCTGTCCTGGTTTCGTCGCAAGGCGGTGGCTACGGCGCGAACGTCGGAGGCATCTTTGCGGAGGTCGCCAGCTCCTCGTCATCGTCGCCATCCTCTTCGTCATCCTCCTCGACATCCCCTCCGCCATCCTCTTCTCCGGCCGCAATGGCTCCCGCTCCAGACACCACCCCACCCCCGTCAGCTCCGGCAGCTGGCGCCTTGAGCACGGTCAGCACCACGTACCTGACCAAGGGCAGAGAGGTCTACGAGATCGTGGTCGTCGACGAAAAGGTGACGGTGACGGCGACGTCGACCTTGGCTTCTGCCGCGCAGCACAAGCGTCATCTCCACCGCCACCAGCACCATCACCGTCACGCCGGGCCGGCCTGAGCGCTCCGTTTCGTGGTTTGTACAAAGACTTTCGTCGGTGCTGCGGGTTCGGTATATGAGTTTCCAGTGTAGGAACGTCCGTACAAAGGCTTTAGGATAGATGATGCCTTTTCATCACCATACTGTAACTTAGGTCCTTATTTTTAGAAACGAGAAATGCACATTTATGAGTTGGAGAGCCTTGAAGTTGGACGCTGATGCGGTTGTATCTGATGGGAAAGAATGTGGCGTGTTGGTAGTTGGAGTTCTCATCTCTGCTTCTCAAAATGCATAAGGTAGTATGACCGCGTAATACGCCGCGATCCCACAGGTGTTGCCACGTCTAGCTGCTGCACAGAGCACGGGCACGGGCTGAACCATCGTTATGCAGCCCTAGCAACTTAAGGTAGGTGAGGTATGGATACGTAAGGTAGGGCAGCGCAGCTACGTGGTAGGTAAGGTATAGAAGTCTTCCGGAAACAAGCTACCTGAGCAAACGCGAAGCTTTCCTCGTCGCCAGTCTTGCGTCTCGGAATCCCTTGTCCTCATCCTCGTCCTCTGCCTCTGCCTCTGCCTCTGCCTCTGCCCTCACTCTGCCTGCAGTCTTACTTTCTTACTTCCTTTCTTTCGTTCTTTCTTCTTCGAGGCAGAACGGGGAAAAGGGTATGAAATGGGGGGGCCCGAGGGCCCGAGCCGGGGGGTGGTGGGAGGGAGAGGGGAAAGGGGGTCGTTTGGTACTGATTGGGGAGCCGGGGTGGTAGGGTTGTGTGCGAGGAGGAGGGAGGAGGTAGTCGGGAGGTGAAGAGGAGAAGGGTTAGTGGGTGAATGGTTGCTGCTACTTAGGGAGGTAGGGTTAGGAGGGTTTTGTACCAGGTACTGTAGGTGCTTGAGATAGGGCTTACCCAATCGACCAGTGGCCCTTACAGCTAGGCCAATCTCAGACCGGCTCTCGTGTCTGCAAGTTCCTATGTCTGGATTTCTTGGATGGGTTTTTTTTCCCGTACTAGGTCTCTTGTGACAGGTCGTTCTTTTGAAGCTTGTCGCGCTGGAATTGCTCTTGCTGTCGTGGTTCAAAGCTCTGTAGAGAGAGTCACATAAAGAAGGTGACAATTTCTTTCCACAACGACATGATGTTGGCGAATATTCCTAGCCTAGAAGCGAGCGCAAACTTTATCCAAAAGACGGTCATGACCCGGTCTGAGTTGGCTTTACACCTAAACATCTTCAGTTTGACCTCCCGCGAACCCCGAGTCCTAGGGCTCTGGATGGCTCCTGAAGGCTTCAACCCAGATTTTGTTAATTCGAAAGAAAGACCCCAAGGCCTTGCCGTCGGTCCTGACTACCGGCTATTCTTGAAGCCCCATGAAAGCTGCGAACAGATCACAACGAACGGAATAACGAGTAGCAACGTCCAAATTACGGCAGATAAAAGCAATACAATGATGGGAAAGAACCAGAAAGCGCGTCTCATCGTCAGCAGCCCAGAAACATCCGGTTGCGCAGAGCCGAGTCCATCGGTTGGTACTGCGAGCATAACCTGCATGGACGACAGAACAATGGATAGACTGGCAAAGGTAAATATCAAGGGAGCTATTGCCCGTTTCATATACATCATGGTCGACCAATATGGTATCTTATAAAACCAAGTTGGGTGCCGGCTCCGAGGTCGAAAGATGCGAACAGCCCAGTTTAACCGTGTAAGCCGGAGCTGGCCATAATGATACCGGTTGGATACTTGAACGTCCTCGACGTGACGAAAATGGAGGATGAATGTAGCCCACTGAATCCAGTCGATGTCATCGGGAATGAGGTGATGCTCGCGTGCAAGGATGAAGTCGGTGCGGTGCTGTATGAGAAAGGCATAGGATCGCAAGAACCCTATCGCAACTGTACGATCGAATTTCTCCTCGGGCCCGTTCTTGTGGAACGGTATTGTATCCGCCGTTGAGGGTAAATAAAGCGTCCAGAAGTGATGGTTGAGCAAGCAGATGGGTATAGGTTTGAGGTAAAGCTTGTCATCGCGCCAAACAAGATGGAGTTCAGGATCCTCTGCCGGGACGATGTTCCTGCCTTTGATTCTCTGTCGATTCAGAGGATCAATGCTCTTCCCGGACTTTCTAGCTACTAGCCACAGTCTTGTGTAGAGCTCGTCGAGGATCGGCGTGTTGAGCTCTCGGACGAGGAAGTCGTAGACCTCGTCCGGGGCTAGACTTACGCTAGGTTCGCCAGGAACATATGGGTGCGAAGGGGTTAACGTTGAATTGTTCCCTTGCACAGCAGCGTAACAAGGATCCTCAAGACGTCCTGTGCTCAATACTACTGGCTCAGGGAATGGCGCTTCAGAGGAATGAGAAGCCATCGCGAAGATCCCCTGGTCATACAGTACAATCCGAATTGTGGTTCTACATACTGTCCCAAGTGTCGCGCAGCTTTTAGCAGTTCTTGGCATGCAAGCCACAGGCGCAGCCCAGCCTTACGATTCATCAACAACGCTCTTCTACGATTTGATCCTCGCTGCATGCAGCCACTCATGTCATTACTCTATGAGGCGACCTTGACAGAGACGCAATCTACGGTTGACGAGCCGGTGATGACTCGTAACCTGATCCCGCATCGAGCTTGTCGGAACCTGAACTAGCACTAAGAACGCGAGCATGGATTTGATTACGCTGGTGTTGTGTTTCTTTGTCCTTCTGCTCTCGGTGGCATTCTTGTATGATCGAGTTACAAAGGGGATTCCATCTCGCTTGCAAGCTGATGAAGCCCCGAAATCCGAGTTCGGCGTCGTTCCTGTGGATGGTTTTGGCTCCGACTCACGGCTTGACCCGAATGGTCTAGAGTAAGGTCGTACCTGCAGTGCCTCTGAAGGCATTTGCTGACGTGGAGTTTGATCGCAGCATCATCTTCGTGCATGGCCTTGGATCGAACCCCGACACCACCTGGCGGGCGCGAAAAGATCCGATAAAGCCCCCAGAGAGCCAGCCTGACCCGGAGTCTCGCTCTGGCCACCAAGAGTACATCTGCTGGATTACCGACTTCCTCCCTGAGGATATAGATGCGGCCAGCCGTCAGAAGATCCGCGTGTTCTTTTATAATCACGACTCCTACTGGCAACGGGATGCCGCTCAGGATCGACTTTGGAATCTCGGGAACAATCTGCTGCATCACATAAGTTCGAGGATTCGAAGGACAGAAGAGGTTAATATAATCCCACCACTAGTCTGGTGTTCACTGGTTAATGGATCGGTTGTGATAAGGAGCGGAGTCGGGGCCTCATTTTCGTCGGTCACAGCTATGGAGGTCTCGTAATCAAGCGGGTGCGTGCACATCTCTGTGTTGCAATAGTCACAAATGGCTCCCAGTCCTGCTCAGTTTGCCCCTTCAGAAGGCTTCTGTACTGACCCTTGCAGGCGCTCATACTAAGCAAAAGCCGTCCCTTCGCAGAGATTGCTGAGCATACAAAAGCTGCTCTCTTCTTAGGCACCCCGCATCGTGGCTCAAGCTTCTCTAAGTGGGGTACGGCTATTGCCAGGGCCCTGAAGCCTTTGGGGTCAAACCCGTCAATCCTAGATGAACTGGCTTATGACTCAGTTTCGTTGCTCGATTTGCATAGAGACTTTATGCCAGTCGCTGAAGATGGATTGCGGGTCATAAATTTTTTTGAACAGCGCAAAACGCCCATTTGGAGAATTTGGTTTGTCCGGTGGGAGAAATTCGTAAGCAAGTTACGACTCGAGCAAAGGTATATATCTGATAGTGCGTAGTGTGTTCGCGAACAATCAGCAACATTCGAAGGTCGCCTGGTACGGAACATCGGTCTTGGTGTCGACCACTACGGCTTGAACAAATTCAGATCCAGAACTTCTGCTTACAAGACAATCCTTTTTCAACTGCTTGGACTTATATCGACGGCTTCGTCAAAGAGCCAGCCCCGGTTGTACTCGGTTCCACTGGGAACGGTGGATACTTACACAGAAAGGCGCAATCTCTCCTCAGCAATTGAGGAGAAAATACACAATCCAGGCGCTCAAAGCAGCTTTCCCCGCGCACTTGCTATCTACGGCCTTGGTGGCACGGGTAAAACGCCTCTTTCTTTCTTACTGAGGGCCGCAGGTCCGAGTCAGCAAAGAGACACGTGTACTGACGTGTTTCTTTTCAGGTAAAACTCAGCTAGCGTTGAAGTTCATTGAGGACCACAAAGAAGACTACAGCCCCATCCTGTGGATCGACGCCAAGAGCCCAGAAACAGTGCAATCAAGTTTTGTGCGGTGTGCTGACGAGCTTCGGCTTTCGGTGGATAGTTCCTCTACACAATGGTCAGCTCTCGAAGACTCGCCTACAGTACAAGCTGTTCTCAGATGGCTTCGAGATCGGAATGAGTTCGATGATGAATGGCTAGTCGTCGTTGACAATGCCGATGAACTCAGCTGGGGTATCAATAAAGTGATCCCCAAAGGAAGACGAGGAAACATTATCATTACTAGTCAAGACGGTCAGTCGCCGAGACTTTTCGACAGAGGATGCGAGAAGCTCTGCGTTCATACTATGGAACCATCGGAAGCAAAGGCGCTTCTTCGCCATCTCAACTGGGATTTCAATCTGGCCCCCGCTAGTATTCAAGATATCTCTCGCGAGATAGTAGACCTCCTTGGTTGTCTAGCTCTCGCTGTTGATCTCGCAGGTGCCTATATCCATGAGGATGCCGACAAGGAAGATTCCAATCAGGAAGCAGCCTTGGAACGGTACTTGGTCGACTACGGCAGGCATCAAGATGCGCTACTGCGGAAGGATTATTATCGCGGTCTTTCTTCGTACGATAAGACGGTGTGGACTGTCTGGGATACTACTTTGGAGACCATTGAGAGGCGATATCCCGAAGTGCCAGCAGGGCTTTCACTCGCCTTTCTAGCGCGCTTCAACCGCCAGACCATCCAAAGTGAAATGTTTCGCCTGGCAAGCTTGGGTCTCTCCACTGTACGCCAAAGGTTTTGTCACCAAGGTCAAGACCTCCCTGACTGGCTGAAAGGGTTCATTCAACTTAATGACCAGGATTGGGACAGCTTCCGCTATCGAGAGGCCGTCAAAATACTCATTCGTTACAATTTACTCCAGCAGGTGCATGGAGAGTGGCCAGGGGTGAGTTTGCATAGCCTAGTTCAATGGCGAGCAACGAACTATAAGAAGGATGGGGCGTGGGATCTTTGGTATTTGATATTGATTCTGGCGGTGTTTATTACTATGAACCGTGAAAAAGCCAGGCCTCAATTTCGCCGATATCTTATCCCACATTTACCGGATGTAGGGGAGTCCTGCCTTCATGGATTGCAGATTGACGATGAGAGGAGAGTCTTCTTGTGGCATACTATCGCCGTAATCTTCTGGGAGGAGGGACGGTGGAAAGAAGCGGAGAAGCTAAATTTGCTGGCAACGGAAACAGGAAAGAGGGTGCTGGGAGTGGAGCATATATATACACTGGTCAGCATGATGAATCTTGCATCAACATACAGAGAGCAAGGACGGTGGGAAGAAGCAGAGAAGCTGCAATTGCAGGTGCTGGAGACACAAAAGAAGGGGCTGGGGGTCGAGCATCCAGGCACACTGATAAGCATGATCAATCTTGCACATACATACGGTCAGCAAGGACGAGTGACCGAAGCAGAGAAGCTGTATTTGCAGGTACTGGAGACACAAAAGAGAACACTGGGAGTTGAGCATCCACACACACTGATCTCCATGATCAATCTTGCACATACATACGGTCAGCAAGGACGAGTGACCGAAGCAGAGAAGCTGTATTTGCAGGTACTGGAGACACAAAAGAGAACACTGGGAGTTGAGCATCCACACACACTGGTCTCCATGAGCAATCTTGCGTTCATATATCATAAACAAGGACATTGGGGAGAAGCAGAGAAGCTGTATTTGCAGGTGCTGAAGGCAAGGGAGACAGTGCTAGGAGCAAAGCATCCAGACACACTGACCAGCAGGAACAACCTTGCAGAAACATTCGTGAAGCAAGAACGACACAAAGAAGCAGAGAAGATGCATTTGCATGTGCTGGAGACAAGGAAGAGAGTGCTGCCAGCCGCACATCCAGACACACTGCTCAGCATGTTCAACCTCGCTCTCGTATATCATGCACAGGGTCAAGGAAGCGATTCAGTCCCACTGATGCGCGCCGTTGTCGAACAGCGTATTAACCTGTCTGGTGCTGATCATCCACGCACCTTAGAAGCCAAACGCCGCTTACAGGAATGGCTTGACGAGTAAACAAACCACTATCTATTGTCATGTCATCGCGGGGAGTCAAAATTCTTTACCCTTGCGCGTGAAATGTGATCTTGAAAGCCATCGTCCTTCCTGGCTGTATTCTTTCCATGCCTCGTAACCTTCGCCCTATCGTTTCGTGCCGATGGCTGATTTCGAAGATAAAAGGGGAAAAGGCCTCGTAAAACGGCGTCGAAGCGATTGGAAATTGAGATGCGCGTTCACGTACTTGTACACAGACAGTCCTCGTTCTACTCGTACATATCGGGCTGCTCTTGGCACTTTTTGGAGAGACGGGTTTCTTGACGGTGTTGGCATCCTCTGATTCTTCGGTTGGTACTGTAGGCGGTCGATATTGGTGCTCGTGAGGTAGGGAGCCAGAATACCTTTGATAGGGTAGGTAAGGTAGGTAAGGTAGTTGATGCAAACTACAAGTGGGCAAGTCTCGGCGATAATTATGGGCTTTACTTGTCTACTCGTACAAACCGGTCCCTTACAGCTGGGCCGGCTCTCACTTCGGCCGTTTCGTGTGTTAATATTTCTAGAGTCTGTAGATTTTTTTCCCGCACTATCTCGTAATAGATTGTTTTTTTTGGACCGGTCGCACTGCATTTACTCTTGCTGTTCCTTTGAAAGGTATTTATATCTGGGCTTCCCTGATCGGAGGATCGTCATCAGAGAAGACGAGCTCGATAAGAAAGAAAGACAGCTGCCTCTACATATCTGCTACATTTGGCATCTTGGGAAGACGGATTTCTTGGTGTTAGCAACCGGGATTGTGCGGTTGGGAGCTGACGATCTACGATGGTTGTTCTCAGGGAAAATCGATGTGTGCCGGAGTCTCGGGTCCTGATCATCATGACAGGCGGTACGATATGTATGAAGCGGTCGCCAAACGGATACATACCAGCAAGGGGCTTTCTGGAGGCCGGACTTGCACCTCGACCCTCGTTCAACGATGGCTCACATCCGGATCCTATCGATGTGATGGTTAATGACGACACAAGAGAATCGCTCCGGAGCCTTCGCACGCCGATCAGCACATACGAACGGAGACTCAGGTACGCAGTTTTGGAGTTTGAAGAGCTCTTGGACAGCAGCTCCATCGACGCCAAAGGCTGGGCGGAGATTGCCCGGACCATCTACAGGAATTACCAGCTCTTCGACGCCTTCGTCGTCCTCCACGGGACCGACAGTTTGGCGTACACCTGTTCCGCGTTGAGCTTCATGCTTCAGAACCTGGGCAAACCAGTCATCTTGACCGGGTCGCAGGCCCCGATGTTGGAGCTGCAGAACGACGCTACGGACAACCTTCTTGGATCTTTGGTCATTGCCGGTCACTTCATGATCCCAGAGGTCTGTCTCTTTTTCAACTACAAACTCTTCCGCGGCAATCGGGCGACGAAAGTTGCCGCCAGCGACTTTGCCGCTTTCGCTTCGCCGAATTATCCTCCGTTGGCTGCCATTACATCCCTGAAGACGCACGTGGACTGGGATCTTGTCTATCGACCGACTCACATCGAGCCATTCAGCATCCAGACCAACTTGGATACGGCTCATGTGGCATGTGTGCGGATATTCCCTGGGATCAAGCCCGAGATGCTTGACGCGGTGTTGAGGCTGGAGGGCCTCAGGGGATTAGTGCTCGAGACTTTCGGGGCTGGGAACGCGCCGGGTGGTCCAGACAGTGCCATGACAAAGGTGATTGCCGAGGCCGTAACTCGCGGCATCGTGATCGTCAATGTCACACAATGTAAGTGTTGAAAGGAGGATTCCTGCTGTATGGGTGTTGACCAGAAGAGCAGGCATGACGGGTAGTGTCAATTCACTGTACGAACCGGCGATGCTTCTCGGCCGTGCCGGGGTTGTACCAGGGCACGACTTGACTTCAGAGGCTGCTTTGACGAAGCTGTCGTACCTGCTTGCGTTGCCAGACTCGGCTTCGGAAGACGTGGCTCGCCAAATGTCCATCTCGATACAGGGAGAGCTCACCGAACAAGCCCGGACGGTCTTTCAGCATCCCAACGGTCTACTATCCCCACAACTGGTCAATCTCACCGCCTTGGGCTACGCCATCACGAAAGGCGATCTGGAAGAGGTGCGCGATATTCTGCGCGGTGAGTCGCGATGGCTACTGAACGAAGCCGATTACTCAGGCAACACACCATTGGTGCGTATATCATCCATCATGCAGGTCAAGCACCCTCGCCGTAGGTACCTACTGACAACGACGGTGACAGCACCTCGCAGCAACGGGACCCAACCTGGCGATTCTGCGGCATTTTCTTCTCGAAGGTGCCTCCGTGCACCTGCGGAATCGGACCGGTCGCACGCCGTTATTCCTGGCGGCCAATGCCGGCCTGGGCGAGCAGGTGCAGCTGTTGCGAGATTCCGGCGCCCATCTGCACGCGCAGGAAATCGAGACGGCGAGACTGCATGCGAGGCGGGATCCTGACATCTGGCGAGCTGCAGGTGCATGAGATAGCCAGCCGGCCGTCATATGGTAAACGAAATCGGAAGAGGCTCCGAGACAGGATTTGGCTGGTTGTGTTGCCCCCTTCGCAGTGCAATTGGAGCGGGCCAAGCCAAGCTTTACACTGCCAACACTCGTGTACGGATATATAGACATGAGAGACATGAATCACGAAAACAACAAACAATGCGGATGGTCTAATAGAAGTTGGCGGTCACCGCACGGGCTCATGGAACTGGCAGCGACGCATAGAAACAGTATCGGCTTCCACCAATTGTGTCTATTGTCGTGGCTTCAAGAGAATGCAAGCAATGCAAGCACACCGACACTCGAGGCGGCTGATCGACCTTGGCTCTTTCGTTCGTTCATTCTCTTCCTCTTCCTCCCCGCAATCAGATCAGGTCAATCAGCCCCAGCATCACCCCACCATCACCGACCCCTTCTTCAACGCCATATCGAGGCAATGCGTCCTCCGTCCATTCTCAGACCTTACATTAAGGTTGTCTCCTTTCGCTTACAAAGAATACCATCTTGACATCCCCAGCCTTCAAGGTTGGTCTATGCTGATGACGGAGAGATTTCTCGTCCGGGTTATGGGTTACGGTTTACGTAACAACCGAGGGAGACCGGCGCGGTGGCGGCAGCGCATACCAATCGATCAACCTCATGTCCCTTTTGGCTCGTACATGAGGGCATTAATCACCCGAATCCTGCCGTGTACGGGCCTCTCTTACTCGATTCTTTTACTCGTGAAAAACCTCCTCCACGACTCAGCAGTATGAACTACACTGCTCGGCGCAGTTGCACCGGACCTCGAAGGAGATGCTTCACTTTACGTACCCCGAGGTATCTCCTTCATCCTTCATCCTTCATCCATCTGCACCTCTCCCTCGAATGTGATGCCGGCTTACGAATACTCTCATCAACATACGGGTCCGCACTGTGTTGTCATGATGATGATGATGATGATTATCATCATATATGTTCCCTTATTACTTTTCTTTCCTTTCCTTTGACCTGGGATTACTCGATGCCTCGAGTATTACGGCGTCTGTACGAACTACAGTACCTTTGGTACAAATCCCTTAGCTCTCGTGCTTTAACTTCCTCGCCCTCCGATGATACCCTTTGTCCACCACTATTTCCAACTTCTACCAGATCGCTACTACAGTACGGACCGAAGTAAAAATATCATTTCCTAGGTCCACCTTGACATGCGCTTACTTTCTCGTCTTCGTCATTACGAAGTAAACTTGTTGTTTTACATGTAGAGTAACGAATACTTTGTACCACTTTGACCCTCCCCGTACTTCATACATACCCTCCATCCTTACATCTGCAAAGACCTTGGAAGGAGAGAGAAAGAGAGTTCCAAGAGCTATCGCCCTACATGAACTTTATCCCCACATTCTTACAAACTTCTCTTCGGTGCCATCATAACTTCTTTTCTTCCCTTTGTGTCTCATTCTCCTCGGTACCATATTTGAAAATAGACTTTTCCCTCCCCATAGCTCGAAAAACACCGGTAGCAAAACTGCTCCGAGTCTCACCTGCCTGGACAAACATCTGGATTAAGCAACCAGCTTCGTGTCATTGACCGGTTCGATCTGTCAACTTCATTCCGCATCTCTCAGCGCCCTCCACACTCACCTGACCGCAAACCCGGATGCCCCCCAAGACAATTGTCATCGTCAACTCCACCGGCCGACAGGCGGCTTCCCTCGCGCGCGTCGCCTCCGCCGTGGGATACCAGGTCCGCGCCCAGCTGCGATCGAAAGATGGCCTCGTGGCACAGGAGCTGGAAGCGCTCCAAAACATCAGCCTCGTCGTCGGCTCCCTCGAAGACAAGGCCCTCATAGCGAACCTCTTCACCGGCGCCCAGCTGGCCTTTATCAACACCACCTTCTGGGGCGACGAGGTGGCCATCGGCCGGGCTCTGGCCGACGCCGCCAAGAAAGCCGGCATCCAGCACTACGTCTACAGCAGCATGCCCGACCACAGCATTTACGGCAAGGGTTGGCCCGCTTTGCCGCTTTGGAGCGCCAAGTTCACCGTCGAGAACTACGTCCGACAGATCGGCTTGCCAGCGACATTTGTCTATGCGGGCATCTATAATAATAACTTCACGAGTCTGCCCTATCCGCTCTTCTGCATGGAATTGAAACCCGACGGCAGTTTCGAATGGAAGGCGCCCTTTCACCCAGACATCCCCCTCCCGTGGCTCGACGCCGAACACGACGTCGGGCCAGCAGTCTTGCAGATCTTCAAAGACGGACTGCGGAAATGGTCTGGCCAGCGGTAATTTTTCCCCCAAACCCTCTACACGCCCTCTACAAATGAAACAATAAAAACCCCCGTGCCCCACCAGTCCCAACCCACCAACTAACTGACTCCACATCGGTGACAAACAGAATCCCCCTCGCCTTCGAACTCCTGACCCCGACGCAAGCCTGTCAGAAATTCTCCCTCGGCCTCTCGCGCCCCGTCCGCTACGTGCATCACCCCAGCATCGACATCAAGGTCGCCATCCCCGCCGGCTACCGCGCCCAGCTCGACGGCATCGGCGTGCTCTTCGGCACCTTCCAGGCCCCCTATTTCGGTCCCGAGCTGCAGGCGCAGGTGCCCGCCGCGGCGTTGGCGTTGTGGGAGGGGTACAGAGGCCTCGAGGAGTATGCGAGGGAGGTCTTTCCCGTCGAGGAGGAGGGGAATGGGAGGGTTTGGATGTTGTGATGCGGGGGTGGTTGCGGAGGGAGAGGTGGTGGCGGATGGGGTGTTGTTAAAGGGAGGAGGGTAGAGAGAGAGCATATAAAGGCTAATGAGAGGATGGATTGAGGGAAGAGGTGAAGGCGTGTGGGAGGATGAATGAAGGAACGAACGAAGGTACGATCGAAAAGGAACAGCATAAGTATTGAGATGAGCATGGACACGGTATCGCATCGCTTGGCTTCGCATCGCATTGCAGGCGTACAGATTCGACAGGGACCCTAAAAGCAGCCACAGTCAACACACGGACGAGACGGAAAAAGTCATCCACTGACTGCCTGTACGGCGCCATGTCTATGAATTAGAGTATTGTACCGCACCTGTATCTATGCTATCTACTTCAGGTACGGGCCTAATATTTCTCATCACTGGTACGTAGAGTAGTCACCGATTGGCTTGAATGTATGGCTGTTGCTGTCGTGGGTCTCCATCAGCCGAGTGACGATGGAAATAACTCTCGGGCCCTGCGTGGATACTGCTATGCTTCGCTCGTTGTTCCGATAGAGCCTACGGCGGAGGACAGGACCATGGAAGTACAGCACAACGCAGCCCAACACGGACAACATCCTCGGGTTCCGAGCTCCGCGAAAGTTCCTCAACCTGTCTCCTCTCCACCTCTGTCTCTGTGTGTAGCCGTAACCGCCATCCACCCCCTCAATTCCCTCTTATCATTCACAAATCCTCCGACTCATCTCGCGACAAACCCCTCAGAAACCCCGCTTCCAGATTCCGTCCCTTTCCCCTAGAAATGATCCAACTTCCACTTCTTCCTCCAATTGTTGGTACTGCTGCTAAGGTCAGGATGGGGGGTTATCGATGACGCGGGCAAGGCTCGGCGGACTGCGCGATTGAAGGTTGAGGGGCGTGCGCATGACGACTCTATGGCAGGACTAGTGCAAGAGAGCGCTAAGATGCGGTGTGGCGCATGAAGACGGCGTCTTCGGGATTGGCTCTGGCCACATGTGATCCAGTGTGGGTCCACGGGCGCAATCAAAGGACGAGGACGAGGACGAGCAGGAGGATCAGCACGAGGATCAGCACGCCGATGCAGCAGCTCGACATGGTATCTGCCGTCACCTCTGAGCATCCCCACGTGATCAAGCCAGACAGCACAAAGCAAAACACTTCATACACACCTTCGTTCTTCCGGATAACCCACCCCACCCTCTTAATCCCACCCTGCAACTTCCCCCCCACCCGATCCGCCACCGTATCCACATCGCCCAACATCTCCCCCTGCTCCTCCAGCTCCCGGCCCATATCGTCCGCCTGCCGTCGCAGATTCCCCACCGTCTGAAACACCCCATCCAGCGCCTCGTCCTGCTCATGCATCATCTCGACCTGCTTTTGCTGCTCGAACGCCGCGTACTCGTCGCCATCACCATCACCATCCCCGTCCGGACTCAGCGGCCCATACCCCGACGCCGACGCCTTCCCACCCCCTTTCTGCCCCCCGCCACCAGCACCCGCCCCCTCAACCATCCTGGCCAACTCCTCTCGCATATCCTCCACCTCCCCGCCCACCTCGCCCACCAGCCGTCTGCGCCTCTCCACCTCGTCGACCTCCAGCCCGTACCGGTAGGGGTCGCCCTCGACGGCGCGGATGCTCTCGACCAGGTCGAGCAGGTCGGCGCTGAGGTCCTGCAGTGAGCTTTCGAGCTCGGCGCGCGATTGCGTCAGTTCGGGCGAGGTGGGCGATGGGCTGA
>JAABUJ010003350.1_pt1 | contig 18104 bp, 23 predicted proteins | sample 5559131 | NCBI WGS metagenome assembly JAABUJ01 (sample SAMN10711875, study PRJNA513366) | rock metagenome | isolation source: Antarctica rocks | place: Antarctica: Victoria Land, Mt New Zealand nord | collected 2016-01-07 | reverse complement strand
AGAAGCAGGGAACTTCGAGGAGACGCGCTCTAGAACGCGAGCTGGCAGACCTACCCGATTATTGGTCGAAAGAGGAGGACTTCGCGTGGGGTGCTGAGAGGGGGCCCAAGAAGAGGCGCGTTGCTGCCACAGCCTCGAGCAGCCGGACTGGAGACGTTGACTCCAGGTCAATCAGACGTAGCACAAGGAACCGTCAGTGACCGAATGTGTACGCCTCAAAATTAAGATGGGGTGCTACTTGCGATGGATTACGAAGTTTGGTGACCGTGGGGAACTGGATCTAGTGGCAAATTAAAAGACTGGCATAGGCCGTTATTAGATGACGCAATGATCAAAGGGTACGTACCTCTCTGGAAAATATCGGCAGTGATAAAGACTGACGCTGACCCATCGCAGTACCAATTTCATGTTGACTGACTACGGTGTATGTTCATGAAGAGGTTGAGGGATGAAGCGGTGTTCTGTGGGAACGCGCACATATGTCATATCACAGGCTTCGAGTTTTCCTCAGGTGTGCTCGCTGTATCTGCGATATAGCTAGAGCTGGAGAGACCATACTGTTCAGTGGACGGAGGATTTGATGGAATTGGTTATGGCAGGTGACGGACGATGGCGCTATAAAGGCAACGGATATGGAAGGGAACAACCTGGAAGATGGGATCAGAGATGTGAGGATCTTGGTACAGGGAGTGGAATGGGACATGAAGCGGGACGGGACATTGCCTGTTTACTATCATCGTGATTCAAATAGCGGAGCAAACTTACCCTCTGTTCTAGAACAATTATAACCATCACTTTTCATATACGCCTTGACTAAGCGGACAGAACATCTGCTCGCTATCGGTCGCTGGCTAATACTCCGGGGATGTACATCAACCACCTAGAGCCGAAGCTTGTGCCGTCAGCTTACCTAAATGCGTGAAGTTTGAGATGGAAACTAGCCCGAGAATTGGCCATTTACGGAGAACGGTCATTATTACATCAAGGAGAGAGCTTCATCGCCATGCCTTAGCCTTGCGACAGAGTTGTCAGATACGACGATGTCCGAATATTGTAAGATTCCGCCCTAAATGGAGTGGCATTAAGGGCGTTACACAAAGATCCAGAAAAGGTTCATAAATCCCCTTTCCACCGGCATTACTTGAACATTAGCGAAAGAATTACTAGAAACCGTATGATCACCTGACATCCAACAGGACGAAATGATTCAACGGCAGACAGACCATTGCTCGTGCTTCCTAGCCTGTCGTCTATCAGGCTTGAAGGTGCAAACCCTTGCATGGCTTTGATATTTCCATAACCCCTGGGTCTTCATATCTAAGCTTTGTAGACTTCTCCGACCGAAGATTCGTTCCAGACCGTGGTTATGAGACCTTAGCATGCCGTTCCAAGACCTAAGTCACTGGTTTACAGGTCGCGGAACAGCCTCAAAAGCTATCATGAGCATTCAAGAACTATGCTTGCGACCGGCAGGATTGGAAGTTTAGATAGTCCGAGGGGTCAATAATTTGTCGCTTGCGCTTCGTCCACGTGGAAGCTTTTCAGCAGTCCTGCGATCAGTTGTCAGCCAAGGATTAATTTATGCCGCGCTACCTGGAAGCCTGCCACCGGGAAGGTCATCAGAATTTCCTGATGGCCCAACGTCGAGCAGGAGCATCGACACAAGGTATCCCCAATGACGAGTGTAGTTTTTTTGGTACACTCCGTGGCACAGATTGCCCGGTCAACCAGATCTGTCTCTTTCAGCTCTTTAATTGACCTCCATTGGCCAGCCATCCTGTTTTGTGTATTCTGGGTTTCGAAAGCGGGTCTGGGACACACCTAGTATGAACATGGCCAATCTCGAAACTTACTATATGAACTTGAGCCTCACAACCATCTCCCGACTCCCACTCTCCATGAAGTCCACAGCAGCATCGGTTTCAAACGCTTCGCGGCTAAGCTGGCGCATTATCGGTGTGGCACGTAGACTGTGGTTTCAATGGTCGCGTCGCCTGTTCTCAACAACGCAACAACGCGCCAACGCGCCAACGACGCGTCACGTGACAAACCCTGTTTTGACGACAACCTAGATGCCATCACTTCCACACAAACCTCGAAACACAGAAACATCATCAACATTTGCAGAAAACACCACGAAATGTGTATACGCACCATGTCACTTCAGTATACTATATCACTCGCCAAACCTCGTCACTTGGACGGAACACCAGAGGGCCTCGACACGAAAATGGCTTCCTATTTGAAGTATCCTGGGCCAGGGGTTCTGGTCCTTCTTCTACTACATCCTCTTCATTGGAACGAAGGCTTTGTACTGCAACTCATCGACTTAGCAGTACCGCATCCAAGTTCATCGAAAGGAACTACCTTGCACATTGAGACTTGTCTTCGAGAACATTGCCGAGTCTACGCCGGTCACTTCATCCGAGAAGCATCTCCAACATTATGTCGGATATGCCAGAGCAAGACGTTGAGGCTCTTATGTCCTACTTGCAACCACAGAATCTGTCAGAAGACTTTGAGTTCTGTGGGAGCTCGATGGAAGAGGATTTTCTGCCAGCTATGCTTGACCAAGAAGACTCCCAGCCGGGCCAAAGTAAGTTGACAGGTCTCCAAATTAGATTGACAGTAGCTGACAGTCTCTAGCGGTACCGTTCGCTAAGGAGACAGAGGCGGACATCCAATTGTTCAACGAACCACTTCCCGATCTATCAAGAGGTCTGTATGATGACCTTGATACTTCGGCGGACAATGGAAAAGGAAGAGCAGTCGAGGAGCAGCTCAATCTTGACGAGCACGATAACGAGTTTGGCTACCATGAACACCAAAACTCAAACCAGGGGGCTCCTCTTGTCAATGCGTCTCATGATCAATATTGGGACGCTTCATCATCTTACAATACTGCGCCAGACTATCCTTCTTTGAATCAACCTGGCTATGCGTCTTTAGGATACGTGCATGCGGGCAGCGATCAATGCCAGTTCTATGGCGAGAACCCAGCTTCCTCAGCACTGGCGCAGAATCAAGCCAGCTGGGCTGTCTCAGCACCTACAGCGGCTGGACAGATTTCCTCCAGAAGTATACGGAAGGCTCGGAAGCCAGCCGTTCAATCAACAGCTCCACCCAAAGAGAAGAAGCCAGTGAAGCAAAGTAAGAAGAAGTGCCTCGCGGAAGTACGCGACAGCGAGTCAGGTCTCCTTTGGCGTTCAGGCCCAGATCAGCAGTGGGGTAAGGCCATTCTTCCGATATTCCGTTCCCATCACTAATTTTCAGTAGTACCGGCGGTTTATCATAACGATATCTGGGTCGAGTTGTTAGAGTGGACGGACCAGGTCGCAACCTCACACGGCGGTTACGGTACGATTGTTGTGAGATATTCCATATGTCGATGATGCTGACTACCTGCAGATTATCCTCCCGCCAAGGGCATTGAAAATTGGAATCGGACTGCCTTCTGCCTGGCACAGAAGAGCTGGGCTCGAGACCGTGATAATCGACCCGTGGTCTTATTTTACATCCAGAAGACGGACGTGGCCGATCCACCCAAGCCGCAAGACTTCTTCTGGCATAATCGAAGGGTGATCGATCGCGATAACCTAGGAATGAGATGGTTCAACGACTTACCGGCCACCATTTCTTCGGCTGTCGAAGATTTTCGACTTGACGCTATCCAGAAACTCAACCTGAACATCGAATGGGAAGACATCTGGGGTCGAACGCCCAACGAGTTCGGAACAGGAAAAGAGCCGGGCATCAGGACCCGCCCAGCGTTGACGGTACCAGCCCTGTCAAATAGAACGCTGCGGTTTCGACGTGAGGCCGGAACTTTGGCGTGGGACCGGAAGGATGAGATAGGAAACGAGATTGCCTTGGAGTTCTTTCAGAATCTGATGGGCGAAGATTGCATTCAAGACAACAACACGTATGCTTTTGGGCGAGACTTGAGGCCCGAGGAGGTCGATCGGCTGGATGAGTACTTGAGAGTCGAAAAATTGCCTGAACGAGCGCAGGCTAGGCGCCTGAGAGCTGCAGCGAGGGTAGCAGCTCAGAGGCAGGCCCAAGCTGGACCGAGTAATAGCCAATACATTCAACAGGCTCCTTCAACTTCTCATTATGGTCAACAACATCAAGCGTCAATTCAGTATGCGCCGCAGCCATCAGCGAATAGTTCGGCACACTCAATTCCGCGTCAGCCGCCGGCTCAAGTCAGTCGGACTGGCCAAGGCTCATCGTCATCTCGGTTTGGAGCGTCGAGATTCCGTCAGGGTTTTGGTACATCTGCCCCGAGTACAAGCGCGCTCAATCCCGCGAATCCAACTTACGGAGCCCCGAATCAACATGGGAAGCGTACCTTTGATGGTACATTCGAAAGTCGACAGTCGGCGGCTACGGCGAAGAGACCGCGGGTGACTGACCCTGGGTCCGTAACTCACAGGACACCAGAGTTCACGCGTGATTTCGAACATCCGCAATTACTCCAACCAAGGCCCTTCAACCCCCTAAAGCGGTCGAATGTCTTACCTCCTAACGGTACGGCAAGAGGTGCACAATTGCAGACCTTTAGAAACAACGCTGCATCAATGTCCACCAACGATGCTCAACTTAGTGGACATGCGATCAATTCTAGTCGCAAGAGAGTCCACGAAGCATCAGATGATGAAGAAGAGGAGGGATTCGGGATGCACTATAAGAAGACACGCATTCAGCAAGCTTCTGCATCTCAAGCTTCGGGTACTCGGCAAACCCGGCGCCCAGCGCAGAGGCACTGGAGGCCCTGGAGGCCCTCACAAGCCCTTGCTAGGAGTGTAGGTGCACGTATGGGCACTCGTGCCGTGCCTGGGCCACTCAACGGCTCCGCATCGAATGATATCCCGACCAATGGTTCAAGGGACAGCGGCGGGGCATCTAATACCGCAGGGGTAGCCTCTGACAACGTGGCCCCTGCTTCCAACAATGGGTATATGGAAATCACGATTTCCGTGCCCATAGGGTCTGAGGTGATGGTACTGCCTCCGAATCAGACGTACAATCTCGTAGGTATGGCTATCCCGGGCCAGAACGTAGAATGGAGAGTAATTGACAAGGTGGCCTCGGCGGCTTCTCATGGCCCAGATCATTTGATGGCGAATGTGGAGCAAGAAGAAGGCGACCCAGATTGGCGGGGTCATCAGACCACTGCTCGATCCTCTAAGTCTATGGGCAATAATCATCTTCCACGGGCAGCCAATCCATCTTTCAACGGAAATACAGTGAAATCTGCGGCAAACGACAATGGCCCTCCGCCTGGATTGCCGGAGGATTTTGTCGAAGAAGGCTTCGAGCCTTACGGGTACGAGAACGCTCTCCAGTACCCATATCAACTCCAAACGGAGGATATCAATCTTTCTTCAAGCACTGTGGGAGCTTCATTTGATACAGCCCAGTACCCAGATCAAACTCAAGTGGAGAATTTCGATCTCTCTTCAAGCACCCTGGGAGCTCCGTTTGACACATCACCTCCCGCCGAGAGCTACCAAACTCGCCAAGCGGCGGCTCGATTCATGGGTCAAACCGATGTGCTGGACTATGAGGCTTCCGCTTCTTCGCCCCTCTTCGGCGGGAATCTAGCCGCTACCCCGGAGATCGATTATTTCTCCCAACTCAACATTCCACATTACACCACAGAGGAGTTGGATCAATTACTGAACGAGGCTGGGGATATCGCCAACGCCAGCTTCGTGAATGATCTAAGCGCTCATGGCGACCAAAACCCGACGGAGACATTCGCCTTACCACAGGCGGACACGTCGGGCGCGTCAGCGAGCGGTTGGGATAATCGGACGTATGAACAGATGCAAGCTGAGTATGAGGATACGTTTCGGCGGCCTCTGTTTGACATTGATTACCCGCTTGAAGACGATGTTTTTGGAGGATTTCACGCGATGGAATATTCAAAAGATCCCCCCCTAGTACAGCCGGCCGAGGCAGATGTCCTCGAAACCACAAGATCTTCGCCGTCCGCCGAGGAAGTTAGAGTGGTGCCAAATGCTGGTGGCGTTCATGTGCAGGGAGCATCTTCACCACCAACCCAAGGCGCTGCTTGTGGGTCGCCAAAAGCACAGCAAGAAACGCCTGCTACAACGATCCCTAGCGACCCCGTGGGGGCGTCTGAAGTCGTAACTGATTCGTACCCTACTGCCGCAACCCGAGGGTCAGACGCCCAAGAACCTGATTGGGACAAGTTATTCGGCGAGGGTCACGACAAGGAGTATGTGGAAGAGGAGCTGTGAGCAGCCAAAGGCATTTCGGAACTCGGGACCGCGATAGCAGGTCTTTACTGGAGAAAATCCGCGTGCATCATGGCGCCTTGTTTTTGACAAAGGGACAAAGACAACGCAGACATAGGAGGGGTACGGAGGGACAAAGAGGAAGGAAATTGCTGTTATAGGCGCTCAGGGAGAGATCGGGGTGGAACGAACCTGAAGTCAAGCGCATGTCACTGCATAGCTGGCCGTTTCGTTGGGGTGTATGGGTGGTACACAGCAGGGAAGTGTAGAGTGGCATACAAAGGCAGCGAAGACAAAGAAGGGAGACCGAGGGAACAGGGGGAAGGAAAATCCGGTTAGAAGAGTCTGAGAAAAGAGGGTAACGAACCTGAAGTCAAGCTCCTATTATATCATAGCCGGCCGTTTCGTTGCGGTGTATGAGTGGTGCTTGAGAACGAAGGCCACGTAGGCAAAGATATTCCCAGTATCTTGAAGTACAGATACTTTGACGCACCGCTTTGTTTTCTTTCTACAAATCAGCTGTTTGTCTTTCCAAAAGAAGTATGACTGACTCACATAACAAGTTTCCAATGCAGAGCCAATCACATGTCCAACGTCACGCCTACGATGAGTCCTCTCAAGCCATCGTGACAGTCTGAATCGAATAATAGGCATATGACCAGATATCAGCAGTCCAAGCAATATCGATCTTTCCCAGCATAACAGAGAAATCGACCTACCTGTGCGAGCCTTTATCTAGTGCCTTCATAAATTGCCACCCAAAGCATGACTACCAACAACTTGCCAACTCCAAAGATTCCACCTGAGTCTTCTCGCCAGATCTTTCTACTGTAGTCACCTCCTCTATATAGTCATCCTACCGAGTGATAAATTCCTTCACGTACTCCATAAACACCACAGTCAGTCAGTCAAAGGCGGGTCCTATGCTGTCCAAACATGCTTCATATCCCCTACCTTCGATCACCGCATCTCTGCCTCCCCCCTCTCCTTGAATCCCTTCCAAAGTATCTGCCAAACCTTTTCCCCCTGACTCACTTCTCTTTCCAAACCAAGCCATAAGACTCATGAACAACACACCTGATGAATCATCAAAGCGCTGTAGTCTGACATGCCAACATATTTGCAACACACGTCTCCTACGTCTTTTATTAAGATCTTTCAATGCCGCTGTTCCTTCATGTCTCAAAGATATTGTTTGACAGGCATAACTGCTCAAATGCAGGGATCCGAAGAAGCGGCCGATGCTCAAGACGCCCTTGAAGCGGAGTATGATGCACTGGAAGCGAGTAGTGAGTGTGCGGAAAGCCTCTCAAATGTATGAGGCCTTACTGAAAGATCTATCAAGTCGAACAGATCATTGCCGACATGGAGCCTGCGCCTCTGAGACTGAAGGGGTCGATCGGTGATATGCCACCCCCAGGCAGGCGTATCTCTGTCGATGAAGAGCCGCCATATTCGTTCAGTGATGATCTAGCCAGAGGAAGTGTTCAGGGGACTTTAGCCACGACGCCTTCTTGCGATTCTTTGACCAATGGCAGAACCCAGGACTTTCCCAAATCTTGCAGGCAGCTCCAGGACAGCTCTCAGGAAGACGCCGGTTACGGATCACCTGAAAGTGCACGCTTTGTCCGTCCAGAGGCTCAACAAGATCGTTATCCACTCAGCGGACGAGGCGCCGTAAGTCCTGAACACCACTCCCGCCACCAGCCTGATTTCGCAATCGCCCAGACCAGTACATCCAGCGCTACCCCTTTCTACGGGATGAAAGCAGAGGACGGTGAACAAACTCGTAGGCTTATAGCTCGTGCGCCTTTAAGACCGCTCGCGCCGCTACTGGCTTCTTCGCCGTTCATACTCAAGTCGCAGCCTGAGGGTATGGAGGCGTTAGAGCCCTTCCCTGCGGACTCGCCCTTGGTTTTGAGGTCGCAACCTGAGGAAAAGAAGGTGTAGGAGTGTTTCCTAGCTCGGCCTCTGTCTTGGAGTCGCGGGGTGATGAGACAATGGTGCTTGCTACGCCTCTGGGAAGAGATAGATATAGTCATAGAGGAAGAGGTGGGTGCTCAACAACACCCTCGAGCTGGCAAACATCAGATGTGGACGGACGAGCTATGGCAAGCTATCCGCCCGACTCAAGGATCGACCACGATAGGCGACGAGACGCAAATCGTCGAAGTGAAGTACAACAGAGAAACCTGATTCCTCCCAGGTGGTGACGAGGATTTGCAACACAATGACTCCTGTATTCGGACACACATCTTGTTGGATTTTGTGGGACTCATCCCTCCTCACATATGTCGTTCCTACTTTCAAAGCTTGTATATCTTCCTCGACTTCAACCGGCCCACAGAGCTGCGTTTGTGCCAGGCTGTATTCGACAGGTATTCCTCGAGTATCAAACATCGTCGTACCCTATCTCATCGCGCGCACATACCCCAATTACGCTTTCTGAGCATAATGGCCGACAAGACCACACCTCCAAAAGAACCTCTTGCACCCGCGCTACCACTATCATTCCCGCACGACACAACATCCACAAATCAAGCTACATGTCGACCTCGGAGATCCACTATCCTTGAAGAACTAAATCAAAAAGCAGCCACATACGACGCCCAGATAAACGCCCTTGATAATCTCCCCGAGACTCGTGACCTAACGTTCGCAGAAGAGGCCTTCACCACTGTTCCGGGCCAGGAGCTTGTCATTGATAGGAGCATCAACCCTCTGGCTGAATTCGACGAGGAAGAGGATGCGGCGGCAGACCCCTTTACGGAGGAGGCTGCTTCGGCGTTTCTGAGACAGGCTGAGATATTGAAGCTGCAAGCGGATTTGAAGAGGGAGGGAGGGCGGAGGTAGGTGGTGCTCTGGTGGCTCGCGTTGATAGGGATTTGAGGGACGCGAGTTGTTGATGGACTCGTACGATGGTGGAGTCCGGCCAGTTCTTTGCAAGGTTTTTGTCGGTTGCGGGCGGCTTGTACTTCCGTGGTTCATCTCTAAGCATCTCTTTGGCTACCGCAACATCGATTATTGCCTCAATGGGGGTCTTCGCTTGCAAACGATGTCCCTCACGGTGCTTTCCATCATAGACCTCTCTGAAGCTGTCTTTCTTTCCTGCAGTGCCTCTGTCGCACCTTGCACTGTGCGTCTCTCGCGCATCTGACACACCCATGATCTTCATAGGCCTTAGCAGCAGCCATATCCATTTCAGTGCTTAGCGCGGTCATGTTCATGATATACTTGAAAATCATGACACGGCCAGTGGCAAGAACACGATGTTTTCAAATTCATGAACACGTCTCCCGCTTCTTCTGTCACCCCACGAAATCAGTAACACTTTGGTATACGTATAAAACCCTCGACCTGAACGAAACTTCTTCTTCTTTCACCATCCGCCTGTTCGATCCACTTGGTCCATCCAAAAATCCTCGACGACTTGCATATCAAGCGTACTTGGTGGATAGGTATTCACAAGCTAATAGATAGTCGATGTTATTCAGGAAGTCGCTGCTTGCGCTACCGCGAACGCTGGTGAGTCAACAATTGCCGCCACGTTGTTTGTCCGCAAACCTGATATGCTGACAGTTGTGACTCAGCCTGAGTGCCCAAGCTACCGCTGCGGGGCGAGGTGATCTCGCCAGGAACGTAAGGTTCTGCTACTCTTTCTGAGGGCAGAGCTTCCAGCACGGAAGCGAGCGTGACCTTCGGGGAACCAACGCACAAAATTCCCTCTCCTGCTATTGACAACAGAAGCGAATCCACCATGGCAGCTGAGACGCCCAAGCACGGATATGAGGACCTCTGCGCTGAGCTGGATGCCCGTCCACCATCCCCGCTCCGCCTGGATGAGCTTCCGCAAAAGCAAGCGGACATAGTCCGTACTTTCATGAAGCACGGTGTTGAGCCACCATCATGTACGCCCATACCAGTTTACAAGAATCGAACCTTGCTAACATCTTTGTAGATGCGGAGCTGATGGGATCTGGGAGCTTAGAGTCATTGGACGAATTTAGGGTCGAGCCCTTTATCGACATCCCAGATTGGGAAAAAGACCTACTGAATGAGCTTCTTGGAGACCCTGAGCTGAGTAAGCCAGAAATTGAGAAGAAAATGCCTCAAGGCAAAAAGACAGTGCCTAAAGGCGACGAGGGCCAAGGTAAGACAGACGTTGGGTCTCAAAATGGTACGCCCTCAAAAGCTGCTAGTGACTGTGACTCTGTGCTTACTAGTCCCCAATAGCTGCGAAAACAAGCAGTAACGAGACTGGACCGCACCACGGGAGAGCCGGTCAAGGGCCCCCGAAGAGTGCCATTGTCGTGCAAGAAGGCCACGGCGCATCTCAAGCTGTCTCGCGACAGAGACAGAATCAGACTCTGAATACCGTTGCAGCAACCACCGCACGGAACCCTGGGAACTTCAAGTCTGCTATTGAACCAGCCACGACGTCTCAGCAAGAGACTCGGGCTATGCCAAAGCAGCTGGGGAAGAGACGCCGCGGTTCGTCACCGGGATTTGATGACATAGCGGAGACCGCCCCACCTCTGAAGAGACATCAGCACAAGGCAGCATCTCCCAGAGCATCTCAGGGCCCCTCTCCGAGCTCTCAAGGTTCATCAGCGCAGGAGCCTGCTAGTGCCCCTCTTCATCTACCACAGGCTCGAGCGCCAGTTCTCACTCAGAACGGCGCTGATCTCGGTATGGAATATCAGAAACAAGATTGCCCTGTCACGAACCAGCTTGGAAAGAGACGTCGGGAAGCAGCACCGAGCTTAGAGGACTTTGTGGATATCGATCTTGCTCAACCTCTGAAGAGACAGCACATGGAGACAGCCGAGGCCTCTTCTATAGCTGGGTTGAGGAAGTCATCAGCGAACCTTGGAGGGCGACCTTTGATACAAGGCACTCAACATCCTCAGTATGCCAGATCGCCGCCCAGACCTCAGCAACTGCCACGTTCGCAGAATCAGCAAAAGAGGCCGGCGGCTCCACAGTGTCAAAGTGTAGAACCTGCAAGTGGCGGTTATGCAATGCCCGCTCGTCAGGTAACTTCGCTGAAGTCGCATATAGGATCTCAGAACAGTGTTCCATTGGCGAAGCCTTCTCAGGCATCATTCCAACAGACCTCGAGATGGGATCCACGCCGCGCAATCCAGCCGTCACCGAGTCAGTCGTCTTTCCAAGACCCAAGCGAGGGACCCCAGACCACAGGACGGTCGATCCCACATGAAGCATCTTCTCAGCGTCGACCAGTAAGGCGTCATGCCGATCTGTACCAGATCGAAATAGATGGGAATCCGTACCAGCTTCCACCGCCTCTGGCATGGATGGACGAAGAGGTGGAGACATGGAAGGCGCAAATGTCGCACCTTCCCCAGCAGTTGCCTCCTCAGCAATCGGACGCGGGGTCTCCAGTCCGTATGAAGCAAATATTACCAAGTGGAGCACCTCCGCAGCGACCAGTTACGAGGTCAGCGAATGGCAGAGATATATTGCCACCGAACGGTCCGTTCGCATATCAATCGAGCGTAGGACAGCCGAGTTGCAGTCAGCCAAGACCAACATACCGAGCGGCCGCCTACGAAGGGGCAGAGCAGCAACAAGCTCACCTCAGTATGGGATGGCCAGACGGACGGCATGACGCTTATGTTACTGAGTATAGGTATGGGAACAGCAAGGGTAACCAGATGCAACAGATGGTGACCAGCCAGCAATTAAGCCTGAATTGCCAGTCGCCCGCGAAAGCGGCTTCAAATTTCCCACAAGAAGCCCCATTGTTGAACGGAAGTAAGTCGTTGGCCAACATCCATGGTCAGCTTCAATATAATGGAGGACAGGGAGTAAGAAGGAGTGGTCCAGCGGCGGAAAGTCCCTTCTCGGACCATCCACATGCTATTCCACCATTCCAGCTTGGTGATATAACGATCGGTTACAACGAGCAGTCCCGAGCTCCTGAAAGACAATCGGTATTGGCCACTCAACCTTGGTCGAATGATTCGAATTCTTTCAGGAGTTTGCAGCATGAAGTCACTGCAACACCTGAAGCGTATACACCAGCGTTACCTCGGCAAGAGTTCTATCCGTTTTCGCAAGCCACGAACCGTGTGCCTTCGCAGATGCAGACGAACAAGTCCGTGTCACAGTCGAGGCCGAATCGTCTATCACAAAGGCCGATCAGACAACCACCACCCCCTTTCCCAGTTGGATCAGAGCAGTCGTCTTCTAACGGCGAGACGCTGGCGCGTGATGAATGGGAGATTTTGGAGGCACAAAACGCTCAAGTTCCTGTAAAGGTCACGAATGGTTCTTATAGGGCGGTGCAGCTTAGGGCTGCCGCGGCATCGGGGCAAAAGCGAGACTTTGAGTCTACTCTCGTAGATACGACGTCGGTAGTCGATGAGCTTCCAAGCCACAAAAAGCTTCGCATCGGGTGCGGCTCGACCCAGTCAGCACCATCGAAGTCGAAGTCCAATGGCAACGCAGGACATCCCTTCCACTCGTCGGGCTCGGAGAGATCGCCTTCTAGACTATCTCAGCCTCGGCCATACATTTCCTACACTCAACGCGCTGCTGCTGGCAGTCCGGCTTCGTCCCGTAATGTAACGCGGGCGCCTCATACCCACCCAGGCATATCCACGGCCGAGACCACGCGTCCTGTCGACGACTTGCAACCGGGCCATGGCACCATGGAAACGCCGATCGAGATAGACGTTGAAGTCCCGCAAAAGTCGGCGCTGATCGAAATAGACGACGAAGTCCTGCGAAAGCCGCAGGTAGCACCTGATGTAAACATTTCTGCCGCCAGCTTGGAATCTAAGTCCGGCGAAAGTGCAAATGCGGACCAGGAGTCCATTGAACCCAGCATTGGTAGCTGGAACGATGTAAAACCTTGGGAGAACGATGATGAGTTGGATGACTACTTGGCCAAAGAGCTGGCGGACTTTCCAGATGACGTGGAGGCGGAAGAAACTCCTCCGGATGGCCAAACTGATGAAACCACAGCAGCGTCTGCTGCAGCAGCCGACCCAATACCCGAGCCCATCTTCTCGAATTTTCGCGACCAACGTCCCAAAACAGTCGCAGACGAGATTGCTGTGAACAAAGCAATCCAGCACACTTACCACGATCTTGGACACAAAGTAGCTTGGGACGTTGTTGATGCCGCTTTCGCCGAAAAAGTAAGGGAGGCGACCACGGAAAGTTACGGGCACCAGTACAACACACTGCAAGCCATATATGTAGACAAACTGGTGGGTAAAGATTATTTGGCGACCACAAAGAGGAAGTCCAAGAAGCAGAAGAAGGCCGAGCGCGACGTAGGATTCCTCTACGTAGGTTAACCATTTTGATCCTCCTTTTCTCCCTTTCAAGCGTTTCAAGAGCATTGAGGCATGTCTAGCGAGCATTCGCGCGAAAGACATGCCTTATGTCTCTATCCGCTAACTTCAAGAGGGAATGCTGACTCGAAATGATGTAGGAAGTGGAGGGCCCCTGGAAAACTGGCTTTGACGATTGGAAAGCAACCAATGCGCCGCCCCTGCCGACAAAGGCTTGAACCTTTGGCCCAAGCGAAGGATGTCCTAGGTTGCAAAGGAGGGGCTTCGGAAGCTCAGCGTTGACTACCTTCGGGTTGCGTTCGCTGACTCTCAATAGCCATAGGAGAAGAGCAAGGCTGCGTTGCATCTTGAGCGAGGTAGCGGAGGTTGGATATGCCTCACTTAAGTGAGCGACTGGTTCTGCAATTGCTGCATGGTGGAGCAACGGCTGTGCTACAAGCCTAGTTTGGTAGCTTGGTGGACAAGCTTGTGGAGGTAGCAGCTTCGAAGGTTGATTAAGAACATTCATGGGAGGAGAGGTCCGTTTGTACACAGCCTGTGTTCTCATAGCTTTAAGATAGGTAGAGTTGTGCGGGTCATAATGTTCTATTAGCCATTGAAAGTACCGGTGTTGCCTGTGAATTTTGTGAATATCAGTAAAACTCTGAAGGGTGCAGTGCCTGCCGTATGGATGCCACTCGGTACTGAAAGGGCTCTCCAAAGTACTAATTGTATTGTCCAACAGATGTGCAGGCCCTGACAGTCATGGAGTGATTCTACCGAGTTTTCCTCAGATGTCACTAGCTTGGACCAGGCGCGTGTTGGTCGTGTTGATGATGTTGATAGAAGCTTCAACATGAACGTCTTACTGATTCATTGCAATAGCTTTGACGCAACGCCTTTGACGCTCATATGCTTACACGTATCTGATTGTCAATATCCCAGGAAATTATTCCGGATATACCATCGAGTGCTTGATCGGATCTGAAGCTACATTTCAGAAGGTCCTTTCAGAATGCCAATCTATGCCGTGACGGATAAGGACACTCTTACCAACCAGCTCCAAGGTTAGCTTACAATACATCCCGTTCTGATCTGTCATTCACTCACTCACAGAGGCAGACCACACTTCCAATCCCACAAATCCTTACAAGGTCGTGAAGCCAAGCAGCAATCGTGTTGAGGATGCCCGAGACAAGCGACCGTCGAATCGAGAAGAGATGGCTGTCTTACAAGAAGCTCTCACACCGACTCGGAGAGCCTACATCAAGCTCTGTGGACAATTCCCACCTGAAGCTGTGCTTTCAGAAAGCTATGCCATGCAGCTCGCCCTCATCCAACAGTCGTTCGAGAAGACCTGGACTGAATCTTACAAAGACGTCGTTCCTCCGCAGCTGCCGGCCTTGTCTGCATGGAAAGGCGGTATCCTGGCCTTGAGCGGTTCCATTAGCAGGCAGCGATCCACGTCTGTTATCAGACGTTTCGACATCCAGGCCAGGAAAGAACTTGAAGCCATCGTTCACCGCCTTCGCGAGAAAGGCCAGGGGCCGTTCTGGGAACCAGGAAATGACACACCAGCCGTCAAAGCTGTCAATCGCCGGGTTCAGGGTGCTAATGCGCATTGCCTTAACAACCGCGATGCTGTGTTCGAGAATAGACCATCATTCGCCGGCGCATCCGACGCCCAGAAGTGGTGCTTGGCCCGTTTGCATTACTATTGGGATCTGAAGCGCAAGGACCCGAAAGCCTCCAACGGTATTGTCGCTCCTAGAGCTCTCGAGAATCCAACTGATGCAGCTGCCATATTTGTCGACCGAATTATCAGTGTGAGAGACGAGGAGTTCTTCACGTGGTTGCGCACCACTGGCGTCAAGATCTGGGAGGCGCATTGGAAGCAGTTGGATCCGAAGGAATTCAACGAGTGGATTGCACCTATCTTATTCGCTACAGCGGTGTATCGTACCTTTCCAGACTCAGCTGAGAAGGATGCTCTCATCAAGCCTGGTGCAGATGGTCCCACTCCGGTCGCCAATCATTCACAGGTCTTTGATTCGGCAAGCTATTCTCAAAGCCAAGCAATCCGGGGAAGCGATGTTTTCATGGGAGCGGAGGGCACATTGAAGCGTTTTAGGGAGGGATAAGGATGGAGATAAACGGAGAGAAGACGGGTCTCAGAGTGCGGCGAAGATGTTTTCGCCACCAGCAGCGTGTTTGATTATAGAAGCGATACTAGATCGATGGGTTTCCCATTGACAGAAGCTGCAAGACCGTTACATGATGATTTCGAGAAGTAATACGAGAGAAGAAGTCCACAAACACTACCTGACAGAAAAAGGCCTGGACTTTCCGGATGACTAACCAGCCGCCGAAGCTAAGACTGCTTCTTGTACTAATTCCTCCCATTCTGTTTCTGTTTCGCGACAGATCCAGTGCCTCTCAGCAAAGCTACCTTGCGTGACATATTGCCGAATGCGCAGTATTCCTTGGATTGGACTCCAAGCAGGCCTGCAGCATGTCTGATCGTTGCGTACCCGTCACTGTCAGCAATCGGCGGCGCATTCGAGACCACCTTGACTACGGAGGCGGCCAGCATGGTTGATCACTCCAGGTTTCCAACAACCCCCAACGAGCTCATCTTCCCATCTGCCTGCCAGAACATATCCTCGACCATAGCCACCCTACGCCGATCCGCTCTCTCACCCCACAACCGCCTGTGCTCTATCCTCCACGACTCCGAATTTGTTACGCGAATTGCGTCCACACACAAGCTCCCTCTCATCGCCAATGAAAGATGTGGCAGCTGGTATATTCCTCCTTCCACCAAGGCTGGCAGTGCCTACTTTAAGAGCACGGATGGCCATACTGGGCAGGTCGCATTCAGTTGCAGAAGGCTAAATCTACATCTACTGGATACCATTGGCGAACTTGGGGGGTATGCTACAGTGGACTTTATATGCTGGAGTGGACTCTATATGCTGGAATAGCACGCGAGCTGATACCCTTGGCTTCTGCCAGATGTGTTATTGTGGACTCTACAAGAAGGGGCAAGGCCATGCCGGATGCTTTATCGAAGACTATACCAATATGGTGTGCAGTTATCAACTGGTTACTCTTTGGTGATGGCGAGGTCTACCTGCCAGAGGAGGTAGTAGGATGTTCGGAATCTGCACAGATCCGAGAAAAGATAGACGGATGGGTCAAGGATGCCAAAGTAAGCGACTTAGACTTGATGAATGAGAATTAGCTAAGCGGCACCAGCTACTTGAGCTCGATGTAGAAGGTCTACAAAAGAAGCTATCGAAACCACTACGGCCACTGTGGGTCACACCAGAAGCGCTACCGAATTTAGTACCCTCCAGCTCAGATTCATACTATCCTGTCGTCTGTTGTACCGCGTCCCGGCGGATTAGAGGATTCGAGGGATCCGAGGATGGATACATCCAAGGGGCGGCCGATGACAGCGAGAGCTGGGCTCATGGAATCACGCCCCAGCTTTTCTGGGAACATCAGGATATGCTTATGAGCACTTGGGAGGAAGACCTTCCGACCTTAGTGTATAGGCTCAATATTGAGACACCAGCTGCTGTCGGACATATTGCGACACTCATCAGATGGACACAGAATATGTTCGTCGGCCCACTGGGGGCGCTGGACACCGCAACCTTTGATGGCATCATCTTCTGTGCCGACCAACAGGACGTACAAGCCATGGAGGAACATCCCGGAAAGTCGAGGAAAACACTCCATCTCGCTTGCGGATCAGGAAAGCTCGGCAGCCGTGCTCTTCGAGGCCAGCTTCAGCGAGTCCCTCCTTTCATTGCTAGATTCGATACAATCGACCGAGCTCCAAGCTTACTTTTTGCATGTCCAAGTGGCAAGGACCTATCCGCTGGGGTGGCTTTGGCTGTCTTGTGCATGTACTACGATGACTCTGGTAAGTCTGCCAGTTGCATCTTGAGTGTATCGTTGTCGAGGCCCAGTCTGCCGCTGTGGAGCCAAGCAATCTGACTATTCCAGGAACATTCCAACCGGACCGCCCAGCGGCACAGGACGCTCCTATCACGAAAACTCTCATCCGGCAGCGCTTGGCGTGGATCACGACTTCAGAACCCAGCATCAATCCTTCCCGAGCCACCTTACAGGCTGTCAACGCATTTCTGATGCCAAGACCCTGATGGCACAATGCGAGCAACCTCACAGACGAGGGCTCAAGGGCAAGCTTTCCGCCCGCGGCCTTATTGCAGAAACGGCAACTGAGATACGGCATACCTTACGACGCAGAAAAGGCTCTGCATCACGCAAATGGCGGGCTACAACAATATCGTGGACGATCAATGTACCTTATCGCCAATGGGTAATTTACTTAATTTGTCCAACTCCCTCGAAATGCTCCAACTCCCCCGAACAGCTCCAAGGTCCGAAGGACCTCAAGACCACATCAGCCTCCGCAATATCCGCAAATATCACACTCCTCCCGCTACCCTTCCCCTACCATAGCAAATCCTCTACTAATGTCATCTATCTCCCAGGT